>Ga0156402_1165_pt1 | contig 64860 bp, 8 predicted proteins | sample RifOxyA3_FD_108045 | JGI IMG/M metagenome (GOLD analysis project Ga0156402, IMG submission 108045) | Lentisphaerae bacterium RIFOXYA12_64_32 | reverse complement strand
TCTCGTGGGCCTGGATCGAGCCGGGCTCGACCTCGGGGCCAATGATCTCGGCCACGCGCCCGGCCGCGTCGTAGACGTATTCGGTGCAGCGGGTCAGGGCCTCGTCCTCGAACACGACCGCGACTTGGCCGAGCGCGTTGTCGCGCGACGGACATGCGGCCGGCGGCGACATGCGGAGTCCGCAATCGCGTGGAAGCGGTACGCTCGGAATCGACCCCAGCACGGACAGGCTGAACGTCAGGAGCCACAGCCAGAGCCACAGACGGACGGGGGCTGATCTGAACGACCTCATCGGGCTCCCGTGATACTTACAAACAGATAACGGCTAACAAAAGGAAGCGTACGCCAGCGATATCAGCAGAAAGCACACTCAACCTGCCGCAGTCCAGCCACTTCCACAAGTACGTCCCCGCTCGACGGCTAGGAAACCTGTCGTTAAGACTATTATAGCGTAGCTAATATAAGATCGTCTGCTGCCAGCCAAGGACTTCCACAAGTACGACCCCGCTCGTAAATATCAGATCGTCTGCTGCCAGCCAAGGACTTCCACAAGTACGACCCCGCTCGTAACCGCTCGTAAACATTGCCGCTAAGACTATTATATCATAGCTAATAGACCATAGTCCCATGGCCGCCAAACACTTCCACAAGTACGTCCCCGCTCGTCACTCATGGCCGCCAAACACTTCCACAAGTACGTCCCCGCTCGTCACTCGTCACCCGCTCGTCGAACATTGCCACGACATTCCCGCGGTAGTCGTAGACGGGGCGGTACCGGCCTTGCCTTGCATGGCATCACTTCCTCATGCGTCTCAGTGCCATTTCGAGGAGCGAGACGTCGGAAGGCGCTTTGCCTTGGTCAATCCCTCGGAGCCATTTCGGATAGGCACGCTGAATCAGCAGGAAGCCTTCGTCGGTAAGATCAGATTTCATGATCTTGAGAGACTCGTCCGGCGCTTGGCTCGGCATCAGGAGCTCGCGAGTTAGGAGGCCATTGGATCGCAGAAAACCAACCAAGGCCGAGAAACGCGCCCTTACCTGCGCCCGATACTCAGGACTCTTCGAGGCAGCGAAATGGACAGATGCATCGTCAATGAGAAAATCGGCCACGGGTCACTTCCTCCTGCTGACTCGGGTTGGCGCGTTTGACACGTCAATCAGTTCCCCCGTAGTGCGATCCCTCACGAAGGTGCCTCCGTTTGCCCGGATTCTGGCCTCCTTGGCCAACTGCTCCGCCTTGGGGGCCGTCTTGCTTGTTGTCTCAACCGAATAACGGGCCTGACCGTTCTCGATGATGACGTGATCAATCCGACGTGCTTCACCGGTCAGTGGGTCTTCGGCAATCTTCCCATCCGCCGTGCGAAGGTACTGCTCCCGCTGAACCGACGCGTCCTTGAAGTGTCCCTCGAGTTTCCTCTGCACGTACCTCTCTCTCGCACGACCTGCCTCGGAATTGGCCGTGATCCCTTCCTCTGCGGCAGTCCCAGTCGGATCCCGGTCCACGCTTGGGCAGGGGGTGTCCGAGCCGGATTTGGAGGGGGAGCGGAAGTTAGCGAGGTTGCGCCCGGCGGTCCAACCTACGCCGATGCCGTGACCCCCGATCGCGATGCCCTTGAGGACACCCGCGCCGCCGAGCGCCATGGCGGGCACGCCGACCAAGGCGCCAGCGCCGGTACCGCTCGCACCCGCGCCGCCGAACGCGGTGGTTGCCCCCGCCCCGCCGATGAACGCACCCGCGACCAGCTCCGCCGCGCCCTGGCCCAAGGCAACCCGGTGCCCGAACCCCGCCCCCGCACTTGTGGCCCATCCCGACTCTTCCGGCAGCGGCTGCCCCAACTTCTGGAGCAGCGCGTAGTTGGCGCCAAGCGTGTTGTCGTTGGACCACGCCATGTAGGCGCCGGCCAGGAAGTCGGTGCCCACGTCCCAGGCCGCACTCGCCAGGCCACCCTCCGCCGCCAGCCCCCAGGGATCGATCCAGTTGATCGGATCGCCCGCGACGTACAGGTACGGGTTGGGTCCATCGACGAATCCGAGCGGGTCGGGCGAGATGAAGCGCCCGGCCTGGGGATCGTAGTACCGCGCGCCGAAGTCGTACAGGCCCAGATCGCTGTCAAAGAGCTTGGTGCTGAACAGGAACGTATTCCCGATCGCGGATTCCGCAAGCTCCGTGTCGTCCGGCGCGAAGATGTGGGTGCGGCCGAACCCGTCGTAGGTGTAGCGCTCGGCGAGGGCGCCGGTCGCGTCGAACATGGCCACCACATTCCCGCGGTAGTCGTAGACCGGGCGGAACTCGCCCTGCGCGGTCCGCAGGAGCAGCAACCCGCCGATGCCGCCTTCCGCTTCGGGGCTCCAGACCATTTCGCGGACGAGGTTGCCGGCGGCGTCGAACTCGGCGACGGGCAAACCGCCATCATAGACCGTGGCAATGCGGGATTGCTCGACCCACGCGGTGCCGTTCCAGGTCGAGCGGACGCGCAGAGTGCGGCGGTCGAGCGCGTCGTAGCCGAACGCGACCTTGACCGAGCCGGTGGTGGGCGCGGCGGGGTAGGCCGCGGTCAGGCGGTTCGCGTCGTCCCACTCGTAGATGGTGGTGCTCGACGGAGTCTCGCGCTCCACGAGGTTGCCGCGCGTGTCGTATCCGTACGTGGTGGTCACGCCGCTGACGGTGACGGACTGGAGGCGTTGCAGCGGGTCGGGGGTGCCGTTGACGGTGTACGTGTAGGTCTCCGTGGCACCCCCTGCGATGAACCGATGCTGGCGGTTGCCGAAGTCATCGTAATCGTAGGTGGCGACGCCGTCACCGGTGAGATAGCCGAACGGCTCGCTGTAGGTGTACGTGGTGGACGCCGGGTTGAAGAGCTCCGCCTCGAAGTTGGCGAGGCGGTCGAGGGCGTCGTAGTCCGCGGTGTCCCTGGCGTCGAGGAGCTGCTTCCAGTCGGCCGCGTCGGTGTAGAGCCAGTCCTCACGCAGGTTGCCGTTCGCTTCGTGGTCGCGCCACTCGTAGAGGTTGTAGGCGGCGCCGCAGGCGCGGTCCACGGCCGTCGGGCGGCCGGCGGTGTCGCGTTCGTCGACGACGTACGGGTACTGCCACTGGCCGCCGTCGAGCTGCGCGCCGGCGAACGCAAGCCGGCCCTCGGGCGAGAACCCGTAGTCAGCCTGGGCGTGGTACACGTCGGCGTCCACGGTGCGCAGCGAGAGGGCGCCGGGGTAGGTGTAGTGGTGGACGGACGGGGTTGCACCGTGCGGGAGCGGGGAGCCCGTTACAGAGCGTAGCGCACCATTGGCGTCGTGCGTGAAGCGAAGAAGGGGCGCTGAGGACGGCGCCCCTCCACTTTGGGTCTGAGCGGTCGCCAGGTTGCCGAAGCTGTCGTAGGTGCGGGTGAAGGTCAGCGGGTTGAGGGTGCCGTGGGTGGACTTGGCGAGCTGGTCGAACTGGTACTCGAAGGTGGAGCGCACGCCGCCGAAGGTGACGGTGGCGGGCTGGTCGGCGCCGGTGACTTCGGTCTCGGTCACACGCTGCTGGGCGGTCCCGTACGCTTCCTCGGTCACGCGCAGGTTGCCGCGGCCGTCGTAATGGTAGCGGGTGAGGACCTCGTGCCCGCTGTCCGGGAAGTCGGTACGGACGGTCATGGTCAGGCAATACGGGCGGTCCTGGAGGTCGCTGAGTTCGTACGAGAACTCACGGTAGGTCAGGTCGGTTGACGGCGACCCGTAGCTGACTGACTGCTCGACGACGCGGCCGGCGTTGTCATACTCGAGGCGCCAGACGCGGCCGGCCGGATCGGTGACGGCGGTGCGCTGGCCTGCGGCGTCGTACGCGTAGCTGAACACGTGGTACGTGCGGCTCGGGTCGGCGGCCGGGGGACTGAGCGTGCTGCCGAGCGTGCCGTTCTCGGCCTGGACGAGCTTGCGCACCAGTTCGCCCTTAACGTTGTACCGGAACTCGGTCCGGTGCGTGTTGGCCGCGTTCGGGTTGTAGCTTGCGAGGTCCGCAACCCCGCACGGTTCGAGCGCGCGCAGTTCGGCGGTTTTCAGGCCCGCTTCATCGTACTCGAACCAGTAGGTGGTGTCGTCCGGCGTGGTGAGGGTGGCGACTTGGCCGTTGTCCAGGTACGTGTAGTGGGTGCGGGCGCGGTCCGCGCCGGTCGCGTCGCGCCAGACGTAGCGATCGGTGACACGCGACGCGCCGTCGTAGACCAGCTCCTCGTGGGCCTGGATCGAGCCGGGCTCGACCTCGGGGCCAATGATCTCGGCCACGCGCCCGGCCGCGTCGTAGACGTATTCGGTGCAGCGGGTCAGGGCCTCGTCCTGGAACACGAACGCGACCTGGCCGAGCGCGTTGTACTCGAAGGCGCGGTAGCGGGTGAGCGCGCCGTCACTCGTGGCGATCCAGCGCGCTTCGACGACGCGGTCGAGCGCGTCGTAGGCGTACTCGACGCGGTTGCCGTCCGGGTCCGTCTCGGCCAGGAGGCGGCCGAGCGGGTCGTACTGGGCGACCGCCTGGCAGCTCTTGCCGGCGTCGGCGGGGCGCTCCTCGCGCCAGGGCAGGCTCGCGTCGGCGGTGACGCGCGTGGTGGTGGTAGCGGTGTCCGTGCCGTTCAGCGAGTCGATGGCAACGATGCTGCGCGCCGCATCGTTGTAAATGCGGTCCTGCGCGAGTTCGCGGTCCGTGGTGACGCCGGTGCGGGCCGCGAGCGTCGAGCCGGTCAGGCGGTTGCGGAAGTCGTAGGCGGCGGTGGTGGTGACCGTGAGCCGGTCGCGGTCGCTGGTCAGGTTGCCGGCGCGGTCGTAGGTGCGGGCCAGGGCCACGGTATCCATGCCGTCAGCGGTGCTGGTGCCGCGCGTGAAGTTGAGCACGCCGTCGAGCGTGTCGTACTGGAACGTGACCTGGTCGAGCCCGGTCAGGCCGGTGCGCGGGCCGGTCGTCTTGGTGACATTGCCGCGGCCGTCGAACTCACTGTAGGCGATGTAGCCGAGCGGGTCGCGCACGGCGTAGGGCCGGCCCTTGCCGTCGTAGGCGAGGTCGGTCACCAGGTCGGTCTGGGCGTCGAGTTGCACGGCGGACTGGGCGAGTTGGCCGTCGGTGTAGTAGGCGAGCTCGGTCACGTGCGGCGCGGCGCTGTCCGGCGCGCGGGTCACGACGGCCGGCTGGCCGTCGGTCGCCAGCGGGCTGCCGTACCGGCGCGGCGCGAATTCGGTGGTGAAGGCGTCGGCGCTCGACGCGCCGGCCGGGCCGTACACGGTGTGGGACTTGACCAGGCTCAGGGTGCTGGCCAGTCCGAGCGTGGCGAGCTCGCTGGGGGTGTAGTACGCCCATTGCTCGCCGCGCACCGTCGCCGTTGCGGGGTCGGTGACGACGCGTTCGGTCATGGCGCCGTTGTTGAGGTAGGTGAACGTGGTGGTACGCACGACCGCAGCGTCGTCCTCGACGGTCGTGTCGGTGGCGGTCTTGAGCGTGACGACGTGCGGGAGGTCGAGGACGCTCAACGGTTCGTTCTGGAAGTATGTGTATTCCGTGACGACCAGGTCCTCCGCGTCGGCGTCGCCGCCGGTGAACTTGCCGTAGCGCGACTCCTTGACGAGCCGGTACGGCGTAGTGGTTTCGTACTCCCAGACGGTTTCGGTCCCATCCTGGTCTCCGCGGGACGTCATCTGGCGCCGTGCATTCCAGCCGTAGAACGTGCTCACGGCGACTCCGCCACGAATCGATATGTCCTCCTGATAGACGCAGCCGGCGGGGTATTCCGCATGGATCGTATCAGTCGCGTACTTGAGGACGGAGATCACATCATGTGCGTCCTCCCCATCCCGGGGTTGCGTGACCGTGGTCTGGCCGGCATTTAGGTCGTAAGCAAAGGCCGCGGATGTGACGAGGCCCGCTTCGCCGGTGTGGGCGATCTCCTGCAACGTGACCCGGCCCTGGTCGTCGTACGTGTTGGACAGCGTCTGCCCGCCCGGCTTGGTAATGGTCGCGACGCGGAACGTGCCGGGCGTGGCAGCGTCCGAGTAGGTGTATGCGGCGTCCACAATGGTTTCGGCGACGGCCTGGGTGGTTGCGGGGTTCGCAACACCGCCGCCCGGGTTGCGGACCGGGCTCGAGCGCGTGACCCCGCTCAGGAACGGCGCGCCGCCGTAGGTTGTGTAGGCGAAGTCGGCCTTCCGGCCGGCGTCATCGAGCACGTAGTCCACGATGGTCTGGTCGCCCTGGGTGGGGTAGTACAGGTCCACCGACCGGCCCGAGTTGTTGGCGATACGCACGAGTTGACCGGTGGGGCGGCCGAGGTCGAGCGTGTGCGAGTTGAATGCGGCCGACGCCCACACCGCGTCCTCGTAGTAGAAGTCGAGCGTGTTGTCGCGCAGGTCGGTGCAGGTGACCAGGAGGACCTTCCCGGCGATGAGGGCCGGCGCGGTGGCCTTGGCGTAGACGCGGGTCTCGCCTGACGGCATGGTCCAGGTGTAGGACTGGTCCGTGACGTTGTACACCACCTTGCCCGAGGCGGGCGGGCTTAAGGGCGCGGACGCGCCTTGGTTGTGCGCCAGGTTCGTGTTGTCGCGCGCCTCGGGCAGGAAGGTGCCGTCCGCGTCGGCATCGTAGAAGGTGAGCGTGGCGCCCGAATCGGTGACCAGGCGCAGGAACGGGTTGTTGCTGACCGGGTCGAGGTACAGGAGCGGGTGCGGGGTGAGGCGCCAGGCTTTGCCGATGCCGGCAAGGGTAACGAGGTTGTTGCACTGGCTCGAGTAGCGCCAGGTCAGGTCGATGGGGTACAAGCCTGGGACTTCAAAGCTTCCGTCGGCATAGAACTCGCCGGTCACGGCATCGACCGGGTCGCTCTTCTCGCTGACCGAGTTCTCGTCCGTCTCGCCAGTCTTGTTGGCGAGGCCATCGAGATCGGGCGAGGGCTCTGGATCGGGCAGTGCCTGGACCGTGCGCACAGGGGAGAACGTCTCGCCCGAGGTGTAACTGCAGTACCCGTTCTGGACGCTGGCCAGGACGCCGGCCCTCCATGTGTCGTTGGCAACCAGCGTTTCAGTGGTCGAGCAGGATGCGCCCTGGCCGGTGTCGGTCTTGATCACGCCGCCGTTCCGGTACCACTTGTACGTGTAGGTGGGCGCCAGCCAGGACGGGAACATGCCGCTGGCGCTGGCGGTGAGCGTGGTCGCGCCGGGGTTGAGGGTTGCGGGCGCCAGGCCGACGGTGAAACTTGGCATGGCCTGGACCGTGCGTGAGCCCGACGCGGAGACGGGCGTCATGGTCTTCTCTTTGCCGGGCGTGATGCACTTCCAGTTCGCGGACGCCTGGCAGGTCCACACGGCGCCAACGGGCTCGGGCCCGATCGGGTATCGCATGAATTCGTGCCAGAAATACGTCTCCGGTGAATCGGAGGACGTGGCTGACTGCGTCTCGGTGGTTGTCTGGCCGTTGTAGGTCCGCTTCCAAGTCACGGTTAGGCCGGTGATCGAGTACTGCTCCTCGTCGATCTCGTCCCAGCCGTCATCATCGGCCAGTTCGGCCAACGGGATGGCTGCGAGATAGATCGCGCCCTGGTAGAGCGTGCCGGGATTCCACGAGTAGATACTGAGGTTCAAGGTCGGCACGTGGTCCAGGATCGTGATGCTGGCCGTGGCGGGCTGCGACGGTACGCCGCTGACCACGGCGACCACCTCGACGCGCCAGGTCTGGTCTCTCTCCGTTTCCGCGGCCGGGATTTCCGACTGCGCGGGGGAAGTGCCCGAGTCGTCGGTCTTCACCTGCGCGCTGTCGCAATACCAGGTGTAGTGGAGCGTAGCGGTGCCTTGTGGGTAACTGGTGACGGTCGCGAGCAGGTCGTCGTTGGCGTAGGCGCCCTGGCCCAGTGGCGGCGTGCCGTCTTTGGCCTTGAGTTCGACCTGGGGCGAGGCGGGGATGGTCACGACGGTGACTTCCGGCGGCACGCTGGTAGCGTACGGGGATGTCTCGCTGCTGACGGTGATCCGTCCGAGGGCGCGCCAAGTCTCTCCAGCCACGAGCCCCGACCGCTCGAAGACGCCGGGTTCTGTCTGAGAACCCCCGGACACGTCCTCCCAAGTGACTTGGCCATCCACGATCTTCTTCTTCTGCCAAAGGCATTGGTACGTCGGGTTCTCAATGCTGGTGGTTAGCGTGGCGCGCAATGTACTGGCCGGGGTCGCGTACGGCCGATCGTTGTTGTACCCTGCAACCTGATATCCGTTCAGAACGTCCAGCGCCACTCCGGGCGCGGGCAGGGCCACAATCTCGACAGCGGCGCAGTAATCGCCCCAGTCACTCTCCGAGCCACCGGCCTTGCGGGCCTGCACTTTCCACTGGTCCCCGACGTTGGTGTCCGCAGCAGGGACGGTGTCCGTGGCGACGCTGTTCGTGGTGCGAACCACTTGCCACTGGTTGCTGCGGTACCGCTGCCAGCGGTAGTCGAAGTTGGTGACGGGCGTGCCGTCGGCGTTGAACGCGCCCGAGGCGGTGGCGGTCAGGTCTTCGGTGGTGCAGGCTTGCGGGCTGGGCGTGATGACGCAGTCGGGCTTGTTGTCCGTGATGGTGAACGTGTGGTAGATCCAGTTTGAGTACCACTTCTGACCCTTGGCGACCCGCGCGGCCACCCGCCATGTATCGCCGGAACTGGCTTCGGCGGTGTAACTGGCCGGTAGGGTTGCCCCATCGACATAGACATCCACCCACCCGGTGGTGGTGAGCTTCTGCCAACGGAACTGCAGATCGGATGCACTCACGGCCGTCGCCTGGTAGAGGTAACGAGCGACAAGGACGCTGGAATTCCCCGAATAGACGTAATGGCTATCGGTGTTCAGAGTCTGTGCTTCGGCGGCGTGCAAGTCGACCTGTGCGTTGATATCGCATCCCACCGCGGCCCACCCGCTTCCATTCAGCAGACTCAGCGTCGTGCCCGAGAAATCCCCCATTTCGTTGCGGAGCAGTGACAGCGTGTCGGGCGCGTCGTTCGGCAGTTTGTAGCTGGCAACACGGATCACATTCGTCAAATACCACTTCCGCGTCCATGGGCCACCAGCGTATTGCTGGAATTCCGCGGTCACCGAGAGACGACAATAGCCGCCGCGATAGTCCTGAAGGTCACCTGCCTCAACGTAAGGGGGAGAGTAGGGCGGGGTGTAGGTCACGTTGTCAGCCACGCCATGGACGTCGATATCCGTGATCGCCTGCGGGAGCGGAATGCCGACCTGCGTTCCTGCGGACACTTGACCGCAGGGAACGGAGATGAACGATCCCAGATCAGGTTGCGGCGCAGGGGCGCCGGCTACGCTATTGCCGTAGGACCAGCGGTAGGCGAGATTGCGCATTGGGCATTTCGGAATGACGGTTCCGCTGACGTTTCTCTTGGCGGGGGCCTCGGGGTCACACCATCCCTGGTCGACTATTACAACGGCATCGGCGTAGGAGAAGTCGAAACTGTAGGAATCGAGAGTGGGCCAGGATGCCGTGGTGCCGCCGCGCCCGGTCTCGTAGAGGTCATGGAGGTACGCGGCCAGTTCGGCGCCGGCGGCCTGGGACATGACGCGGAAGTTGTCGACGGTGAAGAAGTCGGTTTCGTCGGTCGAGGCGCGGACCAGGCCGACTTCGAGCCAGTCGGCGGCGTTGAAGTTGGCGATGATGTCGCCGGTCGTGCCCGGGCGCGTGCTGTGCCACTGGGCCGGAATGAACTTGGCGAACAGCTTGCAGGTATCCGCGTCCACCCAGCTCTCGTCGGTGAGCAGTTCATCGCTGATCCAGGTCGAATCGTTCAGCGTGCTGTGGAAGCGCAGCCGCACACTGAGCGGCGTGAAATCGCCGAGGCGGTTGCCGGGGCCGAGGTCGAACGCGAGCACGTCGTTGAGGGCCGCGGTGTAGTTTGCCAAGAACTTCGCTGACGTGGTGCGGGCCAGGGCGCCGTACGGGTTCGGGAGCCAGTCCTGGTCGAAGCTGACCTCGAACCGGCCGTTGTGCTGACCGGACAGGCCGGCCCAGGTGTTGCCCGTCGCGGCCCAGTCGGTCGTCGTGGCCGCCCAGGTCTCGAGCTGGTACACGGTGCTGGCCAGGTCCCAGGAATGCTCGACCTCGTAGCCGTCCGGGACGCCGTCGTGGTCCGAGTCGGGCGCCGCGGGGTCCTGGCTGTGCTGGTACTCGCCGAGGTTGGTCAGCCCGTCGGCGTCCAGGTCGCCAGGCGCATCGTTGCCGAGCGGGTTGAGGCCGTGTGTGAGTTCCCAGCCGTCGGGCATGCCGTCGTTGTCGGTATCATTGTCGTTCGGCGCGGCGCCGGCGCGGAACTCGGCGGCATTGTCCAGGCCATCGTTGTCCGGGTCGGCGGTAGCGGTTTGCGCGAGATTGCCGAAATACGTCAGTTCCCAGACGTCGGCAAGGGTGTCGGCGTCGGCATCGACCGCGGCGGGCGGCACGGTCGAGACGCGCACGTCGTCGAGGTACGCGAACGTCGCGGTGACGATGCCGAGCCCGACCCGGACCATGGTGTCGGGGGTGACATCGCGCATGGCCACGGGCGGCAGGGCCGCGCCGTTGAGGTACAGACCGATGGTGCGAGTGTTGAAGTTCAGCAACGCGGAAATCCGATACCACTGGCCAAGTGTCAGATAAACGCCGGTGTCGGTCCAGCCCTCCACCGCGCCGCCGTGCCAGAGGCAGAGTTGCCCGGTTGCATTGACGCCGACGCAGAGGTCGGCCCGGGACGAGGCCGGCGTGGTGAGGCTGGCGAAGGCGGCGGGGCGGAAGGCGACATCGAGCCAGAATACCCCTTTCTCTTGCAGGTCCTGGGCCGGGTCGGTGAAGCGTTTCTCGATGACGTTCTCAGAGGTGGTGCTGCCGTTGCCGAGCCGCACGGCCTGAGTGCCGGAGTAGACGGGGCTGGTCACCACGGCGGCGGCGCCGGTGCATACGCGCCAGCCGTTCTGGCCGTCGAGGTTGCCGGTGGCGTAGGTTTCGGTGGGCGGACTCTCGAATCCGGTCGCGTAGAGGGTTGGCGCCGCGGCCCAGGCCTGACCGGCATCGGCGTTCGCGAGCGGGTCGTAACCGAGCGCGATCTCATGTCCATCGCTGAGCCCGTCGTCATCCCAGTCACCGTCGTTCGCGCCGGTGCCGGCGTAGTATTCATCGGCGTTCGCGAGTCCGTCGCCGTCCGAATCGTCGTACTGGTTCTGGAGCAGGTTGTCGAACCCGCCGCTGGCGCCGAGTTCCCAGGCGTCGGGCAGTCCGTCGGCGTCGCGGTCGGTATCGAGCAGGGGCAGGGACGTGGCCGTGGCGGTGTAGGTCCAGTAGCCGGCGCCCCAGTCGAGCGTGATGACGGGCGTCTGGTACGCGCTGCCGGTCCAGCGCCAGGCGGCGGGGTTGGCAGGGGCGGGCATGTCGGTCTGGGGGCCGAACAGGGTCCAACCCGGTTCGAGGTCGCGGGTGCGTTCGGCGCCGAGGTTGCCGGTCACGCGGACCGTGGCGCCCGAGGAGGCGGTGCACTCGACCCAGTAGCCCACGCCCTTGATGGTGTCGAGTGCGGGCTGGTAGCTCTGGTCGCGCGTGTTCCAGTACCAGGCCGGGCCGGCGACGAGGCCGGCGAAGATCGCGGCGGGTGACTGCGCAACGCTGACCGGGAACGAGACCAGGTTCCAGCCTTGATCGAGATGGATCGGGGCCGTAGCGAAGGCGCCGGTGTTGCGCAGTGCGGCCGGCGCGTCGAAACGGACTTGCAGGTCGTCGATGAGCAAGTAGCCGCTGCTTGGGAGGAAGGCGCCGTCGTGGCAGAACCCTGCGAACCCATACGACTCGGCGGCGAACGCGAGTTCCTGGGCGGCCAGCGCGCCATTCAGATAGACGTCAGCGGTGCACCGTGAGTAGTCGTACGCCACCGTGAGATCGAACCACTGTCCGGGCTGGACAGTCGCATCGAGCATTTGCCACTGCCAGTCCTGGTCGTCGGCGTTCCAGGCCAGGGCATAGAGCCCGGGGGGAATGCTGCGGTCCGATGAGAGCGCGAACATGAGGTTTTCGAGATTGTCTGGCGCCGGTGGATTCGAGTCGAGGTCCGCGGCGGCCGAGAATTGCGCGCGCAGACTGACCCAGACCCGGGCTTCGTCGAACGCGGCAACCGGGAAGATGGCCGTGCTGTTCGGGTTGACGCGCAGCGTCTCGGTCTCGATGGCGGGCGCGGTCGCGCCCGGATCGGCGACGCCGATCCAGCCGCCTTGGCCGTCAACAGCGCCAGCCGCATAGGTCGGGCGGGTCAGCGCCGAGACGGGGCTGGGCGGTTGCGACGGGCCGGAGCTTGCCGTCACCGGCCGGTTGCGGAAGTCGCAGGCGTGCGGCAGCCGGGCGTGGCTGTTGGCGGTGCGGCGCCGGAACCCGAGGCGGAACTCGTGCAGGTCGGCCATGCCGTCGCCGTCGGTGTCGCGATAGCCCGCGAGTTGGGCATTGGTGGGCGCGGCGGGATCGCCCATGACGAGCAGGCCGCCGAGTGCGCCGTTGGGCGGGCTGATGTAGACCCAGTACGCGAGCCCCATCTCGATCGCGGTTGCAGGGGAAAAACCCGTGCCGCTCCAGTACCACACGGTCCCCACGACCATGGGATCGTCGGGCCGGTCGGTGTCGCTGGCGGTGGCGAGGAAGTTCCAGCCGGCCAGGACTTCGACCTCGCTGGTTTCGACGCGGTAGCCGTGGATGGTCGCCACGCAGGCGGCGGAGCACTGGATCCAGTAGCCGGTCCCCGGGCGAATGGTAGTGACCTGTACGTACTGGCGGCTAACCGGGTCGTAGGTGTAGACCGGCCCGACCAGCGGCACGCCTTGCAGCACCACGCTCAAGGCCGTGTTCTCGGGCTGGATCGGGATGCTGATCAGGTTCCAGCCCTGTTCGAGGAACAGCGTGTAGGTGACCTTGTCCGCATCGCTCGCACCGCGCCCGGTCTCGACAAACTCGGCGTACAGGGTGCGCGGCCGGTACATGCTCAGCGTGACCGGGTTGTCATACTCGCGGCCGAGCGTGACGTTACCGCGCCATTTCTTGAACTCGTGACCCGAGCCGGGCGTGGCGGTGAGGGTGACGGCGGCGCCGGCGTTGTGCCAGCCGGAGGGGGTGTCGACCGTGCCGTCGGCGCAGGGTTGGACCTCGAGCCAGTACTGGCGGGTCCAGGTCCAGGTCAGGGTGGAGTCCGTGTCGAGGACGATCGGGCCGGTGGCGGCGGCCGTGCCCGTGGCGGGGACGCTGCCGGCGCCGGTCCAGCCGGTAGCGGCGTCGCGCTCGCCGTCGGCGACGGCGGACGGGCCGCCGGCGGTGGCGGACACGGTGGCGCCGCGGATGTAGGTGTGCTCGCCGGCGGGCGGTGTGGCCGAGCCCAGGCTGTCAATGACGGTGAGCGTGACGTACTCGAGGTACTCGTCGGCGCCCATGTCGATGGCGCCGGTCTCGAGCGGGTATGGGCGCGGCTCGTCGTCAATGTCGGTGGCGGGCGCGCCGGGCGCCGTGCCGGTGTCGATGCAGGGCGACCCGGCGAGCAGGTGGTAGTCGCCGGTGGCGGCGGCGACGAAGAGCGGGTCGGAACTGATGTTGCCCGTGCCGGTGTAGCCGCCCTGGACGCAGGAGTAGGTGACGGGAGTGGTCGGCGCCGCGCCGATCTGTGGGTACAGGCTGGCGCTGTTGCTCCATGCTATACAGTTGGTGACCTTGGACCCGCCGCCGGGCGAAAGCCACAGGCCGCCGCCCTCGCCCGCCGCTGTGTTGGCGACGAGGGTGCAGTTGGTCAGCACCCCCGTTCCGTTAATGTAGAGTCCGCCGCCGGACACACTTGCCTGGTTCCGGGATACCTGACAGTTCGTCAGCACGACGGAGGACGCAGACGCGAAGAGGCCGCCGCCGCGGCCGCCGGTCATGGCGTTCTGGTCAATGACGCACGCGTCGATGGTGAGGGTTGGTGCATCGGTGATCGTGATGCCGCGGCCCTGGTTGCCGACGATGCGGCAGTGCGAGAGGGTCGGGGAGGCGCCGGTGATGGATATCCCGCCGGTGCTGGCGTTGGTGATGGTGAAGCCCGTGAGCCGGGAGTCCTTGCTCTCGCCGTTGGCGAACGTGACGACCGTGCCGGTCGCATCCGCGTCGATGACGGTGGCGGCGACCGTGTCGGGATCGGTCGGGTCGGTGCCGGTGACCGCGATGGTCTTGCCGAGGAAGTCGAGGCGTTCGTGGTACGTACCGGGCGCGACGACGACCAGGTCGTGGGTCTGGGCCGCGGCGATGGCGGCCTGGATGGTGCGCTTGGGCGCGGCGTCATCGAGGCCAGTGTTGGCGTCGTTGCCCGTGGCGGTGTTGACCGAGAACCGGGCAATGACGTTGAACTCGGTGGACTCGCCGGTGTGGCCGCTGCCGTCGTCAACAAGCAGTTGCATGGGCCAGGCGCGCTGGGTGACAGTGACCTGGCCGGTCCAGACGCCGTTGACGAACGCGCCGGTGGTCAGCGGCGAGACCGGGATGGGCGGCAACTCGGCGGGGAACGGCAGGCTGAGGCCGGGGTTCAGCGTGCCGCCGTTCGGCGCGGCGGCGGTCCAGTCGGAGTTGTCGTTGTGGTCCTCGCTGCCGGTGCGCTGCCAGGTGACGGTCGAATCTGACAAGACCGCGACTGGATTTCCCGACCACTGCGCCGTGGGAATCGAGCACGGGAAAGCGATGGTCGCGGGACTGCCCGAGGTGAAGAAATCGGCGATCTCGCTCTGGGCATCGAGCAGCAGCACGGCGGCGGTCGCGGTCGAGTTGGTCCAATTGATGTTGGCGCCGGTGTAGAACAGCGGCCAGGCGCCGGGGCTGGCGCCGTACTCCTGGATACGGAACACGGCCCCGGCCGGGCAGAGCGTGCCGGCGGGGAGTGTGGTGACGGTTGTCGGGGTGGGCCAGGCGGTGGCGTCGTAGATGACGACTTGCCAGCCGCCAATGTCCACCGCCGCGCTGCTGACGTTGGTGAACTCGACCACGTCGGGCGTGTTCGGATCGACCTCGGTGATGGCGATGGTGGACAGTTGCGTACGGGTATCGACGATCTTCCCGGCGAGTTGCACGCTGCCGGTGAACCCGATGGCGGGTTCGCCGTCCGGATCCTGGGCCGCGATGCTGACCTGGAACGGGTGTTGGAGATACTGTTCTTCGGGCACGGTGTCGAACGCGAACCGGGCCACGTCGTTGTCGCGGACGTCGGTCGTGGCGGAACTGCCGGTGTACCCGGTCGCGACGGCGGTGACGGTAACCGTCTGGGCGCCGTCGGATTCGGTGTCGTCAAGCACGACCAAGTCGAAGCTGGCGAAGGTTTGGCCAGCCGGGATAACGACCGACGCGGGCACGTCGAGTTCGTCGGGCGTGTCGCTGTCCAGAGTGACGGTCAGGTCCTGGGCGCGGGCGACGGGGATGTTGACCATGGCCGCGGCCGGGAGCGTGCCGTCGCCTTCCTTGACGCGTTCCGGCAGGGTCACGACGACCACGTCGCCGACGGCCAGGCGCGTGGGCACGGTCAGGGCCGGCAGTTCGGGGTCGTTGGTGGCGACGTCGAGTTGGCCCGAGTAGAGGCCGGCGCTCAGGGTTGCGGAGTCCGCGGTTGCCTGCAGGGAGGTTTGCGCGCCCGGCGTCACGGCGCCGGAGGGGGGCGTGACGCCGAGCCAGGCGCGCGAGGTGGTGAGGCGTTGATAGTAGTTATAGGAGCCGGGCGTGACGCTGACCGTGCCGTTGAGCGGGTAGCCCGAATAGACGAACCCGCCCTGCGCCTGGCCGAACCCGACGGTGAGCGGGTGCGACGTCGAGTTGTAGTAGTAGGTCTGAGACGTGCTCCAGCCGGTGGCGATGTAGTAGTACTTGCCGGACTCGAGGCGCAGGTTCACCGGATCCGAGGCGTAGAATGTCGCGCCCGTGCCGGTGCGGTTCACGGTCTGGGACAGAATGCGCGTGTAGGTCCCGGACGCGGTCGCGGACTCGAAAACCGCGAACTCGAGCGTCCGCGGGCCGGTGAAGGAAACGCAGCTCTCGATGGTCTGGAGCATGGTCGGGCGGTTCGGCTGGTACACGTTGCCGCAGTAGCGGTTGGCATAGCTCGTGCCGTAGGTGGTGCCGCCCACCGTGTCGGTAGCGGGCGGCGCGCCGCTGGAGACCGCCTTGGCGGTGAACGTCAAGCCGGCGCTGCCGGCGGGCGCGAGGTTTCGCAGGGTCAGCGTTTGGGCGCCGGTCTGGCCCGGGGGACAGAAGAACAGCAGCGATTCGGGCGCCAGGCTGGCCTGGGGCGGTGGGACGTTGACCGTGAGTTGCACGTTGCGCGTAAAGGTCACGCCGGTACTGACATTCTCGAACACGACCGGGCAGGCGTAGGGCGTGGCGTTCCAGGTCAGACTTGCCGTCGCCGAATTGAGCGCGACCTCGACCTGATCGGTGATGCCAGGGGCCAGCGTGCCCTGGGCCGGGCTGACGCTGACCCAGGCGGCGGCGGGCGGCTGCACGCGCCAGTGCAGGACGCCGCTGCCGGTGTTGCTCAACGTGTACGTAGCGGAAGCGGGCGCGAACGGCCCACCTTCATAACCGGCGCTCGTCAGTCCGGCCTCGGGCGCGACCTCGAGATCGTCGGCCGCGACCGCCGTGATCAGGACATCGTCGATGGCAATTCCGTCCGTGGCGATGGGGTAGTCGTCGTACTGATTGAACCGGACCTTGAACGTGCCGGTGTACGCGAGGCCGGCCGCGGCGATGGCGGCATCGAGGTCAATGGTGAACTGCTGGTAGGTCGAGAAGCTCGACGGGAACGTGAGGACAACGTACCAGGTTGTGCCATCGGCACTGATGGCGACGCCGTCGAAGTTCGCGCCGCTGGCGAACGGCGATGTGGTGGTGTGCACCTCGTCGCCGAACTCCTTGGCCCAGAAGGTCAGGACCACGTTGCGCCAGTCCGCGAGATCGAGCGTCAGCGTCGCCTCGTTGCGCGAGTAGCCGCCGGCCGCCGTATCGTCCATGGTCAGGTGCCGCGTGCCGCCATGCGGGACGTTGGCGGTCGTGATCTGGGTGCGCTTCTGGTTCGTGCCGGTGAGGGTCCACTCGGCGCCGAACGCGCCGGACTCGAACCCCTGCGAGTAGACCGTATCGGCGCGCAAGGGCAGCGCGGCCGTCAAGCCAATGAGGGCCAGGGCTGGGACGACGTGGCGCGCGGCGCGGGCGAGCGCTGTAGCGCCGCCGTGGCACAGCGGAATCCAGGCGGCCGGTACTGCCGCGTGCAGCGCGACCGCCACAGTGCGAGAGCGGGGACGTGGGCTGGCTATACCGGTGAGGGACTTGCAAAACCTCAACGCCCCGCTTGGAGGGCGAGCGGCCTCGCGAGCCGTCCCCCGCACGAGCCGAGGGGTTTTGCAAGTGCCTCCGGTGGCGTGGTGAACCCAACTGGCCGCGGGCGAGGCGGTGTGCGAGTGGCGCGATACGGCGAGGCGATCCGGCGCGGACTTCGAACGGTACATGTACAGTCTCCCCAAAGTTGCGTTTGGGGGGAGAGCCGGCGGCGCCGCAAGAAAAAGACTCCGCCGACGCCACGCGAGGCGGAATGCATCGCGTACGCAGACATAGACAGATCGCAACGGAAGGGTCTCTACCCCGACTCCCGTCATGGTCACGCGCCAAATCCGAACTCCCAGGCGCGATGGTCAGTACTATTGCGCGAGTCGGGGCGCGAGTCAAGTCGTGTCAGAACCAAATCAGGGCTGTTTCAAGATCCGGCCCCGCGTCTCGGAAGGCCACGCCTCCGCGCATACCAAGTAGGGGCGGCCTGTCCTCAGGTCGCCCCCCCCGGCGTGGGGACACGCCGGGGGTACTCGCCGCACGTGACGGTCACGAATCTTGAAACAGCCCTGGAACCAAATGGGAACCAACGTGGAGCGGTGTGGCCATGGGACAAGGCGCGGCGGGGTTGTCGTATTGCCAGAGTGCAACACCAAGCGCGCCCCAAGCCGGCCCGCAGGGACGCGGGCGCTCCAAAAGAGCCGCGTCCTTGGGACAAGGCGTGAGGGGCTGTCGTATTGCTGGGTGCAACACCAGGCACGCCCCAAGCCGGCCCGCGAGACGCGGGTGCTCCAAAGAGCCACCTCACAGGAACCGGTCGCCTGGTCTTGAGTTGGGTGTCATTGGGGCTGACGCCCAAATATCTCATCGCAATATCTTGACGTGCGTGAAGAACGGTGGCAGATTAGTGAGCAATAGGTTTTGGAGAGCGAACCATCTCGAGGGTCGGTCCTGTCTCTGGCCGGGTTCGGGCAGAGAAGGATGGGATCCTAGGGTGTGGTGTTGCCGCGTTGGCAGGTTTTCGCCTCAGGGAAAGGGGTTTGCGACGGGGCTGTCCGGCGATTTTCGTCCTCCCGGGGATCGGCCTGCAAGGCCGACACTACAGGCGGAAAGAAGTCACCACAGGCAACGGCAACTAAGACATTATGAACATAATCAGAAGGAGACGTAACGTGAAGAAGCTGCTGGCAGTCGGGCTAGTCACCGGCATCCTGGCGGTGTTGGCCGCCTCGCGCGCACTTGCACTCGGCTTCGGCCCCATGGGCAACGGCGCGGACGGGCCGCTAACCGTCGCCGGGGGGGACACGGCGTACACCGATGCCGTGCGCGCGGCGCTGACCGGGGCGCACCTTCTCGGCGCCACCACCGTCACGGTGGCTGACGCGACGGGGTTCGCGGCGAGTGACGAGGTACTGATCATCACCATGCAGGACCCGGAATTGAACCCGGCGCTGAACCGGGTCGGCATCTACGAGACGAACCGTGTGCAGTCGGTGTCCGGCAGCACGTTGACCCTGTACAACCCGTTGGCGAACGCGTTCGACGGCTCCGGCAGCATCAAGCACCAGGTGATCCGGGTCCCGAACTACTCGACGGTCACGGTGAACGGCACGCTGACCTGCAACGCGTGGGATGGCGCAACGGGCGGGGTGCTGTTCTTCCGCGCCACAGGCGCGGTCACGGTCGATGTGGCCGGCGCCATTGATGCGAGCGGCAAGGGTTACCGCGGCGGCACGCAGTACGGCGGCTCGCACGGGGGCGGCCAGGGTGGCGAGAGTTTCGTGGCGCCGGGCGGTACCGGCGGCGACTACAACTCGAACAACGCCCAACGTGGCGGCGCCGGCGGCGGGGCATCCTACGCAAACAACTACGGCGCTGACGGCTGGGCCGGCGGCGGCGGCGGCGGCACGGCGAGCTACGCGGGCAAGGGTTCGGCCGCGCTGGGCGGCGCGGGCGGCGGCGGCGGCGGGCACGACGGCTGCGGCGGCGGCGGCGGGCACAGCACGTTCGGGTATGGCGGCAATGGTTACAACGGAAACGGGAACGGCCAGGACGGCGGCACGAGCACGTCCGGGAACGGTGGCATCGAATACACGGGCGGCGGCGGCGGCGGCGGCGGCACGTACGGCACGGCCGACCTGGCCAGGCTGTACTGCGGCAGCGGCGGCGGCAGCGGCGGGCGGCACGACGGGCATGCGCCCGGGGCCGGTGGTGCGGGCGGCGGCATTCTCTGCATCGACGCCGGGAGCCTTGACTGCGCCGGCGTCATCAAGTCGAACGGCGCCGATGGCGGCAGGTGGATCAGCAGCTATTCCGGCGGCGGCGGCGGTGGCGCGGGCGGGTCGGTTCTCCTGAGGACTCTTGCCGTCAGCGTGGCCGGTTCCGTGACCGCGACCAACGGGGCCGGCGGCAGAGGATGGTACGCAGACAACTACGGACACGCCAACTCCGGCGGCGCGGGCGGCATGGGTCGAATCCGCATCGACCGTGTGACGCTGACCGGCGCCGGCACGGTCGCGCCGGCCGCCTATGCCCCTCCGGTCATTCTCGGCGGCATTGCGGCGACCGGACCTCTGAGTGTGCCGGACCACACGGCGGTGCACGCGATCCAGGCCTTGATCGTCGATACGCAAGGCAGCGCCATCACGTCGGCAAAGCTGTTCTACCGCGTCAATGGCGGCCGCGCCTTCACGGAAGCGGTCATGACCGATACGGGCGACGGGAAGAACTTCACGGCCAACATCCCCGCCCAGGCCGGCCTGGCGCTGATCGAGTACTACGTCCAGGCCACGGACGGCACGGACGTGTACACCTCGCCGCCCGACGCGCCAGCGACATTGCGTTCGTTCTCGATCCTCGGCTATCCGCCGCGCGACGTTCTGGCCACGCCGAGCACGAGCAAGACAGTGGTGCTGACGTGGACGGCACCCGTGAACGCGACCAACCTGGTCGACTACTCGATCTACCGCAGTGAAGACCCGAACTTCGCCCCCGCGCCCGGCAACCGCATTGCCGAGCACGTGACCGCACTGACGTACACCGACTCGGATGCCGGCCTGCTCGACCTGCACACGTACTACTACAAGGTCGTGGCTGTCTACAGCATCGGCGGCACAGCCAGCACGCACACTGCCGCCGGCATGGCCGGAATCGTGAACGACTCGACCCTGACCACAATCAACGGTTACGTCCTGCTCGAAGGCCAGGAGAACCACGCCGGCACGCTGGTCGAGTTCAACCCGATCTCGCCCTCCGCCGTGTATGCCAGCACGACGGCCGACGCGCTGGGCTACTTCGAGAAGGCGATCGAGAACGGCGTGTACGACGTTGCCTATTCGCACGCCAGCTACCAGACCTACCCGCGCCTGACCAACACCATGCTGAGCGTCGACACCGACCTGGGCACGCGGACCCTGGACTACCTCGGCAACACCGTGTCCGGCAACGTCTCCGGCACCTGGACCGGGTACTACTCGGTCAGCGGCGACATCACCGTGCCCGCGGGCCAGGCGCTGACCATTCAGCCCGGCACGCAGGTGCGGTTCCTCGGCAACTACAATCTCTACGTCAGCGGCAAGTTGCTGGCGGTGGGCACAGCGGAGAATGGCATCCTGTTCACGTCGCTGCCGGCCAACCAGGTCAAGGCCGGCGGGCAGTGGGGTGGCATCGACTTCAACGACGCCTCGGATGACACCTCGATGATTGCCTACGCCACTGTGGAGTATGCATACGATGGGATCTACTGGGGGGAAGCCAACGCCACGGTCGAGGACACGCTGGTGCGCTACTGTTCGCGCTACGGCCTGTACATCAACGGCGACACGAGCAATCCGGCCGTGACCGACGTCGAGGTCACGGGGTGCTCCGACGTTGCCGTCTACGTGTACAACGGGCAGCCCGCGCTGACGAACGTCAACTCGCACCACAACAGCAGCTACGGCGCCTACTACAACTACTACGCGCACGGGACTCTCACCGGCTGCAAGTTCAACAACAACGCCGGGTACGGCATCCGGTTCTACGAGTGGTGCGCTCCCACGCTGGACGGCTGCGAGGTGAATGACAACAGCAGTTGGGGCATCCGCATCGATAACCTCTCCTACCCGACCTTCCGGAACACCTCGGTCTACCGCAACTGGGGCTACGGCGTGGGCGTTCACGATGACTACGGCGACTGGACCTACGTCCGGTTCGAGAACTGCATCATCGAGGACAACATGAGTACCGGCGTGGTGCTGCGGTACTACGAGACTGCCGCGACTTGGTTCCGGGACTGCGCCGTGCGCAACAACCGGGGCAACGGCATCTACATGCAGCGCGGCTGTCAGCCGGAGATTTCCGGGTGCGAGATTACCGGCAATCGCAGTAACGGGATCCACATGGACACCGATTCCGGGTCGTACCCCAACATCCCTCGGATCAGCCGCAACGTCATCGCCTACAACGAGAATGACGGCATCTACGGGTACGACCCCGCCTCGCCGACGATCCTCTACAACACCATCTATGGCAACCTCGGCGACGGCATCGAGCTCAACGGCAGCGGCACGGAGAACATCGCCAGCAACATCATTGCCGGCAACGCGGGATACGGGCTGCGTGCGACCACACCGATCGCAACCTTCGAGTACAACAACCTGTACGAGAACGCGACCGGCACCATTTCCGACCTCAACCAGTTGCCGCCCGGCACCGGGACCTTCAATGCGTTCAACAAGACCATCGCGGCGGACATCTACCTGAACATCTCGCAGGCGCCGCTGTTTGTGATGTCCGACGCGAATGACTTCGCGCTGCAGGCCACCTCGCCCTGCATCGACCGCGGCGACCGCGACATCGACGACCCGGACGGCACCGACTCCGACATGGGCGCGCTCTGCCGCGACAATGGCGGTCCGCACTCGCTGACGATCACCGGTTACGGGCACCAGACGGTGTCGCTGAGCTGGAGCGCCGTCAGCGCGCCCGAGAACGGGACCCTGACCGGTTACAACGTCTACTACCGCGTCTCTCCGGCCGGGGCCTGGACGCTGTTCGGCAACACCGCGACCACCACGGCGACCGTCACAGGCTTGACCAACAACACGCTCTACGATTTCACCGTGACCGGCGTCTTCTCGACCCGGTACGAGTCGGACCAGGCCACAGGCCACACCGCGTCCGAGAAACCGGGCACCCCCGGCATCACCCTGAGCCCGGTCGCGCTCAACCTCAACGTCGGGACTGGTATCTCCCAGGATGTGACCGTGACCAACACCGGGACGCGCGACCTGGATGCCGAGTTCCGGCTCGGGCGGAGCGCAGGGTCGCTCTACATCCAGAACGATGGCTGGTATCTGTACAAGAACAGCCCGACGAATCTGTCGGGCATGAGCGCCTTGACGGTCGAGTGCTGGCTCAAGCGCACGAAGAGCGGCCACTTTGAATTCGTCAGCAAACACTACCGCGAGTGGAGCCTTTATATCGATAGCGGCAACCAGTTCGGTATGTACAAGGGTTACCAGAGCGACAATCGCTACCAGAACTGGACCAGCCCGCAGGTAGTCCCAATCAACGAGTGGCACCACCTGGCCGCTACGTGGACGGGCAACACCGTATCGTATTACTATGACGGGACTCTGGTCGGCCAGTATGACACGGCCGCCGACACCCCGATTCCCGACTACAACTACCAACTCCGGATCGGCGCGCGCAGCAATGAGAGTCAGTGGATGAACGGCTATGTGGCCGAGGTCCGGGTGTGGAACGTGTGCCGGACACAGGCACAGATTGCCAAGTACAAGGATGTACAGATGAAGGGCACCGAGACCGGTCTGGTCGGTTACTGGCCGCTGCAGGCGAACAACAACGACCTCACGGCCAACGCAAACCACCTTTCACAGAACGGAACCCCGCCGATTCAGACGACCCACACGCCGCCCACGCTCACGAAACTGCCGTTCACCATCCTGCCGGCGGACGAGGAGATCACCGTGGCGCCAGGCGCGCGCGCCGCGGCCATTGTGCCGTTCACGTTCCCGAACTCGCAACCGACCGGCACCTACGCTTACACCACACCGATCTGGACCAACGACCCGTCGAAACCGGTGGTCAACTACGAATTTGCCCTCACCTACGGCACGACCGTGCCGTCGACGCCGACGCACTTCATTCCCGTGACACCGGGCGAGGGTGCGCCCGAATACACCATCATCATCACCCAGGCGCAACTGGACGGGGTCACGCTGGCGGTGGGCGACGAGATCGGCGTGTTCGACGGCGAGCTGTGCGTCGGCGCCGCCAAATTCGGCGGCACGTTCAACATTGTCATCACCTGCTACGGTGCGGTGGCCCGCGCCAGCGCCGGGTACACGCCCGGCAACGCGATGGTGTTCAAAGTCTTCGACGCCGACCGCAGCCTGGAGGGGACCTCGAACCTCACCTTCTCGATCGGCAACGGCACGTTCGGCTACGGCGCCTTCTCCGCGACGGGCGTGACCGGCACGGTCTACACGGTCCAGAGCGTCCCCGTCACGCGCGGGCAATTCAGCCTGATCTCGTTCAACAAGGTACCGCGTTACCCGGCGGCGCCGACCGTGTTCGGTGGCCTGACCAACCTGGAAATTGTGCAGGACGCGCGCGGCCGCGCCTACATTCCGGCCTACAGCATCAACTCGATCGGCGACATTGATTTCCGGGAAGGCTACTACGTGTTCGCCGCCGGCAGTGGCGGCGCGACCGTGGGCCTGGAAGGCACCACCGCGCTGCCGGCCAACTGGACCTACACACTGCAGCCCAACCAGTGGAACGCCGTCGGCTTCATTGGCACGGCCAACCAGAACGTGACCACCGCGTTCCCGGCCGCGCTGACCGACAGCTCGGACCCGGATATCGTAATCGTGCAGGACGATGCCGGGAACGCCTGGGTCCCGGGGGTCTCCAACACGCTCGGGAATCTCGTGCCGGGCAAGGGCTACCGCATTGCGATCAGCGGCTCGGCTTCGACCACGTTCACCTACCAGGCCTCGCGCGGTGCGGCGGCCACACCGCGGGGCGAACCGCCGTCCCCCGTCGTCTTCCAGCCGACGCCGCTGACCGGACTGCCCTACACCATCCTGGTCGCTTCTCTGTCGATCGACGGGGCCGCGCCCCAAGTCGGAACCGAGGTCGGCGTCTTCGACGGCGACCTGTGCGTCGGCGCCGCGGTCTGCACCGGCGAGGACTACCTGCAGGTCTGCACCTGGCAGGCGGCGGCGGCCCAGGGCTTAGCCGGGTTCACCGCCGGCCACGCCATCCAGTACCGGGTCGCGGTGCCCGGCAGCGAGGGCTCTGCCCTGCTGACTCCGACGTCCTGCTACGCCCGCGGCGATGGGACGTTCGGCAGCTCGTTCTATTCCTTGGTGGGCTTGGCCACGGGCGAGGCGCCGACGGTCGAAATGGTCCAGATCGTGGACCCGACCGAAACCAAGGCCGACGTCACCAATCAGCGCCTGGTGCACCTGTTCATCCAGGCGAGCGCCGACACGGCGCCGGGCACCCAGTGGCTGATTGCGGAGTCCGCCACCGAGCCTGCGGCAAGTGACGCGCGCTGGGTGGGTGTGAAGCCCACCAGTTACCAGATTCAGGGCAACGAAGGCAGCGTCGACCTTTACGTATGGGTCAAGGACGCCGGCGGCAGGATCAGCCTGCTGCATTCCGGCTCGCACAAGACCATTGTGCTCGACCTCGGCCTGACCTTTGCCGTGCACCTCACCAACGCGGAAATCGACCAGTTGTCCTTCGGGGTGTGGAACTACGCCACCAACGGGTTCGACGCCAACCTGGACGAGGAAGCGCCGGTCCGCCGCAACGGCCTCGTCAATGCATGGCTGCAGAACAATTTGGGAAGCATGCCCGGCCTGCAGAACCTGCTCACCGACATCCGCCCCGTCGGCGACCTGACGCGCTGGTGTCTGTGTGTCGAGATACCGGATGGCGCGGCGGGGACCTCACTTTCCTTCACAGTCCCGGCCCTGCCGCCGGGCCAGTGCATGCTCCTGCAGAGGCTCGCGAACGGAGAAACCCCGGTGGGCGCACCCATACAGGTTTTCGATGGCGTGTCGATCACAGTCGCCAAAGGCGGGGTGTACGAGATTGCCTTGGGCACGCCGATCCAGGCAACCCTGACCCTGAATTCCGGCTGGAACCTGGTCAGTATTCCGTGCATGACGACGGCCACCGCCGCCCAACTCCTGACCGCGATTGGCGACGGGGCGCCCTGGGCCTGGGACGGTGACAAGATGGTCCCGGTCGACGCTGCCGCGCCGCTCAATCCGGAAGCGGCCTACTGGGTCAAGAGTCTGGCCGGCGGGGTGTCGCAAGCATTCAGCGGCATCACGGCGGACGGAGTGGTGGCGCTCGCGGCCGGATGGAACTTGGTGAGCGTGCCTGGCGCCTGCGCGTACCCTGATGATCCGGCGATCGTCGGTTGCATCTGGCGCTGGGCCCCGACACAGCAAGGATATTGTCGCGTCGCCAATAACGAGCAGTTCCAGCCCGGCTGCGGGTATTGGATTTACGTCAGTTCGGACACGGTGCTCGATTTCACGAACCGGCGGTAAGGCCGCAGGGCAGAGCGACAGTGGCGCGGGACCTCCGGGACCGCAGCAGGGTGCTCGGGTCCGTCCCGGACCGAGGCCCTCGGCCGGGGACCGGCCGGCGGACCCCGCTTCGGCGCGGAACGCGCCGAGCCACAGCGCCCTGGCTCACACGGAAACCGCACGGCGGTCCGCCGCCGCAGTCCTAGACAACGGTCCGGAGACGGAGACACATAGGTTCAACAATGACCAAAACACGCAAACAACCATGGCTGGCGTGGTTCGTGGCCCTGACTCTGGCCATGAGCTCCGCCACCTGTTGGGCGGCCAGCGACGCCATTCAGTTGGACGGCACGGGCGACTACATGTCCGTCCCCGACTCGAGCGCCTGGGCGTTCGGGACCGGCGATTTCACCATCGAGTTCTGGATGACCCTGGCCAACCTCAGCCGCCAGCACGACGGCCTGTTCGGCCGCAACGATTACCAGTGGCTGGCCATGGAGTACCAGCACGACGCGAACAACCGCCGGCTGTCCCTATGGATCGACAGTAACGGCAGCAGCGGCTGGAACCTGGACAAGCGTAACGGCGGGACCAAGACCGACTGGGTTGCGGACCAGTGGTACCACATTGCAGTGGTCCGCAGCGGCACCGCCATCCGAGTCTATGTCGACGGCGTGCTGGACATGACCGGCACGTTCAGCGGCTCGGTCTACAACCCCTCCGGCGTACCGCTGTACATCGGCCGCAGCCAGTTGTCAACCCGGTACCACCAGGGCAAGTTCGACGAGTTCCGCATTTGGGACCACGCCCGGACTCAGGCCGACCTGCTCACCACCATTAACAGCGAGGTCAGCGAGAACGCACCCGGATTGGTCGCCTGCTGGCGGTTCAACGAGTCTGCCGGCAGCACGGCGTTCGACGCAACCGTCGGCGATCACGACGGCACGCTGACCGGCGATGCCGCCTTTGCCGCGTCCGACGCGCCGGTGAACCAGCCGCTGCCCGCCAATGGCCCGTTCGCGTCCGTGTCGCCGACCGGGCGCCCCTACAACATCGTCATCGCGAACGCCGGGATTGACGGTGGCGCCCTCGCCGCCGGCTCGCAGGTCGCGGTCTACGACGGCGCGCTCTGCGTCGGCTCAGCCGTGTACAATGGCAGTGGCAACCTGCAACTGACCGCCTGGGAGGGCACGGCAGCGCCGCTGTTACCTGGCTTCACAGTCGGCCACGACATGACGTTCAAGGTGCGCGCCAACTGGTTCAGCGACGTCCGCGTCTTCGACGCCACGCCCGCCTACACCCAGGGCGACGGCAAATTCGGGACCGAGCCGTACAGCGTCGCCAACCTGTCGGTGAGCACCGGGATTGCGCCGGACATCGCGCTCTCCCCGGCCCTGCTGAACTTCGACGCGATCACGATCAATACGTCGAAGAACCTGACCTTTGATATCCAGAACACCGGCGATGGCATTCTGCAGGTGAGCAACATCACATCGAGCAACGCCCGTTTCACGGTCGACCTGACCACGGCCGCCATCAACCCGAGCTCCAGCCGCACCGCGACCGTCACGTTCACGCCCAATACCGTGGCGAACTACGAGGCGCAACTGACCGTGACCTCGGACGACCCGGACGAGGGTTCGAGTATCGTGCAACTGTACGGCATGGGCCTGCCCACGCCGACGCCGGACATCGTGGTCTCGCCCGCCGCCCTGGACTTCGGCGGGCTGGTCACCGGCAGCAACGGCACGCTCACCTTCAACGTGCGCAACGCCGGCAACGGCGACCTGACCGTCACGAATATCACCAGCTCGAACGCGGCATACACCATCGTGGGCGCCACGGGGTTCACGCTGACGCAGGGACAGAACCAGGATGTGACCGTGCGGTTTGCGCCCACGGCCGCCTCGATCTATGACGCCACGCTGACCATCGCCAACAACGACGCCGCGGCCTACGTGTCGGTCAGCGGTTTCGGCTACGCCGGACACTTCGGCGCCGTGCAGCAGACCGGTACGCCCTACACCATCCTGGTCCCGGACGTCGCCGTGGACGGGTTCGGCCTCCAGACCGGCGAAGAGGTTGCGGTGTTCGACGGGGCGACACTCGTGGGCGTGACCGGCGCCGGCCGCGGCGGCAAAGCCCTGAACCTGGACGGCAGCGGCGACTACGTGGACGTACCCGACAGCGACAGCCTGGATCTCCCCACGGCCCTCACCTTCGAGGCGTGGATGTACGTCCGGACCATCAGCGAGACTTGGAAAGGCGTCATCGGCAAGCCCGGTCGCAATTATACCATGTGGCTGAACAGTTCGCGGTACATTCACTTCTCGTACGAGAATACGGCCGGCACCAGCGTCACCATCAGCACACCGAACAGCAGCATCAACTTGAATCAGTGGCACCATGTGGCCGGCGTTTTGGACGTGCCGAACAACGTTTTTCGGGTCTACATCGACGGTGTCCAGAAGGCCAGCGGCACGCCGAATGGCTCTCCGCGCACGTCCGGCACCGCCTTCCGCATGGGCGGGAATCTCGACGGCGGCAGCGGCAACTGGCTGGACGGCAAGCTTGACGAGGTCCGGGTCTGGAACTACGCGCGCAGCCAGACCGCGATCCAGCAGAGCATGTACCGCCGCCTGTCCGGCACCGAGCAGGGCTTGGTCGGCTACTGGCCGTTTGACGACGGGACCCTCACGGATGCCAGCCCGCAGTCGAACACCGGGGCACTCTACGGCAACGCGCAACTGGTGGATGGCGGCGCGGTCCCCGCCGGGCTGCAGCTCACCGCCTGGCAGAAGGACGTGGCCCAGGGCCTGCCGGGATTCACGCCCGGCAACCTGATGACGTTCAAGGTCTGGACCGCCACGTACGGCAGCACCACGGAAGTCGCCGCCACGCCGACCTACCTGCTGGGCAACGGCACGTTCGGGTATCAACCCTATTCGGTGTGCAACCTGGCCGGCAGCACCAACACCGCGCCGGACATTGACGTATCGACGAACCGTCTGTACGTCGGCCAGGTCCAGGTCGGCCAGTCGGCGCAGAACACCTTCACCATCAGTAACACCAGCAGCAATGCCGCTCTGAACGTGACCAGCATTGCGGAGTACTCGAGCCAGTTCTCCGTCACGCCGGCCTCGGCCACGATTCCTGCCGGCGACAACACCACGGTCACGGCAACCTTCACCCCGACCACGGCGGGAAATCACACCACCACATTGCGAATCGACTCGAACGACCCGGACGAGTCCTATGTCGAGGTGACCTTGGAAGGGTTCGCCATGCCGTCCGGCGTGCCGCTGATCGAGCTGTCCGCCGCCGCCCTGGACTTTGGCGGCGCGACGGTCCTCACGTCCAAGGAACTGACCTTCCACGTCATCAACACCGGCACTGCGCCGCTCAGTATCACCAACATCACCAGCGACAACGGCAAGTTCACGGTGTTCCCGACCGCGTTCACGGTCACCGGCACCAATGAAACGCGCGAGGTGACCGTGTCCTTCAACCCGACCACCACCAGCGCGCAGTTCGGACGCCTGACCGTCACCTCGAATGCCGGGACCAGGTATGTATCCGTGGCCGGCGTGGGCAACGACGGGCACTTCGCCCCGGTCGCGACGACCGGCCAATCCTACCAGATTGTCGTCGCCAGCACCGACTTGGATGACTTGCTGCAGATCGGCGACGAGATCGCAGTGCTGGACGGCACGACGGTGGTGGGTGAAGCCGTGGTCCAGGGAACCGCCCTGGCCGTGGATGGCAGTGGTGACTATGTCGAGGTGGCGGACAGCGCCACACTGCGCCCGGCGCAGCTCACGGTTGAGGCGTGGCTCAAGCCGTCGTCGTACATCAACCACTCGACGGCGGTGATGAAGTCCTCGTCCAGTTCCTGGAATGACGGGTATGGCCTGGCGCACTACACGGCTGCAAACGACATCAACTTCTTCGTCACCAACTACAGTTCGTACAAGGTCTCCGGCACGCTGCCCACCGGCGCGTGGGCGCATGTTGCCGGGACGTACGATGGCGCATGGCTGAGGCTGTACGTCAATGGGAGCCTGGTCAGTTCCACGGCTTACTCGGGCGGGATTACACACTCGACGAGTCCATTGCTGATCGGCAAAGGCGCTGGCGGCGGCTACGAGTGGAACGGCCTGATCGACGAGGTTCGGGTCTGGAGCGTGGCGCGCGGTGCAAGCGACATACAGGCAAGCATGAACAGCAGCCTGACCGGGACGGAACCTGGCCTGGTCGGCTACTGGCGCTTCAACGGTACGCCGCGCGGCAGTTCGGCCGGCGGCAACAACGGCACGCTCTATGGCAACGCCGCGGTGACAGGCGCGCAGCCGCCGGTACTGCCGCGCAACTACCAGATCACCGCTTGGGCGGCAGACCCCGGGCAAGGGCTGGCAGGGTACACGCCGGGGCACCCGATGACGTTCAAGACCTGGATGAGCATCAACGGCTACCGTGCCGAACTCAACGCCACACCCACGCCCCTCGTCGGCGACGGCACGTTCGGCAACGGCGCCTTCAGCGTCGTGACCCTCGACATCGGCACCGCCGACATTGATGTGGCCCCGGCCAGTGTGTTCAAGGCGATGGTGGCAGATACGACGGGGCAGGAAACCCTCGTCGTCAGTAACAGCGGCAACGCCAGCCTGAGTTTCGATGTGACGGTCACGCCCGCAGGTTATGCGGCGTCCTTCGCGGGCTCGTCGCAGTACCTGCAGATTCCGAGCCTGACGCTCGGCGCGGACTACACCCTGGAAGCGTGGGCCAAGTTCCCCCTGCCTGCCACGTCGGGTGGGTGGCGCACGCTCTACCAGCAGGGCGGTAACCATCACCATGTCCTGGTCCAGAGCGATGGGCAACTTGGCGTCTATGTCAGTGGGTTCTACTCCTGCGGGTTCGATGTCGACACGCTCAGCGCCGGCTGGCATTTCATCTCCGCGGTCGGGTCCGGTTCGCAGACCACGTTCTATGTCGATGGCACCCCGGTCGGGGTGAGCAGCACCAAGGAGACGGGAACCATCACGTACCTCGGCAACACCGTCGGCGGCGGCCAGAACTTCGGACGCATCGACGAATGCCGGATCTGGGACCAGGCACGCGCCCAGGTCGACATCCAGAACACCATGTATCAGCGCCTGACCGGCTCGGAAACGGGCCTGGTCGGATACTGGACCTTCGATGACGGCACGGCCAGGGACTTGACCACGGGCGGGCGGAACGGCACACTGGTCAACGGCGCATCGCTCGTCAATGACGCGCCGTGGTCCATGGGGTGGGTGACACCGTCTCCGACCACCGGCGTCGTGCTGCCAGGGCAGAGCACCGACCTGACACTGGCCTTCGACGCAACCGGCCTGTTCGACGGCATGTACGACGTCGACATCGTGCTGACGAACAACACGCCCGGCGGTTCGCCGGTGACCGTCCCCATCACCCTGAACGTCACCGGCGACGCGCAGATCAGCAGTTCAACCGACACCATTGCGTTCGGCAGTGTGGTGGTCGGGCAGAACAAGACGCTCACCTATGACCTCACGAACATCGGCACCGACACTCTGACCATTGACAGCATTGCCGTGCAGGGCGCGGTGGGGTTCGCCACCGTATCGAACCCCGGGTTCCCGCTCGATCTGCTCCCGCTGCAAAGCCACACGTTTTCGGTGCAGTTCACGCCGGCGGCCAGTGGCGCGGCCAGCGACACGCTGCTGGTGACCTCGAATGCGGCCAACTCCCCCAGCCACGCGATCGCCCTGACCGGCACCGGCCTGACGCCCGCCGACATTGCGGTCGACCCGACCTCCTGGACCGGGACCCTCGCCTCCGGCACGATCGAGCCGGTGACCATCGGCGTCACGAACAACGGCCAGGACGCGCTCACGTTCACCGTCACCGAGTCGTTGTCGTGGCTGTCGGTGAGCCCGACCTCGGGCAGCGTTGCCGCGACGCAAACACAGGAACTCACCGCCTCGGTCAGCACCATCGGTGTGTACGCCGGCAACTACACCGGGGCGATGACCATCGCGAGCAACGATCCGGACACACCCTCCGTTCAGGTCAGCTTCGACCTCACGGTCACCGGCCAGCCGCAGATCACGGCCGCCGACAACGTGCAGTTCGGCCAGATCTCAGTCGGCGAGGTGGGCAACGCGAACCTGCAGGTACACAACACCGGCACCGACACGCTGCACATCAGCGCGGTGACCAGCTCGAACCCGACCTTCGGCTACGCCGGCAACCAGAGCGTCACGGTCGCGCCCGGCGCGTCGACCAACCTGGGCCTGACCTTTACGCCGCCCGCGGCCGGCAGTCACTCCGGAACCCTGACCCTCGTCTCCGACGCCGCCACCACACCGTCACTGCAGGTCGCGCTCCAAGGCACCGGCAACGTGCCGCCGGACATCGACCTCGTTCCGACCTCGTTCACCAAGAGCCTGGCCGCCGGCGACGTGGTCAACGACACCCTGACCATCCGCAATCTGGGCGGCAACCCGCTCAACTTCAATCTGACGTTGGCAAAGCCGGGAAAGAGCGCTCTGGCCCTGGACGGCGACGGCGACTACGTCAGCGTTCCGAGCAGCGCCAGCCTCAACCCGGGTTCCGCGCTGACGATCGAAGCCTGGGTCTATCTCACCGACAACCATGACGAATTCATCGCCGCCAAGGAGTCGAGCGGCGTCGGCCCCTACCGGCTCTGGGTCAACGCCAGCAGCAAATTCGAGTTCCGCCTTAACAACGCGTACTCCGTCGTCTCCACGGCGTCGGCCGCGACCGGCCAGTGGACCCATGTCGCGGCGACCTTCGACGGCGCCACCCTGAGCCTGTACGTCAACGGCGACCTCGACGGGCAGCTCGCCTTCCCCGCATTCGCGATCAGCGCCAACAGCGAGAACCTGCGGCTGGGCCGCTCGTGGAACAACCTCTACTTTGCCGGGCGCATGGACGAAATGCGGGTGTGGAACGTGACCCGGAACCAGTCCGAAGTCCAGGCCATGATGAACCAGTCCCTGACGGCGACCGAGACCGGTCTGGTCCTGTACTTCAGGTTTGACGAGACCTCCGGCAACGTCGCCTACGATGCGACCACGCACCACCAGGACGGAACCCTGTTCGGCGGCGCCACCCGAGCCGAGTCCACCGTGCCGATCAACCAGTTCCTGAGCGCCACGCCCACGTCCGGCAGCGTGGCCGCCGGCCGGGGCACGCAGGCGATCACGCTCACGTTTGACGCCACCGGGCTGATCTCCAACACCTACACCCAGACGATCACCATCACCTCGAACGACCCGGACGAACCGCAGGTCACGGTTCCAGTCACCCTGAACGTGACCGGCCAGGGCCTGATCGCGGTTTCCGCGACTGATTTCGCGTTCGGCAACACCTTCATCGGCATCACCAACGCCCTGCCGCTGACGGTCACCAACAACGGTTCGGAAGCCATCACCATTACGGATTGGGATTTCAGCAACGCGGAATTCTCGGTATCCCGTGCCGAGACCGAAGTGTCGCCGTACGCCAGCAAGACGGTCAGCGTCTTCTTTGCCCCTGCCCAGGCCGGCGCCCGCAACGGCACACTCACCATCACCAGCAATGCCGCCAACGATCCGGACGTGGTCGTGACCCTGGCCGGCACCGGGATCGAGCCGCCGGTGATTGGGACCGACCCCGACCTCTTCGATGTCAGCCTTGATTTCAACACGACAACAACCCAGAACCTCACCATCTCCAACACCGGCGCCACCGACCTGGCGTTCGCGATCCTTTCCGCCGCCGGCTCGGGCGCTGGCCGCGCCATGGATCTGAACGGGGCCGGCTACGGTGAGATTACCAACCCCGCCCAGTACAACGACCAGACCCTCACCCTTGAAGTCTGGGTCGCCCCGGACACCACCGCCACGGCCAACGGCACCACGGCCTTCGCCCGGCTCGACCAGAGTGGCGGCATCATCGCCGGACTGCGGGTGTGGTCAGGCAGCACGACCAACGGCCTGGGCCAGAGCGGGTACGAGATCATCACCAACGGCGGCTCCAGCGGCCAGATCCCGTACGACTTTGCGGCCGGGCAGTGGGCCCACGTGGCCGTGGTCATCACCTCGACCGAAGCACGCATGGTGGTCAACGGCATCCAGGTCTACAGCATGGCCAAACTGCCCCTGAACTACTCGGCCCCTGACAACTTCCGCGTCGGCGCGGACGGTGGCGGCAACCAGTTCGTCGGGGTTATCGACGAACTGCGCATCTGGACCGTGGCACGCAGTGTTGCGGAGATCAACGCCACGAAGAACCAACAACTAACCGGAACGGAACCGGGCTTGGTCGGGTACTACCGGTTCGAGGACGTCGGCCGTACCGTCCAAGTCGGGGACGACTCACCCAACGACAATGTCATGACGTTGTCGGGCAACGCACTGCTGGCTGTGTCCACCGCGCCCATCTCATCCGGCGGCTCGGGCGTGACCTGGCTGTCATTCACCCCGGCCTCGGGCACCGTCGCGCCCCTCGGCTCGCAGATCGTGCAGCTCGGGTTCAACGCGCAGGACCTGGCGTACGGGAGCTACGACAACGACCTGACCATCAGTTCGAACGATGTGGTGAACGGGCTTCTGGGCATCCCGGTCTCCCTCTCGGTGAACGCGCCGGTCATCGCGCTGTCGCCCGCCAGCCTGGCGTTCGGCAGCGTCAGCATTCTCGGCAACCAGACACTGCAGCTCCAGATCAGCAACACCGGCAACCGCGACCTGCAGGTGACCGACTACTCGGTCAATCCGGCCGACGGGTACAGTTTCCCGGGCGGGGTTCAGACCATCACCGTTCCAGCCGGCCAGTCCCGGAACCTGGACGTGCAGTTTGCGCCGCCCGCGGTCGCCAGCTACAACGCCACGCTCACACTCGTGTCGAACCTCGGCAACCGCACCGTGCCTCTGACCGGCAGCGGCTATCAGCCGGCGCCCGAGATCCAGGTCACGCCCACCAGCGTCACGGTCAACGCGACCGAAGGGCAGGCCGTCAACACGGCGACGTTCACCATCGACAATCTCGGTGAGGCGCCGTTGACCGGTACCCTGGCCACCGGCCTGGCGTGGGTCACCGTCGCGCCCAGCAGTTTCGACATCCCGGCCGCCCAGAACCAGCAGATTACCGTGACGGCGGACGCCACCGGCATCCTCCCGGGCAATTACAACACGCAAGTGACCATTGCCAACAACGACTCGAACGAGAATCCGACGCAGGTCGCCGCCGCCGTGCACGTCGGTCCGGACCCGAACATCGTCCTCCCGGTCAACTCCAAAGGCCTGACCGTGGCCTACGACGGCACGCTCGACGAGTCGTTCGTGGTGCAGAACCAGGGTTTGGGCTCGCTCGGCCTCACCGTGACCGCGAATGCGGCTTGGATCAAGAACGTCGTGTACCCGGCCACCGTGCCCCCCGGCGAGTCGCGTAACGTCACTTACACCGTGGACGCGAACGGTCTCTCGGGCGGCACTCACAACAGCAGCCTGTCCATCACCTCCAACGACCCGACCAGCGGCAACCCGTCATACGGCATCACGCTCACGATCGTGGCCCCGGCCATCCAGTTGAATACCAATTCCCTGTCGGCCAACTTGCGGCGGAACCGGACCACCGTGCTGCCCCTGGAGGTCAGCAACACCGGCTCGTCCATCCTCCAGGCCAATGTGGTCGGCATTGGCGCCTACCCCTGGGCCTCCGTCAGTCCGACAACACTGAACGTACCCGCCGGGCAGAAGGGCACCTTCTCGTTCACGTTCAGTTCAGTGGACAAGCTTGAGCCCAGCCTTTCCTCGGGTACGGTGCAGATCACCCACAACGACCCGCTCCAGGGCGCCAAGGACGTGACCCTTTCCATGAATGTATCCAGCACCGGCGGCGGCACCCCGGTGTACGGGACGTTCGTGCGCAGCATGACCCCGTCCGGTCTGACCAACGTGGCGGTCAGCTATGTCGACCTGACCTTTGACCACGCTATACAGTCAGGCAGCTTCACGGTCGCGGACGTGACCGTCCTGGGCCCGTCGCGCGAGTCACGGGACTGGGTGCCGAGCCAAATCACGCAGCAGAGCTCGGTGGTCTACCGCGTCACCTTCGCCTCACCCATCAACGCGACCGGCAACTACATCATCGAGGTGGGTCCGGCGATCCTTTCGGACAACGGCAAGTGGATGGACCAGGACCAGGACGGGATCGAGCAGGAAGCCGGTGACGACGTGTTCCGCGGCACGTTCACGCTCGACCTGACCCCGCCCGAGCCGCCGACCGTCACCAGCCACCCGGTGGCGCCAACGGTCACGAATTGGGCCGATATCGATCACACCGTCACCCTCACCGGCACGCGGCCGGACAACACGGCCCTGTGGATCGGCACGACGCAGTACGCGGCCGCCGAACCGGGCGTCACCACCTGGCTGGTCCCGTTCACGCTGGCGGAAGGCGCCAACGACCTGTCGGTCTACACCAAGGACCCCGCGGGCAACGCCTCCTCGTCGGTGCATGTCCTCTTCTACGTGGACACCACCGTTCCGTACGTCAGCCAGATCTTCCCGCAGCACAACCTCCTGACCCGCGTGCCGCCGGCTGAAATCGCCGCCACCTTCGTCGAGACCGGCAGCGGCCTGGACCTGCCGCACTCTTCGTTCACCCTCACGCGCTCTGGCGGCAGTGTTCCCGGCACCGTGACGCTGGCCGGCAGCAAACTGACGTTCACGCCCGACGGCAACCTGCTCGACGGCGTGTACACCATCGCGGTGCAGTTGAAGGACAACTTCGGCTGGCAGTCCGTTCTGGCCACGTCGATTTTCACGCTGGACATGACGCCATCCCCTGCCCCAGTCCTCGACCCGGCCCCGCCGGCCACGACCACCGTCAACCACCTGCTTATCTCGGGCACGCGCGAATCGGGAGCGAGCATCTGGCTGAACGGCAGCCAGGTGGTCGCCGGCGGCGCCAACACGCTCTGGTCCTACGACACGCCGCTGGTTCCCGGACCGAACGCGCTGTCCTTCACCGCGAAAGACCCCGCCGGCAACGAGAGCGCCCCGACGCTGGCCAACGTCACATTTGACGATGTAGCTCCGGGGCCGGTCACGCTGCTGGCCAACGGCGCCAGCAGCGGTACGCAGGTGCTCCTGAGCTGGACGGACTACAACGAAGGCGACAACGGCGGCGACATCCAGACCTACCGGGTCTACCAGCACAGCGCGCCGTTCACCGACATCGGCGTGGCAACGGAAATCGGCACCCGGCCCGCCGGCCAGAAGACCTTCACGGCCACCGCGCTGCAGCGCAACCAGACCTACCACTTCGCGGTCGTCGCGGTCGACGTGCGCGGCAACTTCGGGCCGACGGTCACCTCGGTCAGCGCCACCACGCAGGACGTGCAGCCGCCGGCGGAAATCACCAACCCGCACGTCCAGTCGTTCGACACGCAACTCATCCTGTCCTGGACCCACTCGGCCAACACCGCCGGCGACCTGGACCAGTACCGTGTCTCCGTCAACGCCAGCCGTACTGACTACGTGGTCGCCAACACGGACAACACGCTGACCGTCACCAACCTGCAACGCGCCACCGAATACAACATCGTCGTCAAGGCCCGGGACGTGGACGGCAACGAAAGCACGGGTGTCGCGTTCAAGGGCTACACCCTGATGGACAACCCCGCCAACGTGCTGACCACCGGCAAAGACGGGCGTGTCGACCTGACCTGGAACGCCTCACAGCCCGCACCGTACGTCAAGCACTATGCGGTCTACGCCAGCACGACGAACTTCGCCTCTGTCCAGGGATTGGTTGCGGTGACCACGACCACCGGCACGTCCACCAGCGTCACCCGGCTCAACAACGACATCACCTACTACTTCGCGGTCACCGCTGTCAACAAGTCGGATGGGGAGACCAAAGCGGTGACCACGGTGACCGGCCAGCCGATTCCGGACCGCGAGGGCCCGGACGTGCAGAGCGTGACCTTCGCCGGCAGCGCCGTCACCGAGGGCATGACGGTGACCGCACCCGGGACTTTCGCAGTGGCCGCGACCGACCCGTCCGGAATGAGTCGCGTTGAGTTCTGGCTCGACGGCGCGTTGCTCGGTTCCGACGCCAGCGGCTCGGACGGCTACACCGCCTACTGGAACGTCATCGCCGCAACGGATGGGCCGCACGTGTTCCTGGCCAAGGCGTACGATTCCCGAAGCAACTCGACGGACGTCCAGCGCACCCTCACCGTCGCGCTGGCGCCCCCCTCACAGGCGCCCGCGATCAGCGCGCCGGCGCCCGACACTTACACGAACGTGGCCCAGGCCACGGTCCGCGGCACGGCGCCGCTCAACACGTCGGTACGCCTATACCGCAATAACGTGGAACTCGGCGTTCGGGCCCTGATCCCGGTCGCCAGCAACGGCGCCTGGTCAACCACCATCACTCTGACGGAAGGCGAGAACCGGCTGCAGGCGGCCGCGGTGAACCGCGCCGGCGAAGGCCCGCTCTCGAGCGAACTCCTGGTTACGCTCGACACCAGCGTGCCGCTGCCGCCGGTGAACGTCACCGTGACCCCGCGCGCCGCCGGAGTCCTCAGGATCGCCTGGCGCAAACCCAATCTCAACCCGGTCAAGGGCTTCAATCTCTACCGTGCCACGACCGAGTTCGAGTCGATCGGACAGGCGACACTGGTCAACACCGGCGGGTTGCTCCGCGACCTGACCTACGATGACCTGCCCGCAACCGACGGCCAGTACTTCTACCGCCTGACGATCGTGAACATGGCCGGGACCGAAAGCACCCTCTCCGCCCTGGCCGCCGCCAACGCCGACAGCGTCCCGCCCAAGGCTCTGACCGTTCAATACACGCCGCACGGCCCACATGACCCGGCCACCGGCCGGACCGCTCCCGGACTCGTGGATGTCGATGTTGTGTTCTCCGAAGCGCTCCTGGCCGCACCGTTCTTCAGCGTCGTCCCGACCGCGGGGATCCCGATCTCGGTCACCCTGAACGCCGTGCCCGGGTCCGACACCCACTACATTGGCGCTTTCTCGGTCACCGACCTCACGCCATCCGGGACCGCCATTGCCGTCATGTCCGCCCGCGATGCCGCCGGCAACCGGGGTACGGAGATCGTGCTCCAAGCTCAAATCGCCTTCGACACGGACGGCCCAAACGTCACGAGCCTGACCCTCGCCCCCGGACACCCGATCCAGAACATCCAGGCCAACCCCGTGTGGGTTACCGTGACGCTGGTGCTGACCGAGACGCTCAAGCCCGCCACATCGCCGACCCTGACCTACACCCTGTCGCAGAGCCACCCAACCGCCACGCCGATCGCCGGCCTGACGCAAGTCACGGACCGCGCCTGGACTGGGACCTTCCAACTCCCGGCCGACGCCGGCCTGGCGGCCGCCGAGTGGCTCGAGTTCCAGTACTCCGGCTCGGACGATCTGGACAACGTCAGCACCCGCATCCTGGCGCCGAACCACGTCCAGGTCTACCAGGGCGACCTGCCACCGCTCAGCAACCCGCTGCAGCTCACGGGTGACGCTCTCCCGGGCGGGATCGTCTTCCTCGCCTGGGACGCCGTACCGGAGGCGTCCGACTACCAGATCTACCGAAAACCCAAGACGCGCGCCGGCGCCTGGACCGTGGTCGGCCGCAGCGGCGGCGAACTCTATTTCCAGGATCAGCCGGCGGACGGCGAGTACACCTACGCGGTCGCCGCGGTCCGGTCCGTGAACGGCCAGGAAACCATCAGCGAGGAATTCATCTACACCGTCGATGTCGTCGTCGACTCACAGCCGCCCGAGGCGCCCACCAACCTGCAACTCCAAGTGGCCGCCAACGGCATCTACCTGACGTGGACGGACGCCCTCAACATCGAGAACGTGACCTACTCGGTCTTCCGTGAGGCGACCCCCACCATCGAGAGCGTCGACGGCCTGGAACCCCTGATTGCCGGCGTCCCGGCTACGGGCGTGGTCGATCCTCACCCCTCACCGGCAGAACCTTGCTACACCGTGACCGCCGTGGACGCGGTGGGCAACGAATCTCCACCCGCCACGTCCCAGTACCTGAACGTGCAGCTTCTGCCGCTCAGCTCCCTGAGCGTCAGCCAGGATGGGACGGCATACCCCGTGATATCCTGGACGCACCCGGGCGGCGCCAGCATCAAGGGTTACGACGTCTACCTGCTGAGCGGCGGCACCGGCCGCGACACTTGGACATTGATGGGGCGCGTGACCGGCACGTCCTTCACCGACCGCGGCTACGCCGGCGACGAACGTACCTACAAGGTTATCGCGATCGACACTCAAGACCAGGAGAGCCTGCCGCGCACCGTGACGCTGCCACGGCTGAGCGCCAGCCTCAAGGCCGGCGAGATCCTCAAGCGCGGCATCATGAACTGGGTCGTCTTCGAGGTCCACAACGATTCCAACCTCGCCCTGACCGGCGTCCAACTCCGCGTCGACGTCGAAAGCCGCGAGCACCTGTCGACCGCCACCGACATTCCCGCGCTGTCGACCGTCGACGTCGGGGCGGTCATCGGCGGCTACTCATCCCTGAGCAGTTCCGAGCCCGTGACCATCCGGACCCAGATGACCTACCCCACCGGCGAGCAGATCACGGTCATCGGCTACACGAACATTGCCGTCGGCGACGCGTTGCTGCCTGTCGAGATCCTCAACGGCAACCTGGTCCGCGGCGTGGGCGGCGACGTACAGTTCACGCTGCAGAACACCTCCGACGTCGAGATTGAAATCGTCACCGCCCGGGGCGCCAGCCCGTCTGACGAAGTCCGCTTCAAGCTCACCGACACCGACGGCAACGTGCTCTCGACGCAGCCCGTCAACCACAGCGTCGGCGACGGCATCTACTCGCTGGCCAACGGCGACACCGTGGCGCGCATTCCGGCCGGCGGCAGCTTCACCGTCAATCCGGCGACCCTGTTCGTGCCGTCCAATGCGCCGCAAAACGTGGTCCTGCGGCTCGAGATCGATGCCATCTACTACCATGACGACCGTGACGACCAAGTTATTCTGAACGGCTTGGTGTCGCGCAAGAGCCTGGCCTTGATCGACACCGCCTACTACGGCAATATCACGGAAATCACGCCGAAAAAATCGGTGGGTGACCAGGGCATCGTGATCACCGGTCAGGCCCTCAACCGCGAGGGCGCCACGCCGGCGCCGCTCGTACCGCTCAAGCTCGGGCTCACCCTGCGCGGCTTCGACCGCGTCTTCAACATCGTGACCGACGCGGCGGGCAACTTCACCCACACCTTCCCGCCGCAGGACGGGGAGTCGGGCATCTACAACGTCTGGGTCGTGCACCCGGACCGCAAGGACAAGACGTTCCTGCCGGAGAACACCTTCACCATCTTCTCCATGTATGTCAACCCCATCGCCTACAACATACGCATGCCGTACAACTACCAGCACCGCGCCCGGATCAACCTGACGACGCGCGATGGCACGAATGCGGGGAACGTGCGGTTCGTCTACCAGGCCGCGGACCAACCCGGCGGGCAGTTTGTCGACGGGCTGCACGTCACGCTCGGCCCAGCCCTGACCTGGATCCCGGCCAACACGAGCACCTTCCTGTACTTCGACCTCTGGGCCGAAGCCAGCGACGCGCTGAAGGCCAATCCCACCGGCTACTTCATTGTCAAGGTCCAGAGCGACTCGCTGTTCCGCGACCGTGACCCGGTGCTCTGGTCGCCGATTCGCGTCAACTACGAGTTCTTCGAACCGCCGCCCGAACCGCAGATCAACCCGCAAAACCTGCTGCCCAACATGACGGTTGCGCCGCCGATGATCGTGACCGGCGTGCAGCTCAGCAACAGCCAGAATCCGGCGGACCAGCAGGGCGTCACCGAGTCGCTCTCCGTCCGCAGCACCGGCCTGGCCGCCCTGCGCAACGTGCACGTCAGCCTGCTGGACGCAAGCCTCGCACCGCTGCCTGACGATCACTGGGTGACGCTGGGCAGCGCCGCGGCGATGGGCAGCATCCCGGTCGGCGAGTCGCGCAACGTGAGCGTGAACTTCCAGCCCTACACCAATTCCCGCCGCGGCTCGGTCCCTGAAGGCAACTACACCTTCTACCTGCGCATTGAGAGCGACAACTATCCGACCGTCGACATTGGGCTGTACCCGGCGGTCACCCAGGCCGGCGAAGGCAACGTCTTGTTCAAGGTCACGGACATGTACACCGCCACCCTCGACACGCAGAACAATGTCATCGAGGGCGTCGACCACGCGAAGATCCTCATCGAACACGAAACCGTCTCCACCCTCACGCGCACCGTCTACACCGACAACGCCGGCGAGGCGCTGCTCAGCGATCTGCCCGCCGGACGCTACAAGTACAAGGTCTCCGCCGACAAGCACAGCAACAACATCGGCCGGCTCTGGATCAAGCCCGGCATCACCGTGACCCAGGAAGTGCCGCTGCAGAACGACCTGATCACCGTCGAGTGGGAGGTCCTCCCGATCACCATCCAGGACCGGTACGAGATCGTGCTGACCGCAACCTTCGAGACCAACGTCCCGGCCGCCGTCGTGGTGGCCGACCCGAGTTCCGTGACCTTGCCCGAAATGCATGCCGGCGACGTCTACAACGGTGAGTTCACCCTGACCAATCACGGCCTGATCCGCGCCGACGACCTCGGCTTCGACCTTCCGGCGGATGACGAGTTCTTCCACTACGAATTCCTGACCAACCTCCGCACCTACCTGGGCGCCAAGGAGAAGATGACCGTCCCGTACCGTGTCACGTGCCTCAAGTCACTGGAGGGCGACGACGGCGACGGGTCCGGCGGCGGCGACTGCCGGACCTACATCAAGTGCTGCAAGACCACCTACGTCTACAAATGCGCCAACGGCAGCTCGTTCACCAACTCCACCTACTCCTGCGTCACCCGCCGCTACGGCACCTGTGGCGGCAGCGGCGGCGGTGGACCGGGCGGCGGCGGTGGTGGTGGCGGCGGCGGGGGTTGGGGCGGCTGGGGCTGGGGCGGTGGGGGCGGTGGCAGTGGCAGCGGGTCCGGTTCCGGATCATTCGTCCCGCCACGGTTCACGCCGCCCGGCAACACCATCGCCGGAACCAAGTGCTGGCCCGTGGCCAAGTACACCGAATGCACGGAGGTCGAGGCCGGCAGCATGCTCGGCGCCCTTGCCAAGCTGGCGGGCTGCTCGGTCAACTGCCTCCGCCGCCAATTCGAGGACGGCATGACCGAAAACGATCCCATCTACGACCTGACGGTCATCGCGGATGGCGTGCCCGTGCAGGCGCAACGGATGTTCCACGACAAGCATTGGCAGTGGGCTGACACGCGCCAGGCACTGATGTTCTTCCCCGAACCGCCACAGACCCAGTACGCCGTGGCCGGCTACTCGAGCCGCGGCCGCGAACTCCCCGAAACCATCGGCCGCATCGACAAGTCCGGCGTCTCCTACTACCCGAACGGCGCCAGCCAGAACGTGTTCGTGCAAGGCACATACCGGATCGTCCGCGAAGGCCAAAACTGGCGCTGGCTCGACAAGTTCGGCAACTGGCGGCTGTTCAACAGCAACGGCCTGGCACTGTCCTACGGCACTCCCGCGGTCACGGTCGCCAAATACGTCTACGACGGCGACGGCCGACTGATCACGGTCACGGATCGCCACGATGCGACGCTGTACGAGTACGAATACCAGGACGGACTGCTCTCGGCGGTCCACGACACCGACGGGCACCGCGTCGAGTACACCTACACCGGCGCCCGCCTCACCGCCATCAAGGACGCGCTCGGGAACTTCACCCGCTACACGTACGACGGCAGCGGCCGCATCGTGCAGAAGATCGATCCCGAAGGGCGACAAACCAACGTGACCTACGACGGCAACGGCGATGTCTACAGCGTGCTCAACGAACGCGGCGAAGGCAGCTTCTTCGAGTTCGACTATGACACGAACACCAAACGCTACTATTCCCGCGCCACCGACTCCATGGGCGAAGTCGTCGAGACCTGGTACAACACCGGCGGGACGCCGATCCAGATCAGCGTCAACGGCCGAACCGTCGAGCAGATGCTCGAGGACGGCAGAAACCAAGTTTACTATGACGAGAAGAGCAATCGTCAGACCCGCAAGTACGACGAGTTCGACAACCTGACGGAAACCTTGTATCCGGACGGGGCGTCGTTCCGCTTCGAGTACACCTCGGACGGCCTGGTCCGGCGCGTCACCAACCCACTGGGCGTCGTCGAGGAACTCGAGTACGACCCGCTGTCCCGAGTCCTGACTCGGTACACGGAAGCCAAGGGCACGGCGGTCGAACGCGTCACAACCTACACATACACTGCCGACTGGCTGCTCCAGACCGAGACGATCGAGGGCGCGACGGACGACGACGACGTGACCGTCACCTACGACTACGACGTCGACGGCAATATTGCCGCCATCATTGATCCCGAAGGCCTCCGAACCGAGATGTCGAACCACACCACGCAGGGCAGCCCGCAACAGGTGCGCGATGTGTTAGGCAAGGTCTGGCAGTACACCTACGACGCCGTCGGTCGCCTGACATCGGCCACCGACCCACTGAACGGCACGCTGCAGTACGCCTATGACAAAGTCGGCAACCTGGTCGAGTACACCGACGCCAAGCTCCGCAAGACCAGCTTCCAGTACGACACCAACGATTCCGTGACTCAGATCACCAACCCGCTGGCCAAGCGCTTCACCATCGATTACGACGCGACACCGATGCCGACACGTTTCGTGGATGAACTCGGCCACGAAAACCGCTTCGAGTACGACAGCGAAGGCCGGATCGTCCGTGCCATCGACGGCGCCGGCAACGAAACGCGCGCCACCTACGACCAAGACCCCGGCAGCCCCGGCACGTCCGACCTGATCCACGAGATTGATTTCGGGCCCTACCGCCGCGTCTTCGCCTACGACAACATGCAGCGCGTCACGGAAATCAGCGACATCGCCAAGGACAGCCGCGACGTCATCCGCTTCATCCGTTACGAGTACGATGCGGTCGGTAACACCATCCGGACCGAGGACCAGGACGGCGCCGTGTTCACGGCCGCCTACGACCAACTCGACCGGCTCGTGCGCGTGACCAACCCGCTGAACCAGACCGTCGAGTTCACCTACGACAACCGCGACAACGTCACCGCCATCCGGGACGGCAATGAAAACACCACCCAGATGCGGTACGACAAGAATGACCGCCTGGTCCGTTCGGAAACGCCCGCCGGCAAGGTCACCACGTACCAGTACGACACGCTCTCGGCGCGGACCGACACCTACCAACGCATCACCCGCACCACACCGAACACGCGGACCAGCACCTGGCTGTACGACGCCTCAGGCGACCTGGTCGAAAGCACCTACCAAGGGGACGCGCGGCGCCAGTTCGCCGACATTGTGATCCAGTACGAGTACGACGAAGTCGGCAACCTGACCCACGTGACCGACGGCACGACGGCCTTGGATCTGACCTACGACGACCTGGACCAGGTCATCACCGAGACCACCACCTACAACGTCGGCGGCGCGGAGCAGTTCACCCTGACCAATTCCTATGAGTACTACGACAACGGCCTGCGCAAGTCGTACACCGGTCCGAACGGCATCAAGTATGAGTATGTCTACGACGCCAACGACCGCCTGACCGGGGTCGCCATTCCCGGCCAGGGCGCCGTCACTATCAATGAATACAACCTCAACCGCGCCGCCAAGTGCACCCTCCCCGGCGGCATGACCACCGAACTGGACTACGATGCGCTCATGCGCCTCGACGCCGTGACCGTCAAGGACGCTGCCGGTCGCGCGTTCATGACGCGCCAGTACACCCTCTCCGGCGCCGGCAATCTGTTGGCAACCGCCACGGAACACGGCCCCTACACGTACCAGTACGATGCCAACTCACGGCTGATCGGCGCCAGCAACGCAGTGCTCGATGACGAGTCCTACACCTACGACGGCACCGGCAACCGCCTGACCGCGGCCGGGACCGCCGGCACCTGGCAGTACAACACCGACGACTGGCTGACCAGCTACGACAACGGCAACGTCACCTACACCTACGACGAAAACGGCAACGTCAGCCAGATCCAGAACCTCGTGCACGAAACCACCCTTGACCTGTTCTGGGATCCCATGGGCCGCCTCGCCCGCGTCGAGGACGGCCAGACCCGGGCCGTCATCGCCACCTATGCCTACGACCCGTTCGGGCGGCGCGTGTGGAAAGAGGTCGGCGGCATTCGCACGTACTTCCACTACTCGCAGGAAGGGTTGGTCGGCGAGTACGAATACAATGCCGGCAGAGGCCAGGCCGTGGAGTTGCGCACCTACGGCTACATCCCCGACGGGACCTGGTCGTCCGCACCGTTGTTCCTCCTCGCAGACAGCACCTACTACTGGTTCCAGAATGACCGCCTCGGCACACCCCAGATGCTGACCACCACCAGCGGCCTGGTCGTCTGGACGGCGGCGTACACCGCCTTTGGACGGGCGCAGGTCGCCAACCCGGACCCGGGTTACCAGATCACGGTGAATCTGCGGCTGCCGGGCCAGTACTACGACGAGGAAACCGGCCTGCATTACAACTGGTTCCGCTACTACGAGCCGGCGACCGGCCGCTACCTCAGCGCCGATCCGGCCGGGGACGGCCCCAACCTCTATGCCTACGCCTACAGCGAGCCACTCGGCTTCATCGACCCGTTCGGACTGCATGCCCTGGCGAACGTCGATTGGGCCGGGTTCATCCCGGTCTACGGGTCGCTGCGCGACTCGTACCGCAGCTTCCGCGACGGCAACTGGGGCATGGGTCTGCTCAACCTCGGCTTTGGCGTTGCCGAGGCCTTCGGCGTCGGCATAGCCGCCAAGCGCGGCTTCCAACTGGTCAAGGGCGCGAAGCAACTCGGACGCGGCATGGCTCGCAATCAGATGCAGCGCGGCGCCCTGCGCAAGACCGCCTGCAAGAGCCGGGTCATGCCACCCAGAGACAAACGACTCGTGATCGGACGACTCGACGACCTGCAGAAGTCGGGCTCCCTAAGGCGCGGTGAAAAGACGCTCCTGCCCGAGATGACCAAGGACCTGGGTTCGGCTAAGAAAAACTGGAAGCGGAACGACTCGCTGTTGCGTCGTGAAATGCGCAACAAACAACCCATCCGTGACGCCTCCTTCAACAAACCTGACAACTTCCGTGTCCCCACGAAGGAGAACCCGAACCGCACCGTGCGCCAGACGTTTACCGGCATGGAGCGCAATACCCTGAGAAACAACGGCTGGGCGTTCGACGGTGAGTACTGGCGTCCGCCCAAGTAGGGCGGGGCCTTTGAGGTCGTATCCGATGCCTGCGAAAAACAACAACACGTTGGACCTGTTCGAGGCGAGCGTACGCCGGGAATTCGCGTTCCTGGAACGCGACTTCGCGTTCCCGACGCCGACGCGCGTGCCCTGCGACGGCGGCTGCGTCATCCGTTACCTCAGCCCGAAAGTGCGCGTCGACCTGTGCTACGGCGCCCCCGAGTTCGAGGTGATCCTGGCGTTTGCCCGTGCCGACGGCGGCGAGAACCTTTCGGTGGGCGATCTTCTCGCCGGCCGACGGGATGACCCCGTCCCAGCCGCCGCGGCGGCGACCGACGGCGGCGTGCCGGGCCAGGTCCAGTTCTTCGCCCGCCTGCTGCGGCAACTGGGTGAGCCGCTGCTGCGCGGCGACGCCGACGCATTCGCGGCGCTGGAGCGGGGCAGACGTGAGTTCTGCGACACGGCCCGACGCCAGGAAGCCGCTGCAAGTGTCAGAGAAGACATGAGGGCAGCCTGGCAGGGCAAGCGCTTCACCGACTATGTGAAGTTGTTCGACCGACTCAAGGATACACCGACGGACGTGGAGAAACAGAGGTTCGCCTACGCCACGCGTGCGGCCCGGTAGCACCGGACCGCCGACGGCGGAAGCGAGCCGCAGGCAAGATGATGCCCGGCCGCGTCGTGGCTGACGGTCGCGACGCGGCCACAAAACAGATTTGATGCACACGAACATGACACGGTTACACCACGGACACCGTTCCGGAGGAACAGACCTGATGAACCGACAGGCGCCGCACCCTTGCATGCCCCGCCTGCCCTTCGGCAGTATGCTGCTGCCGCTGTGGCTGGCCCTCGCCCTGCTGCCCGCCGCCATTCGGGCGCAGGATAGTCTTTGCGCTCGCGTCAAGATCGAGATCGAGCAGGAGCTGACGCTCGAGCGCCAGGCCTTCGACGCGCGCATGAAAATCACCAACGGCACCACCTTCAACATGGAGGACGTTGGCGTCGATGTGCTGTTCAGCGACGAAAACGGCACCCCGGTCCTGGCCTCCTCGGACCCGAACAACACCCAGGCACTGTTCTTCATCCGTGTCGACGACATGGACAACATCACGAACGTCAGCGGCGACGGCACCGTTGAGGCGGGCAAGGCGGCCGAGATCCACTGGCTGATCATTCCGGCGCCCGGCGCCGGCGGCCAGGCGCCGCAGGGCGTGATGTACTACATCGGCGCAACGTTGAGCTACACGCTCGGCGGCGACGCCAATGAGACCGAGGTGACGCCGGACTACGTCTTCGTCAAGCCCATGCCCATGCTCAATCTCGACTACTTCCTGCCCTATGAAGTCTACGGCGACGACCCGTTCACTCTCGACACCGAAGCCGCCGTCCCGTTCGGGCTGGGCGTGCGCATCAAGAATGACGGGTTCGGCCCCGCGAAGGCTGTCAAGATCGACTCCGGCCAACCCAAGATAGTGGAAAACGAGCAGGGCCTGCTGATCGCGTTCCGTATCCACGGCAGTACGGTGAACGGGCAACCGGCCAGCACCAGCCTGCTCGCCGACTTTGGCGACATCGCGTCGGGCTCAGCCGGGACCGCACGCTGGATCATGACCTCGTCGCTGTACGGCCACTTCGTCGAGTTCGACGCCACGTTCAGTCATGCCGACGAACTGGGCGGTCAACTCACGTCCCTGATCGACAACCTCAACACGCACCGGCTCGTTCATGACGTGCTCGTGGACCTGAACGGCCGCGACACGGTCGAAGACTGGCTGGCCACGGACGGCAGCGCCTACAACCTCTACGAGTCCGAAGGCCTCGACACCGGTGTCATGAACCAGTCGGACGACTCGACACTGGCCCAGACACGCACGACCTACTTCTACACCCTGGCAACACCCGTTAACAACACCGCCTTCGTCTACGTTAAGAAGCAGCTTACCAACTCCCTGTTGTTCGAGAAGGTCCTGTCCCGCGTCGTCCGCGAAGACGGCAAGATCATCAAGCCGCAGAACGCCTGGGTCTCCAAGACGTGGAACAACACGTCGAAGATATGGGAGTACTTCCTGAACCTGTTCGACTTCCACGGCGAAGCGGACCGCGGCGCGCGGACCGACGTGCTTTACACCGTCGAGTTCGGCGACACGCCGCGCGAGAACCAGCCGCCGGTCATGGCCGACATCCCGGCACCCAGCTTCCCACCCGGCGAAACGCGCGGCTTCATGGTCACCGCCAGCGACCCGGACGGGACCCCGCCGGTCTTGGAGGTCGACATCCTGCCCGGCGGCGCGTCGTTCATTGACAACGGCAATGGCACGGGGGATTTCCTCTGGACGCCGGTCGCGTCGCAACGGGGTTCCTACTCGATCACCTTCACCGCCTATGACAGCCAGGACCGCAACCTCTCCGACTCCAAGACGGTCAACCTCAGCGTGCGCGATTCAGTCCCGTTCGTCGCCTTCGAAGTCGCCTCGTCACAAGTCAGCGAGGGCGAGCCCCTGTCGTACAAGCGCATCAAGGTCCTCGTCGACATGGACCATCCCGACACGATTGAGGTCCCCTACAGCGTCGGTACCGGTGGTACGGCAGTATTGACAGACGACTACACCCTCGACGCGCCCCAGACCCTGACGTTCGCGCCCGGCGACCGCGAAAAAGAGATCACCGTCCACCTGGTTAACGACACGCTGGACGAGAAGGACGAGACCGTCATCCTGACCCTGGGCACACCGACGCAAGGCAGCGCCGTACTCGGCACCCCGATCACTCACACCTGCACCATCGTCGACAACGACAACCCGCCGCCCGGGACGCTGCTGGTCGCCGCAGGCCTCGAGCACAACGAGATCATCCGGTTCGGCACGGACGGCAACTTCGCGTACAGCTTCACGGCCGGGGGCCAGCTCGATCGCCCGGGCGGCATGGCGTTCGGGCCGGACGGATATCTGTACGTCTGCAGCGCGGACGCCGGCAAGGTCCTGCGTTACAACGGCAACACGGGCGCGGTTGTGGACGTTTTCGCGCAGGTCACCGCACCGCGCGACCTGGCCTTTGGCCCGGATGGCGACCTGTACGTCTGCAGTTACGGAACGCAGGGCATCCTGAAGGTCGACTTCGGAACCAAGCTGGTCACGGCGTTCGCCTCAGACCCGCTGCTCGTGGACCCGACCGGGATCGCCCTGGGGCCGGACGGACTCTGGTACGTCTGCGTTACTGACGGCGTCCTGCGCTTCGATGCCACGACCGGCGCCCTGGTCGACACCTTCGCGACGCTGGACCACGCACAGGACCTGGCCTTTGGCCCGGATGGCCTGCTATACGTGACCTGTGCCGGCAGTACCCAGGCGGTCGTGCGGATCAACCCGCAGGGCCAAGTCCAGGTCTTCGCCGCCGATGCCACCGTCGAAGCCCCGACCGACCAGAGACTCGCGGAACCGCGCGGCCTGACCTTCGGCCCGGATGACAACCTCTACGTCTGCAGCGTCACCGCCGATGCCGTGATGCAGATCGACGGCACTGCCGGCACCGTCCTGGCGGAGTTCACCATCATGCCGCGCCGGGGTGACCTCGACCCGGTCGAACTCATCTTTGCCGATCTGCCGCCGGTCATCGACCAGCAACCGGCCGACGCCACCGCCACGGAAGGCGGCACCGCCGAATTCCGAGTCCTTGGCGGCGGCACCCCGGGCCTGTTCTACCAGTGGACCCGAAACGGCGAGGCCATCGACGGCGCCACCGGTCCGGTCCTGACCTTGGAGTCGGTGACCGCCGATGACAACAACTCGACCTACTTCTGTTTTGTCAGCAACTACAAGGCGCAGAGCCAGTCCGACACGGCCAGCCTCACCGTCCAAACCGCACCAACGGTCCAGTTCGCCACGAGTTCGAGCAGCGGCCAGGAAAGTGCGACATCCGCCGTGCTCCAAGTCAGTCTCACGCCGGCCTCTGACAGCGAGGCGACGGTGCACTACAGCGTCACCGGCGGCACGGCCAGCGGCAATGGCGTGGATTACACGCTGCCGGCCGGCACGCTCCACATCCCGGCTCACGCGACCTCGGCGCAAATCCCGTTCACCGTTGGGGACGACCTCCTGTCCGAATCCGACGAGACCATCACGGTGACGCTGAGTTCTCCTCTGAACGCAGTGCTCGGCGCCAACACCACGCACACGTACACGATCCTGGACAACGACGCGCCGGGCGGTGTCTCCGGCATCGTCTGGGACGACGCAGACACGCTCGGCGTGCAAGATGTCGGCGAACTCGGTCTGCCGACCATCGCCGTGCGTCTGCTCGAGTACGGCTCCGATGAAGTCCTCGCCTCCACCGCAACCGCGACCGATGGCACGTACAGCTTCGGCGACGTGCCGCCGGGAACGTACGTGATCGAGTTTGAACTCCCGCCCGAATCGGGCCGCATCTTCGCGCCTCAGGACCAGGGCGGGGACGACACCAAGGACAGCGATGCCAACCCCGCAAGCGGCCGCACCGGCCCGGTTGCCGTCACCACGGGCGGCACCGTCGAACACGTCGATGCCGGCATGCTCCCCGGCGCCACGATCGGTGATCTGGTCTGGCACGACGCGAACGCGGACGGCGTCCAGGACACGGGCGAGCTCGGCCTGGCCGATGTGACCGTCCGGCTGCTGGACGGCGCCGGCGCAACGCAACTGGCCGTAACCACCACAAACAGTGCAGGTCTGTATGCGTTCGAGGGTCTGTTGCCTGGCTCGTACATCGTCGAATTCGTTCTGGCGACCGGGCCGGCCTTTAGTCCGGTGGACCAAGGCGGCGACGACGCCAAGGACAGCGATGCCAACCCGACCACGGGCCGCACGGACGTCATCACCCTGGCCCACGGCGACACGGCGGACGAGTGGGACGCCGGCGTGATCCTCCAAGGCGTGGGCAGCATCGGCGACCTGGTCTGGAACGACGCGGACGGCAACGGCATTCAGAACAGCGAATCGGGCCAACCGGGCGTGACCGTCAACCTGCTGACCGACGCCGGCACGTTCGTCACCTCAACCACGACCGACAGCAGCGGTTACTACTCGTTCACCAGCATTCCCGCCGGCGCTTATATCGTCGAGTTCATCCCGTCGTCCGGCCAAGTCCTGGGCCTGCGCGGCCAGGGGACGGACAGTACTCTGGACAGTGACGCCAACCCGTTCACGGGCCGCACCCAAGTCATCCTCCTGGCCGGCGGCGCGGCGCGCACGGACATCGACGCGGCCATGGTCAGCCCCGCCAGCATCGGCGACAGCATCTGGAACGACCTGAACTACAACGGCATCCAGGACACCGGTGAGACCGCGCTCGCCGCGGCGGTAACCGTCACGCTCCGCGATGCGGCAACACTGAACGTCCTGTCGACCGTTCCCGCGTCTGCCGGCGCCTACTCGTTCGGCAGCCTGCCGCCCGGCGACTACGTGCTGCAGTTCACCGTGCCATCCGGGCACTTGATCAGCCCGAAGCACCAAGGCAGCGACACGGCCAAGGACAGCGATGCGAACCCCGCAACCACACGCACCGACACGATCCACCTGGCCGCCGGCCAGGCGCTGACAAGCATTGATGTCGGCATGGTTGCCGCCGGTACACTGGGCGGTTACGTCTGGCGCGACACCAACTACGACGGCATCCGGTTTGACGAATCGGTCGGGCCGGACGTCGAGGTCCGGCTCCTGGCCGCAGGCACGCTCGCCACCCTGGCAACACAGCGCACCGGGTCCGGCGGCGCCTACTCTTTCGCCAACCTCCCGCCCGGCGACTATGTGGTCGAGTTCGTGAAACCTTCCGGCTGGCTCATCAGCCCCAAGGACCAGGGCGGCAGTGACGCGGTCGACAGCGATGCGGACCCCGCAACCGGACGCACCGCGTCCGTGCACCTGACCGCGGGCCAGACGGTGAGCAACGTCGATGCCGGTATGGTGGAATCCGGCACCGTCGGCGACCTGGTCTGGCTCGATGCGGACGACGACGGAATCAAGGACACCGGCGAACCCGGGCTGGCCGGGGTCACCGTGTACCTTCTGAACAGCACGACCCTGCAGCGGCTCAGTACCGCCACCTCCGGCGCGAACGGCGCCTACACCTTCACCGCCGTGCCGCCCGGCCGCTACATCGTCGAGTTCACCAGCCTGCCCGGGTACGTCCTCAGCCCCAAGGACCAGGGCGGCGACGATACGCAGGACAGCGATGCGGACCCCGCAACCGGCCGCACCGCGGCGTTCGATCTCGCACCCGCGCAGGTCCTGGCCACCGTCGATGCCGGCATGGTCCAGGCCGGGTCGATCGGCAACCTGGTGTGGCGGGATGCCGACTACGACGGCATCCAGGACACGGGCGAGACCGGCGTCGCCGGCGTGACCGTGACGCTGCTGAAGGCCGGCACGTTCGAGGTCCTGCAGACGGCCGTCACCAGCGGACTGGGCGGCTACAGTTTCGCCAACCTAGGCCCAGGCAGCTACGTCGTCGAAGTCGTGCCGCCAACCGGTTACATCGTCTCGCCCGCCAACCAGGGCGCGGACGACAACAAGGACAGCGACGCCGACTCCGCGACCGGGCGCACCGCCGCCATCACACTCACGGCCGGTGCCACGCGCACCGACGTCGATGCCGGCTTGCTCGAGGGCGCGTCGATCGACGGCATGGTCTGGTTCGACAACGACCTCGACGGAATTCAGGACGCGGGCGAACTCGGCGTCACCGGCGCCACGGTCAACCTGCTTGACGCAACCGGCCAGACGATCCTGGCCACTCGCACCACGGCGACCGGCGGGACCTACCTCTTCGACCGGCTCGCACCGGGCACGTACCGGGTCGGGTTTGTCCCGGGCAGCGGCAACGTCTTCACGCTCGCCGACCGAGGCGAAAACGACGCGCTCGACAGCGATGCGGACCCCGCAACCGGCAAGACGGGATCGATGACCCTGGTCGCCGGGGCGCACCGCCAAGACGAGGACGCCGGCCTGGTCGCCACCGCGGCGATCGGCGACCTGGTTTGGCTGGACGTCAACAAGGACGGCATCCAGGACGCGGGTGAGTTCGGGGTCCTGGGTGTCCGCGTCCGACTCCTCGACGCGGCGGGCGCAGAGGAACTGGCCGCCGACACCACGGACGCTGACGGCCACTACGCGTTCGCGGGCCTGACTCCAGGCCAGAGCTACACCCTGGCTTTCGTCCTGCCGCCCGGCTACCAGTTCAGCCCCACCAACGCCACGGGCGAGGCGGCCGACAGCGATCCGGATCCGCAGACCGGCCGGGTGAACATCGCCGCCGGAGTGCTGCAGTTCGGCCAGACCCAGAACGACTGGGACGCGGGCATCTACTTCCGCAGCGAAGGCGCGGCCGAACCGTTCCTGCTCAAGGACATCATCGTCTCACTGCCCGCCTCGGATCCCGACCAGTTCACCTGGGTCAGCGGCACCATCTACTTCACGGCCGACGACGGCGCCAGCGGCCGCGAACTGTGGAAGAGCGACGGCACTGAAATCGGCACCGTCATGGTCAAGGACATCAACCCTGGCAGCCCCGGCGCCAACCCGACCGAACTGACCGCGTTCAACGGCCGTCTCTTCTTCGCCGCCGACGACGGCGTCAACGGCCGCGAACTCTGGAAGACCGACGGCACCGAGGCCGGGACGGTCCTGGTGAAGAACATCAACACCGCGGGGGACTCGACACCGACCGGCCTGACGGTGGTGGGCGGCACACTGTTCTTCGCCGCCAATGACGGCGCGACCGGAAATGAACTGTGGAACAGCGATGGAACCGAGGCCGGGACGGCCCTGGTCAAGGACATCCTCAGCGGTGCCGGCGGCTCGAACCCCGAGTCTCTGGTGGCATTCAATGGTCAGCTTGTCTTCACGGCCGACGACGGCAGCACCGGCCGCGAACTGTGGCGAAGCGACGGCACCGAAGGTAATACCGTTCAAGTCGCCGACATCAACGGTTCGGCGTCTTCGTCACCCGCGGAACTGACGGCGGTCGGCAGCCTGCTGTTCTTTGCCGCCGACGACGGCACGACCGGCGCCGAACTGTGGAAGTATGACCCGGCAACCCGCGGCGTCAGTCTCGTCAAGGACATCCATACCGACGGGGCCTCGGCGCCCGCGGAACTGACCGCCTTCAACGGACAACTCTTCTTCTCCGCCGACGATGGCAGCACCGGCCGTGAACTGTGGACGAGCGACGGCACCGAAGGCAATACAGCCCTGGTTCAGGACATCAACCCGGGCGGCGACGCGACCCCGCAGCACCTCACCCCGGTCGGCAGCACTCTGTACTTCAGTGCCACCGATGGCATCAACGGAACTGAACTGTGGAAGAGCGACGGCACGAGCGCTGGGACGGCCCAGGTGGCCGACATCTGGGACAGCGGTTCGTCGTCACCGGCCGACCTCGCCGCCGTGAACGGCGTCCTGTTCTTCTCCGCCTATTCCTCCACCACCGGCCGCGAGCTCTGGCGCACGGACGGCCTCAGCCGCGGCACCACGGTCATGGACCTCTACCCCGGAACCGACGCCTCGGACCCACTGCAACTCGCCAACGTCGGCGGACACCTGCTGTTCAGTGCCGACGACGGGACGCACGGGCGCGAGCCGTGGATGCTGGCAGGGGGCCCGGCGAGCATCGGCGGCTTCGTCTGGGAGGACGCCAACGGCGATGGACTCGCCAGCGGGGACAGTTTCCTGCAGGACGTAACCGTCGAACTGTTCGACGCGTCAGGCCAAAACCTGATCGACTCCAAAATTACCGATTGGCAGGGCACCTTCCTCTTCTCCGGACTGCCGGCCGGCGACTACCGCGTCCGGTTCGTCCTGGCTGATGACCACTTGTTCAGTCCCAACGACAACGACAGTACCGCGGACCCGGTGACCGGACTGACCAACGTGCTCCCGCTCATGGCTGACGAGAACCGCACCGACGTCAACACCGGCATGGTTCCCGGCGCCATGATCAACGGCCTGGCGTGGGACGACATCGACTACGACGGCGTCTGGAGTGAGGAGAGCGGCCTGCCGGGCGTGACCGTCAACCTGCTGAATTCGGACGGACTGCCGTTGGTACCCGCGCGCTCGGTTCAGACCGACACCGGCGGGAATTATGCCTTCTCCGGCCTACCCGCCGGCGACTATATCGTGCAGTTCGTATTGCCAACCGGGTACGCGTTCTCGCCTGCCGGCCAGGACAGCGATGCGGACTCCGCAACCGGCCGCGCGTCGGTCACCGTCGCCGCCGGACAGACGGGCACCGCCAATGCCGGCCTGGTCCAGACCGGGTCGATCGGCGACCGGGTTTGGAACGACGTGAACCTGAACGGCGCGCAGGACGTCACCGAATCCGGCTTGGCGGGCGTAACCGTCAACCTGCTCGACGGCGCCGGGCTGCCGTTCGAGCCGGCCATATCAACCACCACCGACACCAGCGGCGCGTACGCCTTCGCCGGACTGGTTCCGGGCAGCTACGTGGTCGAATTCGTGCTGCCGAACGGACTGGTGCGCAGTCCGCAAAACGCCTCAGGCGACGGCGCGACGGACAGCGATGCGGGCACGGACGGCAAGACCGCCGCCGTTGCCCTCGCCGCAGCGCAACTCAAGACCGACGTGGATGCCGGCATGACCGGCACGGCCACCGTCAGCGGCATGGCCTGGTATGACGCCAACTACAACGGACTTAACGCCGTGCCCGCCACCGAGTCCGCCCAACCGGGCGTCACCGTGAGGCTCCTGGACAGCGGGGACCAGCCGGTCGCCTCGGACGTCGTGACCGATGCTCAGGGCCTTTACACCTTTACCGGCGTGGTTCCAGGCGCCTACAGCATCGAGTTCGTCCCGCTGACGGACCACCTCTTCGGCCCGGCGGACCAGGGCGCCGACGACACCAAGGACAGCGACGTCGACCCGGTCTCGCACCGCACGCCTCTGTTCACCCTGATCGGCTATCAGACCCTTGGCAACGTCGATGCGGGTCTGGTCCACACCGCCGCCATCGGTGGCATGGTCTGGAACGACATCAATCAGAACGGCCTGCAGGACGGCGGTGCTGAGGGCGGGATCGCCAATGTCTCCGTGGCACTCTTCAAGGCTGACGGGACTCCGCGCGGCGGCGTTACCACCGTCACGGACGGAGTTTACTCGTTCGGCGGCCTCGAACCGGGAACGTACTACGTCGAATTCAGCCTGCCGGCAGACCTGATCTTCACCGCCAACGACGTGGGCGTCAACGACCTGATCGACAGCGACGCCGACCCGACCACCGGCCGCACCGGCATGATCACGGTCGCCGGCGGCGCCACCCGCACGGACATTGACGCCGGGAGCATCGGCAGCGGCAGTATCGGCGACCTGGTCTGGAACGACCGCAACTTCAACGGCACCCAGGACGCCGGCGAACCGGGCGTGTCCGGCGTGCTGGTCCGGCTCCTGAACGGCGATGACCTCTCGGAAATCGACACCGTCTGGACTGCCTCTGACGGACACTACGTCTTCCCGGACGTGCCCGCAGGCACCTATGTCCTTGCTTTCGAACTGCCGGACGGATACCAGTTTGCGCCGCAGAACCAGGGCGCGAATGTCGGCGCGGACAGCAACGCGGATCCGCAGACCGGGCGCACGGCGACCGTCAGCCTCGCGACCGGGGTGATTCTCACCGACATCGATGCCGGCATGACACAAATCCTTGTTGACCTCGGCGATGCCATCGCAGACCTGGGCGGGACGGACAACCGCGCGACGGCGATCAGCGACTCGGGTGCGGTGGCCGGGTTCTTCCGCAAATCTGCCGACGGCTCCGTGCGCGCGTTCCTCGTGGACGGCGGCAGCGCCCGTGATCTCACCGGCGCCTGGGCCATGGCGACCGGCGTGGCGGAAATCGGCGGCAACACGACAGCCGTCGGGCACTCCCTGGCGGGCAAGCCGCGCGCCTTCATGACGGACGGGGCGCGGTCCGTGACCGACCTGGCCGCGTTCGCGGGCGGCGGTAGTATGACGATGGCCAACGCCATCAGCACGGCTGGCCACATCGCCGGGGCCGCGGAGTCCGCAGCCGGTCGACTCCACGCCTGCCTGTGGAGCGCGGCAACGCCCACGTCGTCGCCCACGGACCTGGGCACGCTCGGAGGCAACTCGAGCCAGGCGTATGCCGTCAATGCCAGTGGCCAGGTGGCGGGCGATGCTCAGACCAACGACGGCAGGTGGCACGCGTTCCGCCGCCAGTCCAGCGCCCTGGAGGACATCGACACGCTCAACAGCCCGGCGAGCCACGCCCGCGGCATCAATGCCGACGGACGCGTGGTCGGTTACCTCTACGACACCGCCGGCATGCAGCAGGCGTTCCTGTTCAATGGCAGCGCCATGGTCATCCTGCCCGGACTGGGCGGCGGCACGTCCGCCGCCATGGGGATCGACAATTCCGGCCGGATCGTCGGCTGGGCCACGACCGCCAGCGGCGACATCCACGCCGCGCTCTGGACCGCGGACGGCGTCTATGACCTGAACCGCCTCGTGCCGTCCGGCAGCGACTGGGTCTTCGAGTCTGCCACGGCCATCAACGGTGTCGGACAGATCGTCGGGTACGGCTACATCGAGGGCCTCCGCCAGACAACGGAACGCCAAGCGTTCCTGCTGACCCTGCCGGCAGCAAACCTCGACCCGACCGTCAGCATCCGCACGCCCGTGACCGGGGCGGTCTTTGCCGTGGGCGACAGCGTAACGGTCACGGCCAATGCGATCGACATCGACGGCGAAGTGGCCAGTGTCCAGTTCTTCGACGGTGTTTCGTCCATCGGCTCGGTCACCTCTTACCCCTACACCATCACCTGGTCCAGCTTGACCGCCGGAGTGCATAACCTTACCGCCAACGTCGTGGCACGCGACGGCCGCTCGGCAAGCTCCACGGCCGTCCCAGTCACCATCGCCTCTGGACTGGTGGCGAACGCCGACGCCTATGCGGTGGACCAGTTCGCAACACTGACCGTGCCGGCTCAAGGCGTGCTGGCGAACGACGTCGCCACCGGCTCGCCCAACGCTGAACGGGTAACCGCGCCCGCACACGGCACGCTGTCGCTGCAGGCGGACGGCAGTTTCACTTACACGCCGGCGCCGCGGTTCTCCGGCACGGACACCTTCACCTACCGCGTCGTGTCCGGCCAACTCCGGTCCGCACCGGCCACCGTGACGCTCACCGTCAACCGCGTCCAAGTCACGTTCGCGCTGAATCTGGCGGCCGGCTGGACCCTGATCTCCATCCCCATCGAGCCGGTTGACGGTTCCCTCGCCGCCGTCCTGCAGGGGCATCAGACCGGAGTGGTCTGGGAGTGGCAGGGGACCGGTTACAGCGTAGCCACGAACATTCTGCCGAAGGGCGCCTACTGGGTCTACAATGCCGGCGACGCGGTCGTCATCACGGTGGTCGGCTTCACCGTGACCGACCCCACGCGCCCCGTGAATACAGGCTGGAACCTCATCGCCCCCGTGGCAGCCCCGAGCACACCTGTGGCCAACCCGCCCGTGTATCTGCCGGTGCAACCGGAGTGGCTGCGTGCGCCGGAGGGCCTGTTCGCGCCGCCGTTGTACGGCTGGGGCACGGACGGGGCCTACGAGGGCGTACGCGAGATGAACTGTGGCGGCGGCTACTGGCTCAACGCCAAGACCAACGCTAACCTCTCCATGGCCGAGGAGTAGCGCCACGCCGCGACGCGCGGCACCCAGAGGTCAACGCCAATGCCCTACAACTCAAGTCAGAACGGGGAACGGCTCCAGGCTCGTAGCTCCGCGTTTACGCGGTCCGGATTGCGTGTGGCAACGGAAAAGGGGACCGCCCGCACAACTCGCATGGGCAGTACGCCTTCCTTAGAGTGGTGGTCTGATTCGGGGACAACACGGCAACAGAGGTTAGACGGAGACAAACGAACCGTGACTCAAACACCTCGCATCGGCATTCCCGCTTGGGTAGGCGTCGTCCTGGTACTCACGCTGCAACTGGGGTTCGGCCTTTGTGCCGCGGAACCCGAGGTGATCGGCACCGTCGTCGCCATGCGTGGCGACGTAAAGGCGATTCACCCCGACAAGGGCGAACGTCAACTGGCGATGAAGGGCCAGGTCTTCCTGCGCGATACGATCAAGACGGGGGACCGTGGTCGTGTCCAAGTCAGTTTCGAGGATGAAACCATCATCAGCCTCGGGCGCAGTTCCGAGATGACCATTGCCGAGTACAAGTTCGACCCGTCCAAGGAACAGGGCGCCATGGTCACCCACGTCAAGGAGGGTGTATTCCGGGTCATGGGCGGTGCCATCACCAAGCTGGCGCCGCAGGAGTTCAAGACCACGACGGGCACGGCCACCATCGGCATCCGCGGTTCGTTCTACGCCGGCCGCCTGACCGTGAACCGGCTCGAGGTCGTCTTCATCGGCGGCCGCGGCATCAGCGTCTGGAATCAGGCGGGAACCGTGGACATCACCACGCCGGGGTACGGCACCGTCGTCGCAGACCCGAACAGCGGCCCGGAAGCGCCACGCCAGTACTCCGTCCTCGAACTCCACGACCTGCTCGGCGCCCTGAACGGCAACGGCGCGCGACTGGGCGAAGAGGTCCCTGACCTCCCCGGCCAGGACGAGGAAAGACGGCACCGGCCCGAGAACGACAACATTCACGACCTTCTGGATCACGTCGACGACATAGACGCGCACGGCAAGCAACACGGGCACGGGCACGGCCAAGGTGGTGGTGACACCCTTCCGCCGCCCGGCGGAACCCCGCCCGGCGGCAGCCTCGCCATGACCGGGTCTTACCTCGGCGTGCTCCAGGGGCCCGTCGGCCGCCAGGGCCGTGGCACCGGCGACGAGTGGTGGTACGGCGTCGCATCGGGGACCGCTACGGACGGCGCGGTCACGGGGCAGGCGCAAGCGTTCGATGCCGAACTGAACACGCAAACCATCCCGCTCAATTTGACGACGGTTCCGGCCAACCCCGGCGGGTCCTACACCGGCACGGCCAGCGGCACCCCCCGCGCCCACGCCATCGTGCTCGGCGGAGAGACGAAGAACATACTCCCCGGCAGCGTCATCGGCGACAACCTCGGCGAGTGCGCGCTGTCCATTGCCAGCAATGTCCCTCTCACGATCGGCGGCCAACCGTACTCGTTCTCCGAACTGTACTTCTTCGGGACAGCACCGTACCTGCTGCCCACGCAAGGCCTGGCCGACTACTCGGGTGTCGGCCTGCTGGGGCTCGACGTCGGAACGGGTCTTGAAGCGCTTTCCCTCGACACCAATGCCCAGGTCAACTTCGCCACCGGCAAAGTCATCGGCGCCTGCGAAGACCCCGGCGACACAGGGACCCTGCTGTTCTTCTACGGCGATGTCGACGGCGATGACGGGGCGCTGACAAACCTCCGCATTCTCGGCCAGATGTCCACGCCCGGCACACAACCGACGGCGCCGCTCGTCATCGACGGAAACAGTGCGTCCGGCAGTCTGTACGGCAGCGTCCTGCAAGGCCTGGGCCTGGCCGCTGACACCAGCGTGCTCGACGCGACCGGCTACTCGACGGTGGGCTCGCTTCAGCTCAGCACCGGCATGTTCAAGACAGGCTCCACGGCTGCCAGTCCGACCGGGACGGCGGAGTTGTCCGGGTTCGCCGTCGGTTGCGCCGCCGACGTCTCGGGCAGCGGCGAGCCGGTCTTCCTGCGCAACACCGACGCCGCCGATTTCGGCCTGACGCTGAACCGTGAGTCAGGCGCCGTCACCGGCACTGCCACACTCACGTCTCCGGACGACGCCAAGACGCTGAGCACACCGATCGGCGACAACGGCTCAGCCTATGTCCACGACCGCATGTTCATTGCCGAACTCGGGACCGGCGGCGGTGCGATCACCCCACGGTCCGAGAGAAGCTTGAGCATTGATTCGGCCGGCAGCTTCCTGGTGACCGGCGCGCCGGAGCAGACGGCAGACCCGCAGCCGTCCGAATGGCTGACCTGGGGTTACTGGACGGCAAATTATTCCGACTCCTCCGCGGAGGCGAACTACCGCGTGCAGATCCCCGCCGGCTACTGGGTCGCGGGGGAACTGACGCCGACCAGCGTCATCGATGCACAGCGGGCCAGCTACGCGACGGGAACCTATGAGGGCTGGGCGCGCTGCACCGAGGTCGCCTCCGACGGGGCACTCAGGTCCGCCGTGGGCACGTCCGCCTGGACCGTCTTCTTCGGTCCTGGCACGCTCAACGGCAACATGGCATTCCCCGAGCTGAACGTCGAGATGGCCGCCAGCGCAAACCTCAACGCCCTGAACCGCGGCTACACCGGCAGCATCACGTCGGTGAGCGCCTTGGGCGGCAGGACCGGCGCCCCTCCGGCCGGCAGCACCCTGCAGGGCGACTTCTACGGGCCGAACGCCAACGCCACGGCCGGCACGTTCTCCGCGGATATGGGGACGGGCAGCACGAAGTACGTCGGCGCCTTCACCGCGAACAGCACCGGCGCGCCCTGACGGCGGCGGGCAATCGACTGCAATCGAACGCTATCGACGGCTCCCGACCGCAATCGACTGCTGCCGGAGCGACCTGCCGTACCCTACCGCAGCGACAAACGCTTGTAGCGGTTGCGGCGCTGCAGCAGCCGTTCGCCGTCGGCGCTGCCGTCGCCGCCAACACCCAGCACCTGCTCCTCGTACGCCTTGAAGTTGCCCTCGAACCAGCGCACCCGCCCGCCGCCATCGAACAGCAGCAGGTGCGTGCAGATGCGGTCGAGGAAGAACCGGTCGTGGCTGATGACCAGGGCGCAACCGGGGAAGTCGATCAGGGCTTCTTCCAGCACCCGCATGGTGTTCACGTCCAGGTCGTTGGTCGGCTCATCGAGCAGGATCAGGTTGCCGCCGCGCCGCAGCAGTTTGGCCAGGTGCACGCGGTTGCGCTCGCCGCCCGAGAGTTGGCTGACCGGCTTCTGCTGCTGCGGACCGCGGAAGTTGAAGCGCGCCACGTACGCCCGCGAATTCACGGTGCGGTCGCCGAGCGGCAGTTCGTCTTCGCCACCGGTGATCTCAGTAAACACCGTGTTCTCATCATGCAGCGTGTCCCGGTTCTGGTCCACGTACGAGAGAACCACCGTGCTGCCCAGATCAAGCGCGCCGGCGTCGGGTTTCTCCTCGCCGACGATCATGCGGAACAGCGTCGTCTTGCCCGTGCCGTTGGGCCCCACCACGCCGACAATCGCGCCGCGCGGCAACGAGAACGAGCAATCCTTGAGCAGCACCAGGTCGCCATAGCCCTTGCACAGCCCTTTGGTGACCAGGACCTTGTCGCCCAGGCGCGGCCCGGGCGGGATCTGGATCGATACGTCGTCCTTGCGCACCTCGAAACGTTGTGACGCCAATTCCTCGTAGCGCTCGATGCGTGCCCGGCTCTTCTTGATCTGGCCCTTGGGCGAGCTGCGGATCCACTCCATCTCGCGCGACAGGACCTTCTGCCGTTGCGACTCGGACTTCTCGACCCGGCGCAGCACTTCCAGTTTCTGCTCCAGCCACGACGAGTAGTTGCCTTCGTACGGGATACCGCGACCGTTCTCGAGTTCCAGGATCCACTTCGTGATATTGTCCAGGAAATAGCGGTCGTGCGTCGCGATGATGACCGTGCCGTGGTAGTCGCGCAGCGCGGCCTCGAGCCAGGCCACCGTCTCGGCGTCGAGATGGTTGGTCGGCTCATCGAGCAGCAGCAGGTCGGGGCGCTCCAGCAGCACCTTGCACAGCGCGACGCGACGCCGTTCACCGCCGGACAGCACATCGACGAGCGTATCATCCGGCGGCAGCACCAGGGCGTTGGCGGCAATGTCGAGGAGCCGGTCGATCTCCCAGCCGTCCGACGCTTCGATCTGCTCCTGCACCTCGGACATCTCGTTCATCAACCGGTCCTTGTTCGCCTGGGGCATGTCATCGCCCAGCTTGCCGGTGATCTCGTCGTAGCGGTTGATCAGCGCGTGCATGGGCGCCATGGCTTCGGCCAGGCACTCGCGCACCGTGCGGCCAGGCGTGAGCCGCGGCTCCTGCGGCACGAACCCGACACGCATCCCCCGGGTGAGCTGCGCGTCGCCGTGGAACTCAGTGTCCACGCCCGCCATGATCCGCAGCAGCGAGGACTTTCCCGCGCCGTTCTCGCCGACAATCCCGATCTTCGCGCCGTAGTAGAACGACAGGTTGATCCCCTCAAGGACCGTCTTGCCGTCGTAGGCCTTGCAGACATCGCGCATCGTAAAAATGAAATGCGGTGGCATCGCTGTACTCCCGGGCCGGCCTTGGTGTGAATACAAACGTCGCTCGCCGGCAAGGGGAAGAATGTAACATCGACGGCGGCAAGCTCAAGATGGACACGGGGTTTGCCAGGGCGTAGTTCGCGGCGGAACGCGCGCGGTACGACTCGGGATCCGTGCCCCGACCAGGCGCCACGCCGGCGCGGGTGACGCCGGTCGGCTACGTGCCATCGGGGGATGAGATTCACTTGGCCGGCAACCCGAAACCAGGGAGTAATGCGTCAGCGCCCCCCGGCCGGCGGACCGGCCGATCATGGGTTGGTGTTACTCGCGCCGGTTCGCGCCGCCGCGGGTCTTGCGCCCGCGGGGCGACGATGGGGGGAAAGAGGGCGGACAGCCCGCCCCTTTTCCCCCCATCGT
>Ga0156402_1423_pt1 | contig 64940 bp, 53 predicted proteins | sample RifOxyA3_FD_108045 | JGI IMG/M metagenome (GOLD analysis project Ga0156402, IMG submission 108045) | Lentisphaerae bacterium RIFOXYA12_64_32 | reverse complement strand
AGCCTAAGATGCGACAGAGCTCACGAGCCGCAGGCTCTGTCTTGTGCGATGTGGTGCGGCGAGGTGTGTTGAGGGACGCAAGCAAGGAGGAACGGGCCATGTTCGATCAGGTCGTCGCGGAGTTTGAGCGGTACGTGCGGGACCGGCAGTTGGCGGGTGTGAATCAGGTTCCGGTCCTGGGGCAGTGGGTGCGGCGCTTTCTGGTGTTTGCGCGGACGCAGGGGCACACGGACTTCGAGGCGTGTCTGACGGCGTTCCTGGATGAGCTGCGCGCCGACCTGGGGCGGCCGCCGAATCATCTCCGTCGTGGTACCTGCCCGAACCAACCATAGGCAGCATCCAACATGCAACATGCAACATGCAACATCCAACGTGCAACAAGGGACAGGCAGATAGGGGGAGTGCGAAAATGGGAACTGAGGAACCACGCAAGTATGACTTGGAGGACAGGCTCCTGGACTATGCGGCTGGGATTGTCCGGTTGACGGATGCGCTGCCCAGATCACGGGCGGCCTGCCACGTGGCCAACCAACTTCTGCGCTCGGGAACGGCGCCACTCTCGAATCATGGCGAAGCCCAGGGGGCCGAGTCCCCGGACGACTTCATTCACAAGTCGAGCGTTGCGCTGAAGGAACTCAAGGAGTCGCGGCGTTGGCTTCGCCTCATTGTGAAAGCCCAACTGATCAAGGAAACACGACAGGTGGAACCGTTGCACGGGGAGACGGAGGAACTGATTCGGATCTTCGGGGCCAGCATCCGCACGGCCCGTTCGCGAAAGGCCAGGAAACGACCCGATTCCCCCATCTGATTCCTGAACGTTGTGTGTTGCGTGTTGTGTGTTGCGTGTTGTGTGTTGTGTGTTCGGTTCGGTGGCCGCCCCGCAGTGGGAGAGTGCGGCGACACCACGTCGATCCGACGACGATCCAGCGCGCGGTGCATGACGCGGTGCGGAAGGCGGGGATCGCCAAGCCGGCATCGGTGCACACGCTAAGGCACTTGTTTGCAACGCACTTGCTGCCGTCGGGCGTAGATATCCGGCAGATCCAGGAGTTCCCGGGTCACAACCGCGTCGAGACGACCATGATCTACACGCACGTCCTGCGCGAGGTCCGCAACCCGGCGGGCAGTCCGCTGGGCCGCCTGGCGACCGCGCCGCGCGTCGCGGTAGCGTGATGGCGGCGGCGGGCGTGCGGGCCCGTCGGCGCCAGAATAGGAGGACCCCCAGGCCTCGGGACTTCGGACGTCATCGAGCGCGCCAATCCGCCGTGCTTGGGTGAACGGTGAGCAAGGCTGGAGCCATGCTCTACTCCCGGGGGGAGGGGCGGGTCGCGCGCACCGCGGAGGACGGGCCGGGGGGCTATCCGGTCGGCGAGCCGAGTTCGGTGAGGGCGGTACGGACCTCGCAGGTGTCGTCGAAAGGGAATTTCTCGCCTTTGATTTCCTGGTAGTCCTCGTGGCCTTTGCCGGCGATCACGATCAGGTCGCCGGGGCGCGCGTCGCGCACGGCGAGGCGGATGGCCTCGCGGCGGTCGACGGCGACGTGGCTGGCGGTGCCGGGCGGGATGCCGGCCTCGATTTCGCGGATGATCTCGCGCGGGTCCTCGTCTCGCGGGTTGTCGCTGGTGACGATGACGACGTCGGCCAGTTCGGCGGCGACGCGGCCCATGCGCGGGCGCTTGGTGCGGTCGCGGTTGCCGCCGCAGCCGAAGACCGCCACGAGTCGCTTCGGCTTGAGGGCGCGCAGGGTGCTGAGCACGTTCAGCAACGCGTCGTCGGTGTGGGCATAGTCGACGAACACGGCGAACTTGCGGTCCGTATCGACACGCTGCAGTCGGCCGGGCGCGCCGTGGAACTCGTGCACCACCGCCGCGATGGTCTCCGGATCGATGCCGAGCCGCAGCGCGAGCGTCGCGACGCCGGCGATGTTGCTGACGTTGAACCGGCCCATGAGCGGGGAGGGGAGTCGGAGCCGGTCCGATGCGCTCTTCAGGGTGAACGCCGAGCCGGTCACGGAGGTGCGGACGTAGGTGGTGCGGAAGTCGGCGTTGCGGTGCACGCCGAACGTGGCGAGCACGCCGTGGGACACGGGCTGGGACGCGCTCCCGGTGTCGCGCAGGTCCCGGGCGAGCCGGCGTCCCCACTCGTTGTCGAGGTTGACGACGGCTGGGGCGTCGGGCGCGAGGTGCTCGGTGAACAGCAGTTTCTTGGCCTCGAAGTATGAGTTCATGTCCTTGTGATAGTCGAGGTGTTCGCCGGAAAGATTGGTGAACAGCGCGCCGGCGAAGCGCGCCGCGCCCATGCGGTGCTGGTGCAGCGAGTGGCTTGATGTCTCGATCACGGCAGCGGCCAGGCCGGTATCGCGCATCTCGGCGAGCAGGGCCTGGACCTCGAACGGGGTCGGCGTGGTGCGGTCGGCCGGGATTTGGCGGCTCCCGACATCATAGACGACCGTGCCGATCATACCGGTGCGGATGCCGGCGCGGGTGAGGATGGCGCGGAGCAGGAATGCGCAGGTGGTCTTGCCCTTGGTGCCGGTGATGCCGAACAGGCGCATGGATCGTGAGGGAAAATCATGCAGGACTTCGGCGACGCGGCCGGCGGCGGCATACGCGTCGCGCACCTGGACCAGGGCCACGTGCGGCGGGACCGGGACGGGCCGCGGCGCGACGACGGCCACGGCGCCGGCCTGGACTGCGGCCGCGACGAACTCCGTGCCGTCCTGGCGCGAGCCGGGAATGGCGCAGAACAGCCAGCCCGGCCGGACCTCGCGGGAGTCGGACGTGGCGCCGAGGATTGTCGGTTGCGCGGAATTGAGTACGACGGGATCGAGCCCGGCGAGGTGCTCAAGGTACGCGTGAAACGGTTTCGACTGCGGCATCAGTCCTGGCCTCCGGGGGTCCACCGTTGATCCTGCCGACAGGTCGCTGCGCGGGCGCCACCTGGAGGTACTTCAGGGTCCGCTCCGCGATGTGGCTGAAGGTCGGCGCCGCTACCGTGCCGCCGTAGTACCCGTTGTCCGTCGGCGTGTCCGCGGCAATGATCAACACGAAGGCCGCGTTGTCGGCGGGGACGAACCCCGCGAAACTGGCCACATATTCACTGGAGGAATAGACGCCGTTGACGACCTTCTGGGCCGTTCCCGTCTTGCCGGCGACCTCGTAGCCCTCGACGGCGGCCTTGGGCGCCGTGCCGTCCTCGGTCGTGACCAGTTTCAGGGCTTGGATGAGGGTCGTGGCAGACTCGGGCTTGACCGCGCGGCGCTTGACTTGCGGGACGGTGACTTCCATGTAACCGGTCTCCGGGGCCACAATCCGGTCAAGGACATGCAGCTGCATCATGACGCCCTGGTTGGCAATCGCGCAGTAGGCCTGCAGGAGCTGCAGCGGCGTGACCAGCACACCCTGGCCGATCGGGAACCGGCTGATGGACAGGCCGTCCCACTTGTTCAGAGGCCGGAAGATGCCGGACGCTTCGTCGGGCAAGCCGATGCCGGTGGTATCACCGAAGCCGAAGCGCTTCATGGTCTGGTAGAGCCGGGCCGGGCCCATTTCAATGCCGATCTTGGCCATACCGATGTTGCTGGATTTCTGGATGATCTCCCAGACCGGCATGCGTCCGTACTTGTGCGTGTCGTGGAGCGTCTTTCTACAGTAGACCCAAGCGCCACTCTCGCAATCGAACATGCTGTTCAGGCCGACCACTCCGTAGTCGATGGCGCCGGCGGCCGTCACCGCCTTCATCACCGACCCCGGTTCGAAACCCTCGCTGAGCAGACGGTTCCGCCAGTGGCTGGGGTCGCGCATGGTCTCGCGGTTGTTGGCATCGAACGCCGGGTACTGGGCCATGGCCAGGATGGCGCCCGTGGCCGGGTTGGCCATGACGGCGTAGGCGGCCTTGGGCCGGTGCTTGCGCACCATTTCCATGAGTTCTTCCTCGACGATGTTCTGGATCGGTTCGCGAATGGTGAGGTAAACATCCGAGCCGTTGTGGGCTGCCTGCTCGGTGCAGGACTCGTTTTGCAGCGCATGGCCGCGACGGTCGCGCTCGTATACGGCGCGGCCGGGCGTGGGGACCAGGTAGGAGTCCTCCAGTTGCTCCACACCGCTGACGCCTTTGCCGTCGATGTCCGTGAATCCGAGCAGGTTGGCCAGGAGCGAACCTTTGGGATAGTTCCGACGATAGCCGTCGATGAAACGGATGCCGCGGAAATGGTACGCGGCGATGTTCTCGGCGGTGCGGATGTCCAGGCCGCGTTTGACGACGATCTCCTTGGGCCGCGACTCCTGGCCGTTGGCCAGGGCAAACCGCCGGGCCAGGTCAGTCGGGGCGATGCCGAGTTCCTTGCTGAGCACGCGGACGATCTGGGCCCGGTCACGGTTGAACCGGCGCGGTTCGGCCAGCACATCGCGGCAGGAGATGTTGCCGGCCAAGAGGTTTCCGTCCAAGTCACAGATCCTTCCGCGCTCTCCGCTCTCCGTGCGGCAGGCGGTGTACTTGCCCCGGGCCTTCTCAATCAGTTCGCCATGGCGGGCAATCTGCAGGCGGTAGACGTGGACCATCAAGGCCGCGTAGCCCAGGCCGAGGACGGACAGGATGATGGCCATTCGGACTAGCAGGTACTGGCGTTGCATGGACGTCGATGGTCTTCCCGGGTTCAGAGGTTCAGAGGTTCAGAGGTCGGGGGACGGGGTGGATTCGGGGGCGGTTCCTCGGCGGTTATCCGCGGTTTCTCCCCGCTGACACCTGAACCCTGAACCCTCCTTCTCCGGTGCGTGCTCGTCCTGGCTGTGCCCTACTTCCGGGCTACGGCACCTTCAACAGCAAGCCATTTCGGGGCCGCTTCCGTCGATGACGACGGAATGCGCCGAACCTGGCCTGGCGTCGGGGGGCGCAGCTTCAGCCCCATTCGATCGACAGCGGTCAGAATGTGTCGGCCGCTGCGGTAGCCTTCCATTTCGACTCGCAGATTGACCAGTTCCTTGTTCCTCTCGTCTAAGTCGTGCCGGAGTTCCTGCGACTCACGTCCCAACCGGTCCTCTTCGCTGCGTAGCCAGACATAGGTCAGTGCGGCGGCCAGCACGAAGAGAAACAGAGCGGCGCAGTGACAGCGGAAACGCCGCGTCGCCGGTTCCAGTTCCACGCGCAACTGGTACCGGCGGTAGGTGCGTCCTCGGTAAGGGTTCAACATGCTTCGGATCCCTTCGCCGCGCTCCGTTCCCGCACTCCGTTCACGGTCGCTCCGCCGCCCTGAGGCGTGCCGAAGCGGCCCGTCGATTCTCCGCTACCTCGGCATCTGTCGGCCGCACCGGCTTGGTCGTGACGACTCGCAGGGTCACCTTCTTGCCGCAGTTGCATACCGGCAGTTCCGGCGGGCAGACACAGGCGGCGGCCTCGGCGCGGAAGAAATGTTTCACCATCCGATCTTCCAACGAATGAAACGAGATAACAACCACTCGGCCGTTCTGGCGGAGCAGTATTACGGCGATCCTCAGCGCTTTCTGCAACTGGCCCAATTCGTCATTGACCGCGATGCGCAAGGCCTGGAAGCATCGGGTGGCCGGCGGAACTCCGCCACGGCGCCGGTCGCCGAGACGGTTGGCCATTTCCGCGAACTCGAGCGTTCGTTCCCACGGTTTCGTCTGCCGTCGCTCCACCGCGGCACGGGCGATGCGGCGCGCGTGTCGTTCCTCGCCGTACTCGCGCAGGATGCGGCCCAACTCCTCCTCCGAATTCTCGTTGAGAAGGGTGGCGGCGCTGATGGGCGAACGCCGGTCCATGCGCATGTCCAGGGGACCGTCGAAGCGGTGCGAAAAGCCACGGCCGGGTTCGTCGATCTGGCCTGAACAGACCCCCAAGTCCAGGAGGATTCCGTCAACGTGATCCCATCCCTGTTCGGCCGCGAACTTGGCCATATCTCCGTAGCATCCGCGCACCAGGCGGACGCGGTCTCCGAATCGCTCCAACCGGACGCGGGCGTGCCGGATGGCTTCCCCGTCGCGGTCGATTCCCAGCAACTGGACCTCCGGTGATGATGCGAGCAGCAGTTCCGCGTGTCCTCCAAGGCCCAGAGTCCCATCGATGAACCGGCCACCGCGGCTGACCCCAAGGAGGTCGAGTACCTCCTTGGGCATGACCGGCAGATGGCTTAGTTCCATGATGGTGTGCCTGTCCGTTGTGTGAACCGGACCCGCCGTGAAGAGGGTCTGGCGCGACTCAAGCGACTCATGAGCGCGGAGAATCGTTCGCCTCGTCGCCCTCGGCCTCGTAAACGGTCGGTTCCCGGCATCCCATCGATGTGCGTCCCGCGATCGAGGACGAAGGACGAAGCCGACTTGCATTGCTCCACCCGTTCGTGGCGGGTTGGCGCCAGGCCCCGAGCGTCCCGGGGGTGGCGCGTGCCAGTCCCGGGAGACAACTCGTATTCGTGCTCGGCCTCAAGGGGGGACTGACACGCTTGACCTGGGGAGGAGGTAAGGGTGCGGGCGCGAGCACGAATACGAGTTGTCGAGCTTGAATTCACCGTTGAGCAAAATCTCCGTTCACGACTTCATCCCTTGATGGCGCGGCGGAAGACTTCCGTGAGATCATCCGGCCGTTCATGGAGCGCTTTCATGACCTTCAAACCCAATTGACTGTCCATGCGGTGCTGGTGCCACATGGAGGGTTCCCACACCTGGATGGTCGTGACCGAGCCCAGCAGGAGAACCTTGTCCGTGATGGCCGCGTGAGACATCAACTTGGGGCTCAGTGCGAACCGGCCCTGACTGTCGCAGTTCACCTCTTGCGCCATGGACCCGATCGTCGCCAGAGCAACAGAGGCCTCAGCGTCGGCAAACGAAACCTTCCGCAGTTTCTGCAGCAGTTCCTGAAACATGGGGCCGGGAACCAACTGCAGCGACGTGCCGCAGCCCGGAAGCAGGAAGAAATGGTTGGACCCCGGTGTGTCGCTGCGCCAATCCTTGGGCAGGGCGAGTCGACGCTGCTTGTCCAGCGTGTACTCGTGCTCCCCGAGGAAGCAGAACTCACCACTCTGTGTTCCGACCGTCATTCCTGGATCTGCCTATTCTTCCCTGAATCACTCCTAACATCTCCTATTAATACCATGAATCCGCAGGGAAAGCAAATGCGAATACAAAAAAAAAGAGTAATGCGTCAGCGCCCCCCGGGCGGCAGAACAGCCCGGGCATACCAAGGTGAAACGGGCAACGACGCTTCCAGAGCCCGCGAGGACGCGGGCGCTCCAAAGTCAGCCCCCGTGCCAGGCCGTGGAGCGCCCGCGTCCTCGCGGGCTCTGGGCGCCTTCAGTTTCATGGGAGTGGCGGGCGGAGGGCCGCCCGCGGCACGGTCAGTCAGGCGGGACCGGGCGGTCCGCCACCCGGGGACGCTGACGCATCGCGCGCCGCCCGCGTGGCGTTGTGGACGCAGCCCCGTCTGGCGGGTAGAGTAGAGTTCATGAACCGATACCGGATCCTCGAAGCGTTGCGACTGCTGCTCAGGGTGGATCCCATCCTCGTGGCCTTGATGATGCTTCTGGTCGGCACCGGCATCCTTTTCATCTACGGCGCAGGCCAGGAGACTGGCGGGCGGTTGGCTGGGTATTGGGTTCGGCAGCTCTGCTGGGCAGGCGCAGGCGTGCTCTGTTTCGTGATCTTGACCGTGTGCGACTACCAGGTGCTGGGGCGGTGGTCTTGGTTGTTCTACGCGGCGTGCGCGGCTCTGCTGGTCGTCGTCAAGATGGTCGGGGTCACAACGTATCACTCTCAGAGTTGGCTGGAAGTGCCGTTCCTGCCTGGTGTGCGGGTTCAACCTGCGGAGTTTGCCAAGCCCGTGTTGCTGCTGTTCATCGCCTGGATCGCCTCGCGGCCGATGTGGCGGACTTCGCGAACTTGGTTTGCCGTTCCCGTCCTGGCAGCGGCGGGTCTGCCGATTCTGCTGATTGCGCTGCAGCCGGACTGGGGCACTGCACTGGTGTTCATGCCGTTTACGCTCGTGGTCATTTTCGTGGCAGGGATACGGTGGCGGTGGGTCCTGTTGGGCGTGCTGGCCGTGGCACTGGTAGCGCCCTTGGGCTACACGAGACTGAAGCCGCACCAGAAAGAGCGCATCCAGACGTTCCTGCATATGTCCCGGGACATCTCGGACCAAGGGTGGAACGCGCACCAATCGATGCTGGCGGTCGGCAGTGGTGGCATGTGGGGCAAAGGGTACATGCAGGGCACTCAGCATGTGCTCGGATTCCTGCCCCGCACCGTGGCGCCGACGGACTTCATTTTCTCGGTCATTGCGGAGGAAACTGGTTTCGTGGGATCAGCGGCCGTGGTCTGTGCTTTTATCGGACTAATCCTGTGCTGTCTGCGCACCGCCATGGTGGCACCGGACGCCCTGGGTTCATACCTGGCGGTCGGGGTGGCGACGATTCTGTTTACCCATGCCTACATCAACATCGGCATGACGATGCAAGCGGCGCCGATCATCGGTATCCCATTGCCGTTCGTTAGTTACGGCGGCTCGTTCATGCTCGGGACCATGGCGGCGATGGGACTGGTTCAGAGCGTGCATGTGCGGCGGGGCTTGATCCCGCCGGAGTGACGGGGAAGCGCGGGGCATGGTGTCGGGTGTCGGGGGGGGGGGGGGGGCGTGGTTCACGGAGTCACTGGGTCACTGAGTCATGAGTTATGGGGCATGTGGCGCCATCCGCGCCGGCGCCAGGTCGATTGAGAGGCATTCGAGGGTATGAAGAAAGACACCATTTTCAGCACCGTTGAGCGGCAAGAGCCGTTGTCTGCGTTCTTGGTGGGCGTCCAGTTCCCACGGGCGGACAACGCCGATGAGATACCAGAACTGCTGGTCGAGTTGGGTGACCTGGCCGGGACGCTGGGCATGCTGGTGGCCGGACAGCAGATCGTGCGGATACGGAAACCGTGCAGTCGGTACCTTGTTGGGTCGGGCAAGGCGGAGGAGATTCGGGATTTGGCCTTGGGTTGCGGTGCCCGCGTCATCATCTTCGATGACGAACTGACCCCCTCGCAGCAGCGCAACTGGGAGCAGTTCGCGGATATGGCGGTCATCGACCGGCAGGAGGTGATCCTGGACATTTTCGCGGAGCGGGCGCAGACCCGCGAGGCGGAGTTACAGGTCGCCCTGGCGCGGTCCCGGTATGACATGCCGCGCCTGAAGCGGCGCTGGGGCCACCTGTCGCGACAGCGCGGTATGCGCGGTGGTATGGGCTCGCGCGGCGAGGGCGAACAACAGCTCGAGGTCGACTACCGTCTGGTGCAGAAGCAGATCCAGCGCCTGCGGGGCCGGCTTACCGAGGTGCAACAGCAGCGGAGCGTGCAGCGAAGCCTCCGCTTGCGGAAGGGCGTGCCGGTGGTCGCGATCGTGGGCTACACGAATGCGGGCAAGTCCGCTCTGCTCAACGCGCTGACAGGCGCCGGGGTTTACGTCGAGGACAAGTTGTTCGCCACGCTCGACCCCACGGTCCGAAATCTGGCTCTGCCCAACCGCCGGGAGGTGTTGCTGACCGACACGGTCGGCTTTATTCGCAAGCTGCCGCATTTGCTCATCGAGGCCTTCAAGGCCACCTTGGAGGAAACGGCGCTCGCCGATCTTCTGCTCGAGGTGATCGACGTCACAGCGCCGGCCATCGAAGCTCATCACCACACCACAACCGAAGTCCTGGGTGCGATCGGGGTTCCCCAGCAGAAGCCGGTGCTCACGGTGTTCAACAAGGTGGACTTGGTCGACGACGAACTGACGCTGCGGCGGTTGGAGCGCAAGTACACGGGGGCGGTATTCGTGTCGGCGAGAACGGGGCAGGGACTGGACGCGCTGAAGCAGCGTCTGACGGAGGAACTGGACCGGGTCTTGCGTCGGGTGACCCTGAGAATCCCGCACGACCGCTACGACCTGGTGGGGAAGTTGTACCGCAGCGGCCACGTCGTGGGGCAACGTCACGAGCCGGAAGGGGTCATTCTTGACATTTCGGCGCCGGCGCGGACCCTCGAGGAGATGGCGCGGTTTGCCGTGGACGGGGAGAACAGGCCCGATGTGGCTTCGTAGCTGGCCCCGTCGCCAAAAAGGATGCGCGCTGAGGCCCCCGTGTCGGGAGTCGCGGCCTTGTCATCCGATCCGTCGTCGGTGTTCCATGGCACGTGGGTTCGCGGGTCCAAACGGTCGCGAAAAAAATGTCCATCACAGGCATTGACGAACCGGAATACGGTCTGTATAATATGCCCAGAGTTACGGACTTTCGCGTTCATCGCGGAAGGCAGGATAGCCTCTTGTCTCTTCAACATCCCCCGATGTCCTAAGGTCCCGGCTCCGCAGTTGCTGCTGTTTCCGACAGTTGACTCATTGTTTCCCATCGCAGAGTACCAAGACGCGGCAACAACCTGACGGGTAGGTGAACCGGGGCGGCGCGTGGTGTGGTGTAGTTCCTGGGAACGGTCCCGGCTGTCATCAAACCCTACCAGAGTTCTTGTTCCATTTCATGGAGTATCGTTGGCGGCATGTTGCTGATTGGGATCACGGGGGGGATCGGGGCGGGAAAGTCTCAAGTTTTGTGCGAACTCCGGGCCTTGGGGGCCCGGGTCTTGGACGCCGATGCTGTGGTGCATGAGCTTTACGAAGTCGATTCTCGCCTGCGAGCGGCGTTGCGCGAGCGTTGGGGGGAGGCGGTGCTGGGGACGGACGGTCGTGTAGACCGGGCGGTCGTGGCCCGCCGGGCGTTCGGCGAGCCCGCGGAACGCGAGTGGTTGACCCAGCAGGTTCATCCCTTGGTCAGGCGTCGGATGCTGCAAAACGCAGAGGCGTCTCCTTTGGGCTTGTTCTGCGCCATTCCCTTACTTTACGAAGTAGGCTGGGAACACGAGATGACGCAGACTATCGCGGTGTGGTGTGACCGCCGGACCCAGTGGCTGCGGCTGCGCGGGCGTGGTTGGTCGGACGAGGAAATCTCACGGCGGGAAGCCAGCCAGATGAGCATGGATGAGAAGTTGGCGCGGGCAGACTACGGAATCCTGAATATAGAGAGTCTGGAGCTCTTGCGGGAGCAGTGCCGACGGATTTTCGAACGAATCATGGAATGCCACGGCCCTGGCCGAGGGGCGCACCGGGGCTGAACCTGGGCCCCGGCGGCAGGCAGGGTAAGTTGGGGACGAAACGAAAGGACGGATGTGAGATGACGGAATTTTCGGGCAGCGGCAGGGCGGGTGGATCCGGTGCGGCCGGCGAAGGGGAACGCAGCGGGCGGAATTGGGGCGGGCGCGGCCGGCGCAGTGGCGGGCATTCACGCCGAGCCAGTCACAGTCATCCAGCCGCTGCCCCGCCGCCTCAAGAGTCCTCGGCCCAGGCGGAGGCCGGGAACGAGGCGGTCATCCCGGCTGAACCGCGCCCGGTTGCGCCCGTGGAGGAGACCCCGGCGGCAATGCCGGCCGTTGGTGCGCCCGAGGCGGAAGCCGGCGGGGTTGCCGAGCAAGACGGCCAGGAAGGCGAAGCGGTGCAGGGAGCCGGCGGTCGCCGTTCGGACCGGGCCGGACGTCCGCACCGTGGTCACGACAACGAGCCGGAGGGCGTCCATCCCCGTGACCGCACGGCGCCGAACCTGGATCTCGGTGACCTGCAGAACATGCCCATGGCCGACCTGACCAAGATGGCCCTGGAGCTGAATATCGAAGGGGTCGGTTCCCTGAGCAAGCACGATCTTATTTTCGAAATCCTGAAGGCCAATACCGAGAAGAGCGGGCTGATGTACGGGGGCGGAGTCCTGGAAGTGCTCCCGGACGGTTTCGGATTCCTGCGCAGCCCCGCCTACAGCTACCTCCCGTGTCCTGAAGATATCTACATGAGTCCCTCGCAGATCCGGCGTTTCTCGCTGCGGACGGGCGACACGGTGATGGGCCAGATCCGGCAACCGCGCGAGAAGGAGCGCTTCTTCGCGATGCTGAAGGTCGAGTCCATCAACGGCGAACCCCCCGAACTGAAGAAGAATAAAGTGCCGTTTGAGAGCCTGACCCCGTTCTTCCCGACGCAGCGGCTGATCTTGGAACGTGAGCAGGACGAGATCTCGATGCGCGTGGTGGACCTTATCACCCCGGTGGGGCGCGGGCAGCGTGGTCTGATCGTGGCGGCGCCGCGGACCGGCAAGACGGTCGTCATGCAGAAGATCGCCAACAGCATCACCCGCAACAACAACGATATCCGGCTGATCGTGCTGCTGATTGACGAGCGGCCCGAGGAAGTCACCGACATGGAGCGGAACGTGGATGGCGAGGTCGTCAGTTCGACGTTCGATGAACCCCCGGAGCGGCACGTTCAGGTGGCCGAGATGGTCATCGAGATGGCCAAACGCCAGGTCGAGCACGGTCGGCACGTGGTGATTCTGCTGGACAGCATCACCCGGTTGGCGCGCGCCTACAATACGCTGGAACCGCACAGCGGCAGGATCCTCTCGGGTGGCGTCGACGCCAATGCCCTGCACAAGCCCAAGCGGTTCTTCGGCGCTGCGCGCAACATTGAGGAGGGCGGAAGCCTGACCATCATCGCCACGGCGTTGGTCGACACCGGCAGCCGTATGGATGAGGTCATCTTCGAGGAGTTCAAGGGCACCGGCAACATGGAACTGCACCTGGACCGGCACCTGGTGGACAAACGGATCTTCCCATCCATCAACATTGAGAAGAGCGGGACGCGTCGCGAGGAGCTCCTGCTGCACCCCGACGAACTGTCGCGCGTCTGGACGCTGCGCCGGGTTCTCAACGACGTTCCGCCGGTCGAAGCGATGGAATTGCTGATCGGCAAGGTAAAAAAGACGAAGAACAACATTGAATTTCTTATGTCCCTGCAGGTATAATTACTGGAACGTGCACAAGTCCCCCGGATGAACAAGGTTGATCGGCATGGAAAACATCAAATGCCCATATTGTGACATGACCGTTAGGGTAGCCGAAATTGAGGCGGAGGACGGGGCCTGCCCGGAATGCGGGGCCCCTTTGATGGGGGTACTCCTCCGCAATCAGGAAGGGGCAGAGGACTTCGAGGATGACCTCGATACGTTCGCGGAGTCGGATGTGCCGATTGAGGACGACATCAAGCGTTTTCGGCGCAAAAACGACGACGATGACGACGACGACGAGGAGGAGGACGACTGACAGACCCGATGAGCACGGAAAAGACCCCGGTCTACGACGAAGGTAAAGTACGGACACTCAGTTCGCTCGAACATATCCGCACGCGACCTGGAATGTACGTGGGCCGTCTCGGCAACGGGAGCCACCCCGAAGACGGTATCTACGTACTCCTCAAAGAGGTCATCGACAACGCGGTTGACGAGTACATCATGGGGTATGGTCGCCGTGTCGACCTGGCCGTTGATGAGAGCGGAGTTGTCCGGGTCCGCGACTACGGTCGGGGGATCCCTCTAGGCAAGCTCGTCGACTGTGTTTCGAAGATCAACACGGGCGCCAAGTACAACAACGACGTCTTCCAGTTCTCCGTCGGGCTGAATGGCGTGGGACTCAAGGCGGTCAACGCGCTGTCGAGCTGGTTCTCCGTCAAGTCGGTTCGGGAGCACAAGACCAAGATTGCCGAGTTCGCCAACGGTGTTCTCAGCTCGGAGAAGGACCTTAAGGTCGATGAGCCGAACGGCACCGAAGTCGCCTTCATTCCCGCCAAGGATTTCTTCCCGCAATTCGTGATCGAGGACAAGTTTATCCGCAAGCGGCTCTGGAACTACGCTTACCTGAACAGCGGCCTGTCCCTCTATTTCGCCGGCGAGCGTTTCTACTCCCGGAATGGGCTGCTTGACCTGCTGGAAGAGCGGGTGACCGAAGAGAAAGTCTACGACATCATCTACCACAAGAGCCCCGCCCTGGAGTTCGCCTTCTGCCACACGCCAGGCTACGGCGAGACCTACTACTCGTTCGTGAACGGCCAGTACACGAACGACGGCGGTACGCACCAGTCCGCGTTCCGCGAGGGAATCCTGAAGGCGGTGAACGAGTTCTCGGGCAAGAACTACGACGGGGCCGACGCGCGCGACGGCATTGTCGGGGCGATTGCCATCAAGCTCAAAGACCCCCTTTTCGAGTCGCAGACCAAGAACAAACTCGGGAACCACGAGATCCGTGGCGAGATCGTTAACAAGGTCCGGGAAGTGGTGATGGCGCACCTCTACAAGAACCCCGAGGTCGCCACCCGTCTGATCGAGAAGATCGCCCAGAATGCCAGCGTGCGGCAGGAGATCCAGAACGTCAAGAAAGAGGCCAAGGAGAAGGCCAAGAAGGCGTCTCTGAAGGTCCCGAACCTGCGTGACTGCAAGAACCACCTGACGGACGGCAGCGAGCGGGGCGCCAAGTCCATGGTGTTCATCACGGAGGGTCAGTCGGCGGCTGGGTCCATGGTGAGCTGCCGTGACGTCAACACGCAGGCCATTTACTGTCTTCAGGGCAAGCCTCTGAACGTGCATGGGCACCGGCGCAAGACAGTGTACCAGAACGAAGAACTCTACTACATCATGCGGGCGCTGGACATCGAGGATGGCCTGGAGAGCCTGCGCTACGAGAAAGTCATCCTGGCCACCGACGCCGACGTGGACGGACTGCATATCCGGAACCTGTTGATCACATTCTTCCTGACGTTCTTCGAGCAACTGGTGATGGCCGAACACCTGTTCATTCTGGAAACCCCTCTGTTCCGCGTCCGCAATAAGAGAGAAACGGTCTACTGCTACAGCGAGCAGGAGCGGGATGCCGCGTCCGAGCGTTTGGGCAAGGCGTCCGAGATCACCCGCTTCAAAGGGCTGGGCGAGATTTCCCCGAACGAGTTTGGGCAGTTCATCGGTGACGATATGCGGTTGCTGCAGGTGACGGTGGGCAGTCTGCACTCCGTGCCCGGTCTACTGGAGTTCTTCATGGGCAAGAACACCCCGGAGCGCCGGGACTACATTATGGAGAATCTGGTGTGACGGTCAAGTGCCGGCGGGTGGAAATCCTGGCCCCGTGGCTGGGCTCTTGCTGTCTGCCTCGCCTCACGCCTGAGAGTCTGCGATATGGCTGACAAGAAACACGAGAAGGAACGGAAGGAGGAGGAGCCGCAGGCTTCCGCCCCTGCCGATTCGGGGGAGAGCCACCCCCAGCCGGAGCTCACCCCCGCGGATGAAGGGGAGGGCAGCGGGGATGAGGAACTGGCCGCCTTGTCGCGCCTCAGCGACGAGGACAGTCTCGAAGAGTTGATGTCTTTCAACTTCATCGAGTACGCGTCTTACGTCATCAAGGACCGCGCCATTCCCGACGTGTATGACGGGCTGAAGCCCGTGCAACGACGCATCCTGCATTCGCTCTACGAGCTGGATGACGGACGTTTCCACAAGGTGGCCAACATCATTGGCCACACCATGAAGTACCACCCCCATGGCGACCAGTCCATCGGCAACGCCCTGGTTGTTCTGGCCAACAAAGAGTACTTCATCGACCGACAGGGGAACTTCGGCAACATCCTGACGGGCGACCAGGCCTCGGCGGCGCGCTACATCGAGTGCCGCCTCACGCCGCTGGCCCGCGAAGTGATGTTCAACCCGGAGATCACCGAGTTCGTCGACTCGTACGACAGTCGCAACCGTGAACCGGTGACCCTCCCGGCCAAGGTCCCTTCGTTGCTCATGCTTGGAGCCGAGGGCATTGCGGTCGGCATGTCGACCCACGTCCTGACGCACAATTTCAACGAACTGCTCCAGGCCCAGATCGCCATTCTCGAAGGCAAGCCGTTCCAGGTCTACCCCGACTTTCTGTCCGGCGGCATCATGGACGTAAAGGATTACGCCGACGGGGATGGCCGGGTCGTGGTTCGGGCCAAGATCGATGCGCTCAACGAGAAGACGCTGGTGATCCGCGAGGTCCCGTCCGGGACCACCACCGAGTCGCTGATGGCATCGATCGAGGAAGCGGCGCGGCGCGGCAAGATCAAGATCGCCGGGATCAACGACTACACGGCGGAGAAGGTCGAAATCGAGGTCTCGTTGCCGCGCGGCGTTTACGCCGACGAAGTGACCAAGCAACTGTACGCCTACACCGACTGCCAGGTCAGCTTGACCTCGAACATGATCGTCATCCGGGACAACCGTCCGGTGCGCATGACGGTCAGTGAAGTGCTGAAGCTGAATACGGAAAAACTGGTCAGCGACCTGAAGCGCGAACTGGAAATCGAACTGGGCAAGCTGCAGGAGCGCTTCCACGAGAAGACGCTGGCCCAGATCTTCATTGAGAACCGCATCTACAAGCGCATCGAGGAGTGCGAGACGTTCGAGAAGGTCATGGGCGCCGTCCGCAAGGGCTTGGAAAAGTTCCGCGACCAGCTCAAGCGCGACATCACGGACGCGGACATCGAGAAGCTCCTGCAGATCCAGATCCGTCGGATCTCGCTGTTCGACATCAACCGGAACAAGGAAGAACTGGAGAAGATTCTCGAGGACATAGGGCTCGCGGAGCACAACCTGAAGCACCTCAGGAAATACACGATCAAGTACATCCAGGGGTTGCTAAAGAAGTACGGGGACCTCTATCCGCGTCGAACTCAGATCGCGGACCTGGAGTCGATCGATGTGCGCGAGGTGGCGCTGCAGAACGTCAGGGTCGGGCATGACCGGGTCAGCCACTTCGTGGGCACGGCGGTTAAGAACAGCAACCGTGACGATGAGCCGGTGGTCTGCACCGAGTTTGACCGCCTGGTGTTGCTGGGCAGTGACGGCAAGTTCAAGGTCATCCCGATCCCCGAGAAAGTTTACGCCGGGCCGGTGAAGTACGTGCTACGGTCGGACAAGCAGCAGATCTACTCCATGATCTACCGGGACCGACGCAAGAAGACCTACTTCGCCAAGCGCTTCCGGATCAACAGCTTCATCATGGACAAGGAGTACACGGCGCTGCCGCCCGGGTGCATCATCGAGGTGCTCTCCGACAAGTACGGTGTGCTGGTCCGCTGCGAGTTTGAGCCGAACAACCGTTTGAAGAGCAAGTACGTGGATGTGAACTTTGACGAAGTTCCGCTGCGCGCCACCGGGGCGCGGGGGTTCAAGATCGCCGACCACCCAGTCCAGACGTTCTCACAACTCAAGCGCGGCACGTCTGCGCCAACGGGCGACGGCGAGGCCCCGCCCGAACAGGGCCAGCCGGCGGGAGAGCAGACCGCGGCCGCGACGGCGGGCGCGGTTGCCGAGGAAGGCCCGGCTGCCGAAAAGGTTGCTGTTGCAGTCGGGAAATCCAAGACGGCGGCACCCTCGACCACCCGGAAATCACTGTCTCGCGCCGATATGGAGGAGGAGGCCGAACGCCAAGGTGTGAAGGTGGAGCACGTCGGCGACGAACCCGAGGACGACGAGGACGAGGCTGAGGCGGCTGAGCGGGCCGGGGCAAAGAAGACCGGAAAGGGCCGGGGAAAGAAGCCGGACAAGGCCAGTGCCGTGGCCCGGGAGAAGGCGTCCGAACCTGCGGCTGTCGCCTCCAAACGGCGCGAGGCTGAGGACTGGGACAAGCGCAGCGCCAAGGCAGCCAAGGTCCCGACCCCCGAGGGCCGAGCAGAGTCGCGGCCTGGCGCCGACACTGTGTCGGGTCGGCGGGACGGCGAGCCGGATGCCAAAGCGCCGGGACGGCGCGGTGGCATTCGTTCTGAGGGCGGCCGGAAGAGCGATGATACGGGTGCGGACACGGGTGCGGGGCGTGTGTTGCCGAAGCGACAGGCGCCCCCGGACGACGAACCCGCCGGCAAGGGCAAGGAGAAGGACTCTGGCCTGCGGCCGACCGAGCCGCCGAGGAAATCGACCGGGCGCTCGATGCGCGTCGGAAGCGGGAAGAGCGCCCTGAGTGCGGACGCGAAAACGTCGATCCGTGACACCGCTGAACGTAAAGCGCTTGCCGCGCCAGCCACTGCATCCGCGAAATCAGCGTCAAAGTCGGAGAGCGGAAGGGGAGCTTCCTCCTCGGAATCCAAGCCTGCGGAGTCCGCAAAGGCGTCGTCAAAGACTTCGTCTGCCGCATCCCGGGCGGGACGACGACTGATAGACGAAGAGACCCCGTTCTTTCTCGAGCAGCCGTGATCGGCGGCGGCTGACAGGTTTGCCCGGGTGTCCGTTGCCTGGCGACCATGGCGTGAACGTCCGGGCAGGCTCTTGCTGGCCATCCGATGTTCCCCCAAGACGCGCCATTCACCATCCGGGACGTGTGTAGCATGCGCCGCCGGGCACGCCGAATGCCTCTCAACTCTGGCCGCTGCATCGAGGAGGAGGCCATGCCCCAAACGCGATCCGCGGGCAGCCCCCCGTTCGTAGTCCCGCCTTCTGGGCGTGTCGATTTAGTGCGGCAGCAGGCCTTCCAGAGTGGCGGGAGCGGCTCGCTCCCGTATGCCGGACCGACGTGTCCCGGCGAAGTGGTTGCACGAAGCCGGAGCCGGTCCGGCCACGTTGGGCGTGGTTGCGCATCTGAGGTGGTCAAATCGGTGCGCCCTTCATGCGGTCCCCTTTCCCGTCGCCACGCGCAACCTGGACCGCGTAAAGGGCCTGTCGATTTAACCGATGCAGCACCAAGGCAGCCCGCGAGGACGCGGGCGCTCCAGTTCGGATTGAGCACGAAACTTGGAGCGCCGGCGTCCTCGCCGGTTCTTTTTTCCACTAAATCGACACGCCCTAAACGCGGGACTACAAGCCTGAGTTGCGCCCGTTCTGGCTCAGGTTGGGCGTCGTTTCGGTCACATCCAACCCGTGCCTGGCAACAGCTTGCTGCTGTCTTCCTGCTTTGGGCTACACTGTTTGGCTGCGGTTGTGCGTCGCTGCGCCGAACTGCGGACTCCGCAGCGCCCGGGCGCGAGCCCGCGTCCGTTTCGGTGCCGGCTGTCCCGCTCTTTGCGGACGTGACTACACGCCAAGGCTTGCCGGCCGTCGGCGCCCAGTTCGTCAACTGGCTGGATATCGATGCTGACCTCTGTCCCGACCTGCTCGTGGACGGCTGCCGGCTGTTCCGAAACTCCGGGCCGCCGGAGTTCCAATTCGTTGAGGTGACTCAAACGACAGGCCTGGCCGGCGCCAAGCCCACTTCCGCGGTGTGCGTCGATTTAGACAATGACGGCCACGTCGACATCGTCACCACCGACGGCCATTTCTGGCGCAACCTGGATGGACGCCGTTTCGTTGATGTGGCGGTCGATACCGGCTTCCGTCCGCACGCCAAGGCTGGCGTCCTCGGGTGCGGCGACGTGAACGGCGACGGGTTCGCGGACCTCTACGTCGGCATGAAAGAGGACTGGAACGACGGCAAGCCGACCTACTACCCGCATCAGCTCTGGCTCAACGACGGTGGCACGCGGTTCCGCGAGGTCGGGGCCGAGGCGGGCATTGCGAAGAGCACCTATGCCCGCACCGTCCTCTTCTCCGACGTGAACGGCGACGGGCGCCAGGACATCTTTGTCGCCAACTATCGCCTGCAGGCTAACCTGCTGTGGCTGAACCTGGGAGACGTCCGCTTTCGTGAAGCGGCCGTCAAATTCGGCGTGGCCGGCCGGTACGAGCCGAACCGCTACTACGATCGTGTTCTGCAACGCCACTCCGGGCCGCAGCGGGGCCACACGATAGGCGCCTGCTGGGGTGACCTCAACAACGACGGCCAACTCGACCTGTTCACCGCCAACCTGGTGCACAAGTACGTCGGCCCCAGCAACCTCGAAGGCATGGGCTACGACATCCGTGGCTACGTCTGCGACGATTCCGCCATCTACCTGCGCGAGGGAAATCGGTTCGTCGATGGCCGCGCGCGCCTGGGCGTGGCGCTCATGCCCATCGGCGGCCCGGGCGTGTGTAAGGGCGATGAACTGTGGGCCGGTTGCATGGCCGGCGACGCCAACAACGATGGGTGGACGGACGTCTTCGTGCCGCAGATCTACGACCTCGAGTATGCCACGACGAAGCTGTTCCTGAACCATGGTGGAGAACGGCTTGCGGACTGCGCAACCCAGGCCGGCATCTGTCGCCTGGATACATACGCCGGCGCCTGGGCTGACATTGATCGTGATGGCTGGCTCGATTTGGTCACGGCCGGTCGACCCGGCCTGCACCAACCCGCGCGACTCTGTCTGTACCGCAACCAAGGCATACCCGACGCAGGCGCCTGCCACTGGCTGCAAGTCCGCCTGCGCCAAGGCACATCACGCCGCACGCTGCTCGGTACGAGCGTGACGATCCACCAGCCCGGCGGTGACGTGTTGTATCAGGAATTCGGCGCCGGCAACGGCTGCTACGGTCAGCAGAACGATCCCACACTGCACTTCGGACTCGGCCCTGTGGTCGGGCGGGTACGCGTCTCGATCCGTTGGCCCGATGGCAGCCGCCAGGAGATCGAGGCCGCCCCTGACGGCCGCCTCGAAGCCGCACCACAGTCGGGCCTGGCGTGTGCAAGAGAAGAGGTCTCAGGTTTCGGGTGTCAGGTGTCAGGAAGATCCGGCGGATCCAACGGACGAAACGGACCCAACGGCCGGCTGGCCGCCTGGATTCATCCCCCTCGCCCGCCCCCCCCCGAACCCCGAACCCCGAACCCCGAACCCCGAACCCTGAACCCTGAACCCCGGAGTCGCACTGTGAGCAACACGCTACACGACCTCAATCGCGAGCATGGCAAGCCTGGTCAGATCGAGTTCAAGCCCGGTCCCGGCGGGTTGACGGTTGCGGAGATCGCAACCCCGCAGGCCACGGCGACGGTTGCGCTGCTGGGTGGCCACGTGATGAGCTACCAGCCGCACGGGCAGGCGCCGGTGCTGTGGATGAGCCGGCAGAGCTGGTTCGAACTCGGGCGACCGATCCGCGGCGGCATTCCCGTGTGCTGGCCGTGGTTCGGGTCGCATCGCACCGACCCGAGCAAGCCCGGTCACGGGTTCGCCCGCCGTTGTCTGTGGGAGGTCGTCGACACCGGTGTGCAGCCGGACGGTGCGGTCACGCTGCGACTCGGCCTCTCCGACTCCGCCGTGACGCTGGCCGAGTGGCCGCACGCGTTCCGCCTGGAAATCGCCGTCACGGTCGGCAGCGTGCTCGACGTTGCCCTGTATATGCGCAACACCGGGACGGTCGCGTTCACCTGCACGGCGGCACTGCACAACTACTTCACGGTCGGCGACATCGCTCAGGCCGCCGTGCACGGCCTGGATGGCTGCACTTACATGGACACCGTCGGGGAATGGCGCAAGTGTGTCCAGGCCGGCCCCGTACGGTTCAGCGCCGAGACGGACGGCGTGTACCTCGACACCACGGCCGAGACCGTGATCGAGGACGCAAGCCTCGGCCGGCACATTCGCGTCGGCAAGCGCGGCAGCCGGTCAACCGTGGTCTGGAACCCCTGGATCGCCAAGGCGAAACGCATGCCGGACTTCGGCGACGACGAGTACCAAACCATGGTCTGCGTCGAAGCCGCCATCACGGACGCCAACGCCGTCACGCTGCAACCCGGCGGCGAGCATGTCCTGGGCACGGTGATCAGCCGTGCGGCGGGGAAGTAGCGATCTGTGCAGGGTTTCTGCGGTTCAGCGGGCGACAGTGCGGCAGTGGCGCGGGACCTCTGGGACCGCAGCAGGGTGCCTCGGGCCGTCCCGGACCGAGGTCCTCGGCCGGGGACCGGCCGACGCACTCCGCTTCGGCGCGGGACGCGCCGAGCCACTGGGCGCTAGGCGTAGCTTCTGAGCGAAGCCGGGTCCCTCACCCCGTCGCGAACCGGCGTGCCGCGGCGGTCAGGATGTCGACGGCACGGTGCAGTTCGGCCAGGGCGATGAACTCCTCGGCGGCGTGCGCCTGCAGAATGCTGCCGGGGCCGAAGACCACCGCCGGGTAGCCCTGGCGGTCGAACACACCCGCGTCGGTGCAGTAGCTCACGGCGCCGACATCAGGGATGTCGCCGTGAAGCTCGATGGCGCCGCAGAGGGCTCTGACCAGCGGCGAACCGCGGTCAATGCTGAGCCCCGGTGAACTGTGCACGTTGGCGACCGTCACGTCCACGCCCGTCGCGGTGCGGATCCGGGCCGTCAGTGACTTCAGCATCTCGTCTTCTCTGGGTGCCGTGGGCACCAGGCGTACGTCCACGGAGATCGAGCAGCGGTCCGGGACGATGTTCACCTTGTGCCCGCCTTGGATGATGTCGACCGAGAGCGTTGAACCGGCAAAGCCTTCCGCCACGTGCCCGGCCAGTTCCGGGATGAACTCCGCGCGCAGCCACTGGATCACGTCGGTCATGCGGTAGATGGCGTTGACGCCGGCGTCCGGGCGCGAGCCGTGCGCGGCCCGGCCCGTGCACACCAGGTCGAACCACACGTGCGCCTTGTGCGCCACCACCGGCTGGTTCGAGGTCGGTTCGCCGACGATGATCCCGCTGACGGGCCAGGGCGAGAGATCCAGCAGCGGCACGCCCTCGCAGCCCGTCTCCTCGGCGCAGCTCCCGATGAACATCAGATTGAGCGGCAAATCCGCGGTTCGCAACTGGTCCAGAGCCACCAGCATGGCGGCCATGCTGCCTTTGGTGTCCGCCGTGCCGCGTCCGTACATCCGTCCGTCGCGGACTTCTGGTGTGAGCGGGGGAATGGTCATGCCTTCGAACCCGACCGTGTCCATGTGCGCTTCGAAGGCCAGGATCGGAAGCTTCGCGTCCCGGCGCAAGAGCGCAATCACATGCGGCCGGCGCGGCGCGGCGTACTGCACCGCGACCTCGAACTCCATGCCGACCAGAAGCGGCCGCAGGAACTCGGACATCCGCTCTTCGTCCGTGTCGCGCGGCCCCGTGTCGCGGATGCTGCGCGTGTTGCGGCTGTCGATGCGTACCAGGTCCTGCAGCAGGTGTACCACATCAAGACTCATCTGCGCTTCTCCGTCGTCGTCATTGCAGTTCGTCCATCTCCATCGCGGACACCGGCCCGCAACTATACACCCGAGCGGCGCCAGAACCCAAGACACCGGCGCACGCTCGTCGTGCTGCGTCAGCGGTTCCCGGGCGGACGCGCTCGATCATGTGAGGGCGTTACTCACTGTCCGGTAGGGCGTTCTGGCAAAGTGGCGGGACCGGCTCGGTCCCGCAACCGCCGGAGCGAGCCGCTCCGGCCACTCTGTCGCAGCCCGCGAATGACGCAGTACCGCTCGCCCGCTTAGTCGGTTGTGCCCATCGGCCCAACGGCACTATATTCGCCGCTGGAGGTTGCAGGAGGGTCGCGGAATGCACCAGGAAGAACACCCATCCCCTTGCCCCCTCATCCCTCTCCCTCATCACTCGCTGGCCCGGACGTTGAACTGCTTCGTGGTCCTGTCGAACACGAGTCGGCCGCGGTTGGCCGCGTGCCAGCGCAGCATTTCGGCATCGGTGCCCCGAGCCGGGGTCAAACGCACGAGCGCGAATCGGAGTTCCTCCATGTTGCTGTCCTGCGCATCGTGTGACTCCTTCAAAATGCGGAACAGGCAGTTCACGGCGTTCTTGTTTCCTTGCCGCGCCGCCAGCATTGCGACGCCAGTCACTTCCTGTCTGTCGGGGGCCTGCAGTGCCTGCGCCAGTCCCCCGGCGTCGGCGATCAGGCGCCGCCATGCTGCCGTGATCGTCGGGGCGTTAAGGTCCAAGTCGGGCACCGTGCGCAGCAAGGCATAGGTGTTGGCTTTACCCCAGCCATACACCAGCCACCACTTCAGGTCCTCGTATGTCTGTGGATCGCGCAATTGCACCGCCGCCTCGATCCAGCCCGGGTCGAGGTACAGGCTCTGGGGCGCCTCGGCGGGGTGGTTGCGGAGTTTGGCCGCCACAATCTCTCTTGCATCGCTCTCCCAGCCGTGGGCCAACACGACCCAGATCAGACTCTCTTCCCGTTCGAGCACCTTCAAGATTTGCGTCTTGTGTGCCTCCGTTGCCAAGCAGTCGATGACCGGCACCAACGACTCGGCCGGAGATCGCATCGTCCCTTCCGTCTCAGGTCCGACCTCTGTGTCCACATCTTTCGCCGTTGCCGGTTCCCCGTTGCCGGGGCCCAACCTCAGCGTGCTCGCTATCGGGGTCACCGCGCGCCCTACGGCGGCAGCGCCGCCGCGGAACACGCCGGCAAACGCCTTGAGGTCCGATGCGTTTCCCGCCCCGTCGCCCGGTTGCGGGGGCACTGCCGGGACATCGATGGCGCGGCGCTCGTCCCAATTCCGCCCAAGCAGGTCGAGAAGCATATCCACGCGTTCGCCTCCGACTTTGGCCAAGAGGACCTTCCTCGCCGTCGAGTCCAGCCCCCATCCTACCGCGTTGTCGGTCGCCGTGGAGCTGACCTTTACCCGCAGTACCGCCGCCGCAAACTCGCTCAGGGCGGCATCCGTCGCTGGTTTGGGGAACCCGATCTTCACCAATTCCTGCAGCGACGGCGGTAGCGGCGCCGGTCCCGATGGTGCCGATGCGCCCCTGCCGACTCGACTCACCGTGGCCGCACCTCGGGAGAGGAAGCGTTTCTCGATCGGGTCCCAGGTCAGGCGGTCGCGGTTCGACTCGTACCAGTCCAGCAACTCAGGCACCGTGCCGATCGCGTCGGTGTGCCGGACGATGGCGTGGCCCAACTCCCGCAGCCGCCACTCGGAGAACAGGCCGGGATCCGGTTCTTCCCGTGCCAGCCAGTGGATGAGAAAATCCAGCGCCGACACCCGGCCGTAGGTCAGCGCCAGCGCAGCCAAGGCGACCCGGCGCGAGATATCCGGCGCACCCGTCTGCGATGCGACCGCGTCCCACGTCTTGCAGATAGCTTCTCCCAAAGCGGGTTCGATCCCTGGCAGGCGCCGGATGCATTCATAGGCTTCGCCCGGTGACAAGCTGTTCTTCAGGCCGTCGAGCAATGCCGGATAAAGTGCAGGGTCCGCACAGGAAGCCGCAAGTCGGAGAACGTCCCTGGGCATTTCACTCAGCACCGTCTCTTCACCGGCCAGCAACTGCGGGATGACCGGCCGCGCTGCGGCGGTCCAATCGCGGTCGAGCACCACCGCTGCGGCAGCGCCGGGATGCCGCGGCAGCAGTGCGACGATCCGGTCCTTGTGCTTCTCGAGCGCGATCAACCCTGCCGCGGCCAGCAGATGTTCGCCCGGCAGCGGGTCCGCCGTGCCCTCAGCGGCGTCCAGAAGCACCTCGGTGTTGGCCGAACCGACCCGCGCCAGGAACCGTACCAGCGGATCGGACACGGGATCGTTCCACAGTCCGTGCGTCTCTGCCAACTCGAGAATACGGCATACGTACTCCCGAGCCTCGGCCGCGTTTGGGGTCGCGCCTATTCTGACACTCAGCAGGGCAGCGTGGCCGGTTGCGGTTTTCTCTGTTGCCTGCTTCGCGTCTCCCGCGTCGGGACGCGCTGCTGTCTGCCCCGTGCCAGGCGCCGGTTCCGGGATAGACGCCCAAGCCTGTCCGGCTCGGGGAACGAAGCGCTTCTCGCTCTTGTCCCATGCGGCACGCTCGCGATTGGCATCCCACCAGGCCAGGAGACGCCAGCCGGTCTCGGCGACGCCCGTGTGCCGCACGATCTTCCGGTACTGCCGCTCCGCCTCATAGTCCGTGGTAGCGGATGACTCACCTGTGCGTTCGGCTCTAACGGCCAGGTCCTGAACCAGGTACTCCAGCGCGCGGGCGTCGCCGTACTCGAGCGCCAGCCCGGCGATACGCAGTCGCTTCCATCTCTGGAGCGGCGCGTCGGCCTCGCCGGCTAGCGCCGCGTCCCAGGCCGTCCGCACGGCACCGGCCAGGTCCAGGCCTGGCGTTCCGCTCAGTGCCGCGACAATCTCGTCGGGCGCGCCAGAGACGGCCAGCCGCTTCAGGAGCAGCGGGACGAGCCGCGGGTCGTGCAGCTCGGCGCAGCGCTGGAGAAGTCCTGTGGCCCCAGTCTCCTCAGCCCTGCGTTCGTCGGCCAGCAGTGCGACCAGCGTGTCGTGGGCGTCCGCGGCCCACCCCCGGTCGAACACCACGTCGGCCAGGTCGGGGCGCGTGCGCAGCACCTCAATGACACGGGTCTTGTGCTGCGAGGTCGCGACCAGCGAAACGGCGTTGATCAGGGGAAAACTCAGCCCGCAGGTGTCGTACTCGATGAGGTCGAGGAGAAGCCCGAGGTGGCTCGGACCAACCTTGGCTAGAAGCAGGACTTCGGCATCGTAGGGTGTCAGACTGTACCGGCCGCTGGCGGCCTGCAGGACGGCCACAACATACTCGAGCACCGCCTGTTCCGTCGGTTGCTCCGGGAGCCGGATCCGGGTAAGCACGGCGTTGATGCGCTCAGACTCCGGGGCGGGTCCCTGGCTCCGCGCGGAATCGACAACGCTGGCGGCCATGGCCGCAGCCATCAGCCACACCGCCAAGCCGCGCGTCAGTCGCCGGGGCCAACCGCCGCCCCGTGCGGGCAAACTCGAGTCCCCTCGTCGCATGGAACGATCTCCCCTGCTACGCCACCACCCGGCACGCTGCACGGTTGCCCCCCCCCCGACGGCAACCGCCACGGTCCGCCTGAAACGTAGCGGTAATGTACTCCCCGGCAGGCCGGACCGGCAAGACGCGCGGAAGATGTTGCGAACGGGCCTGGAGAGGCGCCGGTTTCCGGCCGGCGCGTCCCCCAATGCTCCCAAGGTTCTCCTGCGCTGCGTGTCCGTCGTTCTCGGCAGATTCGTTGGCACCGCGGCGGACCGTGGCCACCGGTAGCGGTGTGTGGAGTGCGGCGGCAGAGGGCGAGTGAGCGCCCATGCGACGCCGCTTTGGCTGGAGTACGTCGCGCGTGCAGTGCGCCTCAGCCAAAGCGGTGTCGCGCCGCCCGTGGCGGACTTGCCACCGCACTCCATCGGGTGACGTCGCCGAGAACCTGAGAGGCGTTGGTGCGTCCCTCCCCGACGGGATTTGGCGCCCATGACTGTCGTGCGCACGTCGGCGTCCCGCTTGATTTCCCGGCAGGCAAGTCCAGATTTGACTGTTTGCACCGTTGTGCCAGGCAGGTCCCGCGGACCTGCGAGGGCGCGCGAGACAGTGCGTGCGCCGTGAACGGTGGCGTTTCCGATGTGCGGCCGCGAAGGGAGTGCGCCATGAGTTCTGCCAACCTCCTCAGCCCCTACCTCGAAAGCCTGCCACTGCACCGGCTCGGGGACGCCTCGCCCGCCGGTGTTTGGGCCCTGTCTCTGCCCTGGCCGCGCATGGGAGCGGCACCGCTTGGGCTCGGGGGGAAGCCAACGTACGTGAAAGAACTCGGGCAGTGGCCGGGCGAACTCCAGGGCCGACCGCGCCGATTGCTCATGATCGCCGACGGCGCCAACACCGCGCCGGAACACCTCAGCCTTACGCCCCAGGTTTCACCGGCAACCGCCCCGCCGGCGGCCGACAGCGAGGTGTTCGCACGCTGCACGGACGAGGAGTTGATGTGGGAGCGTCATCTGCTGCGCATTCGCTGGGGCGGCAAGTCACTGGGGCTCGCCATGGGCCTGCGGTTCCGCGGCGAGGTGCACTGGTGGGAATGCTGCCGGTTGGTCGTGCTTGAAGACACCCCCGCCTGCCGGGTGGTTGAAATGGGCGGTGCCATTCCGCGCCTGCCCTATGGCCGCGACGAGCACACGCTGGCCGCCGGCTACTCGAACCCGTTCCTCCACCACCACAACTGGTTGAACGGACACATCTTCGCACGGCTCCACGTGAACGGCGTCTGCGAGGTCTTTGCCCATCACATCAACAGCAAGTTCTTCGACGACGGCGCCGACCTCGAAGACGTGGTGCCCGTCATCGGCATCCGTGTGGGAACAACACTGCCGGACCTGGGCGCTCTGGCGGGGTCGTGGACCGGACAGTGCACGGGCTTCGAACTGGGGGGCGTCCGGTTTGACGCGACCGCCGCCGCGCGCCTGGCGACCCCCGCACAACCGGGCCGCATCGACACGGCGGACGGCTTCGTCGTCTGGCAGCCGTACGAGGGGGTGGAACTGTTCAGCGGCTCATGGGCCCGGGAAGTCCAGGGCGACCCCTTCATCTGCCACTCGACGCAACGGCTGTTCCCGCGCGGCGTCGCCCGGACGCTGCGGTTCTCGTTCAGCCTGTCCGACCGCTCGCCGCGGGTGGCGCGCTACCTCGCCCCGGCATGGTGGTACGGCGTGTGCGAAGAATTCCACGCCGCGCCGCTCCTGCCGGTCTCCAATGCCTATGACCAGACCCTGGACGCCTGCCGTGACTGCGCCCGCACCACCATCGTCCGCGGCGGTTTCGAGGACGGTGCACTGCCCCGGTACGGCAACGCCAAACCGCTGCCTGAGGATTGCGGCCGCAGTGAGGCCGGGTGGGAAGGCGAGGCGCCATGGGCGCTGTTCCTGCTCGCCTGGCGCACCGGTGACGCGGAGCTGTACGAACTGGCCACGCGCGCGGCCTGGCACTTCACCGATGTCGCCATCGATCATGCCGCGAAGCTGGTGCGCATGCACGGCTTCGCCGGGCACGCTTTCGCGCAGCCCATGAACCGCGTTCTGGCCTGCATTGCCGCCTACCTCGAGACTGGCGACCCGTACTTGATCGAATCGGCACAGGCGGTCGTGGACAACGCGCACTGGCTGCAGAAGAACTCGTGGCCGCGTCTGGCCATCGGCCGCGACGCCAAGTACGTGCGCAGCGCCGTCATGCTCTACCGCTACTTCGCCGACGAGCACTACCGCCGCATGGCCCACGAGGGCGCCACGATGGTGCACCATTCGCAGCGGCCGAACGGCAGTTTTGGAGACCAGGCGGGCGGCTCGGGCCTGCACCAGTTCGCCGCCTACATCAGCAAGCCGTGGATGGGGCTCATGGCCACCGACGGGGTCCTCGACTACCTGGAATTGTTCCCGGCCGACGCCGCGCTGACGCAGACCGTCAAGCGGTTTGCCGACTGGCTCATGCAGGAACGGTTCAGCCACAACGGCGTCATGGGGTGGAGCTACCAGCACGATTTCGACGGCAAGCGCCGGTACTACGGCGGCAAGGATGCCTGGTGGGAACTGCCTGGCCCCGGGCCTGCGATGTGGCACCAGAATTCCCTGGCCCGGCTCCTGGGCTACTGCACGCTGCGGTTCGGCGACCCTGCCTACCTCGACGCCTGGGCCGAGAGCTACGCCGCCAACCCGGGCGCCAGCGGCGACCACGGTATCGCCACGTCAGCCCACCCGCTGCCGTGGCTGCAGAGCTCGCTGTGGCAGGCAACCCTGACCGGCACGGGCGTGCGCCTGAAGCCGCTGCACTTCGGCCCGCACACCGAGAAGAGGGCCCAGATTCTGGGCCCGCACGGGACGCTCGCGGTGGAGTGGCAGGACGACGGCCAAGTGCGCGTCCCAACAGGGGTTACCGTAGATAGGTGATCCGGGGCGACCGTGCCGGGGGGCGCTGACGCAGCACCCGGCCCCACCGCGATGGTCCTTTGGCACGAGGCGAGGCGGGCCCTCTGGCGGACTACTTTCGGGCACCACAGCCAGCGCGCGGCGCTCGGCGCGCACGCAGGCGCCAGTAACCCAGCAACCAGCTCGCCACCGCCAGCTCGCAGATGCTTTCCGCCAACGGCCCGTGGTAGTCCATCGGCTTGGCGGTTTCGTTGATGTACAGCATGCGCTGCGGATCGGTGTTCTTCTGCAGCAGGAACAGCCCGAGCTGGCACGCATTGAGGTCCGGGAAATACTGGTCCACCAGCGGCGCCAGGCCGGCCAGGCGCAGGGATTCGGATGACTTCTTCGTGCGCTCCTTGTCGACGTACCCCAGCCCGTCGTCGAGGACAAACTCCACATGCGCCTCCCACAGCTTGCGGATGGCGATCCGGAGCCGCTCGTCGTCGAGTCCTTCGCAGATGGCCAGATGATACCCTTCGATCATCAGTGCCGCCAGGTTGAAGTGCGCCTCGAACTTGCCGGCGGCGTAGTCGTCCATGATCGCGTTGAACCGCGACAGCGCATCCTTGTACTTGGCGTCACCGGTGATGTTGTAGGCGCACATCAGGACCGGGACCAGGATGCAAATGTGGTGCGGCCGGTTCTCCGGTGTCACCACAAACGACTCGCGCCGCGGATGGATGAAGCCGCGCGCCTGGTGGTAGTCGGCCAGCGCTACGATGTACTCGTCGATGCGCCGTTTCTGCGACGGCGGCGCGTGCCGCTGGTAGGCGCGCAGTGCCACCAACGTCTTGATGTGCTGGTCCGGGCTCAGTTCGTGGGAGTACGCGCACTTGCGGATACCGCCGAACGGCTTGGGCAGAAACCCTTTCTCAAACAGTTCTCCCTGGTAGAAGACCTGCATCATGGCGCTGACCTGGTGCGCGGCCGTGCCCAGCGCTTCGCCGTCACCGGTGGTCTCAAACCGTGCCACTTGACTGGCGGCGTATTCGCCGGTGCCCATCAGTGAGTTCTCGTAGGCGTAGTACTCGGCGGGGTTGTTGACGTTCGGGTGGCAGACCGGCCGAAGGTTGTATGCCTTCAGTTCCGCGTCCGTCCACGGCTTCACGGTCTTCGCGTTCATGAACGAGTACACCAGGCCGCACTCGTCCACCATGTGTGTCTCGACAAACTCGCGGATCTGCCGCTCTGCCGGGGCCAGTTTGTCCAGCGCCGCCGCGGACACCTTCACCTTCGTCCATGCAGGCTTCGGCATGTCCGTCCTCCGTTGTGATTGCTGGAATGCGGATCGAGATCATCGAGATCATCGAGATCATCGAGATCGTCGAGATCGTCGAGATCGTCGGGATCGTCGGGATCGTCGGGATCGTCGGGATCGTCGGGATCGTCGGGATCGTCGAGATCGTCGGGATCGTCGGGATCGTCGGACGGTCACGCCGGTTGCCGCAACACCCGACTCTCGTCCCTCACAGCACCGCGAACAGTGCGGCCTCGACCGTCTCGGCGGTCGCTTCGTAGGTGCGCCCGTCCAGGACCCGGACCCCGCGCCGGGATATTTCGTTCGGGATGCCGCCGCGCTCGATCACCTCGACGCGCATGGTCACCGGCCGGTCGACGGGCATCGGCTTGATGGTGCCGACCTGCCGCACCGCTTCCGCCGTCGCCTCGGTGATCCGCCGGTGTGCCTCGGCCAACGACAATAGCCGTGCGCCCTGGCACGACAGCCCCTTCTTCACTTCACAGGTCACCACGCCGGGGATCCAGTCCTTCGCCTCGCGGCACACGTAGTCGTCGCCCGTTACGAGGATCGTCGGGATGTTGCGGTCCGTGGCGATCCCCGCGTCAATCCCGACTTCGCCCACCCGGCGCCCGTTCATCCACATGTTCTGGATCGAGGCCGATGAATACGTGTGCTCCAGCAGCGCACCGCGCGTCCCGGCCATCGCGTGGTACCCGAGCAGGATCAACCCGGCGCACTCGTCCAATCCCGCCATGCGCACCGCCCCGGTCGAACCGTGCACCACTTCGACCGCCGGGTCCATGTCTTCCAGGATCAGGTGATTGCCCGAGCCGTGCCCGTCGCGCACAATCACGTCGTTCGCGCCGCCCTGCAAGCACCCCTTGACGCACGCGTTCACATCCCACGTGTAGTAGCGCCGCGCCGTCGCGTACAATCGCCCGTCCGACTTCACGTAGTCACTGCCGGAGACGCCGCTGATCCCTTCCATGTCCACGAAAATGTAGATCTTCATCGGGGTACCCCCTTCGCCGCAATCGGTGTTCAGTGTTCGGTGTCCAGGGCTCCGGGCTCGCCCTGTTCCCGTCACGATACCGCCGGACACCAAACCTGCAAGCGGGACGTGCCTTTCCCGTGGTGTGCCCCGGCACGTGCGGCGAGTGACTTGACAATTACCGTAAATGGAATAATATTCCGTAAATGAAATATACGTCGCCTGCCCCGGGTGCGTCAGGCGGACGCCCCGTGGCACCAACCACGAAAGGACCTTCCCGATGCGCGTGCTCTTTCTCGACCTGGACACACTTCGCCCCGACCATCTGGGCTGTTACGGCTATCACCGCAACACCAGCCCCAACATCGACCGTGTCGCCGCGCAGGGCACGCGGTTTGACCAGTACTACTGCTCGGACGCGCCCTGCCTGCCCTCGCGCGGGGCTCTGATCTCCGGCAGGTTCGGCATCTCGTCGGGAATCGTCAACCACGGCGGCACCGGCGCCGACATGCGCCTGGAAGGGGCGTCGCGCAGCTTTCACCAGGCCTTTGCCGAGGACAGTCTCTGGTCGGTGTTCCGGCGTCGCGGGATGCGCACGGCGTCGATCTCGCCGTTCGGCGAACGCCACTCCGCGTGGTGGTTTTACGCCGGGCTGAACGAGCTCGTCAACACCGGCAAAGGCGGCATGGAGTCGGCCGAGGAGATCACGCCCAGCGTCATGTCCTGGCTCGACGCCAACGTCACAAAGGACAACTGGATGCTGCACGTCAACTACTGGGACCCGCACACGCCCTACCGCGCCCCGGCTGAGTTCGGCAATCCGTTCAAGGACGATCCGCTCCCCACCTGGCTGACGCCGGAACTGCTGGCGCAGCACCGCGGCCAACCGGGCGGTCACGGCGCCTGCGAAGTCAGCATGTGGGACGACCGCGTGTCGCCGCAGTACCAGCTCCGGCACATGGGCCAGGTCAAGGACATGAACGACGTGCGGCGTATGTTTGACGGCTACGATTGCGGGATCCGCTACATGGACGAGCACATCGGCCGCATTCTCGACCGGCTCGAGGCCGCGGGCATCCTTGACGACACGGCCATCATCATCACCTCCGACCACGGTGAGAACCTCGGCGAATTGAACTGCTACGCCGAGCACGGCACCTCCGACTACATCACGCATCGCATTCCCATGATCGTCAAGTGGCCCGGGTGCCGGCAGGGCCAGGCGGACGCCGGGTTGCACTACAACCTCGATCTAGCGCCGACGCTCTCCGAGCTGTTCGGCAAGCCGTTGCGGCCCGCGTGGCAGGGCAGCAGCTACGCGGCGACCCTGAAGACCGGGACCGCCTGCGGTCGGGATGCGCTCGTGCTCAGCCAGTGCTGCCATGGCGCCATGCGCAGCGTACGGTTCGGGCCCTGGATCTACATCCGCGGCATCCACGACTTCTACCACCTTTTCCCGCGCGAGATGCTGTTCAACGTGGACGACGACCCGCACGAAGTGAACAACCAGGCGGAGGCCCGGCCCGATATTTGCGCCCAGGGAGCCCGTCTCTATCTCGACTGGCACGACTCCATGATGCGGCAGATGCCCGACGCCATCGATCCCATGTGGCAGGTCATGCGCGAAGGCGGCCCCCTGCACTCGCGCGGCGCCCTGTCCAAGTACTGCGAGCGGCTCGAAGCGAGCGGCCGCAGCCAGCACGTGGCGGAACTGAAGCGGCGCCACCCGTATGAGTTCGGAGCCAGAGGGTAGACCGCACCACGCGTCAGGGCGGATGTACCCGATCGGCCCCGCCTTGGCACTCGATTGCAGTCGACCGCAGTCGATGGCGACCGATTGCGGTCGACCGGGTTTGATCGCCTTGACGCCGCGCCGTCAAGCGTCTCCGGAGAACCCAATGAAGAACCGCAACGAGCAAGTCCCGGTGCCTGGGCTCAAGCGCGGGGTGGCCGTGCTGCGGTTGCTCGAGGATGGGCACCCGGCGCGCTTGGAGGACTTGGCCGCGCGCAGCGGTCTGCCCAGGGCGTCGCTGCTGCGACTGCTCGAGACATTGGCGGCAATGGGGTTGGTGGTACGTGACCCGGGCAGCAAGCGCTATCGCGGCCTGGCACGTGTCATGCCGTTGAGTGATGGCACGGCGTCGTGGCGGGCCGTGCTTGCCGGCGTCCTGGCGCGCCTCGCAGAGGCCACCGGGCAGACGGCGGAGTGGTATGAGCCCTCATCCGAAGGGTTGGTCCTGACCGAGCGTGCGGAGTCCGCACTCGGCCAGGTCCACGTCCGGGCCCGCGTTGGCTTCCTGCGCACGTGGACCGAGGAACTGGAGAGCGTTGCCTGCATCGGCTGGGCGTTTCACCAACCCGCCGACTCAGCCCTGCCGGCATTCTGGGAATGGTCTGCCAAGGGCAAGCAGGCGAAGATCCCGCCGAAGGTTGCGGCCCGGCGTGTTGCCCAGGCGCGCCAATCTCGGTTCAGGATGGAGACTAACTACAACCACAACGGCGTCCGCCGCATGGCCGTCGCCGTCCTCCAGAAGGGTAAGCTCCGCGGTGTTCTCGCGCTGGCGCAATGTTTCACACCCGACGCGGACCGGCAAACAGCCCGTCGCCGCGAAGCCCTCACGAGCGAGGCAACGTTCCTCGAGCAGGCCGGCGGGCCGTAGGACGGGTCTGTCCTGCCGCGAACCGTCACCGTGGGTGGCCGTTCGTCGTGGGCTTCCCGTCTGACAGGGCCTGTCGATTTAATGGGATCCAGAGCCCGCGAGGACGCGGGCGCTCCATAATTCGTGCTGCATCCGAGCTGGAGCGCCCGCGTCCTCGCGGGCTGACTTGGGGCCGCGTGGGCTAAATCGACCCGCCCTGACAGGCGGGACGGAACGCAGTGGAGCGCCAGGAACCCATCCCGTGTGTCGCGTCGAACCGGGGATGGCTTCTTGCCCGGCGGTCGCCCGCCGGGCTCGCGACGCCACGACGAGCGGGGAACCTGGCTCCGCGCAGGTCGCTCCCGCACTCACGGCTGGTACGTTGGGTTCGGCGCCGGGAACTTCGCGCCGGTTGACGCGAGCCACTGGTGCAACCGGTCCCGGAGTTCGGCGGCCTTCTCCGGCATGATGCTGGCCAGGTCGCGGTCCTCGGCCGGGTCCTCCGCCAGGCTGTAAAGCTCCACGTGGCGGTCCTCGAAGAACTCGATCAGCTTCACGTCCCCGGCACGGACCGAAGCGCCTGGCGTCCCGCCCTGGTTCCCGTAGTGCGGATAGTGCCAGAACAGCGCGTCGCGGTCCAGAGAACCGCTCTCGTTCAGCAGCGGCATCAGGCTGACGCCGTCGCAGTGCTGGGCCGGTCGCAGCGGCAGTCCGGCCATCTCCAGCATGGTGGGGTAGAAGTCCGGCCCGGTCACCGGCACGTCGCAGACGCTGCCGGCACGGATGCGGCCCGGCCCCCAGACCAGCAGTGCTTCGCGTGTGCCTCCCTCGTACATCCAGCCCTTGCCTTCGCTCAGTGGCAGGTTGCAGGTCGGCGACCCTTCCGCCGTGGCCAGGCCGCCGTTGTCGCTGGTGAAGATGAACACCGTGTTGTCCGCCTGCCCGATCGCCTCCACGGCGGCTCGCAGTTTGCCCACTGTGTCGTCCATGCTCTTGACCATGGCCGCATAGACCGGGTCCGACTGGAGGATCCGCCGCTGCACGCGCAGGTGCTTCTTGTGCTCGCACGGGAAGACCTCGCCCTCTTCGATCGCCTTGACCTTGTCCAGCCCCAGCCGCTGTGCCTTGGCCTTGAAGTACTCGACATACTCCGGTTTGCCTTGGATCGGTGTGTGCACCAGGTAGTCCCAGAAGTTGAGAAAGAACGGACGCCCGTCGGTCTGGCGGATCAGCCGCACCGCTTCCGCCGCCAGTCGGTCCGTGAGGTACTCGCCCTTTGGCCCGTCCGGGAAGTTCGGAATGCTCCACGGGCTGAAGTACCCCTTGCTCGGAGAACCCCACTCGCAGCCGCCGACATTGATATCGAACCCGTGCTTATCCGGGTAGTAGTCCGGTCCGCCCAAGTGCCACTTGCCCACATGCCAGGTCTGGTAGCCGCCGTCTCGCAGCGCCCGGGCCACGCTGACCTCGGACAGCGGCAGGTGGTCCACGTACGGCGCGTCGATCACCCGGCCTTTGCACGGGTGGAAACCCGGTCGCCAGCAGATCCAGTCGGTCACGCCGACTCGCGCCGGATATCGACCGGTCATGATGCTGGCGCGCGCCGGCGAGCAGACGGGCGAGGCGGAGTAGGCGTTCCGGAACCGCATGCCTTCCGCCGCGAGCCGGTCCAGGTTCGGAGTCTCGTAGAACTCGCTCCCGCAGCAACCCAAGTCCTTCCAACCCAAATCGTCCATGAGCATGAAGATGATGTTCGGTGGCATGAGGGGCTCCTGCTGGATGTGTAATTTATGTCCAATCAATGCTTGCATCATGCTATCTTAATAGTACCATCTATATCAGGCCAAGTCCATGCTTCCGTTGCTATGTTGTTTGTAGTTTTTGACATTCATTGGCGGTGGCTTCATGGAGGCAGGTTCCCTCGGCCGCGAGAAACGGTTGGGCTGGGGGACGTGGTTCCCGTCCGGCGGGGGCCGGAGGAAGTAGAGCATGGCTCCAGCCTTGCTCGGTGGGTTGAATTCCCCCGGCCGGCGGCAGAGAGATTGTCCAGGGCCAGGACTGCGAGATCGAGCAAGGCTGGAGCCATGCTCTACGTTGTCATAACCGGTACGGACGCTAACCATGGAATGTCACGCGCATCGATCTGGGGCGAGTCGTTCCGGCGGTATGCCGGAAGCCGTTTCCGTATTCCGACTCGGATACGGCACTCAGGCCGCGCAGCTCCGATGTGGCCTGCAGTTCCCGGCTGCCGGCAGTGAAGAAGCGGGATTCTGCACGCCGCAGTACGCGGTCGGCTACGTGCACGACGGCACCGGCGACTATGCCGGTCCGGACGGTCGGCGCCATCGGCTCACGCCGGGCAGTGTGTTTCAGCGTTTCCCGAGCACGTCGCACACCGTGCGCATGCACAGTGCGTCCTGCCGCTGCTTTGTGGCCGTCCCGTGTCAGGTTTTCGAACTCCTGGAACTGACCGGTATGGCGTCACGTCAGCGGCCGGTCATCCACGTGGGACGCGATGCAGCTCTGGTCCGACGGTTCGCGGCCCTTGCCGAGCGTCTCCGTGCCTGTCCGCAGTCGGACCTGCCGGACGTCCTCGAGGAAATGGTGTCGTTCATCTTCGGTCTGCATCGTCAGGCGCGCAAGCGGTTGGGGTCTGCGGCGGAGGATGACCCGCTGTCCCAGGCGGCGCAGTGGTTGGCCGAAGCCCTCGATGCGCCGCCGTCGCTGCCGGAAGTCGCCCGCCGCGCGGGCCTGAGTTACAGCACGTTCCGCAAGCAGTTTGCGGCGCACTACGGTGTTCCGCCGGTTGTGTATCGGGTGCGGCGTCGGGTCGAGCGCGCCATGGCGTTGTTGCACCAGCCCGAGTTGCCGCTCAAGGAGATCGCGGTGCGCCTGGGCTACTCCGACGTGTTTGCGTTCTCGGCGCAGTTTCGCAGGGTCAGTGGCCAGAGCCCGTCCGCGTTCCGGCGGGTGCTCAAGGCTGGTTAGTGCCGTGATCTGGCAAGCCCGGCGGCCGCTATTTACGCCCGCCGGCACTGGCAGCGCTCCGGTAACGAGCACGGGCATGGCCCCGTGCTTTGGGGTCGCGATTTTCGCTCGTGGAGACGAGAGAGATCCGTCGTAATGCGTCAGCGCCCCCGGCCGGCGGACCGGCCGATCATAGGTTGGTGTTACTCGTGCCGGTTCGCGCCGCCGCGGGTCTTGCGCCCCGCCCGGACGAGCCGGGCGGCGCCGGCCCGGTCCCGCGGGTGTCGGAGCGAGCCGCTCCGACCACTCTAGGCGCCAGCCCCGGTCAACCGTCGACCTTATCCCCACCCGCGGCTGACGCACTACGGCGGGTGGCGGTCGCATCTTGACATCTGATGCGTGATGCACTATCATCCTGACATGAGAACGACGCTGAGTATTGATGATGATGTGCTGCTGGCGGTGAAGACGTTGTCGCGTCAGCGCAAGGTGACCGCTGGCCGTTTGCTGTCGGACCTGGCCCGCAAGTCGCTGGCTCGCCGGCCTTCGCATGCCACGCGCAACGGTGTGCCCCTGTTCCCGGCCAAGACCGGTGCTCCCGTCGTCACGATGGCCTTGGTGAATCGGTTGCGGGATGAGGATGGGGAATGACACCCTACCTGCTGGATGTCAACGTCCTGTTGGCGCTATGTGATTCCCGGCATGTGCATCACGAAAATGCTCATGCCTGGTTCGCGACGGCCAGAAAACGCGGTTGGGCAACGTGTCCGCTGACGGAGAACGCATTTGTCCGGATAGCCAGTCAACCCAAATACCCGAGCAACCCCGGCAGTCCTTCCGTCGTTGCAGCCATACTGCGTCAGTTCTGCACGGACACTGCGCACTGCTTCTGGCCGGATCAGATAACCGTCCTTGACTTCGGCCTGATCGACCTGAAGTCCGTGCTATCGCCAGCTCAGCTTACGGATGTCTACCTGTTGGCGCTCGCCGTCAGGAACAAGGGCAAGTTGGCCACCTTTGACGGCGGGATTCCCGCTCCAGCAGTCACGGGTGGGGCCAGTGCTCTTGAACGGATTCCCGGCTGAGGTTTAGCGCCCCCTATCGACTGGAGTCGACGCCAGTCGCCCAACGTGTCGGTAATGTACACCCGCGTCACTGCGTCATTCCCGCACTGGGCGCTTGACTGGCGCGATACGGGTGGCACACTATCCGGAGTCGCGTCATTCACTTGGGGCGTCGCCCCGCAGGAAGCGGCGTCGGACGCCGCTCTTTACCTATGCAACCGTCGAAACCATTCGCCGTCCGTGCCGCACACTGTGACCACCGGGCGCCGGAAGACACGGTTTTCCGCACGCTCGAGCGCATCACGGCGCCGCTGTCGCGGTCCTGGGCGCGCCTGGAAGCCGCCCGACTCATCGCCATCAAGGTCAATCTGGTCTACTCGCCCGACCAGATTCGTTGCGTGAACGGCCGCCGCCAGGAGTTGGTTGACGACGTCGTGCTGCGGAGTGCGCTGCGATTGCTGCGACAGCGCACGACGGCACGGATCGTGTGTTCCGACACCTCGCAGCTGGCGGGCGGCGGCGACGTGTTCTTCAAGCCGCTGCTGCGCGAGTTCGGGGTGGATTACATCGAGTGCAACGATCCGCCGTTCGCGGTGTACGAGCCGCCCGGCGGTGGCCTGATGTTCCGGCGCTACCGGCTGAACCCGGTCTTTAAGCAGGCCGATGCCGTGGTCTCGATCGCGACGCTGAAGACGCACGCGTTCATGGGCGTGACGCTGTGCACCAAGAACCTGTTCGGCCTGCCGCCCATCAACCCGGGCAACCGCCCGCGCACGTACTTCCACCACGTCATTCGCCTGCCGTTCGTGCTGGCGGACCTGGCGCGCATCGTGCAGCCGTGCCTGAACGTCATCGACGGGTTGGTCGCGCAGACCCGCCGCGAGTGGGGCGGCGACGCGCGCATCACCAACACGCTGGTGGCCGGCGACCACGTCATTGCCACCGACGCCTGCGCCGCGACCCTGATGGGCAACGACCCGCAGGCCGATTGGCCGAGGCCGCCGTTCCGGCGCGACCGCAATCATCTGCGCATCGCCGCCGAGTCCGGGTTTGGCACCGTCGACCTGGGCGCCATCGATTTCCAGCACGACTTGCGCGCGCCGGTCGGTGAGTTCGACTCCGAGAAGACCGACCCCGATGAGACGGTGGAAAGCTGGCGCCGGACCATGTGCGAGCAGGCGCTGTTCTACCGCGATCACCGCGAAAGACTGTTGCGCGATTACGCCGGGCAGTACATCTGCCTACAGGCGGGGCACGTGATCGCGCACGGTGCGGACCCGATCCACGGCATGACGCGCCGCGACCTGGCCGGAGCGCACAAGGAGCAGGCGGTCTGGTTCAAGTACGTCGATCCGGACGACTTTGAGGACGAGCGGTTCGAGGTGTACGAACGCGAACTGGCGGCACTCGCAGGCCGGTCGTCGGACGGAAGGCCAAGGGGGAGTGTGCGGGTCTGTGGGTGCGCGAGTGAATAGGGTGGGCCTTGGAGCGCCCGCGTCTCGCGGGCGTAGCGCGTCGCCTGCACGCGAACTCCAACGGCGTACGTCGGGGTGACCGGAACGCGCGTCCCCGGGGCATTCGGATCGCCTGGCTTGCGGGATACCGCCACGCCGCAGAAGGCAGCCGGCGAGACGCCGGCGCTCCAGGGAGACCCACAGCAAGGCCGGGATGCGTCAGTGCCTCCCGGGCGGAAGACCGCCCGATCATGTGCGGACGTTACTCGCTGGCGTCGGAGTGTTCTGGCAAAGTGGCGGGAGCGAGCCGCTCCGGCCACTCTATTGGGCCCCGCGAGTAACATGGGAGTCGCCGATGGAAGATTGAGAGGCGCTCACTTCCGCAAGGGCCGGAAGAGCCAGCGCTTCACGCTGATGAGGCTGGCCGTGGCCTTGGGGTTCTGGCCGGTGACTTCCACCGCGACCGTGTGCTCGCCGGTCGCGACCTGCACCTCGCCGAACGAGACCCGTTCCCCGTCCGCGTCCACGCCTTCGCAGTAGCCGTCGAACGGCTGCCCTACGGGCTGGCCGTCGAGCAGGACTTTGACGATCCCGTACGAGTGCGCCATCACGAACTCGGCCAGGAGCTCGTAGCGGCCGGGTTCGATGGCCGGCAAGGTGAAGGTGAGCGACGCGCCCGGCTTGGTGCCGCCGAGGAATTGCGAGCCGAGATCGTCGAGACGCTTCGTGTAGGTGCCCTCGCTGTTCTTGCAGGTCAGGTCCCGTGCCTCGAAGGCCAGGCCGTCGAACGGCTGCACCACCTCTTTGGACAGCGTGATGCGGTACTCGCCCACCTGCGCGAACGGCAGCACGAGAACCAACTTCGCCTCCGACAGTTCCGAGTGCCCGTCTTTCGTGTAGGGGTTGTGCATCCGTGCCGGCCACAGCAGCGACGCGCCGTCGGGCACGGACACCTTCAGGTTGCCGAAGACGAGAGCCGCGCCGATCTCCGCGCTGCTCAACGTCAGCCGGTCCTGGCCGAGTCGATACGCCTTGCCCGCGGCGGTACGGAATTTCATGGCGCGGTTCAGCAGCGGCAGGTGCGCCTCGACGCGTTTCCCGGCGGGCGCCTTGTACGTCAGCACCAGCGCGCCGTCGGCTGCGGATTCCGCCCGCACGATGCACTCCGTGTCGCCGTACTTCAGGGTCATGACGGTCGCGTCGCCGTCCTCCGTGATCGTGGCGGCGTCGGGGGTCCACAGCAGGTCGATCTTCGGAAAGAAGTTTGGGTTTTCGTCGCCGGGCGTCTGCGTGAGCAGGGTCGGGTCGCCGACGGTGAACGTGGACCAGTACGGCTGCAGTTTCGTGTTGCCGCCGCCCGCGACCAGGCCAAGTTCGTCGTGGAATACGTCGACCAAGTTGTGCCGGTCCTGGATCCAGCGGCTCAGTGGCGGCTTGCAGGCGTAGCCCGAGAAGGCCCACTGCCACGGCTTGTGCCGCCGGATCAGTGCCTCGTTTTTGCCGAGCGCGACGGAACCTGAGTCACGGTCGGAAAGCAGCGGGACGGATTCTGCGCCGACCTCCTCCCCCGTGTAGAGCAACAGTGTTGCCGCGGTGTCAGCATTCAGCAACCGCTTGTAGCCGTCGCTGTAACGCTGCATCTGGCGCAGGAGGTACCCCCGGCCCTCCGGCGTCCAGGTGAAGCCGACATTTCCCGTGTTGACGCCTTTGTGGTAGACATTCCTCTCGTCGATGCAGGACACCGGCGACCCGTCCGGCCAGAGGATGGCAGCGTGGAAGTTTGCGGCGCGCGCCAGGGCGCCCAGCGCCGCGGGGTCGTGGGAGAAGAACTCGTAGACGCCGAGCGCGTCAATGTAGACCGCGTTGTACCCGACGACCGGGCCGAAGTTCTCCGACCAGTACCCGGCCGGGTTCTGCTCCGCGATGACTTTGCCCATCATCCGCGTCGCGGCGTCCTTCCAGTCCTGGTTCTTGAAGCACTCGCCGGCGATATACAGACCCATGGCGTGGTGGCATGGAATGTTGTGCGGTTTCCCGTCCATGATGCGGCGGATCCCGGTGAAGCCGAGCAGCAGGCCTTTCTCCCACTTCGCCTTGGACGCCGGGGGCAGGGCACTCCCGAGCAGGTGGTACGCGCGGATCCAGCGGCTGTAGGTCCACGGCATGTAGATCTGGCCCCAGGTCGAGTTGTCCTTCTTGCGGAAGATCCACTGCCCGTTCTTGTCCGTCTCGCTGACCAGTGCGTCGCCGCCGCCGGCCACCGCCTGCAGGACTTTGTCGCTGTGGAACCACGGATTCTTCTCGTCCTGGATCGCCCACGCGGCGGCGAGCGGGAAGATCAGGTTCTGGTCCGTGCAGATCCACGGCTCGGTGCCGAACTTGCCCGTGTCGGCGTGGTAACTGTCCAGGTACTTGGGCACCGCTTCGGTCAGGCTCTTCAGCAGGTACTCGCGGGCGCCGGGCGGCCAGTGGCGGATGGGCCCCGGCTCGCCGACCAGGGCCATGTTTCCGACCTGCTCCGGCGTCAGCCCCTTCTCCCCCACGCCCTGATCCTGCGCCGTTGCGGAGAGCGCAGCAATCCCGATGGCCACGGACAAGAGAATGCGATGCATGAAAGACTCCCTTCAGCGTTCGTCTGCAGGAGGCAACGTGAGACATCGGGAGGACAGGCCCTCGCTTCCTCCCCGCGCAGCGGCACCGCAGCGAAATCGTTGGCTGTCTCGACAATACATCGTGGGACGGCGGCTCGCAACCGGAGCCAGGGCTGTCCTGATTGACATGATGTTTTTGCATGATACATTGGTACCATGGAGACCGTCATCACACAACGCGGACAAGTCTCGGTTCCGGCTGCGGTGCGGCGGAAGATGCGGCTGACGCCGGGGCAGAAGGTGGTGTGGCAACCGGTGTCCGAGGTGGAGTGCCGCATGCTGGTCGTGGATGCCAAGACACCGGCCGGCCCCCTGGCCATGCTCGGGTATGCCCGGAAGTTCCGCAAGACCCGCCGGACCGCCGACTGGATGCGCGAGCTGCGGCAAGGGGAGATGCGCTGAATGCCATGGGCGGTTGACACCTGTATCGTGTTGGACGTTCTCGACGCCGACCCGGAGTTCGGGTTGCCCAGCGCAACCCTTCTGCAAGAACGGTTGGCCGACGGTCTGGTGGTGTGCCCGATGACAGCCGTCGAACTCGCGCCGGCGTTCGAAGGGAATTGGGACGACATGGAGCACTTCCTGCGCGAGACTGGCATTCACGCCAACGTGCCGTGGGAACAGGCCGACACGGACGCGGCATTTCACGCCTGGCACACGTACGTGCAGCGGAAGCGCTCGAAGGCCGTTGCGTCCCGTCCGCTGGCGGACATCCTGATCGGTGCCTTTGCGACCCGCTTCCGGGGGCTTCTGACCCGCAATCCGGACCACTTCCGGTCGTTTTTCCCGCACTTGACCATTCAGGTTCCGGCGCCGCGGTGAGAAGGGCTGGCGCGGTCCGCACCTGAAGATCGCCTCAGCTCTGTCGCCCACGTACTCGCGCGGCTGCAGCCACGCGTTGCTTCCCGGACATATTGGGTTGCTGTCCGGGTGGTGGGACTCAGGTGCGGAAGTTTCCGTACGTCATGCAGGTGCGGTGGTACGCCTCGAAGTGCGCCGGCGGGATTTCGGCCGGGTTGATCGAGTGTGTGCCGATCACCAGCCCGCCGTGGCGGCCGAGGTCGATCAGTTCACGCACGTGCGCTTCGATCCTCGCGACGGGACCGTTGAGCAGTATGTCCGTGTTGCAGACGCCGCCGATCAGGATCAGGTGCGGCCAGCGGCGGCGGATCGCCATGGGATCCATGCCGGCGCGGCGTTCGATCGGGTTGATTCCGTCGATGCCCGCGTCCACGAGCATGTCCAGGACCGGCATGATGTTCCCGTCCGAGTGGAACAGGACCCACTTGGCGCCCGCGGCCTTGTACTCGCGGACCATGCGCCGGTACGCGGGCAGAAAGACCTTCTCGAACGACTCCGGACTGAACATTGGCCCGTCGTTGTACGCCATGTCGTCGTTGATGAACACACCGGTGTCATAGAGCGACCAGCGGCGGATCTGTTCGCGCGCGATCCCGATCAGGTGATCCGCCATCTTGTCGGCCAGCACTCGTGCGAAGTCCGGGTCCCCGGCAATGTCCATCAGGAACTCCGCTTCGCCGCGGATAAAGGTCGTCCGCAGGTATGGGCCGCCGGTCTTGCCGACCACGAAGTATTTCTCCTTCGCGGCATCGAGGGCATGCACGGTCTCGAGTTCCGACGCCGCCTTGAGGTAGCGCAGGTCCAGTTCGGGCGGATCGAAGGTGACCGTGTCCGGGTCCGTACCGGGCGGCATCGGCACCTCGAGCGTCTCGGCGAAGTACGACCCCACTTGGCGCCGGATCAGACGTCCCCACTGGTCGATTTCGTAGATCCAGCCGCCTTCTTCCTTGACCTGCCGCATCCGCGTCGGGAACGTACCCTCCAGCGGCACCCACTCGAGCATGTCCGTGAGTGCGGCCTGATGACCGAACCGCGCTTCCCACTCCTTGGTGTAGCCCCAGAACCCGTCATATCGCGGGATTCGGTCCGGTTGCTGGAAGCTGAATGCTGCTGTTACGCGTTCCGTCGAGGTCATCGTTGGTGTGCTCCGTGGGTTCTCCATCCACCCGCCTCGTGGTTGGACGAAGGGAGGGCTGATCCGTGTCAGTGACCCCGGCCCCGGTGCCCCGCCTCCCGTCCCGTCATGATATCAGGTTGAATTCCTGGATCTGGCGGCGGTGCTGGCGCCAGTCGGGGGAGACCTTGACCCAGAGCCGGAGGTCGACGCGTTTCCCGCACAGTTCGACGAGCTGTTTCACCGCGTCAATCCGCAACTGCTTGATCATGGCGCCGTCTTTGCCGATAACGATCGCCTTGTGCTGTTCGCGTTCGACGTGCAGCACGGCGGAGATGCGGCAGCGCTTCTCGTTGTCGTTCCAGGATTCGATGGCGACGGCAATCCCGTGCGGAATTTCCTGGCGCAGGTTTTCCAGAACGGCTTCGCGGATGAGTTCGGCGCCGATGTCGCGCTCGATCGTGTCGGTGAGCGTCTCGGGGTCGTATAGGAACGGGCCTGTCGGCAGAGCCGCCCTGATCCCAGCCAGGAGGGGCGGCAGTGTCTCGGGTTTGACAGCCGCGACTCGGAAACTGGGCGTCGAGCCCAGGACACCCCGGTAGAACTGATGCATGGCCTCGACCTGTTCGGGAGTGGCAATGTCCGTCTTGTTGATGGCCAGGATCGTGGTCTTGCCGGCGCTCGCCGCGCGCTTGGCGACCAGGCTGTCCTCCTGGCCGGGGGCACGAGTGGGGTCGGCGATGCACAGGATCAGGTCCGCGTCCGACAGGACGCGTTCGATGGTTTCAACCATGACCTCGTCAAGGATGTCCTTGGCGACGTGTACGCCGGGCGCATCGAGGAAGAGGATCTGCGAATCGTCGTCGCTCAAGACCCCCAGCAGGCGTCGGCGCGTGGTCTGCGGTTTGGCCGAGACGGCGGCCAGGTGCGTATGCAAGACGGAGTTGAGCAGGGTCGATTTTCCCGTATTGGGTCGGCCGAGCAGTGCCACATAACCGACTTTCCCCGACGGCCATACGGCATCGGGTGAGGGAGTTGTCTCTGTCTCGCTCATTTGACCTTGAAGATCTTTGCGAGATCCAGGTTGGCGTAGGTTTGGAGGGCAAACAAGGTCTTGGTGCGCGCGACCCCGGGGCAGTGGATGATCTTGTCGGTGATCAGTTCGGACAGTTCCGAGTTCGCGGAGACCCGCGCCACGGCGACCAAGTCGTACTCGCCGGCTACCGCGTGGACTTCGGCAACGCCCTTGAGCTCCAGGAGCCGTTCTCCCGTCTCCCGGACATCCTTGTCTTCCAGGTTGATCAGAACGAAAGCTGTTACCATAACGTTCTCTCCCCTGCTGCTGGTTGAGGGACCGGATGTGAACCGTAGCACAATATAGTCCTCGGTGCTCGTGAACAAAGGCGGCGGCGACATTGCTGTGAACCGGTGCCGCGGTGCGTCAGGGTACCGGTGCCTGGCACCACTCACACGTCGCCTCGGAGAAAAGAAGGCGCCTGGTCAAGACGGATGTGTCAACCGTCAAGGCCAGGCGCCAGCAACGAAACCATGCACCGCCAGTTCTACATGTTGTTGTTCTTCTTCTTGGCCTTGCCAGAGTGCTTGGCCTTGGCAACCTTCTCATGTTTCGGAGCACCCGCAGCGGCCCCCGCTCCGGCCTGTTCAACCGGCGCGACGGTCATGACTTTCACCGGATTGCCCTGTTCATCGGCTTTGCACGTCACCGTGACCATGGTCCCAACGGCGGCGGCCAGCTTGACGTCCAACGCCATGAGCGCCGGCAATTCCTTCGCAACTCCGGCATCATCCGTCACGATGTACGTCGCCACGTTCTTGCCGTTCGCGTCGGCCTTTTCTTCCTTGGTCAACTTGCCGGTCAACGTCACGGTCTTGTCGCCCGCCGGAGGGGCGTCCTCGGCCATATCAAAAACCGCCATGCGGGTGACAAACCCGTTTCTGGTGTCCGGGTTTCTTCCTTCTTCCTTGACGCCCACGTAACCTCTGCCCGTGAAAGGCCCGACGTTCACGCTGCAGGGTTTCCCCGAACCGTCTCAACCCGGAAACGAATTACCCGCATTTGACACCCAGTGCGGGAAGAGGTTCCATGCAGGGCAGGAATCAACGCGCGGGCCATCCGTGAGCTGGAGCCTCTTCGACAGCGGCCGAGTCCGGTCGCAGATCGAACTGGAGAACGCGCTGCGGGATGAGTCCGTGCTCGCTTATCGCCAGACCGTGCTGACCGCGCTGCTGGAGGTCGAGGACGCGATGATCGCCGCGGCCAAGGAGCAGGAACGGCACCGGGCGTTGGTCGAGGCGGTCGCCGCGAACCGCAAGGCGGTTGATCTGTCGACCACGCTGTACAGCGCCGGGGAGGCGGATTTTCTCAACGTGCTCGCGGCCCAACGCTCGTTGTACTCGGCCGAAGACGCGCTGGTGCAGAGCACCGGCACGACGTCGACGCAGCTTATCGCCCTGTACAAGGCCCTGGGCGGGGGATGGGAGGCGCGTTGACCTCCCACTCAAGATCGCCGGTGGCCGCGGCCAGGGGCGTTACGGGGTGCTGGCGGGATCTTTGGTGAAGCATTCCACGAACCAGAACTCGTTGCAGTTGCCGAGGCGCAGTCGGTCGTTGTCCAGGCTTTCGCCCATGGCGCAGCCCCGGAAGAGCAGGATGCGGCGCGCCGCCACGCTCTTGGGCATGTACTTGCCGCCGTACAACACGTACTCGCCGGGAGTGGCCTTGACCTGGAGCATCGCGTTGGTGTATCGCTCAAACGCCGCCTTCAGTCCGGGCAACCACGGAGTGGCGTACGTGTTCATCGCGACCTCGATCTGCCCGCCTCCCAGGGACACCGTCGGCCCGGACCACTCCACCGCAGAGACCGCGCCGGTAACACACACGTTCTTGCCCACGCAGGCCTGCAACGTCTCCGTGTGCCCGGACTTGATGTCGGCCACCGCCGTCTCCGCATCGATGGGGAACCCCTGCCTGGAGACAACGTTGGGGTTCGCTTGCTCCGCGAGCTGATACTTCCCGGCTTCAGCCCAGTAGCCGAGGTCGTACAGCATGCAGACGCGGTGCAGCAGGTCCCAGGCATTGACGGTCCCCAGCGTGATGCGCCCGTCAATCATTCCTTCCAGCGTGTACCGCATCGGCCAGGCCCCGGTCCCCTCATAGTCCGGAATACCGTCGGCGTTGACTCCTTTGAGCTGGACGCACGGCCTCGACGTGTCGATGTACACCGCCAAACCGGAGGACTTGAGCGCTTGGTTCAACTGCATGACGGCGCCGAAGAACGAACCGTCCATCAGGCAGGCACACTCGACCTGCCGCGACGTGAGAATGTCCTTGTAGCTGGCTGCACCTCTCATTCGTGCGGCTCCGGCCTGCTTCGGCGCCGGTGCGCCTGGTTCCTGCGCCGCCAGCGGGCCGGCATCTGTCCGGGCCACGGGCGGCGCTGCCGTCCGCGGCTCCAGGGTCGGTACCGTTTTGGGGTTGCCCGTCAGGGCGGCGAGCAGGTTGTCGAACTGGGTGTCTGTCCCGCTGTTCTTGGCCTTGGTCAGCGCCATCAGCGCGTCTTCGTTCAGCGGGTCGACCAGCTCGATGACCTTCCACAACAGGAGTTGGCGGGGGCCGGGCTTGGTCTTCCGGATCACGGACTGCAGGAAGTCGATGCAGCCTTTGCCGGCGTCAGGAAGGTCGGCCTGGGGCAGTTCCTGGCCTCGCTCCAGCTTGGCTTGCAGCAGGAGTGCGTCGGTGTGATTGGGGGCGGCGGCCAGGGCGAACCGGAGCAGGTTCAGGCCACGTTCGTCGGTGGCGTCATGGCTGAGCAGAGATACGGCCACGGCGACGGCACCGTCGGCGAGTTTCGTGGCCGTATCGTTGCCTTTGGGCGGTGCTGATGCGGGTGTGCCGGCGGCGGCCGCAGCCAGACACAGCACCCACAGGGCGCCGAAGACGCCGCGTCTCAAGATGCGCGTGGGAGTGGCTTTGCGGGGTGGCAGCACGGGGCGCAGGCCTCCTGAAGTCTCCCGTCAGCGGTCGCAGTACAGAACAGTGTACTCTTTACAGCCGCGCAGCACGATCTTGCCGCCCGTTGGTCCCACACAGACGGCGGAGCCCCAGAAGTAGACGGTCCCCGCGGGGAATTCCTGAGGACGCGAGGGGGCGGGACCGTTCCGGTTCAGGGCTTCCTTGACCTTGGCGAGTTCGTCCGCAGGGATCGGGACGTCGAGCATAACCCGGACCGTGTCGTCCGCCAGATTCAGCCCCGTGCGCCCGCCATCGCTGGCGAGTCCCGAGACTTTGCCCTGCAATGAGACGAGTTTGTTCCTGTACTTGCCGAGAGTGCCCGCGTGGTCCGACTTGAACTGTGTGGCGAGCGTGGCGGCGTCGGCGGGCAGGCCGAGTTCGGCCACGGCCTGCGGGTTGTCTTTCTCAGTGAAGACGATTCGGCCGGGCTGGCAGAAGTAGCCGAGATCATACTGGAAGGCGAGGCGCCGCACGTATTCCCAGCAGGTCAACTTCCGCGGTGTCAGGTTCCTGTAGTAGCGGCTCACGCCCCAAGTGCCGCCGCCGCAGTACGATGGCCAGCCGTCCGAGTTGTAGGACGACACCTGCACGTCCGGTCGTTTCGTGCACAGGAACACCACGACATGGCTGTTCATGACCGCCAGGATCTTGTTCAGGTCTCTGACCATCAGGATGACACGGCTCGACACCCCGCAATCCTGGGGGCATGCCAGGGCGTGAAGCGCGGCCCTGGGGTCGGCGGCGGCATCCGCGCGCACCGGGGCACTGGCGAGCGCCTGGGCACTGGGCGAGTCCCCTTGGACGGCCGGCGCGCCGGCTGGCGGCGCGGGTCCGGACGCCGAAGCGGCCGGCGCTGCCTCCGCGGCGCCGGCCTTTTCACCCGCCAGCGCCGTGAGCAGGGTCTCGAACTCCGTCGCTGTCCCGGCGTTCTTCGCCTTGGTCAGGGCGAGGAGAGCCGATTCGTTATCCGGTTCCACCAGTTCGACAACTTTCCACAGCAGGAGCTGGCGTGGCGACGACTTGCTCTTGGCGATGACCGACTGGACAAACGCCACGTACGCCTTGCCGCCGTCGCTGAGCTCGGCGGCTGGCAACTCCTGGCCGCGGTCCAGCTTGGCCTGCAACAGGAGCGCACCGGGGCACTCAGGATCGACCGCCAGTGCAAACCGCAGCAGAGCCACGCCGCGGTCGTTCGTGGGGTTGTCCCGAAGGAGAGACGTGGCGACGGCGACAGCCCCATCCGCCAGCTTCGTGCTGATGGTGGTCTGACGCGGCTCCCCGCGCACGGCCAGGCTCAGGGCGGCGATTCCGACGACAACAACCCGCAGAGACCGACAACATCCCTTTTGTCGCATTTTCACCCAACCCTCCGGCGCGGCGGAGTCATCTGCCCGCCAGCCCGTAGATCCCGTCCCCGAAGATCGGACCGCACCGAGACTTGCTCAGATGATACACCCCGATGCCGGGAAATCAACCGGTACTGTCGGTACTCGGTCAAGCGCCTGTCGTCGGCGAGACGTGTGTCCGTGCGGCCTTGCGGGCCGCTCCCGGCGGAACGGTTTCGAGCGGGTTCGTGTACGGCCTTTCTCAGTACGTCCCCAACCGCATACCTTCGTCGACGAAGAAGCGGTAGGTGGCGTAGTTGGTGTCGGTGGGGATCGAGTGGTCGGAGTGCAGGATGTAGCCGGAGCCCTGCTTGAGGACCGGGATCTTCTCCGCCAGTTCCTTGCGGAGCGCGTCGATGTTGTTCGCGACCAGGTTGCGCGCGTCCATGCCGCCGCACAGCGACAGACGGTCGCCAAAGCGTTTCTTGATCCGGAGCGGGTCCATGCCGGCCTTGACCTCGATGACCTGCAGGCAGTCGATGCCGGCGTCCACCATGCCGGGCAGGAGCGGCTCGACAAACCCGCACGAGTGCATGACGACCGGCAAGCCGAGGCCGTGACAGTAGTCGATCGTCCGCTTGTGCCCGGGCTGCACCAGCTCACAGTACATGTCAGGGGACATGAACGGTCGTTCCTTGAAGCCCATGTCTTCGTAGAACCAGATGCCGTCCGGCTTGCCTTCCTCGGCAAACAGGATTTCCATCAGGTTCACGGTCAACTCCGCGTAGGTGTCGACCATGTTGCGGACCCAGTCGGGATCCAGAGCCATGCCGACCAGCATGTGTTCGTGGCCGCTGATCGGGTGCATGAGTTCGAACACGTTCACTCCGCCCCAGAAGAAGAAGCGGTTGCGCTCGGTGGCGTACTTCTTCGCATTGCGGTACGCCTCGAAGTTGATGCGCCGGCGCTCGGGCTTGAGGTGCGGTTTGATGAGCGTTTCCCAAGCGTCGCGGCCTTTGACGGAGAAGTCGACATGCTCCGGCGTCGAGTCGTGCAGTTTGTGCCGGCGCAGCGTGGCGCCGTTGCCGTCGCGGGTGAGAACGGTTTCTGCCGTTTCCTCAATGACCACCGGCTTGAAGTCCAGGTCGGCGACCATGCTGAAGCACCAGCAGGTGTGCAGGTCGAACCCGAAGTGCGTCGCCATGTCCTGGCCCTGCTGGATGGATCCGTCGGCTTGCCACTTCTTCAGCGTGTCGCCCCAGAAGTGCTCGAACAGGCCGATCCGGTCCACGGGCTGCCGCTTAAGAATACGGCCGATACGCTCAATGCCAGTCATGGCTGCCATGGTGCGCTCCCAGTCTCCACAAATTGCTTGCCGCCATCGCGTCCCGATCCCTACGGGGATTGACGGCCAAAAGAATACCGCGGCTTTCGGAGGATGCAACGCGGTGCAGGCGTGGCGCGGGACCTCCGGGACCGCAGTAGGGTACTTCGGTTCGTCCCGAACCGAGGCCCTCGGCCGGGGACCGGCCGGCGCACCCTGCTTCGGCGCGGGACGCGCCGAGCCACCGCGGCCAGGCTTCCTCGAGCCCGAACTTGCCCGCACATGTCGCCTTTCTTGCGTCCCCCGCGCTTGCAATCCGACACCCCACGCTGTACTGTTAAAACAGCTAGAACAAGATCGTGGAGATCAGCGCTATGGACCTGAAGACGCAGGAAGATGAAGCGTACGAGCAGTTGCGGGACCTGATTCTGGCGGGGGAACTGGCGGTGGGCGAGTTCCTTTCGCAACGCATGCTGGCCAGCCGTGTCGGCGCGGCGGTGATTACGGTCCGCGGCGCGTTGCGGCGTCTGGAGAACGATGGGTTGATCGAGAACGTGCCGCGCTGGGGTGTGCGCATTCCGCGCGAGACCGAGGAGCAGATTCAGGACCGGTACTTTGTACGGGAGGTGCTGGAGCTGGCAGCGTTGCGGCGGTTGGGTGGGACACTGGGAGCGAGGGAGGCGGAAGAACTTCTGGTTTTGGCGCGGCATTGCGACGAATTGGGCGCCAAGGGCAGCAAAGACGCCCGGGCGTTCGCCGAGGCGCACTTGGCGTTTCATCGGTTTCTTCCCGACTGCTGCGGGAGCCGGATGCTGAAGGTGTTTCTGGAGCGACTGAACCTGCAGAGCCTGATGTTGTTCAACGCACAGCGCGGTTGGGCGCGCGGTGTTGACCGCGACGCGCCGCATCACGAGAAACTGGCCCGGATACTGAGTGCCGGCGATGTCGAGCGGGCGGAAACGCAGTTGCGGGAGCACATCCGGCGCGGCCTGGACAACGAACTGGCGGCGTTCCAGGCGAAGAAGGGCTGAGCCCTGCTGGCGTCAAGGCGTGCCCTCCGGCGACACGCCCCCTTTCCCTTGCTAACCCCGAACCCCGAACCCCACCATCGTGAGCCCCACACCATGAAGGATGACATCCGCGAGTTTGCCCGGCTCGGACTGGTGCACCACATGCTCTATCCGCGGTGCACGGATGACGCGGCACATCACGCTGTGACGCTGCGCGATTTCGTGAAGCGGTCGGACATTGAGACGTTCGACTGCTGCCTGCCGTACGGCGACGGGGTGCGCGAGGAACTGGTTGCCGCGGTGCGGGGGAGCGGCAAGGCGGACATCACGTTTGCGACGCACCTGTTCCCGCTGCGCAAGCTCGGGTTCTCCGCGGTATCCGATAGTGAGCAAGGGATCGTGCGGTTGGTGCTGCGGGACATGGTCGAGCAGGCGGTCGCCATCGGGGCGACCGGTTTCATCTTCGCCTCTGGCCAACCGGCACCGGACAAGGCAACTCCGGCGCACTACCGCGCGTTTGCGGACTTCTGCCGCTGGCTCTGCGGCGAGTTGGCGCCGCACGGGATCACCGCACTTCTTGAACCGTTCGACACGGACATCGACAAGCGTTTCCTGTACGGCCCGACGGAGGCGTGCGTGGCGTTGATCCGGTCGTTGCAGCCGGAGGTGAGGAATCTGGGGATCGAACTGGATGTGGCGCACGTGCCGCTGATGCACGAGACGTTTGAGCAGGCGATCTGTACGGTGGCACCGCACCTGAAGCGTGTGCACCTGGGCAACTGCGTGCTGAAGGACCCGAACCACCCGCGCTACGGCGACACGCACCCGCCGATCGGGTTTGACGGCGGCGAGATCGATGTGCCGGAGTTGGCGCGGATCTTACGGCTGCTCGTGGAGGTCGGGTTCCTGAGTCGTGACCGACGCGGCAGCCTGGTCATCGAGATGACGCCCTGGCCAGGCCGCAGCGTCGAGGAGACGATCCAGGACAGCTTCGCCCGATTGGCGCGCGCCTGGGCCCTGGCGTGAGAGCGCGGTGTCAGGTTTCAGGCGTCAGGAAATGCGATGAGCTCGACGATCCCGATGATCTCGACGAACCCGATCCCCCCGTTCGCCCCTGAAACTCGACATATCGGAGCACAGCGCAAATCAGTAAGGAAAACCCCCTCATGAACCCGGTACGCAAAGCATTGCTGCAGCGGAAACTGACCATTGGCACGTGGATCCAGATCGGGCACGCGGCCGTTGCCGAGATCCTCGCGGATGCCGGGTATGACTGGCTGGCGGCGGACGGCGAGCACACGGACATTGCGGTGTCCGCGTTTGCGGACCTGGCGCGCGGCATGCACGGCCGCGGTGCGGTGCCGCTGGTCCGGGTCCGCGAGAACGACACGCTGGCCATCCGGCAAGTGCTGGACATGGGCGCGCAGGGCGTCATCGTGCCGCTGGTGAACTCCGCCGAGGAGGCAGAGCGGGCGGTGCGCGCGGCCAAGTACCCGCCGCGTGGCGTCCGCGGGTTCTGTTTCTCGCGCATGAACGACTGGGGCAAGGATTTCGAGGGTTACGCGGCGCGCGCGAACGACGATATCGCCGTCGTCGTTATGATCGAGTCGAAGCAGGCGGTGTCGAACATCGATGCCATCTTGGCGGTGAACGGCGTCGACGGTGTTTTTCTCGGGCCGTATGACCTGAGCGGTTCGTACGGGGTGCCGGGGCAGACGTCGCACCCGGAAGTGCAGGCGGCCTGCCGCCGGGTGGTCGAGGCGTGCACGCGCCATGACAAGTCGGCGGGACTGCACGTGGTCATCCCGACCGAAGAGGCAATCCGCGCCGCGGTGCGCGACGGGTTCACCTTCCTCGCCGTGGGCGTGGACACCGTCTTTCTGAGCCGCGCCGCCGCGGCAGGCCTGGCAGTGGCCCGCACCGCCGCGGGGCGGAAGACGTGACCGCTTTGGCCATCGGGCGCGGCTGTTGGCGCCCGTGCCGCACAGCACGAACGGCCATCCGTCACCGGTCATTGGGTCACGGCGTCATCGAGTCACTGGGTCACGCCAGCGTCGCCAGGGCTGGGTGACCCAGTGACGCGGTGACTCAGTGACCCACGACACTCGACCCTCGACACCCATCACGACAAACATGTTGGTCGAAGCGTAGCGCCCAAGGGCGCTAAGGAGGGCAAACACCATGCAGAACACCGTTTCCGAGCCGGCGCGGGAGATCCCCGTGCGGGGCGAGTTTGACGTGATCGTGGCCGGGGCCGGACTCGGCGGGCTTGCCGCCGCGCTGGCGGCGGCGCGCACCGGCGCGAAGACGCTGCTGGTCGAGCGCAACAGCTTTGCCGGCGGTGTCGCCACCGCCGGACTGTGCTGCTCGATCTTCAACTGCTACTTCACCGGCAAGGGCGAACTGGGCACGACCGGCATCCCGGTCGAGGTCGCCGACGCCCTGGCGGCGGCGGAAGGCTATGGACAGGCGTGGCGTCGGCACAAGGGCCACGTCATCTACGACGTCGAGCGCGCCAAGTGGGTCTTCGACGACATGCTCGACAAGGCGGGGGTGCAGGTGCTCTACAACGCCGTCACCGCCGGGGTGGTGAAGCAGGACGGGGGCGTGCGCGGTATCGTGGTCGAGACCAAGTCGGGCCGCGAAGCGGTCCGAGCGCGAGTGGTCGTGGACTCAACCGGCGACGCGGATGTCGCCGCGCTGGCGGACGCGCCGCTGCGCTCCTGCCGCACCGGCCTGCACAGCCTCTGCTTCCGGCTCGGAAATGTCGACGTGGATGCGTTCGTTGGTTTCTTCCGCAAGCATCCGGAGCAGTACCCGGAACTCATGGACGTGCACTGGACCCTCGACGAAGCGCTGGCGCAGTATGACGACTGCGGCACGTTCCTGTTCCCGCACGGCGGCGGCATGCAGATGGACGCGTTCCGCCGCGCCAAGGCGGACGGCGTGCTGCCGGAACGGATCGGCACGCACGACACGACCGACGCCTGCCAGATGCACGCCATCCGGCGCCTGGGCGTCGTGCATGTGATCACCGGTTTCGTGCACTTTGACGGACTGGACGCGGACCGCATCACGCGTAGTCTGGTGGACGGGCGGCGTATGGTCTTCACCGTGGCCGACGCGTACCGGAAGTACGTCCCGGGCTTCGAAAAGGCGGCGGTCATCGAAGTGGCGCCGAACCTGGGCGTGCGCGTGTCGCGGCACCTGGATGGCGACTTCGTGTTCACGGCGGCCATGATGGCGGCCGGGACGCGGCAGCCGGACGCGGTCGGGCGCGCGGTCGGTTGGGACAGCAAGACCCTGCACAAGGGTGAGAAGGCGTGGGGTTGCCAGGTCTGCCGCGACGACTCGTTCGACCTGCCGTACCGGTGCCTGGTCCCGAAGACGATCGACGGCCTGCTGATGGGCGCGGGCCGCAGCATCTGCACCGACAATCCATGGCTGCTGCGCGTGATGGTGCACACCATGGTCGTCGGCCAGGCGGCGGGAACGGCGGCCGCCGTGGCGGCGCGCAGCGGTGTGCCGCCGCGCGCCGTCGACGTCCAGGCCGTCCAGGCCGAACTCCGCCGCCAGGGCGTCGAGTTGGGGTGAGGTCGAGGGTGCGGACCTCCCGGCAGCGCCGCGATCAAGCGCGCCGCGGCTCGGCGCGTCCCGCGCCGAAGCAGTGTGCGCCGGCCGGTCCCCGGCCGAGGGCCTCGGTCCGGGACGGACCCGAGCACCCTACCGCGGTCCCGGAGGTCCCGCGCCACTGCCGTGCTGCCATCACCGCTGCTGTTCGCGCTCGAACAAGCGATGCAGACGCAACTGACCGCCGCCGACCCGGACGAGATCGACCCCGAGCTGTTGCGCGCCATCGTGTTCGCCACTGGCGCGACGGCGAAAATTGATCCGCCCGTGTTCGAGGCCGTGCATCAGGCCTGGCGCGAACGGCGCCGTCTGCGCCTCCGCTACGAGGGTGGGCACGACCCCGCGGACACCGCACGCGAGATCGACGTACACGCGCTGTTCCTGTCGCAGGGCGCCTGGTATGCGCGCGTCTTCTGTCACCTGCGGAACGCGCATCGCAGTCTGGCCATCCACCGGATGACCCACCCCGAACTTCTGAACGCCACTTTCCGGCGCGACGAATCAGTACTCGCCGACGTCCGGCGCGGACACGTGTTCGACTACGCGAAGGTCCGCAGCGTCGTCATCGAGTGCAGTCCGGAGAAAGCGCAGGTCATTGGTGAGCGCGAGTGGTTCCCCGGCCAGCGCCTCGAACGCCTCGCCGACGGACGCCTGCGCCTCACCTTCCCCGACGCCCCGCGCCCCGAACTCGTCTGGTGGGTCATGTCCTACTGCGGGAACCTGGTCGTGCGCGGCCCGCAGGACCTGGTCGAGGAGGTGCGGGCTCGCTCCGACATCCGCGGGACCGAGCCGGTCCCGCCACTTTACTCGGATGTCACGCCAGCCCCCGCGGCCATGCACGACCCGGATAGCGGTTGGTTGAGTCAAGACGAAGAAGGTTCACCTCGATGACATGACGCCCGGCCCGGCCCGTCGGCGGCAACCGAGCCCGAACGAAGGTCGCAGAGCGCCGCGCGAAGACTCCGCCCGGGAGAAGGGAGACAGAGGTCATGCAGCCATCCTTCGATGACGGGTTCGAAACGGTTACCGGCCACAAGCGGCACGAGTGGCAAGCTCTTGAGAGGAGACTCCAGTGAATCCGCAGCCTGGCTTTGACAACCTTTTCCGCGCCTTGACCAGTCTCCCGTCGGGTGAGACACCGTTTCCATGGCAACAGGCGTTGTTCGGAGAGTTCATGGGGAAGAGCTTCCGTACGTCCTGCAATAGAGCTAAGTGTTACGTGGTACTGGGGGCTGGTGCGCTTTCCGCGTTCTTCGGAGCGCGGTCCCATTGAAGCGGCCAAAGGCGGATCGAGCCCCCTGCAGAACTCCACGAGGAGTGTTCGATTGGCAGAACGGTGGCCGGGCGGCGGGTGAAGGTAATCCTCCAACTCAAGCCTGACGACAACGTGCGGATCATCACGGGATGGCCTCTATGAAAAAGCGTGCCACAATATACCGACGCTCGACGGAGGAACAGATCGACGCCATGGCGGTGGCGGAAGCCGGTGTGGATAGCGCCTGGGGCGCGCACGTCGTGGTGAAACGGCCGGTGGCCACGCCCGTCCGGCTGTCCGCCCGCGCCGTCGAGCTGGGCAAGACCGGGGACGGCGCGGTGTTGCCGGAGTTGATCGGGTTGCTGGCGGACGGCTCGGGCGAGGTGCGGTCGCTGCGGCTCGGGCTCGCGGGCAAGGCTGACGTGGTCGAGTTTCACCGTGTCGGTACTAAGGAAGCTGGTGCTCCTCTGCCGAATATGGAGGGCTACTGGCTGCCGTTCCCCGTCGAGCACAAACGCGGCAGACCCAAGACGGACCTTTGCGACGAGATACAACTCTGCGCGCAGGCACTGTGTCTCGAGGAAATGCTGGCGGTGCACATTCCGGCCGGCGCTTTGTTCTACGGCACCCCGCGGCGCCGGAGCGAGGTCACGTTCGACGCGGTGCTGCGTCGCGAACAGTACCGCCGCGCCGACGATGCCGAGGGTGCTGTCGCCGTGGCGCGCGCGGTCGTGCTCGGCAAGATCACGAACTGCCGCACCGTGCTGCAACGCGCGGTGCGCGACCACGGCGACAAGATCCAGACCGCGGCGGTCGATACGGCGGTGCGCCGGCTCGGGTTCCTGATCGAGGAAGTCGCGGCACCATTGTCCATCGAAACGCTGCGCGCCAAGGAAGGCGAGGCGGCCAAGGCGTATTTCGGCGTGTTCGATCACCTCGTCACGGCGCAGAAGGAGGACTTCTTCTTCCGCGAACGCAGCCGGCGTCCACCGCTCGATAGCCTGAACGCACTGCTGTCGTTCCTGTACACGCTGCTGGTCCACGATGCGACCGGCGCGATCGAGACGGCCGGGCTGGACCCGCAGGTGGGTTTCCTGCACGCGTTGCGGCCCTGGCCCTGGACCTGATCGAGGAGTTCCGGCCGTTCCTGGCCGATCGCCTGGCACTGTCGCTGATTAATCTGCGGCAGATCGCGGGCAAGGGCTTCAAACGCTCCGAGTCCGGCGCGGTCGTCATGGACGACGAGACGCGCAAGGCGGTGCTGGTGGCGTACCAGAAGCGCAAGCAAGAGGAGATCCGACACCCGTTCCTGGACGAGAGCGTAGCCACGGGACTGCTACCCTACTGCCCAGGGCTGTTTCAAGATCCGGCACCGCGTCTCGGAAGGCCACGCCTCCGCGCACACCCAAGTAGGGGCGGCCTGTCCTCAGGCCGCCCCCCCGGCGTGGGGACACGCCGGGGGTACTCGCCGCACACGACGGTCACGAATCTTGAAACAGCCCTGCCTACTGCCAGGCGGCACTTGACTCGTGCCTGAGGCGGGCTAAAGTGAAGTTTCAGGTTCGCCAGGGTGTGCGTCAAGGCGTTGCATTTCCGGTCGTGGACCGGGGTTGTCTGGTAAGAAGGGGCCCGTCTCACGAAACGCCATGGGTTAACAGCACTGCTATGCGTCGGTCTGCTTCTCCTCGCATCGGGCTGCGGGAAGAAAGAAGCCGAGGTCGATCCCAATGCGGCGACCACGTCGGGCCTGACCGGTGAGCCGGTCAGGATCGGGGCGCTGGTGGCCAGCACGGGCACGTTCTCCGTTGCCGGTTCTTATCATCAGCGCACCCTTCTGATGGTGTCGCAGGAACTCAGCGCGACGGGGGTGTCGGGGCGGCCGCTGGAGGTCATCATCAAAGACACCAACGGCAGTCCGGACAAGACGGTGACGTTCTGCAAAGAGCTGATTGACGACCCCAGTGTGCTGGCCATCCTCGGACCGTCCACCACGGGGGAGTTGCTCCAGGTGAAGCCGCTCTGCGAGGAGGCTCACATTCCCCTGATCTGTTACGCGTCCGGCGACGTCATTCTGGAACCGCCGACCAAGTACACGTTCAAGACTTCCCCGCGGGATGTGCACGCGGCGGCTTTGCTGTTCAAGGCGATGAAAGACAAGGGGGTCAGCCGGATCGGTCTGATTACCGACAACACGGGGTTCGGCAAGATGGGCTGGGAAATGGTGGATGCCATGGCGCCGGACTACGGCATCACGGTTGTCGAACGGGTCATGTTCGACCGGAACGCGACGGACGTCAACGAGGCAGTGGACAAGCTCAAGCCGTTGAACATCGATGGGATTCTGACTTGGGCCAGCGTGCCCACGCAGGGCCTGGTGGCGAAGACCATGCGCCAGATCGGAATGGGCATCCCGGTGTTCCAGAGCCACGGGTTCGGGAACATCAAGTACGTGGAGCAGGGCGGAATTGCCTGTGAGGGGACGATCTTCCCCGGTACGAAAGTGCTGCTGCCCAATTCCCTGCCGGAGGGGCACCCGCAGAAGGCTTTCCTGGCGGCGTACAAGCGCAACTACGAGGAACGGTTCGGTGAGCCGGCGATGGTTTTCGGGACGGACGCCTGCGACGCGCTCATGATCGCGGTCAAAGCCGTGGAGTTGGGCGGCACGGATCGGGAGAAACTTCGCGACACGATCGAGAATATGAAAGGCTATGTGGGCGCAGGCGGCGTGTTCTCGTTCTCGCCCGAAGACCACAACGGGCTGGGGCCCGAGGCCTTCGATATGCTCGTGGTGCGGAGCAACCGGTTTGCGTTCTGCAAGCGGCCCGAGAAACCGGCGACCCCGGCGGCAACCCGGTAGGCGGGGGGACGCCGGCGCCAGGTTGTCAGACGGCTCGCGAGGCCGCTCGCTTTCCAATCACGATACTGAGCGCGGGGCTGGAGGGCGAGCGGCTCCGCGAGCCGTTCCCGTTGAGCAGGAGATGGTGGGTTTGTCGCAGGTTCTGCAATACATCATGTCCGGGGTTACGGTCGGCAGTATTTATGCGATCGTGGCCATTGGATTCAACATTATCTACGGCACGACGGGAATCATCAATTTCGCCCAGGGCGAATTCGTCATGCTGGGCGGGATGATCGCCGTGACGCTGGCCAGCTTCATGCCGCTGCCCGTGGCGGTGGCCGGTGCCGTGTTGCTGGTCATGTTGTGCAGCGGCGCGCTGGAGATCTTCATTTTCCGGCGGTTGCGTCGCCCCAGCCTGCTGCAGATGATCATCATCACGATCGGGCTGTCGATCGTGATTCAGGAAGTGGCTCTTCACATCTGGGATGAGAAGGTCCGGTCGCTGCCGTACTTTACCGGGAACGAGTGCTCGTCGGTCCGACTCCTGGGCGCCGGACTGTCGCCGCAGGTTTTTTGGGTGCTGGGCACGGTGGGCGTGACGGTGACTGTGTTGCACGGATTCCTGCGCTACACAATCATCGGCAAGGCGATGCGGGCCTGTGCCTCGAACGTGAGTGCCGCGCAGTTGGCGGGCATCAACGTCGCGAACATGCGGACGCTGGCCTTCATGGTCAGCGGCGCGCTGGGTGCGCTGGGCGGGTGCGTCATTTCCCCGATCACCATGACTCAGTACGACATGGGTACTTCCCTTGCCATCAAGGGGTTTGCCGCGGCGATTCTCGGGGGCTTGGGGAACCACATGGCCGCGGTGCCGGCCGGGCTCCTGGTCGGTTTGGCCGAGAGCGTCAGCGTGTACTTCCTGCCGGCCGCATACAAAGACGCAATGGCCTTTGCCATTCTGCTGCTTGTGCTGTTCGTGCGACCGCACGGACTTTTCGGCGCTCCGGAAGTGGGAACTTCATCGAGGGAGTTCTGATGGCGCGGAGGGTTTCCATGCTGAGTGGTGTCGCCTTTGTGGCGACGGTGGTCGGCTTGCAGTTGCTGACCGCCGCCACCGGGCGCGGCTACTACCTGACCCAGTTGACCATGGCCGCGTATTACACCACGGTCGTCATGGGGCTGTGTCTGGTCATGGGATATGCCGGACAGATTTCGCTGGGGCATGGCGCGTTTTTTGCCATCGGCGGGTACACGTCGGCGTATTTGACCACCCTGGACCTGAGCGGGTGGGCGGCGAAGGGGGTTGGGTTGACGCTGCGCAAGGCCGGGGTCCTGGTGGCGCGCCAGGACCTCTACGGTGGCGAGTGCCTGGGGGTTACGCCATGGCTGGCATTTGCCGCTGCCGTGTGCCTGACCGCCGCCGTGGCGTTTGTCATCGGGTACCCGGCGTTGCGTCTCAAGGGACACTACCTGGCCATGGCGACGCTCGGTTTCGGGTTGATCGTGTACCGTCTTGTCCTCGGCACGGAGCGGTTGGGCGGGGCGGACGGAATTTCCTCCGTCCCGGCATGGAAGATTCTGCCCGGGCTCGATGTCTGCGGCCGCAGCGTCTGCCGGATCCAGAACTACTACGTCGCCTTTGCCTTGGCCGGTTTGACCCTGTTCATGGTCTTGAACCTGGTCAATTCGCGGACCGGGCGGGCGCTGCGATCCATCCACGGCGGGGAATTGGCGGCCAACGCCATGGGGATCAACACGGCCCAGTACAAGCTTAAAGTGTTCCTCATCAGTGCCGTGATTGCGGCGGTGGCCGGGTGTCTGATGACACACTACAACGGAGCCATCGGGCCATCGGAGTCCGGGGCCATGAAATCGGTCCGCTACGTGGCCCTGGTGGCCGCCGGCGGCATGGCGAACGTGTGGGGTGCACTCGTGGTGGGGGGAGCCCTGGAGTTCCTGTCGCTGCGCGGCTGTTTCGGCTCGGCGGATCACGCCGTCTTTGGCTTGATCCTGATCCTGATCGTGGCGTTGGTCCCGGAGGGACCGCTGCGCCCACTCGGTCGCGGCGTGGTCCGCCTGTTCAGGGCGGTGACGGGCAGGGCAGGGGCGTGAGTGAGTGGGTGAGTGGGTGAGTGAGGGTGCAATGACACCCAACTTAGGGTTGAGGGCTGAAAGCTGAGGTCCAGAGTCCGGAACACCATACGGCGCATCTGTATCCACTTCAGGTTTCAGGTTTCATCCCTCAGCCCTCGCCCCGAGTGTGGTGGCCCTTAAGTTGGGGGGCATTAGGTGTGGTGAGCAAGATTGAAGACTGAGGGACAAGGCTACGGTGTGCTGAGTGTGGATCCCGGCAGCGTCCCTGCGGCGGGCGTGCCGGCGTCGCCGCCCGTGTTCGCCTCCGCGCCGTTGCTGCGGGTAGAAGGCCTGTGCCGTTCGTTCGGGGGGCTCCTGGCGGTTGACGACGTGTCGTTCTCGGTCATGCCCGGCCAGATCAAGGCGGTCATCGGCCCGAACGGCGCTGGCAAGACGACGGTTTTCAACATCATATCGGGAATCCTCCGACCGGACAGTGGGCGTATTCTTTTCTCGGACGTGCCGATTGCGGGGCTGCCGCCGTTCCGGGTCGGCGAACTGGGCATTTCGCGGACGTTCCAGAACCTCAGCCTGTTTCCGAACATGACCGCGATCGAGAACGTCATGGTCGGCTGCCACTGCCGGACTTGCTGCGGCGTCGTCGCCAGCGTGCTGCGGTTGCCCCGGCACTACCGTGAGGAGCGGGCGATCCGGGACGCGGCGGAGAAGCATTTGGCGGCCGTTGGCATGGCGGACAAGGCGGGGGTGTCGGTCGCGTCGCTGCCGTTTGGGCAGCGGCGGCTGGTGGAACTGGCGCGGGCCCTGGCCACCCAGCCCCGGCTCCTGCTGCTGGACGAACCGGCCAGCGGACTGAATACGCGGGAGACCGGTGATCTGGCCCGGATCATCCGGCAGGTGCGCGACACGGGCGTGACGGTGCTGCTGGTGGAGCACGACATGTCCCTGGTCATGGACGTCTCGGACAGCATTCTGGTGCTGAACTACGGCAAGCCGGTGACGGAAGGTCCACCGGCGGAAATCCGCAACGACCCACAGGTCATTTCCGTGTACCTTGGAGGGGATTTCGGCAGTGCTGCGGATTAGAAATCTTCGTAGTGGTTATGGCAGTCTGGAGGTGATCAAAGGGATCAGCCTCCACGTCGAGCGCGGCGAGATCGTGGCGCTGATCGGGGCCAACGGGGCGGGGAAATCGTCCCTGCTTGCCTCGATTGTCGGGCTGTTGCCGCCGTGGGGCGGTTCGATCGTTTTGGATGGGCGGGAGATTTTCGGCATTCCGGCGTGGCGCTGCGTGTCGCACGGCGTGGTGCTGGTCCCCGAGGGGCGGCAACTCTTCCCCGACCTGAGCGTGCGCGATAACCTGGTGGTCGGCGGATACCGGAACAAGGACAGGAACCTGGACATCGATCAGGTTCTGGAACGGTTTCCGCGCCTGCGGGAGCGCAGCGCGCAGATGGCGGGAACCCTGTCCGGCGGCGAACAGCAGATGTTGGCTATCGCCCGCGCCCTGGTGGCGCGGCCGCGGTTGTTGCTGCTCGATGAGCCATCCATGGGCTTGGCTCCACTGATCGTCAAGGACGTGTTCGCCATCATCCGCGGACTGCGCGACTTGGGCACAACGGTCTTTCTGGTCGAGCAGAATGCTGTCATGGCGTTGGCCGCGGCTGACCGCGGGTACGTGCTGGAGACCGGCGAGGTGGTTATGGAGGGCAGGGGTGCAGACCTGATGACCAACCCGGACGTGAAGTGTGCGTACCTGGGCAAGGCGAGCAAGGAGATCTGGGAATGAGGGTTATCGACCGCGACCGGGAGACGATGCGGCCGGACCTGCGCGAGCAGGTTCAGCTCGAGCGGCTGCAGGCGCTGCTGGTTCGCCTCCGGCGCAATGTCCGTCGTTACCGGGATCAACTCGGCGACGCACGGGTCGAGAGTCTCGGCCAGTTGGCGCAGCTTCCCTTCACCACGCCGGAGGACTTGGTGGACGCGTTTCCATATGGCATGTTCGCGCTGCCGCTGCGCGAGGTCGTCCGCCTCGACTCGCTTGTGGGCCCGGAAGGCCGGCAACTGGTCACGGGCCACACGTGGAACGATCTCAAGCTCTGGGGACGTCTGACGGCCCGACAACTGGTCGCTGCCGGAGTGACCTCCAACGACGTCATTCAGGTTTGTTTTGGGGGCGGCGTTTTTCCGCAGGCGTTCGGGTACATGCTGGGCGCGGAAGTCGTCGAAGCCTCGGTGATTCCCGAGGACACGCTCCACGTTGACTACCAACTGCAGGTGCTCCAGAACTACCGCACCACGACCCTGATTACGACGCCGACCAACGCGGCTGACTTGATGGCGCTGCTGCGCTCTCAGCGCCTGGACCCGCAGTCGCTGCAACTGCGGACCGTCCTGCTGACGCGGCCCACAAGCCCCGAGCAGCGCAACGAACTGGAGACGGGACTTTTTGCGCGCGTGCGCTGCGGGTTCGGCGTCAGCGAAATCCTGGACCCCGGGTTCTGTGTCGAGTGCGAGGAAGGTCGGTTGCACGTGAACGAGGACGCGTTCCTGGTCGAGGTCGTGGACCGCGAACTGGTGGTCACGACGCTGTGCCACGAGGCGATGCCGCTGCTGCGCTACCGGACGCGCGTCGCCGGTGCTGCGGAGCGGGTGAAATGCGACTGCGGTCGCACCGGCTTGGTCCTGACACCCGGCGAACGGCTCGATGGGTGCCAGCGGGTCGATGAGATACCGCTGTACGAGAAGCAGGTCGAGGACGTTTTGCGCAAGACTCGGGCCGCCGGGCAGCCGTTCCTGATTGCCATCTCCGAGCATCACATTACGGTGGCCATCGAGGTGTCGGAGGATTTCTTCGGTGACCAGATGCGGGGGTTGGAGCAGTTGCGGCGTGAGATCCAGTCCGAAGTCCTCTCGCGCCTCGGGATTCATGCCGAGGTGCAGTACGTGGCTCCGGGGGCAGCGAGGCGGGGGTGAAGCGTCAGCGCCCCCCGGGCGGATGCGCCTGATCATGAGTGGGCGTTACTCACTGTTTGTCCGGGTCGTTCTGGCAAGGTGGCGGGAGCGGCTCGCTCCCGCGGG
>Ga0156402_1381_pt1 | contig 65159 bp, 17 predicted proteins | sample RifOxyA3_FD_108045 | JGI IMG/M metagenome (GOLD analysis project Ga0156402, IMG submission 108045) | Lentisphaerae bacterium RIFOXYA12_64_32 | reverse complement strand
GCGGTGCCGTTGACCCAGTCGTAGCGCAACATCGCGCCCACGGACCAGGACGGCGTCAGAGCGCCGTCCACGCCCAGGGCGGCGAAGTGCCCGAACCGCACGGTTTCAGTGCGGTCGTCATCCTCGATCCGGTAGCTCTCGTATTCGGTGCTGCCGGGCTTGCGCCAGCGTGCGGACTCGACGCGGCTGGATTCAGTCTGGAACCCGTTCGCGGAAACGCCGCCGCGAACCTGCCAGCGCACGCGACCGGTCCACATCGCCGCGGTGGCGCCGAAGTCCAGGCTCAACGCGTCGAGTTCAAACCGCTGCTTCACGACGGCGGAGGTTAGGTTCGAGTACCCGGGGAACGGTCCTTGCGGCCACCCCCCAAGCGGCGGCTGTGGATCGATGCTCAGTCCGCTGCCTGGGTCGTAAATCTGGTACCGGTAATACCATGCGTCGAACGCTCCCGGGGCGGCCGCATCGCCGGTTGCCGATCCCGCGGCCGAGAGGTGCGCGTACTGCAAGTCCGCGACCAGACCGAGTTCGAGCCGGCCGCGGCGCCAGAGCCGTCGCTCCAGTCCAAGCACCGGCGTCCAGTGCCCGGCCGCGTCCAGGTCGGTGGCGGCGCCTGTGAACGCAGCCGTGTCCGCGTCCAGCGTCTGCCCGGCCACTACGTTGTAGCTGCCGAGCACCGCGTTGTCGAACTGCTGGAACCCGAACGGCGCCGGGGACGGGACCGGATTCCAGTTGCGCAGCACGAACGGCTTGAACTGCACGTCGCCGAAACTGCGCCAGGCCACACCCAGACTGAGCCGCCACTCGTCCCCGCGCACAACCACGACGCTCAACAGCACCGCCAGGCTGGCCAAGGCGAGTTTGTTCCGGTCCGACCGCACCGTTCTCACTCCAGATTTAGGATTCGGGCCGTGCTCTGCTGCCCATCGGTGGCCACCAACTGGATGCAGATCGTGTCCCCGGCAGCGAACGTGACCTCGGCGCACCGCACCGTACGGTTCGCAGTGTCCAGTTCCGTCGCGCACTCGGTCCACGCCGACGTGCCAGGATCAAACACCGCCAGCCAGACAGCCACCACTTCGGCACTGTCCACATTGGTGAGGATGCGCAGACGGTGCGGATCGTCCGGCACGCGTTCCACGCCGGTGACCACCGGTGCGGCGTCCGCACCCAGCACGGTAAAACGCCGCACCGACGCCGCGCCGGTACCACCGTTCAGGCCGACCGCCTGCACGCTGAGCAGGTAGTGGCCCGGGGCCAGGCGCAACCGGATCAGGTTCAGATTGCCGACCTGCTCGTAATTGTACAGCGTCGCCTGGCCGTCCGCGCCCAGGTACACCAGGTAGTCGACGGCGCCGGGCACCGGCTGCCAGCTCAACTCGATCCAGCCCCCGCCACTCGTGTCAGCCTGGATCACGCCACCATCGGCCGGCCAGACCTCTCCCGGCGCCGTCAGGGGAACGGGCACGACGCTGGTGCCAGCCGGGACCACCAAGTCAGGGCCGGCCCGCCATCCCTGGACACTGTCAGCCGTGTCGAGCGGGTTGTAGCCGCAGACCTGCCAGGTGTAAACGCCCGGCCCGGGAAGCTGGACCTCCGTGACCACGTCGCGGTTGATGGGTATGACGCCGTACTCGTCGGGCAGGAAGGGACAGGACCAGGCTTGGCGGAACCCGTTCGGCCCGGCAAGGTCGATTCGGTAGCCCTGGGCATTCTCGACCCTGAACCCCAACTCAAAGCAGCCGTCGCCCAGGTCCGACACAGAGAGCCCGGCCGGAGGCGATGCGTACCCGTAGTCAGCGACAAGCAACGGGCCGCGCTGCCGTCCCGACGCCGTGTGCCAGCCGCTCTCCAGCGTCTGGGTCTGCGGGATGCGGCCGCGGTAGCGCCACGCGTAACTGCCGGGCAGCAGCCCCGCGGAACCGGCCCGGAACCAGTCGCACGGCGCGGCTTGCGCCTCGTCCACATACAGCACGGCAAGACACACGCTGTCCGGCAGCTCCGGGGCGCCGTCCCAGATCTCGACCTGGTAGGCGGTATAGTCCCCTGCCCCGTCGGGCAGCGGCACGCGGTCCCAGAACAGGAACGGGTACCACGGGTGCGTGGCCACGGCCTCGACCCAGTACGCGTGGCCCTGCATCAGCACGCCCTGTTCCTGCCACACCGGGAGCTGCTCCGGTGCGTCGTCGAGGTTGAACATCTTCCCGTCGTGATAGCCCCACAGATCGGGTGTCTCGTGTCCGGCCGCCGACAGGTAGCCGTCCTGGCAACCCCACAGGTCGCCACCGGTCCACACCCAGACGCCGCCGAGCAGACCAGGCGTCTGCCGCTTAGGCGAGTCGTCCAGCGGGCCGATCAGGTCCCAGCCCGGGCTCAGGTCGCGCCGCACCGGCTGCAGCGCCTCGCCCTGCAGCACCACCTGCGCCATTGCGCGCGTGCCGCAGTACACCCAGTATCCTACCAAAGGCACGACCGGCTCAGTTCTGGCGTTGACATACCCCTGCAAGACCGCATCCCAACGCCAGATGGCGCCCACGCAGGGCGGCGAAAACAGGCTGGTCAGAGTTGCGGTCCCGGTGTCCACGCGGATGGAGACCAGGTTCCAGCCGGGCTCCAGGTTCAGGACCTGCGTCGCCCCGCCATCCAGGACCTGCACATCAACGAAGATGTCATCCACACCGGCTGCACTGAGTTGCAGGCGTGCGAACCGGTCCTCGGCGTCCCCGTCGTCGGGCGCCGAGACCGTCAGCGTCTGCGGCGTGTTCCAGTCGCCCGGGCCGAACGTCAGACTCTGGCGCCCGGAGAGCGCGACATACGCCGCGCCGCAGACACAGCAGATATCGACCTCGACAGGCCCGGCCGGTGCCTGCATCAGGGATACTCCAAGCGTGCACTGCCCACCCTCGCGCACCGACAACTCCCGCGCCGAAACACAGATGCCCTGGCGGTCATCGTCGAGTACGGTGACGGACAGATCGCGCGCCACCAGCGCCTGAAGGCTGTCGGCAATATTCAGAACCGTCGACGTGTCAGTGGTATCCGCGTCCTCGCACCCGAGCACCAACACCGCCTGCGGCACGTTCCAGTTGTGCACCGAAAAGACCATGACCGCGTGGTCCACGACCGCGACCGCCCCGGCCCGGCCCGCGACCGTGACGTTAACGTCAACCGCGCCGAGCGGCCGTGCGGCCAGGCACACGCTGAACGACGCCGTCTCGCCCTCAACCACCATGAGATCCGGTGCCGACACCACAATGCCCTGCGCGGCGCTGGGGGCCACCGTCACCTCGATCGTGATCGCGTCGCCAAAGCCAAACCCATCCGTGACTTGCACGCTGAACCGGTCTGTGCCGTACCAGTCGGCGACCGGCGCATAGTGGAACACCGTCGGTGCCGCACCGGTACCGCGGACCGTGGCAAGACCGTGCCTGGGACTGCTGAGCAGCGACCAGTTCAGAACCCCCGCGCCGTCGTACGATGCGGTCAGCACAGGCGCCGCCCACGGCCGCGGCGCGCCGTTCTCGTCCATGACCACGCTCAGCGGTCCGGCCTGGTCAATGACCGGCGACAGATTGATGATCGTCAGCGCACCGTCGACCCGGCTGAAATCGTAGTTCGTGTCACTGCCGCCGGACAGCGTGATTGGATACACGCCCGGCGGACTGTCGAACGTTGCCGACGTCGCCGCCGTCGGCGGCGCGTCGAGCACGCTCGCCGTCTCGCCGTTTACAAAACCGCTGAAGGAAACTGTGAACACAGGGTCCGCGGTCCGGTACGCGCGCGACTGGTTGTCGACCGTCGCGGTCAACGTCGCCTTGGCGACGGACAGAATGCGGTCCACCTGCGGCGCAGCACCGTAGTTGGTGTTGCCGGGCTGCGTGGCGCGCAGTGTCGCCGCGCCAGCCCCGGTGATCGTCACCGTGCTGCCGCTGACCGTGGCCACATCCCTGTTCAGGCTCGTGAACGTGACCGGCAGCCCGGAACTGGCGCTGGCCGTGAGGCCGAACGCCGCGGCGCCATAGGTCTTGCCGGGGAGCAGGTCGAAGGTGATCGCCTGGCTGGCCGGCGTGATCCTCAGCGTGCCGTCCACCAGAGTCAGCGCGTAGTTGTTGTCGCTGCCGCCGACGAGGTGGATCGCATAGTCGCCAACCGGACTGGCAGCCGTGGCGGTCGTGGAAACGGTCGGGAGCGCATCAAGTACGGTGGCGACGTCACCGTTCACGAACCCCGCGAAGGAGAGGGTGAACGACGGATTGGGCTGGCCGTACGGGCGCGTCTTGTCGTCCGCCGTCACGGTCAGCGGGGCCTGGTCCACGGAGAGCGTGCCGTGGGTGTAGTTGAAGTCGTAGTTCTCGTCCACGCCGCCAGCCGGGACGATGGGGTAAACGCCGGCGTCGCTGGTCACGGTGGCCGCACAGGTGGCTGTCGGAACCGTGGCAAGGTTGGCCAGGCCGTCACCGCCGACCCACCCGGAAAACTGCAGCGTGAATGCGGGGTTCGCAATCCCGTAACTGCGGCTCTTGTTGTGCGCGGCCACCGCCAGCGTCTTCTTCAGCACGGTCAGAGCCTGATCCGCGTGCGGTGCGGCGCTGTAGTTGGCGTTGCCCGGCTGCGTGGCCCGGATCGCTGCCACACCGGCGCCGGTGATCGTCACCGTGCTGCCGCTGACCGTGGCAACATCACTGTTCAGGCTGGTGAACGTGACCGGCAGCCCGGAACTGGCGCTGCCCGTGAGGTTGAACCCCGCATCGCCATACGTCTTGCCGGCCAGCGGCCCGAAGGTGATCGCCTGGCTGGCCGGCGTGACCGTCAGCGTGCCGTTGACCAGAGTCAGGGCGTAGTTGTTGTCGCTGCCCCCGGACAGCGTGATCGGGTACGCCGCCACCGGACTGCTCGGCGTCGCGGTGGTCGTCACGCTGGGCTCCTGGTCCAGCACGGTGTGGTCTTCGCCGGTGACAAAACCCGAGTACGCAACGGTCAACGGTGGATTCGCGGCCAGGTACACACGCGTCGTGTCCTCCGCCCGAGCCACAAGCGCCTTCCTGGCAACCGCCAGCGCCTGCGGCACGTCCGGCGCCGGCAGCCAGTTCGTATTGCCGGCCTGCGAGGCCGTGATGGTCGTCGTACCCGCGCCCGTGACCGTCAGCGTGCTGCCCGCGACGGTGGCCACAGCCGGACTGGAACTGGCGAACGAGATCGGCAGCCCGGAACCGGCCGTCGCCGTCAGACCGAACGGCGCATCCCCGTACGTCTTGCCGGACAGCGCGGCGAAGCTGATCGTCTGCGCCGCCTTCACGACGGTGAGCGTCCCGTGCACCAGGCTCAGCGCGTAGCAGCCGTCGCTCCCCCCGGACAGCGCAATCTCGTACGCGCCGACACTGCTGCTGACCGTGGCGAGCGTGGAGCTGCCCGGCGCCACATCGAGAACGGCCGCCGTCTCGCCGTTCATGAACCCCGAGTACGTGATGGTCAGGCTCGGATTGGCCTGCCCGTAGGGCCGCGACTTGCTGTCCGCGGTCGCCGTCAACGGCGCCTGGGTCACCGTCAGCGTGCCGTTGACGTAGGCCAAGTCGTACTTGCGGTCCGCTCCACCCGCAGGAATAATAGCATAAACTCCTAGCGTAGCAGTATTTATGGCTGAACATGTCGCCGCGGGCCAGGTGTCCAGTGTCCGCAGCGGGTCAGTGTCGGCCCAGCCGGCGTAGGTCAACGTGAGGGCCGGATTGGGCGCACCGTACGTGCGAGTGTTGTCCTCGGCTGACACCGTGAGCGTCTTCTTGTTCACCGTCAGAACCCGGTCGACGTTCGGTGCCGCGGTGTAGTTGCCGTCACCGGCCTGCGCGGCGCGGATCGTGGCCGTGCCGGCGCCGACGATGGTTACCGTACTTCCGGACACGGTTGCGACGGACGTGTTCAGGCTCGTGAACGCGACCAGCAGCCCCGACGTGGCACTGCCGGAGAGGCCGAAAGACGCGTCCCCGTAGGTCTTGACGTCGAGCGCGGCGAAACTGATGGTCTGCGCCGCCTTGGAGACCGTGAGCGTCCCGTTCTGCAGTGTCAGCGCATAGTTCGCGTCGCTGCCGCCGGACAGTGTGATCGCGTAACTGCCAGCCGGACTGGCCGCGTCCGCCACGGTTGTCGCCGTCGGTTGCGCGTCCAGGACCGAGGCATTGTCGCCGGCGGCAAAGCCGGTGTAGGCAACGGTCAGCGGCGGGTTGGCCTGCCCGTACGGCCGGGACTTGTTCTCGGCCGTGACGATCAGCGACTTGCGCGCCACCGTGAAACTCCGCGTCACGTCCGGGGCAGGTCCGTAGTTCGCATTGCCCGCCTGCGTGGCACGGATCGTGGCCAGCCCCGCACCCACAACCGTCACGGTGCTGCCGCTGAGCGTGGCGACCGTTTCATCCAGGCTCACGTAAATCACGGCCAGCCCGGAACCGGACGTTGCGTTGAGCGCAAACGTCGCGTCCCCGTAGGTCCGGCCGGCGATCGCCGGGAACGTGATGGTTTGCTGCGCCTGCGTCACGATCAGTGTGCCATCGTGCAGCGTCAGTGCGTAGTTCGCATCGCTGCCGCTACTCAGTTCGATCGGGTAGGCGCCCGGCGCACTGCCGAGTGCCGCCGCGGTTGCAGCGGTGGGCTGCACGTCCAGGACCGTTTCGTCCTCACCCTGCACGAAGCCGGCGTAGGTGAGCGTCAGCGGCGGGTTGGCCTGCCCGTACTCGCGCGTCTGGTCGTTCGCGGTCACACTCAGGTCCTTTTTCGCCACCGTGAAGGTGCGTTCGACCGGCGTGGCCGCCGCATAGTTCGCGTCCCCGGCCTGCTCGGCGCGGACGGTGGCCTGACCCGCGCCCACAATCGTGACCGTGCTGCCGCTGACCGTCACCACGGCGGGGGTCAGGCTGGTCAGCGCGACGGCAAGTCCCGAACTACTGCTCGCGCCGGGGTCAGACGCCGCGTCGCCGTAGGTCCGGTCGGCAGGCTGCGGGAACGTGATGGTCTGCGGCGACTTGCCGACCGTCAGGAGGCCATCGACCAGGGTCAGCGCGTAGTTCGCATCGCCGCCGCCCGCCAGCACGATGGGGTGATCGCCGATGGGACTGTCGAGCGTGGCGGCCGTCGAGACGGTGGGTTCGACGTCCAGAACGGTCCTGTCCTCGCCGTTGACAAACCCACTGTACGCGATGGTCAGCGCGGGGTTCGGCTGGCCGTACGGCCGCGCCTTGTTCTCGGCCGTGGCGGTCAGCGGCGCCTTGGCGATCACCAGTACCTGATCGACGTTCGGCGCCGGCGCGTGCGTCGCGTCGCCGGGCTGGGAGGCGCGGATGGTCGTGGTACCGGCGCCGACGATCGTCAGCGTCGTGCCGCTCACCGTGGCCACATCCGCATTGAGGCTGGCAAACACGACCGCCAGGTCCGCCGGAACAATGCTCGCCGTCAGCTCGAACGCCGCATCCCCGTAGGTCCTGGCCCCGAGCGGGTCAAAGGTGATCGCCTGCTCGATCAGGCCAACCGACAGTGTCCCGCCAACCAGCGTCAGCGCATAGTTGTTGTCGTCTCCGGCAACGGAGAACGTAATGGGGAACGTCCCGACGTCCGTGCTGTTGTCCAGGACCGCCGTCGCCGGAACCGGCGGCGTATCCAGATCGGCTGCATCGTCGCCATTGAGAAACCCGGTGTAGGTGATGGTGAGCACCGGGTTCGGGGCGCCGGCTGCGCGCGACTTGTTGTCCGCGGTCGCGGTCAGCGGCGCCTTGCCGACGGTCAGTGCCCCGGCCGTGTACGCGAAGTCGTAGTTACCGTCGCTGCCGCCGCTCGGCGTGATGGGGTATGCCCCGGTGTCGCTGGTGATCGTGGCCGCGCAGGCGGCGACCGGCGGCGTGTCCAGAACCTGCACGGTGTCCGTGCCGACCCAACCCGCGTACCGGACCGTGAACGGCGGGTTTGAGCCGCCGTAGGCACGTGTCTTGTCGTCCGCCGTAACCGCCAGTTCCTTCTTCGCAACCGTCAGCGTCTGCTCGACCGGCAACGCGGCGTCGTAGTTGGCGTTTCCAGGCTGGGCCGCCCGGATCGTGGCGCTGCCGGCCCCGACCATGGTGACCGTCGTGCCGCTGATCGTGGCCACCGCCTCGTTCAGGCTCGTGTACGAGACGACCAGGCCTGAACTGGCCGTTGCCATCAGTGCGAAGCCCGCGTCACCGTAGACCTTGCCCGGAAGCGCATCGAACGCGATCGTCTGCGACGCCTTGGTAACGGTCAGCGTACCGTTGACCAGCATCAGGCTGTAGTTGGCCGCACTGCCCCCGGACAGCACGATCGGGTACGTCCCGGCCGGACTGGCCAAGTCTGCAACGGTCGCGGCGGTCGGCGCCGGCGCCAGGACGCCGCTGTCCTCGCCGTTGACGAAACCCGCGTAGGAAACCGTCAGTGGTGGGTTGACCGTCGCGTAGGTACGACTCTTGTTCTCCGCCGTCGCCGTCAGCAGCGCGTTCGTGACGGTCAGCGTGCCGTCGGTGTACGCGAAGTCGTAGTTGTCGTCAGCGCCGCCGGCGGCGACAATGTCGTACGGCCCCACGGGCGACGTCGCGGTGGCCGTGCATGTGGCGGTCGGCGCAACGGCGAGGTCGCCGACACCGTCGGCCCCAACCCAGCCGCTGAACTGCAGCGTGAAGACCGGGCTCGCGGTGCCATAGGTGCGGCTCTTGTCGGCAGCAACGACCGTGAGCGTCTTCCGGTTCACGGTCAGCGTCCGGTTCACGTCTGCGGCGGGCGCGTAGTTCTCGTCTCCGGCCTGCGACGCGGTAATCGTCGCGGTTCCCGCACCGACGATGTGGACCGTACTGCCCGCCACGGTCGCCACAGCCGCGTCGGAACTGGCGAAACTGACCGGCAGCCCGGAGGTCGCGGTCGCCGTCAGATCGAAGTCCGCGGCGCCGTAGGTCTTCGCGGCGATCTCGGAAAACGTGATGCTCTGCGGCGTACGCCCGACCTCGAGCGTGCCGTCCACCAGCACGAAGCTGTAGTTGTCATCACTGCCGCCGCTCAGCGTGATCGGATAGATACCGACCGGACTGTGAACCGTGGCTGTCGTCGCAGCGACAGGTTCTTCGTCGAGAACGCTGGCATCGTCGCCGCCCGCAAAGCCATCGTAGCCGATGGTCAGCAGCGGGTTCTCGACGCCGTAGAGGCGGGACTTGTTGTCGGCCGTGGCGGTCAGGTTCTTCCTGGCCACGTCGAGGACATGCTCGACCGCCGGCGCCGGTTCGTAGTTCGCGTTGCCCGGCTGCGAGGCACGAATCGTAGCCTGCCCCGCACCGGCGATATGCACGGTACTGCCCGCGACGGTGGCCACGGCCGGGGCCAGGCTGGTGAAAACCACGGCCAGCCCCGAACTGGCGCTGGCCGTCACCGCGAAGTCCGCATCGCCGTAGGTCTTTCCCGGCAAGGCGCCAAACGTGATCGTCTGTGCCGCCTTGGTGACCGTCAGAGTCCCCTGCACCAGCGTGAACGCGTAGTCCCCGTCACTGCCGCCGCTCAGAGTGATCGTGTAGCTGCCGGGCGCGCTGGCCGGAATCGCGGTCGTCGCGGCGGTCGGTTCCGCGTCCAGCACACTGCGGTCCTGGCCGAGCACGAACCCGTCAAAGCTGAGCGTGAACACAGGGTTCGCCTCGCCGTAGGCGCGCGACTTGGCATCAGCGGAAATGGTTAGCGCCGCCTTCGCCACCGTGAGCGTCCCGTTCACATAGGCGAAGTCGTAGTTGTCGGCCGCGCCGCCCGCGGGGACGATGTCGTAGAGGCCTGCGTCGCTGGCCGGCACGGCGGCGCAAGCGGCCGTGGGCACGGCGTCCAGGTCGCCGGTGTCGTCGTCACCGGCCCAACCGTTGTACTGCAGCGTGAACGCCGGGTTGACCGCGCCGTACGTGCGGCCCTGATGATCCGCAGTCACGGTGAGAGTCTTCTTCGCGACGGTCAAGGTCCGTTCGACAGCCGGAGCGGCGCTGTAGTTGGCGTCGCCTGCCTGCGAAACCCGGATTGTCGCCGTGCCGGCGGCGTGGAGAGTGACCGTGCTGCCGCTGACCGTGGCGACCGCTGCATTGTCGCTGATGAAGGCCACGGGCAACCCGGAACTGGCAGTGGCAGTGAGGTCGAAGTTCGTGTCGCCATAGGTCTTACCGGGCAATTCGGCAAACGTGATCGACTGGCTGGCCTGGGTCACCGTCAGAGTCCCGCCAACGAACGCAAACGCGTAATTGTTGTCGCTGCCACCGCTCAGCGTGATGGCGTAGGCGCCGGGCGCGCTGTCCGGCGCGGCGGTAGTCGCCGCATCCGGCTCGTCGTCGAGCACCGTGGCCGTCTCGCCGTTGGCAAAGCCTGTGTAGGTGATGGTCAGCGCCGGGTTGGCCTGGCCGTACGGCCGCGACGTGTCGTCCGCCGTGGCGTTGAGTGTAGCCCGGGTGATGGTCAGCGTGCCCTTGACGTAAGTGAACGTGTAGTTCTCGTCGCTGCCACCGGCTGGCACGATGTCGTAACTGCCGACGTTGCTCGTCGCCGTGGCGGTGCAGGAGGCCGTGGGCAGGACCGTCAGGTCGCCAACCTCGTCGTCCCCTGCCCACCCGGTGAAGCCGAGCGTGAAACTGGGGTTGGCGGCACCGTGCACACGGCTCTTGTCGGCCGCAGTGACGGCAAGCGCCTTCTTGCCGACGGCGAAACTCCGCTCCACGGCCGTGGCGGCGTTGTAGTTCGTGTCGCCCGACTGCGCCGCGCGGAGGGTGGCCGTGCCCGCGCCCACGATGGTCACCGTGGTGCCGTCCACGGTGATCACGCCCGGCGTCAGGCTGGTGAACGTCACCGCCAGGCCGCTGCTTGCCGTGGCGGCAACGCTGAAAGGCGGGTCGCCGTAGGTCCGCGCCGGCAGGGCGTCGAACGTGATGCTCTGGTCCGCTTTCGTCACGGTCAGCGTGCCGCTGACGAGGACAAACGCGTAGTTCTGCGCACTGCCGCCGCTCAGCGTGATCGGGTACGTCCCCACAGGACTGCCGGGGCCGGCAGCGGTCGCCGGAACAGGCTCCTGCGTGAGCACCGCCACGGTCTCACCGTTCATGAAACCCGAGTAGCTCACGGTCAACGCCGGGTTGGCGCTGCCGTAAGGACGCGACGTGTCCTCCGCCGTGGCGGTCAGGGTCGCCGCAGTGATGCTCAGCGTGCCGTTGACGTACGTGAACGTGTAGTTGTTGTCGGTGCCGCCGGACGGCGTGATGGCATACGTGCCCACCGGACTGGTCACGGTGGCGTTGCTGCCGGCTGTAGGCAGCGCGTCGATAACACCGGGGTCGTCGCTGCCGACCCAGCCGGCGTACTGAAGCGTGAACGCTGGATTGGCATCGCCGTAGTTCCGGCTCTTGTTGTCCGCCGTGACGGTCAGGTTCGCCTTGGCCACGGTCAGGGTCCGGTCGACCGTCGGCGCGGCACCGTACTCCCCGTTGCCGCCCTGTGACGCGCGGATCGTGGCCGTGCCGGCCGCGTGGATCGTGACCGTATTGCCGCTGACCGTGGCCACCGACGGTGTCAGGCTGGCGAAGGTGACGGGCAGACCGCTGCTGGCGGTAGCCGAGATGGTGAACGGCGGATCGCCGTAGGTCTTGCCCGGCAACGGGTCGAACGTGATGGTCTGCGACGTCTTGCCCACCGACAGCGTGCCATCGACAAGGATGAACGAGTAATTGTTGTCGTTGCCGCCCGCCAGCGTGATCGCGTAGTCGCCGACCGGGCTGTCAATAACGGCTGTAGTCGAGATCGTCGGCGGCGCGTCCAGGTCCCCTGCATCGTCGCCGTTCACGAACCCGGTATAGGTGATCGTCAGCGGCGGGTTCGCCTGGCCGTACGGTCGGGCCTTGTCGTCCGCTCGCGCGGTCAACGGCGCCTTGGCGATGGTCAGCGTGCCGTTGGCCAAGCCCTGGTAGTTCGCGTCGTTGACCGTGGCGACCACGGCGTAATCACCGGCCTGCGTGGGGGCGGTGCCACTGCCGGCATACGTCACCGTCACCGCGAGTCCGGACGGGATCGTGGTGACGGTGGCGGTCTTGGACGTGCCGTCATAGGTGTGACTGAGGCCGGACAGCGTAACGGTCGCCGGCGCCTTGGCGACGGTCAGAACCCGAGGCACGTCCGGGGCCGCGTTCCAGTTCGCGTCGCCCGGCTGGGATGCGGTGATCGTTGCCGTGCCGGCCCCGACGATGTGGATCTTGCCGTCCACGATGGTGGCAACCCCTGGGTTCGCGCTGGCCAGACCGACACCCAGCCCCGATGAGGCTGTGGCCGACGGCGTGAAATCCGCATCGCCGTAGGTCTTGGCCGGCAGGGGGTCGAACGTGATGGTCTGGTCCTGTTTCGCCGCGGCGGTGAACGCGCGCTCGGCGCCGTAGGCGGTGCCGTACTCGTTCGTGGCATAGGCGCGCACGTAGTAGGGCGTGCTGGCCGTAAGGCCGGTAAGATCGCTGGTGAAGTCCCCAGGGCCGGTCCCGTCGCTGGTCTTGTCGTCGGCAAGCGTTGGAGAGCCGGTGGTGTTCCAGCAGCAACCTCGGGCCGTGACGACCGCATCGCCTTCGTCGCTGACGTTGCCCCCGCACCGGGCCGTGGACGCGGTGATGGCGCTGACCGCAGCGGTGGACACGGTCGGCCAGCGAGGGACGGCCACGTCCACGCGGTACAGGTCGTTGCTCTGGCTCCAGTAGGGACGACCGCCGCTGGCCTTTTCCACAAACGGCAACCGGACTTCCGTTCCGGAATACTCCCTGACGCCGCTCAGGTCCCAGACCCGGATCGAGAGGGTCTCGTCCGGCAGTGCACCATCGAGCCCCGGCGTGACCGGGTCGTCCGCGTACACGGTCACGGTGTAGGCTCCGGCGGTCTCGACCTGGGCAGCACCGCACAGTATGCCGGAATCGGAGTAGACGCCCACCTCGTCGTTCGGCTGCGCACCCACGCCATGAATGACCACCGTCCCGTAGAGGAACAGCATCTCGGCCGACGCGTGGATGGGCTGGAAGTGCGCGACAGGCCGAACGTTCACGGTCACCGACGCGGAGGTCGCATGCAGGCCGTCGTCGGCCTGGACCGTGAGAACATATTGGGGCACGGTCGAGTAATCCAACTGCGTGTGGTCCGCGACGGTGAGCTGACCGCTGTCCGCGTTCAGCGCGAAGGCGCCGGACTCGTTTCCTGCCGTGATGCGGTAGTGCAGCGTGTCCCCGTCCGCGTCCGTGCCGGTCACCGGGAATCCCACGGGCGCCCCGTTCTCCGCATTCTCCAGCACGGTCCGGATCGTGTTCTGAATGACCGGGGCGTGGTCGTTGGGCACAGCGTCGAGGTCCACACGGTAGACGTCGTTGTTGAACGTCCAGTACGGCCGGCCCGTGCCGTTGGTCTTCTCCGCGAACACGACCTGGACCTCGGCAGAGACGTACTCCCGCCCCGCGACGGCGTCCCAGACGCGGAAGAACAACGCTTCATCCTGAAGTGCCCCATCCTGTTCCGGCGTCACGGGATCGTCGCGGTAGACCGTCACCGTGTACCGTCCATCGCTGGCAACCACCGTAGCGCCGCACAGAACGCCCGCCTCCGAATAGACCGCCAATTCGTCGCCGGGCCTGGCCTGGACAGCATCGATACGGAAATCGTCGCTGTAGAGGCAGACCATTTCCGGGGACGCATGCACGGGGCCGAAGTGCGGCGTTCGCGCGGCCAGTGCACGGGAGACCAGCGGAGTGGCAAGGGCCATGACGACCAGGAACGAGTGCAACGTCACGTCACGGCCGCGCCGCAGCAGACGCCGTGCGCCATCGCCCCCTCGTTGATCTGAGTCGCAAGAAGAAAACATGGCCACGCACGAACCCTCGCGCCAGAGCCTGTTCACCAAGGTTCCCGACACACGGGAGCGCATGGCCTGCTGTGCCTTAACGTCGCATCGAGTACCTTACGGGCACAATCGCCCCGCCTACTTGCCGGTGCGGAGTACGCAGGGCGTATCGCCGAGCAGATGCACCCAATAAGCTCTCCCGACTTGGAGCACGCCGTCCTGGCCCACCGGGTCGTAAGCGCCGAGCGCGCTGTTCCACCGCCAGATGCGGGAGACCTTTTCCATCCCGACCAAGTTGGCAACCGGGCTGTCAACGACAGGGCCAACCAGATTCCAGCCGGGCTGGAGCGCGAGGCCCTCGTCCCGGACTTCACCGCCAATGGCCGTGGTCTGAACCGGGCCGGTGGCGGCGCTGAGGACCCAGAAGCCCTGTTGGGCGGCAAACCGATCGCGCAGCACGTCGAACCCCCCTGCCTGGTTGTCCCACACCCAGACGCCGCCCGTATACAAGGCCACCCCACTACTGCTGGTCAACACGGTGCGCGGCCCCTTGCCCGGGGAAGTATCGAACGGCAGAGACAAGAGGTTCCACCCCGGCTCCAGGGTCAGAACCACCCATGTCGTGCCCTCATCGTTAACCGCAATGTCAACCCGGTAGGCATCGAAGTTAGTGCTCCAGTACGGATTGCCGCCCGCATTTTGCCGTTCCACGACGGTGAGACGGAGCCTGTCACTGGAGTACTCCTGGGCCGCCGTCGCGTCCCACAGGCGAAAACTGAGCACCTCGCCGGCCAGTGCGCCATCGCGCGCCGGGGTCATGGGGTCGTCCTTGTAGACCGCGACGGCCGGATACTTCCCGGCGCTGTCGATGCGTATGGCGCCGCAGAGGACGCCCGCCGCGGAGAAGACAGCCACTTCGTCGCCGGGTTGTGTGGTACTGACGAGGTTGCCGTAGATGAAGACCATTTCCTGGGAGACATGCACGCCGGTGAAGTGCTGCGGCGGCGCCGCCCACAGGGCGCCGGCACCGCCAAACAACACCCCGACCAGCGCGGCCAGGACCCGCGAGTGGCTGTTCTGTTTCCTCATCTCACGTACCTCCATGGGCGGCCCATCGGCCGCGGACCCTCCACGCCTCAGACAAGATTCTGGTCACGGCCAGACAAACCCCGTGTACGCATTCTCCAGGTATATCCAGAAACCATACCCCGGACTCAGGTAGTAGAGGGTATTGGCCGACTCGTCGATCTGGTTGTCGTACAGGTGGCCGCCATCCGCGTCAGAGGACGTGATCCGGACCCGGCCGGTGACGCCGGGGAAAAGGTCGGCAATGCTGTCGACCGGCACGGTCACGACGCCGGCAGGAAGCACCAGCGTGCCTGGATCGACCTTGTCATCCACGTAGTAGCAGGTGTTGGACCAGTTCGTCAGCAAATGCCAACCTGCGGCCAGGTTCAGGGCCGCGGCGGGCGAGATCTTGGCGCCGCGTAACCGCAGGGTCCCGGGAGTCGCCATGTGGACCCAGTATCCATAACCGCCCCCCAGGGCCTTCAACGTGCCCACCGCCGGCAGGCTGACATCGAACATGTGCCCGCCGTCGCAGTCGAACCCGGTGACCCGGGAGAAGTCCCCCGCAATCTCCTGCAGCGGTTCAGCATCCGCGATGCTGTCGCTGCCGACGTACGCCAAGTGCTGGCCAGGGAAGAGAAGGCAGGCCGGGGTGTTGCCGGCAGACGCGCCCGCGTACCAGCACGTATCGACATTCCACCCGATCAGGTTCCACCCCGTCCGCAACGCGATGTCCATGCCGCCGGCATGCAGGTCAATATGCAGAATGCCGTTGTTCGTTGTCCAGGTCACGTCCGCCGGACTGCTCTTCGCCGTGTACACGGTCCCGGTCGTGCAGTCCCAGACCCTGAACGTCAACGCGTCGCCCGCATGCGGCAACCCGGCGTTGAACTCGTCATAGCCGAAGATGGATACCAAACCATATTGGCCGCCGGTGCGCACCGTGCCCTTGCCGCACGGCTCATCGGCATTCCTGCTGCTGAACACCGCCACCATGCTGCCGGCGGGCATGGGATCACCGTCCAAGGTCACGTTGCCCCAGGCGTAGCAGATCTGGTTCGACGTGTCCGGCTGGGCGAACGGGTCGAGTCGCACGATGACGGTGATTGGGGCCGAGGCGCCGCCCGGGTTGCCGGCCGCATCGGTCGCGACGGCGGTGATCTCATGGGTGTCCTCGGAGAGCGGCTGGGCGGGACGCAGCGACCAGTTTCCGGCATTGTCGACCTGGGTTGTCCCCAGTGAGCCGTCCTTGTCGCTGAACAACTCCACCGTGATCGTGTCGCCGACGGGCTGATTCGCCGGTTCCGCGGTGCCGCTGAACGTGGGCCGCGCGTCGTTGGTCACGCTGCCGTCCGCGGGCGCGGCGATTGCCGGCGCGGCCGGCGCGGCCGAGTCGTAGAGGATCGTGGCGGTGTTCGACGCCAGGTTGCCGTGGCCCTGCCCGTCCAGGGCGGCGCCGGCGGGGACCGACACCTCGACGGTGCCGTCGCCGGCCACGCTGCCGATCACGATCTGGTACGCGGCGCCACTGCCGGTCACACCGAGCGCCTGGACCCCGGCCGTACCGCCGGTTGTCACGTCGGTCTCGTCAAACCCGGTCACAGACTCGCTGAACGTGACCGCGAAGAGGATCGGCAGCGCCTTGGCCGGATTGGCCTGGCCCCCGGCCGGCGCGATGGTGACCGTCGGGTCGTCAGGCAGTACCTGGATAACAAACGAATCGCCGATGAAAGCGAGGTTGTCGTCCGTGGCGGTCACTTTGACGGTGATGGCGCCGATGTCACCGGCCTGCGGCGTGCCCGTGAACGTCCGGGTTGCCGGGGTGAATGCGAGCCAGCCCGGCAGGGGCGAGTCATTGTCGAGCGTGGCGGCGTAGTCCAGCGTGTCGCCGGTGTCCACGTCGTGGAACGTGGCGGCGGCGAACTGGAACACGAACGCGCTGTTCTCGCTGGCGGTCTGGTCCGGAATGGGCTGGGCTACGGTCGGCGCGTCGTTCACCGCGGTCACCGTCATGCTGGCCGTGTCGCTGCCGTTGCTGAACGCGGCATTGCCGCCGCGGACGGTCACCGACACCTTGCTGCCCGGCACACCCGCGTCCGTCTGGTCCCAGGCGTAGTAGGAGAACGTCGCGATGGTGCCGTTCTCCGCGTTCGGCCGGAACCGCACGCGGTCGGTACTGCGCAGCAGGAGGGCCGCGGCTTCGGTGACCGTGCCGGTATCGCCCCAGGTTGCGCCGTTGTCCAACGAGTACTGCCACGTACCATTGCCCGCGGTCGTGGCGAAAACCGCCATGCCCTCGCGCGCGCCGGCATCGGGGTCGCCGATCGTGGCGCCGACAATGCCGGACACGAGCATCCCGGTGTTGTTCACCGCGTTTTCGTCAATACCGGTCATGGCGGGAGACGCCGGGGTCAGGACCGGTGCGTCATTGGTCGCGTCAATGGTAACCGTAGCCGCGGTCGGGTCGCCGAGATCATACGCGGCCTGGTCCAGAAGCGTGATCTCGACGGTCTCCAGACCTTGGATGGACGCGCCGTCGTGTGGTGTGACGTAGATCGTGGCGTAGGCCTCGTTCGCGCCGATCATGACGAAAGAATTGAGGTATTCGTAGTCCGTGCCATTAGCGGCCGAACCGCCGATGGTGAAGCGCACCAGCAGGCTGCTGGTGAGCAAGCCGGTGCGCGAGACCAGGAACACGCCCGGGACCAGGCCGGCCGTCCTAGCGACCGGTGCGATGGCTTCGATACTGACGCGCGGGACCTCGTCCTGGATGGAAACGGTGGCCTGACTGGCCGCGCCCACCGCGTAACCGGTCCCGGTCAGGACCGTCAGCACGACCTCCTCGCGCGGCTCAGGCTGCGTGTCGGGGAACGGATGCACCGCGATGACCAGCGCGGCCTGCCCCGACGGAATGCTCACCGGCGAGTTGATGAGCTGGTAGTCGTTGCCGTTGATGGCGGAGCCCTGCACGCTGAGGTAGACCGGCAACGCCACATCGGTGGCGCCCGTACGGCTCAGCGTGAAGGAACCGTCGACCGGTCCCTCCTCGGCAGCACTCGGTTGCGTTGCCACGACCGTCACGGTCGGCAGGCCGTCATCGATCGCGACACTGCCGCCAAAGGTCGCCGCCAGGCTGTAGACCCCGGGCTTGGGCAGGAGCGTAACCTGCACGGTCTCCTGCCCTTCACTGGCCGAGTCCGGCACGGGCGCCACGCGCAATTGCAGTAGCGTGTCGCCGGACGCCAGAGACAGCGGGATACGGTTGGTCACCGGTACCCAGGCGTAGACGCCGCCGCTGTACACGCGGGCCTCCAGATTGTAGTCGGTCCCCTGGACCGCGGTGCCGCTGACCACGAACGGCAACTCCAGCCCTGGCGGCACCATGCCGCTCACGCTGACGGCAAACCCCGCCGGGTCCGTATCCGCCTCGACCGCAGTCGCATCCGTCACGGTCAGGCCCAAGGCCAATGACGGCCGTAACTTGCCGGTCAGCAGGATCCCGTCGGCGACCAACCAGGGCAGGTCGTCGCTGGTGAGTGCTTCCCCGACGATGGTAACAGTCATATCGGTGTAGCCGCTGCCGTCGCCGTCCGCATCGATGCCGATGACACTGTCCACGCCGTCGGTGGCGACCGCCAGGTACTGGTTAAGCGAGCCGGTCGCGGCGGCGAACACGCTCGCCAGGTCGATCCGGTCGTGGCTGCCGCCGGCGCGCGTCCGGTCCAGTGCGAAGTCCGCAATGACATCGTCACCGTCACCGGCCGTGTCGAACACGAACAGGTCGTTGCCGGCGCCACCGTAGAGCGTGTCGTTGCCCGCCCCGGCGCGAATGACATCGTCGCCGTCGCCGCCGCGGAGCGTATCGTCGAACACGCCGCCGATCAGAATGTCCGGCCCGGCCGTGCCTGTCAGGTCCAATGCCGCCGCTTCCGCGACGCCGTCCCACACCACGGCACCGAACCATTTGGCCTGAAGACAGTCCTCGACCTGATGCCGCGCCGCGATACTCAGCACGCGGCCGAAAATCAGCATTTCGCGAAGGCGTCCGCCGAACGGGGTTTCGTAAGTGTAGGTGGTCACACCGCCCTGAGTCCACCGCTTCTTGTACGCACCCAGGGCGGGCTGAACCGCGAGGGGCTCGGAGGCGACACTGTCCGTGCCCGCGGCGCTCCAGGTCCCGCCCTGGAACACAGTACGGTTGACACCATCCGCGGCGACGGTGGACAGCGCCCAGCCGCCCGTCACAACCTGGTTGCCGTGGATACTGGCCAGGGCCGCACTATGCCGGACCTCCGCGTCGTGTCCGAGCGCATCCTCGCTGCCGGTCACAGCGACGCGCAGCGCGCTGTTCATCAGCAGGACCTGTTCCGCCGCCTGGGTCGGGGCGTCGTAGGCCGCAACCACCGTGTGCGCCGCGCTGGGAAACGCCTGGCTCGCGAGGTCCAGATACCGGTGCGTTCCGCCGAATGTCAAGGCCGCCAGGCCGTCGCCGCCGTCCGCCTGGTACACCGGCCGGTCCGCCGCCTCGGACTGGGCCGCGTCACGGGCGTTGCCGGACCGGTCCGGCCAGGTGGCAACCGCAGTCCCGTCCGGCGTGCCAGCCAGCGCGTTGACATCCAGCCAGAGCAGCGCGCTGCTGCCGTCGGTCGCACTCGGCCGGACCACGTCTACGGTGACCGTGCCGCTGTCCGCGGCGTGCGTGGGGAACTGCTCGTCCTGAACCGTCAGGTCGAAGGAAGTCTGAGCGACGCCCGTGTCCTGGTGGACGAACGTGAGCGCGCCGCCACTGACCTGCGCCTGGGTGAACGTGTCGTTCACGCCCAGCGGCGCGGCGTTCAGACAGATTGTGCCGCCGGCAGGAAGCGACGTCAGCGTGTAGGTCAGTTGCGCCGGAGTGCTGTCGGCGTCGGCAGTACGCAGGATGACTCCGGCCGCGCCCTTCTCGTACACGCGAATGGTGGTCGTCAGCAGTGTGGGCGCGCGGTTGTCCGCCGCCGGGTCCATGCCGCCGTGGTACTCGCTCAGGTTACTCACGCCATCGCCATCCGGGTCGAGGGCACTGTCGTCAACGTACTTGTCCAGGTCGTTGGCGTCCTCCCACCAGTCTGGCATCCCGTCGCCGTCGGTGTCGGACGGCTGGAACGAGACCTCCAGGTCAATACGATAGGTCAGCGCCCGGGTCAGTTGGCTGACGTCGATAAAGTCTTTCGCCGGGGCCACAATGCTGGCGGCGGCGCCGTTCACACTGACGCTGGAGTGCAGGTAACGCGCATTGCTGTTGCTCAGCGGGACCACGCCGGACGGGATGGTGGTCACCTGCCCGATCGTCTCGTGGGGTACGTAGAGATGGTAGGAGTACGCACCGTCGTTCAGCGACTCCAGTTTCGCGGTCAGGGTCACCGACACGCCGCCCGACTGCTCGCTGGACAGGGTCCATGAGAGCGTGCCGTCGGTCAACTGATAGGCGTGGCCGTCGGCCAGGTTCGTCACCTTGCCGTAGAACACCGTCTCCGGCTCGGGGATCTCGGCGCGGAGAGTGCTGAGCGCTGAATGCTGAATGCTGAATGCAAGAAGGAGGAGGAAGAGGCGAATGCTGAATGCTGAATGCTGAATGCTGAACGCCGGAAGAAACGCGCGGAGCGGGAAGAAGCGAATGCTGAGCGCGGAATGCTGAATGCTGAACCGGAGAGGGGACATTCGGGACATGGGTGTTCTTGTAGTCATCTTGTCCTACCCCAAGGTTAACCGTGGGCGCTCTGATTACCGGCCGGCTCGCTGTTCTTCGCGAATCTCGGCAACTGCTTGCTCCCCAATCTCATCGCACCTGGCTTCCGAGCCGGAATCTGTCATCACCTACCGCCCACTCTCACATTCATCGGTCCGAACATTCCTGCCATTCCCCAGCTTCTTCCGCATCTTCAGCCTTCAGCATTCAGCATTCAGCGTTCCGCATTCAGCATTGGACATTCAGCATTTCCCCTCACCCCCCCGAATACCCATACGTCTGGAAGTACAGCTTGATGTCCTTCGCGCCATTGCCGTCGCGCTCGGTGGTGCTGCCCGGGACCTTCTTCCCGTGAATGAACGTATCCAGGCCATCCTTGGGGTCGGCCAGGAAGGTTTCGCCGGGAATGATCAGCAGCCAGCGGCTGTTCCAGGCGGACCGGCCGATGAGCCGGCTGTCGAACGTCATCTCCTCCTCTTCGATCAGGCCGCTGTCGTGGTAGCAGCGCAAGCGCGAGAAGCGCCGGATCTTGGCAAACGTGCCATTGAGCGAGTCGTTGATGGGGATGTATGTCGGGGATGCGAGCTGGCTATCCGTCAGCGGCAGCGGTATGGGCAGACTCTGGTCGACCACCTTCCACTGGCGGACGGCCAGCTCGTTGCTCGTGGGCACGAGCATGACATCCAGGCCGGCGGGGACCAGGTAGGCCCGCGGCGTCAGGGACAGGCCGGCGCCATCGTAGTTCTCGAACCAGACGCCGACGGAACGGATCTTGGTCGCAAAGTTCGTAGGATCGTACGAATGATCGCCGCCGCCCAGGGGCCGGCCGAAGAAGTTCTTGCCCGAGACGATCTCGGTCGAGAACTGAATGACCAGCCCCGGCTGGGTGCCGAGGCTCTCGGGCGCGAAGGGCCGGCAATAGCGTCGGAACTCGGGCACGGTCCACAGGTCATCGACCCGGCTGCGTTCGAGCAGCCGCTCCCACTGCAGGTCAGCCTGTGCCTGCTCCTCTTCCGTGATGTCCATGGTGTTGTGCCTGATGCGGAACAGTTCGGTGCGCAGCGAGAAGCGGCCGCTCTCCATCTGCGGGTTGTTGAACCCCATCTGCCCCTTGAGCACGTCGAAGTTGACCGCCAGGGTCTGGAGGATATCTGCCAGCCCGCCACGGCCGAGGACCGGCGCGTCATCGATGAACTGGCCAAGTGTGCGCTGCTTGACAATATCGGTCAAGACCCCCTGCGCCGAGGCGGGGTCGTTCGCGTCCAGGTTGGTCTCGTAGTCGTACGCCTTGGCGGCCAGGTAGACGTAGCGCGCGGCCAGGTCGAACGCGGCCCGGTACTTCTGCAACGCGTCATTGCGGAAGATCCGGAACGCCATGTCCTGGTAGCGGTGCTTCTGCGTGACGCCGGAGACCTTCTGATTGTAGGCTCGGCGCTCATCGAGCAGGCGCATGCCTTCCTGCACCGCGGCCTTGTACTCGTCGGTCGCCTGGCGCAGGCGCTCGCGGCGCGCAAAAATCTCCATGCGCATTTCGCCTTCCCGCACCAGTTCCACCTCGACGTCGCCGAGCTGGCAGCCAATGTCGTACTCGTAGTCAGCCATCACGATCTTCTGCTCGGCATTGTGATGCACGCGTTCGCCAAGCCCTTCCAGGACGGCGGCCGCGACCGAGAAGCCCGTCCCGAACCCCTTGGCGACCCAGTTGGTCGACTCGGCGGCGACGTGGAGGGCACCGCGCGCCGGGGCGGTGGGGTCGGTCGAGGTGCCAATCATCTTGGGCAGGAATTCGGCAATGGCCTTGATGTTGCCTTCCGAACTGTCGGCGAAGTCGAAGGCGATCGCCGCGGCGAACTCCGATACCTTCGCGAACTTCTCGTACAGCGTGGCCTGCACGTACTCGTTGTTGCTGATTTCGATCTGGTCCACGGCGAGTTTGCCCCGGGCCGCGATGGTCTCGAACATGGTCCGGATGTGGATGACGTGGGTGTTGTAGGCGGCAACGGATTGCTTCAGGTCCGCCTCGGCCTGGATCAGGTCGCTGACCCCGCGCTGGATCGACCCGGGCGACTTGCGCGTGCCCCAGGCCGACGGCGCGTGGAACGTGAAGTCCGCCGCGGTCTGCGGGTAGTCGACCTCGAGAATCTCCGGGTAGGCACGTCCGAGCGCCGGATTGTCCATGTCGCCTTCGAAGAAATGGATGGACTCAGGGTCCAACGGACTCAGGTCCCCGGCCTCGACCAGCGCGCCGGCGTCCACCTTGGTGTCGTCAAGATACGGCAACACTCCATACTGCACCGGCTTGTAGTAGGCCTTGAACGACGCCGAGGGCTCCGGCACTGTCTTGGCGCTGACCTCGTTGACATCGACGTACATGTAGTAGAAGATGTCGGGGCCGGTGTAGCCGGTCGGATAGACCTTGCCCGCGCCGATCGTGCCTTCGTAGGGTGTGCCGAAAATCTCGATGAGGCGGTTGCGGTAGTCACGGTCCTGCTCGACCACGTCGCGCGAGAACTCGTCGGTGGTGTTGGCCACCTGCCGGAGCATGTTGTTGATCTCGTTGGTATGGTTGAAGATACGGCGAGCGTTATCGACCGCCTTGATGGCGCGGTCGTAAATCTGCTCGAAGTGGGTCCGGGCCTCCCATGCCTCCCACATGACCAGGGCGGGGTCGATGTCCATGGGCACGACATCGACCGAGAGCCCGAGCGGGTTGAGGCCGACATTGGCGTCGTCAAGCTTGCTGGCGATCTGCGCCGCGTGCGCCGAGACTTCGCGGATATCCGTCACCGTCGTGCGGTCGATCTTGGCCAGGCCGGTGTGCTCGGTGTCTTCGCTCGGAACGATGGCGTTGGCCACCGCCCAGTCGAACAGTGCGCCCTGGCCGGCGCGCCGCGCCCACCCGGTGACGCCCCAGGCCCGGTCCGTGTCCGTGTCGGTGTAGCCCTGCCACTGGCCGTCCGGGTCCTCGACATAGTGGCTGCGGTACTCGAGCGAGACGATGTCCACCCCCGCCTTGGCCTTGGCAGCGGCAACATTGGCGAAGGTGCGTTCATCGAGGTAATCGACCGCAATGGGCACGCCGCCGATCGCGTACGACTCGGTCCTGGGTTCCCAGTTGAAGTAAGGATGCTGGAGCAGCCGGTAGTAAACGCGCTGCGCCATGAGGTAATGGCCCCAGGCGTCGCCGTGGCCCTGCGGATAGAGCAGCGCGCCGTCGTCCTCGTCGATAAACCCGTCGTAGTTCACATCGCTGATGTTGTACGACAGCGCGTAAGCCGCTTCGCCGTCCTCGTTGGTGAAATTCCACAGCAAGCGATTGTAGGCGGGCGAAGCGCCCGTACTGTCGCGGCCGCGCAGCAGGCACAGTTCCTCATCGAGCAGTGACGCGAGCTGGTTCTGGAAACAGAAGATGGTCGGCGCCATGCTGCCATACTCGGTGCTGTCCTCGCCGAAGCCGATGGTGGGGTCAAGCGCGTCGGAGTAGGCCTCGTTACCGAGCAGCATGTAGAGCTTGGCGATGCGCGAGGTGGCCAGCAGCAGCGCGGAGTTGACGCCTGACGAGGTCTGCGGCGTGCTCAAGTCAATGCTCAAATCACGGGCGCGTTTGAGCACGGTTTCGTAAATCTCGATGAGCCCGTAGTCCTCGATCACATTTGGGTCCGGGTTCAGCGCGATGGGGCCCTCATAGCGGCGGCCGGCCTGGCGTAACATGCTGGTGTAGGTCGCGGGCGCGCCGTCGCCGAACTCGCTGATGCGCGCGTCGTACGGGTTGATCTTGTCGAGCACACGCTTGATCCAGCCGTAGGCGAGCTGGGGTTCGTAGGCGCCGGGCCGCGACGCCGGACTGCCGGCCCAGTCGGACCAGGCGCTCTCGAGGTAATGCCGCCAGCGGCAGTAGAAACGATTGTCGACCAGCAGGACCTTGGCGGCGCCGGCCATGCTGATCTCCGCCATGCCCAAGCCGTTGCGCCCGCTCGGGTCGGAGAACAGTTTCCAGCTCCCAGCGGGCGCCTGGTCTGGCGGCAGCGGATTGGTCCCGTCATCCTCGCGGTACCACCACTCGAAAACGAGCTCATCGGGATTGCCGCCGAAATCGCCGCTGTAACGCAGCGTGACCTTCTCGTCGAAGACGTTGGCCGGCTCCATCATCACGATGCTGCCGCGGTAGCGCTGGTCCTTGCGGATCCGGAAGATGTGCGGGGTCACGGGCAGGTTGCCGAGGTCTTCGTCGTCGTTCTCCAGGATGGTGACATAGCCTTCGTCCTGGTCCCACAGACCCGGCTTCAGCAGGGCGGGATTGCCGACCAGCGCCAGTCCCGGCCCCCACATGAGTTGAGGTTCGCCCTCATCGTCATCGACCGTCCCGTCCAGCAGCGTGGCCGGCGTCAGCCCGACCGTCCAATCGTTGGGGATGACATTGCGGTCGAGTTCCTCGGGGTTGCGGCACTTGCGGTACAGAGCGTCGACGGTGTCCTGCCAGGCCTGCGCGTTGCGGCCGCTGTCCAGGTCCTTGAGGGTCTGGTACTCCCAGTAGCTCATGATGTTGGGCTGCAACACCGGGACGCCCAGGGCCCGGTCGTAGAGGCTCGCGTCCCCGACCGCACGGCTGTTCAGCAGGCCGCGGAAGATGAGGCGCTGGTTGGTGCGGTCGTAGAGGAACCGGCGCTTCAGCCCGGCATGCAGGTCGTCGAACTCCATGTACCCCTCGCGGCCCATGGTCATCTTGGCCTCGCTCGGGACGTCGGCATACCGGAGTTCGACCTTGCGCAGTTCGACCGGATAGATCAGGCGCGCCAGGAATTGGGTGAAAACCTTCGTCGTATCCATCGTTGGATTCAGCGAGTCGTACACAATCTGACCGCAGGCCCACTTGATGACGTCGGGCAAACCCAGGTCCGAATCGCTCTGGTCGGAGGCATACTCGCCCCCCGCGAACATCAACGTTTCGCCAATCTTGAGCACGGGTACGTCCGCGGGCCAGGTCAGGGTGTAGAGCACGTCCACCTGCGCGTCCTGGCCGTCGCCGTCGAAATCGAGATGCCAGGCGATGTGATCGCCGGGCTGACCGCTGTCGCCGTACCAGAAGGTTGGGTCCAGTGGGTAGTAGAACTTGGCCGTGATCGAGGGGTCGTAGACCGTACCCTCGCCGTCCTCGAATGTATCGGCCGAAATCGCCCAGTACTGGCCACGCGAGTCCTGCCAGACGCAGCGCTGGTCGGCGGCGCCGTCGTTGTCGTAGTCCGGGTTCGCGATCACGGTCTCGTCGCAAAAGCTGACGCCGATGACCGCATCCAGCGGATACGGCGGCACCACCGGTTCGCCCGCGTCCATAGCGTACCGGAACTGGTAGCCCTGGGCCGGGAACTCGGGGACGACATGGAACAACTCCATCCGGTAGCATTCGTCGACCGTGTCGTAGTACTGGAGCAGCACCGCGACCGGCGAGGTACGGCCGCTGCCGCTGAGCACGTTCAGGTCGTTGCGCAGGGCGTACACAGCGACCGGCGGCGTGGCCCAGTCCCGGTGCCGGAACGAGGTCGCGAGTACGGCGTGCTCCTCGTTCGGGTTGTAGCCGGCAGCAGTCACGTCGTTCTGGAAAAACACCGCCAGGTCGGTGTAGCGCGCCGGATCGAGGTAGTTGCGGTTCTCGCCATTGACGTCGGGCCAGACATGATCGTTGCCGAACCGGTCTTTGCCCTCCGAACCCATGCGGCTGGCGATGTAGATGACCTTCATGTCGTCGGCGTCCGGCCAGGTCACACTGTACTTGACCGGCTTGTAGGGCCAGGCAATGTCGTCGACCACCTCGTACCAGACCACCGTGAAGTCGTCCCCCCCATCATTGACCGGGAAGATCGGGCCGGTATGCGTGTCGCGGTCATGCAGCAGGTCGTTGTAGCGCGTCAGCGCGTTGAAAATGTAGCCGTTCTCGACCATATCCGGGTCATGGTAGCTGCTGGTGATCTCCTGGCCGACGGTGGCGGACCCCGTTTCGACCGTTCCCGCGTTGTACTCGGCAGTCGAGACCAGCCGCACGCTGACATACTCCCCGGTGACATTGCCGGTCGCGGGCTCGCCGTCTTCGTCAGTGGTGGTGAACAGCAGCACCGCGTAGCCCGCACGGCGCGCCGTGAACCGGCTTTCGCTGACCCGGGCGCCGCTGGTCGAATACTCGAGCCGCACGAAGTGCTGGTGATCGTTAAGGGCCGGCTCGAGATTGACGTATGTCGTGTTGGCAATGTGGCGGTAGCGGTAGTGCTCAGGCGCCGACGGCTCGTCCACCGTCACTTCCGTGATGTGACGCTTGCCGACCTCGTCCTTGCGCATCCATTCGACGCGGATCACGCCCGGCCGCAGCGTGTACAGCCGCCGCTGTCCCTCCGGGCCGCCCCACAGCGCCATATTGGCGCCGTTGCTCCCGACCGGGGCTGCACCGCCCTTGATGGCGACCAGGGGGTTCTGGGTCAGGTCGACGTTTTCGTAACTCGGCCGGCCATCCTGGCCATCGAGGATTTCCTCGATCGGGACGTCCTCTCCCAACAGGCAGCCGCCGGTATAGATCAGGAAGGCGTACTCCCAGACGACCGCGGAGGGCTGGGTCAAGATAACGCCGTTCACGGGATCGCCGTTGCCAGCGTCGGGGATGTCGCCGTCGCCGTCGCGCGTCTGCGGCGCCATATCGCTGCCGTACACGTTGACGACCTGGGCGCTGAGGTCCATGGACACGCCGTGCGCCAGCCAGACCGAACCGCTCCCTACAAAAATCTCATCGGACACTTCGGTCCTGGGACCGCTGTCGGTGTCCGAGGCATTGCTCGAGACCGATAGCCGATGCTGCTTCTCCCAGAGGAACTCGATGCTGGTCGGGGCGCTGAGAGAGAAGGCCGTGATGCCGCGCCGGGCAATGGTCTCTTCTTCCTCGTCGAACGTCTTGTCGTAGCTGAAAATCACCTCGTCGACCGTGCCGCCCCGAGTCAACCGGTAGCCGCGGCAGCGGTAGCGCGTCCCCACCTTGGGGTCCGGAACCACATACTCATCGACGGTCGCCGAAATCGAGGTGCCGGACTCCTGCCACTCGCCGGTCACGTTCAGGGCCGGGTCGCCTGCATCGTCGTCCAAGTCCGCATGGTCGGAGGAGACGGACACGGTGAACTCCTCGGTCCACTGCGCGGTCACCGTGGCGTCTTCGTTGGGCGAGAAGGTGAGCTGGTACAGCGGCTCACCCGGCTTCGGCACGACCGCGGGCTGCGAGGTGAACCCGTCGCAGCGGTAGCGCCGGACGGCGGCGCTCGCATCGGTGGTGCGCGCATTCAACGAGTTGTAATAGAGATACTCGGGCACCTCGACGGTCAGTTCACTACTGCCGCGCTTGATCAGCTTGCGCGTGCCTTCGTACGGTTCGAGATCGCCGGTCTGGAGCGTAACCTCGGAACCGAGTGTCACACTGACCTGCTGCAGGCTATCGAGCGAGTAGTCGAGTTCGGTGAGAAAGCCCTTGTAGATGTTCGAGTTGCTGCCATAGACCAGGTCGTTCGTCAGGCTCCCGGAGCGGAACGTAATCCTGGCGCTCGATGAACTGCCCTTGTACGCGCCCACGATGGCGCAGCCGCCCTGGTCCGGCAGCGGCGCGACGGCGGCGCCGTAGACCGAGGCGATGCCCGAGCCCTCGAAACGCTCGGCCGCCTGCACGTTCAGCGTGGCGTCGAGGCGCGCGGCGAAGAAGCTCCACGGCATGGCGGTGGACAGTTCAAACTGCCCAATCTCGATGGTGCCAAGCGCGAACCGACCGACCACGAAGACGTTGCCCCCGTCGTCGACGGTCAGGGCGTCCGGCCGGATCTCGCCGCGGCCGGTGAAGAAAACCAACTGCCGCCGCCAGAGACTTGGGCTCAGACGCCAGACGAACCCGTCCGCCTTGTCGCCGTGCCAGTTGTCGTCCGTGCCGGTGCTATCGATGCGCGCGTCGTAGTCGTCGGCGTCGGCATCCTCGGAATGGATGTTATCGCGCCAGTAGCCGCAGGCATAGAGATAGTCGTTGGCGAACACCAGGTCGGTGAACGCCCCGTCCGTGTCAAAGCGGTAGAGTTCGGTCAAGGTGTCCTTGGCGCCAGAACTGGTCAGCTTGGCGATGAAGGCGACGCCGTCCTCCTCGCCGATGTCGGCCCCGAACTCGAGGGCGAAGTCCATGTTATTCGGGTCGCGGTTGTGCTCGATGTCGTTGGCGACCTTCCAGGCGATGTAGACGTTGCCCTCGGGGTCTCCGGTCACGGCGTGGCAGTAATCATCCTCGGCAAACCCGAACTGCGTGGCCCAGACGTGCCTGCCCGTAGCGGCGTTCAACTTGACCGCAAAGATGTCGGTGACGCGGTAGTCCCGGTCGCCGTCGTCGTCAAGGTCGTCATCCCACCAGGTCTCGTTCGAACCGCCCAGCACGTTCTGCGACCAGCCGCCCGAGTGGTGTTGGCGCAGTTCCAGATGGTCGCCGGAGTAGTCGCCGGCCACCAGCACTTTGTCACCCACGACCTCGATGTCGGCGATGTGGACTTGGGGCTCCGGGTCGAGGTACTTGGAGTGGGTGAGCTTGTATGCCGCCGCGTCGTCGACGTAGTTGAAGAACGTGCACCACTGGCAGGCGCCGTCCAAGTTCAGTTTGGCGACGAACGCGGCGGAGTGACAGTCGCTGGGCGTCCAGATGTCATCGGCCGTGTTGCGCTCGGTGTCGCCGGCAATGTAGAGGGCGTCCGTGGTGACCTTGACGCAGCGCGGGTAGAAGGGCTGGGCCTGGTCGCGGACGCTGGCGAGGACCGTGCGCAGGTTCTTCGACCAAAGCCAGTTGCCGTTCGCGTCCATCTTGGCGATGTAACCGTCGGAGTACGACACCGAAAAGCCATTGCTGCCGGCGAGTTTCACAATGCCGCTGCTGCCCTGTTCGCCGACCGTGCCCTTGTGCGCACCGACCACGTAGACGTTGCCGTTCGCATCCACGGCGACCGCCTTGGGCCCGTGCTGGACGTACTCGAGTTCGTGCATCCCGGACTCGGACTCGTTTTCCCAGTAGTCGTCATGGGTGTTGACGCCAGTCTCAAAGCGGGACTGGGCGTGATGCCGGTACGGCTCGCTCTCGGAACTGAGTTCGCGGTAGAAGGGCTCGAGGGCGTGGGCGCGGGGCATGAGAAGCGCCGTGACGATGGAGAGCAGGGAAATGCTGAATGCTGAATGCTGAATGCTGAACGGCAGACGGGGGCGGGGGGAAATGCTGAGTGATGAATGCTGAATGCTGAATGGGGAGAGAAGACGGAAGACGGAAAGGCAAAGCGGGAGACATCTCTGCCCATGGCATGGAGTTGAGTTCATTGCTGCGTTCCTCTGGCGTATGGGTATGCGCGTAGGCATCGTGGTCTATCTCCCGTCGAGTCTCCGTTTCGCGGTTGTTACGGAGGCCGCGAAAATGGCCATCAGCTCGTAGGTCTCCTTGACGAGGGCGTCAAGGCTGCCAGCACGGACGATCTCGCTCCGAACAATGAGTTCCAGCCAGTAGTCGGTCTCTTCGAGTTCCTGCTGGCCGCCTTCCATCTTGCTGATGAACTCCGCGACGGACCGGGCGCGCGTGGCCTCGCGGTAGTGCGCCCCGACCGATGTCCCACTCCTCAGCGCCTGCTGTCCGAGGACGCGTGTAACATCCGTCTTTGGCAACGAGCAGTACATCCGTATGATTCCGAGCGCATACTCCGTAGTCCGCGCTCGCAGATCGCACCTGGCCTCACGTTCCATGACCTCCAGCAACCGGCAGCCGTCAGGAATCGCCGTGTAGTCGACTTGCGCACTCGCCTTCCTACGCGTTCGCCGCTTGTCCCCGCCCTGCTTCATCCGTATCTCATCCTCCGTATTCTGTTCATCTGCCACTCATCACTCATCACTCATCACTCAGCACTCATCACTCAGCACTCATCACTCAGCACTCAGCATTCAGCACTCAGCATTCATCACTCCGCATTCATCACTCCGCATTCAGCACTCAGCATTGTCACTCAGCATTGTCACTCAGCATTGTCACTCATTGTTCAACGTCGCCACCGGGCTGATGCGCTGCAGTTCGAACGTGCCTTCCAAGCGGATCGGCTTCTTGTGCAGCCCGCTGATGGTTTCCTGGTACACACCCGACAGGCGGTCCACGCCCTGGCCGGGCTTCGCGCCCGCCGTGGGTTCGGCGTCGAACAATAGGAAGAGACTGCGGTCGACACGGAAGCCGGTCTTGCTGTCCGGGTGGTACTTGTGCCGGTACGGGTTCGTCGGGTGATCGGCCGGAACGGTGATGAAGCCGTAGCTGACGTGGCCGAACCCGAGTCCGCCCTCCATGGGCCACTCGTTGCCGTCGAAGTCATAGAACACGCTCGACTTACGTAACCCGATCAGGACGCCATTGCGATTGACCAGGCCCACGAAGTCGCCGAGCTTGCTGTCGTCCGTAACCAGAACGATCTGGGCGTTGTCCTCGTTGTCCGTGGCCGTGCGCATCATGGTCACGTCCTTGAGCAGCCGCACCTGCCCGGTACTGTCGGTGTGCAGCAGAATATCGATGATCATCTCATCGCGGGTCGGGGTGGGCGTGAGGGCGACTTTGGCCACCTCGCTAACCTTGTTCAGCTTCACCTTGCCGGTCCACAGGCCCGCAGACGCCGGCACGCGCGAAAGGTCGAAGTCGGCGCTGTTCGTGCTGTCGGGCGCGATGTACTTGCCATCCACCCAGTCTTCTTCCTCGGTATTGTTCAGCGTGCCCACGACATCGCTGTCCGACTCATCGAAGATCGTGTCGCCCAACCCCTCGTTCAGCCGCCAGTAGCCCCACAGCCCAGGCGTGTTATCGAACAGTTGCCGGTCGTAGAACACCTGCACCTCGCTCGGGGTGCGCACGTAGTTCCACAACCGCACCTCATCGATGGCGCCGTTGAAGAACGCGTCCGCGCCGGCATCGCTGCCCAGCGTGCTGCCGTCCCAGGTCGCGTTCGCAGGCAGCGTGACGTTCTCGCCGTCCGCACTGACCGCCTGTTCAAGGCCGTCGATGTAGAGTCTGACCACGCCGTCTGCGTCCACGGTCACCGCGACGTGCGCCCACACCGTCGGCGTGAACACATCCTCGGCCACGAGCGAGCCGGTCACGGCCCCGCCCTCGATGACCTCGAAGCGCAGGTCGTTTCCGACCGTGAGCAGCGAGACGGAGGTCTGGTTGTCCGCGGTGGCCAGATGGAACACCTGCATGGTCAGATCGTTCTCGTCGTCGTCCTGAAGCGCGTCGGGCCGGACCCAGGCCTCGGCGGAGAAGCCGCCGGTAAGGTCCGCGGCCAACGCGTCCAGGGCAACGTCCTCGTCGGCCCCGTCCAGACAAATGGCATACTGGATGTCAGACCACTCTTCGAGCACCACCCCGTCAACCCGGTCGCACGTCTCGAGGTTCACCAGCGCGCCGTCACGCGGCGTACTGCCGGCGGAGTCGAACGCCGTGCCGCCGCAGCCTTCGTTGAACCGCCAGTTGGCGAACAGGCCCGAATCGTTGTCCCGGACAATCTTGTTGTAGTTGGCATCAATCCTGACGTCGGAGCGGGCCACGTTCCAGATACGCAATTCGTCGATGGCGCCGTTCAGGGCGCGCCCCGTCACCTCCGGGTTGGCGCCGACCCAGACGGGGTAATCGCTGGCTTGAACAAATCCCGCGACGTCCAGTTCGGACGCGTCCAGTTCGCCGTCGATGTAAATGCGTTTCCGGTGCATATCGGCATCGTAAACGACCGCGACATGCGTCCACTCGCCGGGCTCGATATCGCTGTCGCTCACCAGTTCCGGCAGGTCGTCCATGTCGTCGTCGTCATCGGTGTCCCTCTGGATGCCGGGCGTCGAGAACGCGATCTGCTGCGTGTCCGCATAGCGCCGGACCTGCCAGCCCGAATCCCCCTTCGAGACCATGGCTTGCCAGGGCGTGTCCCAGGCCTCGACCCGCAGCCAGAACTCGACGGTGAAGCTGCCGCCGAAGTCGAAATCGTCCTCGTGATCCGCGTCAATCTCCACGCACTGCCCCTCGGCGCTGAAGGCAATCGCGTGGTCCCCGCCGGAGGGCGGGTCGAAATGCCGACCCGCGACCCAGCACAGGTCGGTATCGAAGTTCTCCAGCGTACCGTCGGCGCCATAGCGCCCGGAATCGATCAGCAGGTCGGCCCAGCCGTCGTCGCCGTGCCACAGCCCGACCAGACCGGTCTCGCCGCCACGCCGCAGCTCGGTCATGCCGACAGCAAGTTCGTCCGCGCTGAGCGCGCGGTTCCAGACCGTGACCTCGTCGACCACGCCGGCGAAGTACCCGTCGGGCAGGCCGGTCGAGTCCAGGGCCGACCCGATGGACGGCGTCTGGATGGAGACGTGGGCCGGGACCTGGCCGGAAGTGGCCTGTGTCCGTTCCAGCGCACCGTTCAGGAAGAGCTTCAGTTCGCCGGCGCTGCCGGAGTACTCGTAGGTGACGGCGGCGTGGTACCAGGTGTCGTCCTGCAACACTCTGGTTCCGAGCACGTTGACGCTGACGTCGTTGCCGTCGAGAACCTGGAAGGTCGCGGCAAGGACGCCGGTCTCGCCGATGCCCAGCAGGTAGTTGACGAGCGTGGCGTTGCCCGCGCCGATGTGCTCTTCGCGCCCCTTGGCGACCAGCGGCACGGCGACAATCCCGTCCGGGCCGGTCGTGGTGGTCGTTCCCAATCCGGTCCGTTTGAACCAGCAGGCGATCGTGAACGTCTGCAGCCCAAGCCGCTGGTCGGGATTCTGCAGTACCACATAGTCGTCGGTGCCATCGAATTCGAGGGCCAGTTCGCCTGCGGGCGGCGGGTAGAAGTCAGCACCCACCACCAGGTTGACGTCCAGCATGTTGTGCAATGTCAGTGCATGCCCGCCGCTGCCCAGGTCGCGGACCTCGCTTGTCTCCGTGTCGTGAATGCGCCAGTACCCCGTGAGGCTGACTGCAAGAGCCCGCACGTACCGGTTGAAGTCGGCCTCGATCTCGGCCGCCGTCCGGGCGACCGACCAGCACCGTACCTCGTCCATCGCGCCGATGTAGAGGTTGACTTGATCCGCGTCACTGCCCACGAACAGGTTGTTCGCATTGTCCGCACCCGTGATGTCGGCGGGATAGTCCGCCGCCACCTCGGTCCCGTCCTGGAAGAGCGTCACCTGCTCCTCGGCACTGTCGTAAACGACCGCCACATGGTGCCAGGCGCGGTCATCGACCGCACCGCCCTGGACCGAGATCTCGCCGAGCAGGTCGAAGACCCAGTGCTGCTCGTCGTCGCTGAGGAAGATGCCCCAGGCGGAATCCTCGCTGTTCGAGTCGGCGTTGGTGATCACTGGGACCCGGCCGGTCCACGGCTCGGGCTTCAGCCAGAGTTCGAGCGTGAAACTGGCGCCGTCCATGACCAGCGCGGCGCGCGGCAGCACGGCGTAGTCGTCGAACCCGTCGAACTCCAGGGCGACCGGTGCGGAGTCCGCAATGTCCCCCGTGCCGTCCGGCGGCACGCCGCCGGTATCCAGGACGAAGCCGGGCTCACGGTCTTCGCGGTTCGTCAACACCATATTGTGCAGCACGGCGTCCTGCGCCGGGGCGGCGGCATCCGTGGCCGCGTCCGGGTCGCCGTCGTCGAAGTTGTAGAACGCGGTCAAGCCATACTCATCGCCCTCGAGTTCGTACTCCCAGAGCCGCGCGATGTCCTTTTCCGGCAGGGCCCACTCCCAGACGGCCAACTCCTCGATGTGACCTTTGAACAGCGCGTCTGCGTCCGAGTCGGGGTCATCCCCGATGGTGATCGTCCCGGCACTTGGTTCCAGTCGTCCACCGGCAAAATCGCTCCGGCGCGCCACGTCGGTTGCGAAGTCCGCCACATCGGTGGGGCCGCAATACAGACGCGCGGTGAGGCCGTCATTGGCGGCCACGACACGGTTCCAGGCGCCGAACGTCGCCACGGCGTCGAGTGTCTGGGTCAACTCGCCGTCGGCAGTCGTGAACGTATGGACAATCGCGCCGTCCGGCTGCAAGGCGACCGTGCAGGCCGGTCCCTTGAACAGGCAGATGTCGGCCGCGGGCGCGGCGGCGTCGGGCTTGAACCAGAGCGCCACGGTGTAGGCCGTCATCTCGATGCCGTCGACCGCGAGGTAGTCGTCGACGCCGTCCAGGCACAGGACATATTCGCCGGGTGGCGGGAACTCCAGCGCCAGGTCGTCGACTTCGTGCCGGTCCAGGTTCGGGTAATCGACGTTCTTCATGCTCGCATCGCCGTCGGCGCCGGCCACGTCTTCGACGGTCAACCCCGTCGGCTGGTCGAACGTGAAGTAGGTATCGAGCCCGGTCTCATTGCCGCGCCGGCCATGGTTGTAGGTTTGGGCGACCTCGGTGGCGCCGAGCACCCGGTGCCAGAGTTGGAACTCGTCCATCAGGCCGTGGTAGAAATGGCGGTCGGTCGGCTCGGTCGGCTGCATGCCGATGACCAGGCGGTCGGTCACGGGCGTGCCGGCAATCGTGCCGCTGCCGTCCGGGACGCCGTTGACATAAAGCGTCACGTTGTTCCCGGTCTTGGTAACCGCAACGTGGGTCCAGACGTTCGCGGGGATGACGGCCGTCCCGGTTACCGTGCCGCTCTGGCTGACCTCCTCGTACTCCAGATGCCCGGCGTTGAGGCGCAACGCGGCCAGATGCCCAGACCCGTTCTCCGTGTCAGCCCAGACGACGATCGAGTGCATCCGGCTCACCGTCTGCGGCTTGACCCACACCGCGATCGTCATCGGGTCGGGGCGCGCCTGGTGCGGCAGTTCCAGGTAGTCGTCGATGCCGTCGAAGAACAGCGCGTTCTGGCGGTCCTGAAGCCGGACCATGGGCAGGCCGGTCTGCGACACGCGGTGGGCCTGGTCCAACCCGGTCGAGAGCGTGCCGTCGTAGAACCCGCTGCCCGAGCTGTCGACCGCGCGCGCCCCGCCGCCTTCGTCGAACTTGTAGTACCGGACCAGGTGCTCCTCGTCGCCCCACAATTCCTCCGTGGGGATGCTGGCGAGCGCCACGTCCCAGAACGTCACCTCGTCGATCAGGCCCTTGAACGGACGCAGGGATGTGTCGGTCGCCGCCGAACCGATGGCCAGGGCGTCGAGCTGCGGCGTGCGGGCGATCGTGCCGTTGATCGAGGCCTTGCCGTTCAGGAAGAGCGTCACGGTCGTCCCCGTCTTGGCCACGCCGACGTGGACCCATTGATTGTCCTGGAGCGTCGGCGCCGCGACCAGGGGGCCCCACTGGCCGTCGAACTCGCAGTACATGAGCTTGCCTTCGGTGCTCACCCGCAGTTCGGCGAAATGCCCGCCAGGCCCGCCCCAGCCCGCGACCACGTCGTCCACGGCGTCATCGGCGCCTGTCTTGTCCCACTTGATCCAGGCGCCGACGGTAAACGCCGCGTCGCGCGGCGAGAACGGCAGACTCACCGAGGTATCGGCGCCGTCGAACGACAGCGACTGCTCGGTGGGTAGCGGCTTCTCGAACACCAGCCCCTCGGGCTTGATCCAGTGCAGATCGAACGCGTAGTAGAACACGCCATCGTGGCCGTTCGACGAGTAGTCCGTAACCAACTGCCCGCTGCCGTCGGTGCACGGCCAGTAGGCGAGCAGGCCGGCCTCGTTGCCAGCCAGCCGGGTGTAGAGGTGGTCCTTGATCTCGATGGCCGTGCGGACCACGCCCCAGATGCGCACTTCGGTGATGTACCCGAGGAACGGATCCGCGTCCAACCCCGAGCGGCCGATGAAGCCGTCCACGACGACATCAGGCAGGTCCTGGGTCAAAGCAACCTGCTGTTGCTGCTCGCCATCCAGGTAGAAGACGACGTAGCCGTTCTGCCCGGCTGGCTTGTTGAGCACCCACGCCAGGTGATGCCATTCGCCGACCGTCACGGTCGCATCGCTCTCGATCCAGCCATTGCTGTCGTCGAAATACGCCAGATGCTCGGAGCCGTCATGGCCGGCGTACAAGGTCAGCATGCTGTTGCCGAACCCGTACACGGCCGGATTGTCCGCCGCCGCGGTCTTGTAGACCCAGGCTTCGATGGTCATCGTGTCGGTCGGGGCCAGGCCCTCGCCCACGTACACAAACGTGTCGGCGTTGATCTCCACGGCGTAGTCGCCCGTGGGGCGAACAACATAGCGATTGTCATGGACCACACGGCCGACGCTGTTGTACAGCGTCAGGTCGTGGCCGTGGCCGGTGCTGTCATAGGCAGTGATGCCACTGCCCTCGTTGAATTTCCAGTAGGCCTCGAGACCGGCCTCGTCGCCATGCAGTTCCTTGTTGTACAGGAAGTTCACATCGTCGGGCGACAGCACCACGGACCAGTAGCGGATTTCATCGAGGAGTCCATCGAAAAAACCGTAGTCGCCGCGGTAGGCGCCGATGCGGATGGCGTTGGCCGTGGCCGCCATGGCGGCCGGCGTCGAAGCCTGGAACGTCCCGTCCACGTAGAGCATCATCTCGCTGCCGTCGTAGGTGCCGCACACGTGATGCCAGCCGGTATCACCCCAGACGTACGACAACTCGCGCCACCCCTGGCCCGTTCCCTCGCCCACGCTGAAGATCACGCCCTGCCCCGCTTTCCGGGCCACCACGAACTGACTCGATTGCGACACGGGAGCGTTCGCCGCCAAGCCAACCGTGAGCGACACGTCCTGGAACGTCACCGTGTCCGCCGCCGCATCGACGGTCGTGGCCGTCGCTACCAGTTGCCAGGGATCGTCGCTGGTGTGGTTGCGCCGGTACAATCCGATATCTCCGGGGGTGACGGCGTCGTTCTCCGTCAAGTCCTCCGCCAGCGTGAACGTGTAGTCGGCGACGTAGGGCGAGCCGTACACGGCCCAACTCCAGTAGTCGTCGTCCCCGTCGCGGTGCAGGACCCAGTACTGCTGGTCGAACGGGTGTGCGTTGACGGGAAAGGCGCCGGGGTGATCGGCGATCCGCACGGCCGTCAACATCGCGGCCGCCGGGTCCGCGAAGGTGACCGCGAGGTCGGCATCAGGGAAGGTCACCGTCGCTGCTTTGGGGTGCGTCTCCGCCACCCCGGCGCCGAACGGCGTGGTCGCCGTCACAAAACGCGCATCGTTATTGACGGTCGCATCGTTCACGCCTGTGGAATCGACGGCTGTGTCGCTGCCCACCGCGTCGTCCAGCCGGTAGTAATGCAGCAGGCTCGGCTCGTTGCCGGCGAGCGTACGGTGCATGTCGCCGACGATCTCGGCCTGAGACCGCGGCACGTCCCAGATGCGAAGTTCGTCGAGGGTCCCGGACGTGGTCTTGCCGCCCTCGTTGCGGTCCAGGAAACAGGCGCCCGTTCCGGTGGGACCGTAGCTGCCGGAGTAGTCGTTCTGCTCGATACCGTTGACATAGAGCCGTAACCGCTGGCCGGTCGCGTCGGCGTCGAACACGCAGGCGATGTGGTACCAGGTGTTGGCCGGTTCCGTCATGAAACACGCGTCGGTCTGGTTCGAGCCCACCAGGTCTCTGGTATCCCAGTCGCCGCCGCCCGGGTTGTCGCCCACGATCAGGTAGAGGCGATCGAAGTAGTCGAACGCCATCAGGCGCACGAAGTTGCCCTCGCCGGTCGTGTCACGCGTGATCTCGAACACCGTCTCCTCGTAGTTCAGATGCGTCGGCTTGAGCCAGAACTCGATGGTGAAATCGCTGATGGTGTTGCCGGTTCCGGTGAAGATCGCGGGGAGACCGAACCTGATGTCATCGCCCGAGTCGCTCGCCCACAGCGCGTGGTCGTCGCGGTCCGGCGTGACCGGCGTGCCGTCCTGGCTGGCGAAACACCAGTCGGTCTCATCGTCATAGCCCTTGTCCAGCATGGCCTGACGCGCGCCGAGTTCATCCTGCTTCACCCAGAACTCGACGGAGAACGGAGCGCTGTCGAACACCGGGTCGGCGGGCACATCCGCATACCCGTCCGTGCCCGAGAACGAGGCCGCACGTTCGTCCGGCGGCGCCGGGAAAAGGTCTGGCGCGGTCGTGGCATCCAGCGTCCCCGCCAGTCCGCCGCCGCTGTAGCCGAGGTGACCGTTTCCCGTCCGGTCGACGATGACCGCGTCGCCGGCGCCGTTGAAGTCGTAGTAGACCTCCAGCCCTGACTCGGTACCGTTGAGGCGGCGCCGATAGCTCTGCAGGATCTCCTCATCCGTGCGGGCCACGGACCAGATGCTGAGTTCGTCCATCCAGCCCTGGAAGGTCGAGCCGATTCGCAGGAAGGGGAACGCCGGCAGCACGGCGCCGAGGTCGGCCGTGCTGTCGCTGTACACGGGCCGGCCGTTGACGAAGAATGTGCAGGTGTCGTTGGCGCCGTTGGTATTGGCCTCGACGCGCAACGCCACATGCTGCCAGGCGTACAGCTCGACCGCCGTGTCACTGCCAGCAGCCGGGATCGTGCTCTGGCCGTTCCTGATGAGCTTCAGCACGCCGTCCTGGACAATCCACGTGTAGCAGCCCGCGCACCAGCCGGACACGCGGTCGTTGATCGCGATGATGTTCTGCCAGGTGCCGCTAGACTCGACGGGCCGGATCCACGCTTCCCAGGTGAAGTCGCCGGCGTAGTCGAACGCTTCACTGCCCGTCACCGACACGGACGGCGGATCGTACAGGCACTGTTCGGTGTCGGGGAGGTAGCTGAACCCGCCGGGGAACGTGTGGTCGATCCGGCTCGCATCGCTCATCAGGAACATCCGGCCATGACGCCGGTACACGGACGCATCGAGCAGTGTGGTGCCGCCGCCCTCGTTGAACTTGTAGTAGCCTTCGAGGAAGGGCTCGCTGCCGGCCAGTTCCCGGTTCATGTCGGCGGCGATCGCGGCGCGGTCCCTGGCCCGGGACCAGATGCGCACGTCATCCACGCGCATCTCGCTGAGCTCGCCGCGCCACTCCCCGCCGTTGAAGTCGTTGCCGACCAGCATCTCACCGAAAGCCTGGTAGTGCTCGAAGGTCAACGTTTGTTCGTGAACCTGCACCCCGTCACGGAAGACACGCAGTTCCGCATTGCCGCCGGTCTCACTGCCGTCCGTGAAGGTGACAGCCCAGTGATGCCAGTCGGCGTCGGTATAGGCGGGAGCAAGGTCCACGGTGAACTCCTCCCAGTTTGGAGCGGCATCATCGTACCGATAGTCAACGAAGAAGGCGTTACCTTGGGACGCCTTGCGGAAGCCGATGCGCAGGCGTACCTCCGAGGCGGTCTGCTGACAGAACACATACCCATCCCAATCGGTGGTCGAGTTCAGCAGATAACGTTGCGCCCAGAACTCGATGGTCAGGCTCTGGTTGGCAAGGTCGATACTCGAGGTCAGCCGGGCGTAGGGGTCGCGTTCTCCGTAGTTCTCGCCCGGGGCGAACTCGATGGCCTGCTCGCGCGGCGACGCGGGCCCAAGCGCGAACGGCGCCGCGGTGGGCGCGAACTGGCCCCAGTCCCCAAGGATCGTTCCCGAGGAACTCACCGAGTCCTGGGCCCCGCCGATCACGTCGACCCAGTCACACCTGCCGTCGTACCCGACCCATTCGTTGAAGCGCAGGCAACGCACCAGGCTCCCGTCGTTGGCCGTAACGGTACGGAACCGGTTGGTGCTGATCTGCGCCGCGGTCCGCACCTCCGTCCAGATGCGCAATTCGTCGAGGGCGCCGTCGAAATACCCGGTCGCGTCCCACGTCTTCCGGCCCAGCTCGAACGCGGAGCCACCGAGGTGGGGCGCCCGCGCCTGGTCGCTGGCCACCAGCACCCCGTCGCGGTAGATGCAGCGGGCGTTGTCCTGGTGGTTGTACGTCACGGCCCAGTGGTGCCAGGCGGTGTCGGTGTAGGTCGCCGTTGTGGCGAGGATGTCGTGGTTCCCATCGTGGTGATAGAATTTGAACAGGAACCGATTCTGAGAGTCGAACGCGATCGCCATGCCGCTGGCCAGTTCCGGCGCGTCGTCGGGCGGCGCGTCCTCATTGCCCTCGGAATAGAGCATATCGACCGTCCCGGTGCTGTCACGCCGGGCCCACATCTCGATGGTGTAGGAGGTATACAGGCCCCACGGCGGGTAGTTGATCAGCAGCCTCGAGAGGTCGAAGTCGCTGTCCTCAATCGTCAGGTAGTCGCTGCTGCCGTCCAGTTCGAGCATCCAGTCGTGCGGACCGGCGGGCAGGACACTCAGGTTCGACTTGCGCCACTGGGCGCCGTTGTGGATCGTAGCGAAGATGTCGGTGCTGCGGTAGTCGCACGGGGCCAGGCCGGCGCCCTCGGCGAGGGGCAGGTAGTGGCAGAAACCGTCAGCGTCGGTGTGGTTGTGGTACCAGACCTCGCGGTTCCAGTCGCGCAGAACTTTCGTCTCGGTACACGGCTTGGTCCAGATGCGCAGTTCGGCCAGGGACCCGGTGAAGAAGGACGACGTCGCGTCCCTGGCACCAATGTAGATGAGGTTGCTGTTAGCCGTCATGTCCCCGGTGCCGGCCATGGTGTATGCGCTCACACCGTCGAGGTACAGCGTGACAGTGCTGCCGTCATAGCGGACTGCCACATGGTGCCACGCGTTGAGCGAGACGGCCGGCGCGTTGCTGAGGACGGTCGGATACCAGTCCGCCAATGGGATGCCCCAGAACTGAAGTCGTGCCGTGCCGCCGTCGTCGGCGACGCGCAGTGCGAACGAGCCATCTTTCTTGAGCAAGTAGCCGTCGGTCGCCTCCGGCCTGAACCACATTTCGATCAGGAACTCATTGTGCAGATAGTTGGCGCCGCTGTTCTTGAGGGCAGAGCAGGGCGGCAGGGTCACATAGTCGTCCACACCGTCGAAATGCGGGGCAAACCTGGCCCCTTCGCTGCCCACGGCCACCGCCATGGATTCCGAACTCTGGCTCTGCCCGGCCTGGCCGTCCGCCGGTTCGGCCCGCACGCGCCAGTAGTAGGTGGTGTTGCCGTCCAGGCCCGTGACGCGGTAGCTGGTGACGTCGCCGACCTGCAGATTGCTGTACCCCGACAGTAGTGACGCGAACTCCGGGTCGGTCGCGATATCGAGGTAGTAGGTGGCCGGCGCAGTCCCGGCCTCGGGCGCATCCCAGCGCAGCACGAACGCCCCGTCGCCGTCCGGCACGGCGGCATACGCCGCCGGCCGGGCCATGGCATAGCTCTCGACCCAGTTCGAGGTGGCGCCGGTGAGGGCAAAGTTGTACAGCGTGCCAGTGAGCCCGTTCGGGCCGGAATCCGTGACGGTCGTGATGCCGGCATTGTCGCCGCCCGCCGTGCCGTGGTCGAACCGCCAGTACCCGACCAGGCCCGTCTCGTCGCCGGCCAGCGTGCGGTTCATGCCCCAGCGGATCTGCGCGTCGGAGCGCACGACGTTCCAGATGCGCACGTCGTCCAGCCGGCCCAGCATGTAACTGCTTCCCGACGGGGTGGCGCCGCCGCCCGCTTCGGCCCCGACCTGAAGGCTGTTCGATGCGTTGTACTGGATGGGATAGTCCGTGCCGGCATCCGTGGCGTCGCGCAGAATACCGTCGACATACAGACTCGTGACCTGCCCGCTGCAGGTCAGCGCGAAATGATGCCAGCCGGGCGTGAGGGCCGAGAGGGGACAGTGTACGTAGCGGTACGCGCCGTTCAGTCGTACCATGCCCTCCACACGCGCGTCGTTGGCCATCACATACAGCCTGTGGCCCCCAGTCTCCGTACAGCTCACGAATACTCTCTCCACGGTGCTGGTCGCCCACGTGCTCATGTAGGCCCAGACCTCGACGGTCATCGCGTCCGTAGGTTTGAGTCGGTTGTCGTTGCCGAGGGTGACATAGTCGTTGGTTCCGTCGAAGTCGAGGCAGTTGCCGGGCGGCGCCATGATCGCCCGGAATGAACGTTCGCTACCGTAGGCCGTGCCCTGCGCATTGGTGGCGTAGGAGCGGACATAGTAGCGCTGGTCGAGAGTGAGCCCCGTCAGGCCACTCGAAAACACGCCCGTCCCCGTACCGTCGCTGGTGATGCCGTCGTGGGCGGCCACGGTCGGGCTGCCGGTCGTATTCCAGACGCAGCCGCGCGCCGTCACTGCCGAGGCGCCAGCCTCCGTCACCTCACCGCCGCAGGTGGCGGAAAGCGGGGTGACGTCGTCCACTTCCGCGGTGGTCACGCTTGGCCAGCCGAACTTGCCCAGCGTGCAGTAGAGACCGTCCAGCAACGGCACATCGGCGGCCGTAAAGAAGGGGTAATCGAAGTCGCCCTCGATCACGGTGGCGTCCGCGAAGGTGCCGTCGCCGTCCACGAGCAGGCAGAGCTTCGCGGTGTCGCCGAGGTCCGCGAGCCCGGACGTATCGACGACGATATCCCCCGTCGGCGCTCCGGCCACGTCCATACGCCAGACGCGGTTCAGACGCCAGTGCAGGTTGGCCGGCACGTCGGTCGTGTTCTGGGTCTCGGCGCCGCCGTCGTGGCCGATGACCGCATAGTCCGTGTCGGCGATATCCGGATCGACCATCGCCACGCAGCCTGACGGGGTCTCGGTCGAGTCGGTGCGTGACGCCCAGACGCCGCGCAACTGCACCCGGTCGCCGGTCGTGCCGGTGCAGGGTGCGGTCGATGCCACCCACGTCACACCCCAGTACAGCGTGCCGTCATGCCCGTGCCCGGTGCGATCGGCCAGTACCGGGCCGCCATCCAACTGGTCGCCGCGGTAGTAGGCGACCAGGCCGGTCTCGGTGCCGGCGAGCGCGCGGTGCATCGCGTCGCGAATCTGAGTCTGGGTCCGGGCGACGCTCCAAATCCGCACCTCGTCGATGGTGCCGGCGAAGTACCGTCCGTTGTAGTCGCTGCCGATCCGGACCGGGTCGGCGTTCGCCTGAACGGTGTAGCTGCCGCCACCGTTCACGAGCTGACTCCCATTGACATATATCAGCCGGCCGTTTGGGGTGCTGACCGCCGCGACGTGGTACCAGTACCCCGCCTGCAGCCCCAGTCCGAAGGTCGTGACCCCGTCGAACTCGAGTTCCGTCCCATTGAGCCGCAGGACATAGCCGTTGGCGTCCCAACTGTGGTACTTGCTGACCAGGCCGCGCAGGCCGCCCAGGGTATCGGCCTTGAACCATGCCTCGATCGTGTAAGCCGTGGTCAAGTCAAAAGCATCGCTGTCCTCGATCTGGACGTAAGCGTGATCGCCGTCGAACTCCAGCGCCAGATCCGGCGGCGCCATGGGGACGACAAACGCGCGGTTCTCGCCGTAGGCTGTGCCTTGGGTGTTGGTGGCATACGCGCGGACGTAGCAGGTCTGACCTTCGACAAAGCCGCCGATGAGGTTGCTGGTGAAGGCGCCGAGGCCGGCGCCGTTGACGGTGCTGAAGTCAGCCAGAGTCGGGTCCTGGTGCATGGCCCAGACGCAGCCGCGCGCGGTGACCGGACTCAGGCCTTGCGCCGTGACATTTCCGCCACAGGTAGCACTGGTCGCCGTGACACTGGTGACCGCCACCGTCGTAACCTCGGCCAGGTCGGGCGTCGTGAAACTGCCCTCGACCGCCCAGGCGCCGCCAGCCAATGCGGTATCCACCGCCTGGACCGACCAGTAGTACGTGGTGCTGTCGACGAGCCCCGCGACCGTCCAGTTCCGACGCTGGTTGGTGTTGCCGAGGGCAGCCACGCGCCGCCAGCCGGTGGCCAGGTCTGCCATGCCGCCGAAGACGTTCGCGGCGCCGGGACTGGTCCCGACGCGCAGGTTGTAGGTCAGGCCGGCCGCAGGGGTCTGCGCGTCGGCCGCCGCGTCCCAGGCGAGCGTCACGCTCTCCCCGGTCAGCGCCTGGACGGAAAGGTCCGCCGGCGCGCCCGGCGGCGTGTTGACGACCTCGGCGCCCTCGTTGCGGTAGAGTTGAGTTAAGGGGTCACCGTCGCCGGTCTGGCCGGTGATCAGGAGATCGAGATCTCCATCGCCGTCGTAGTCACCCAGCGCCACACTGGCATAATCGACGCCCGTCAGGTCCGCGCTGGGGATCTCGGTGAAGGCGCCCGCATGGTTCCGGTAGACCTTGGCGACATTGCCGCTCTCGGTGTAGCCGGCGATGGCGATGTCCAGATCGCCGTCGTTGTCCAGGTCGCCCCAGGCGACGCCGGCGTCGTCGACACCGACAAGCGCGGCGGCAATGTCAGTGAACGCACCCGCATCGTTGCGGTAGACTTTGGTGACATCGGTGGCGTCGTCGTAGCCGGCCAGCAGGATATCGAGGTCGCCGTCGTTGTCGTAGTCGCCCCAGGCGACATCGGCGACGCACACACCGGTTAAGCCCGCGCCGATGTCGGTGAAGACACCGTCACCCTCGTTGCGGTAGACCTTGGTAATGGATTGTTCGTTCAAGCTGTCGTAGCCGGCCAGCAGGATGTCGAGGTCGCCGTCGGCGTCGTAGTCGCCCCAGGCCATGCCGGAGTCGCCGACATTGGCCAGGGCTATCCCCGAATCGACGAACGTATCGCCGCCATCGTTGCGGTAAAGGCGGGTCACGGCTACGGACATGGTGGCGCCGGCGATGAGCAGGTCGAGGTCGCCATCGTTGTCATAGTCGGCCCACTTCGCGTTGCAGAAAAAGACGCTCACAAGCGGCGCGCCGATGTCGGTGAAGGTGCCGTCGCCGTTGTTGCGGTAGATCGCGGCCGGCGCGTTCTGGTCCCAGCTCACGGTGTACCCGACCATACAGAGGTCGAGGTCGCCGTCGTTGTCATAGTCGCCCCAGGCGGCCCCCGCGAGATCGCAGACCCGGTCGGGCAGGCCGGCGCCGGCGACCGCGGTGAAGACGCCGCCGTCGTTGCGGTAGAGCCTCGTCGTGGGCGTATCGTCGGCGTTCTCGCCGGCCACGATGGCATCGAGGTCGCCGTCGCCGTCATAGTCGCCCCAGGCGATGCCGGCAAAGTCGACATTGACGAACCCGGCGCTCGCCTCGGAGAAGAACGAGATGCTGAACGTCTGCGGCGCGCCGTAGGCCGTACCCTTGGTGTTCGTGGCGTAGGCGCGGACGAAATACGTCGTGTCAACGGCCAGGCCGGTGAGTTCGCTGACGAAGCTACCACCGCCGGTGCCGTCGGTGGTCATGCCGTCGTGGACGGCCACGGTCGGGTTCCCGGCCGTGTTCCAGACGCAGCCGCGCGCGGTGACACTCGCGCCGCCTTCATCGACCACGGCGCCGCCACCCTGGGCCGTATGGGCCGTGAGGGTGCTGACGGCCGCCGTGGTGACCTCGGGCGTGCCCACACCGCCCAGAGTGTAGTAGCCGGCATCGGTGAGCGCCTGCGCGGCAACGGTCAACACACCGTCCACGACGCTGCCGGCAACCGCCGTGGCGTTGCTGAACGTGCCGTCAGCATCGGCCAGCAGCCGCATTCCCGCACGGTTACCCAGCCCCGTCAACCCATTGGAATCGAAGACGAAGTCGCCGGTGAGCGCCGCGTCCGTCTCGAGGCGCCAGACCCGGTTGAGCCGCCAGTCCAGTCCGGCGGGTTTGTCGGCCGTGTTTGCGGTCAGTGCGCCGTTGTTATGCCCGTGCACCACAAAATCGGCGCCGCTGACGCTTGGAGCAGTCAGCGACAGAAGTGAGGAGGGAAGCGACGCGGGCTTGCCGAGCCAGGCGGCGCGCAGGTTGGTGCTGCCGGTGATGTCGTAGGCGCAGGGGAACATGACGGCCAGCCAGTCGTCGTTCGTCATGTTGACGAGCGTGCCGTTGTTGTGGTTGGCGGTCAGGTCCGTCAGAGACGTCCCGGAGGTGTGGTCGAAGCGGTAGTACGCAACCAGGCCAGACTCGCTGCCACCGAGCTCCTTGTGCATGCCGTCCCGAAGCTGGTCCACGGTCCGCGCCACGTTCCAGATGCGCAGTTCGTCGAGCTTCCCTGCCAACGGATAGGAGCTGGCGTTCCACGGCGCGATGCCGATCCGCAGCGGTTGCGTGTTGGTGCCGATGGGGTTGCTCCCCGCCGAAATGGCATAGGACTGCACCCCGTTGATGTAGGCGGTCATCTGTCCGCCGGTCTGCCAGGTCATCGCCACGTGTGTCCAGCAATTGGCCGGAATCGAGCCAGTACTGAAGCTGTAGCGTGTCCCGCTCGAGTTCCAGACCTCGGGGTAGACCCCACCCATGCTGCTGACGCCCAAGACGTAGCCGGGACCGATGCTCGTCTTCCCGACAATTTTCTGGTCGCGCGCAGGCGTGGGCAGATTCACCCAGGCCTCGATGGTCAGCGCGGTCGTGACGCTGAGACTCGACGCATGCGGGACATTGACGTAGTCATTAACGCCGTCAAAGTCCAGGGCCACATGCGTCGGCTCGTCGTGCGTCAGCGTCAACTGACTGAAACTGGTCAGCCCGTTGAACGTGGCCGTGCCGGCGATGTGGTTCGCGCTCGACGCGGTCGCCAGTTGCGACCAGGCGCCGGTGCTGGCAGAAGCGCGGCTGTGCAACTTCACGCGCGAGGGCGTGCATAGATCCTCACGGAAAAGCTGATCCTGCCCGCTGAAGGTCGCCGCCGCCGTATACGTGCCGCCGTCATACGCATGCACGACCCAGTACTCGTCTTCCAGATGCCGCCCGGTCGGCAGAACGTTGGGCGACGCCAGCAGATGGCTGACCACGAAGGTCGTTGCGCCGCTCTTGGCCGTGAAGTTCAGGCTCAAGTCCGTACCGGTGAACGTGACCGCACCGGTCGCACTGACCGTCTGCGTGTAACTGGCGCCGCTCGCCAGCGGGATGGGCGCAGCGATCCAGTCGGTGCCCCCATCCATGTTGGTGAGTGTGCCGTTGTAGGCGTTGGCCGTCGCGTCGGTGGCGGTCGTGCCTGAGCCGTTGTTGAGGCGCCAGTAGCCCTTGAGCCCCGATTCGCTGCCGGTCAGGGACAGGTGCATGGACTCCCGAATCTGCTGTTGCGTGCGGGCCACGTTCCAGGCCCGGACTTCATCGATCTGGCCGTCGAAGTAGCTCGTGTTCCAGCGCCCGATCCAGAAGGCGTTGCTGGCGGTCGCCAGCGTTGCCGTTCTCGTACCAGCCAGGTCGCCGTCGTAGTAGAGCTTCACCGTGGTGCCATCGTAGGTCATCGCGTAGTGATGCCACTGATTCTTGCTGTTCGCCAAGGTGACATCCATGTCGTTGCCGGTACCCCAGAGCTGGATCCGCCACACGTTGTCGCCGCCGCCGCTCACAGCACTCAGCGTACGGAAGGAGAAGTCGTAGAGGTTCGTCCCGGTGGCGCCGGCCTGGAAAATGCCGCCGTCATTGAAAGCACGGGCATAGGCCCACGCTTCGACGGTGCGCGCCCCGGCGCCGGTCACGACGGGCCCCGTGCCGCAGGTCACATAGTCGTTCGTGCCGTCAAAATCCAGGCCCGTGCCCGGGCCGGTCTGCAACGCGTCGTGCGTCAGCACCAACTGCCCGGTCTCGCATACATCGGAAAACACGGCGGTGTCGGCAGCCGCATCGGCACTGGACGCAAAGGCCAGTTGCCCCCAGCTCCCGTCGCTGCTGCCGCCACGGTAGTGCAGCCTGACCCGGGCCGGCGTCGTCTGGTCGTTCGCGGTGACCTGGGTCTGGCCGCTGAGCGTGACGTCAGCGGTGAAGCTCCCGCCATCGTAGGCATCAAGGACCCAGTACTCGTTCCCCAGTGGAGTGCCGGCGGGCCGGAGGTTCGGCGCGGCCCCCAAGCGGCTGGCCACGAACGTCGTCGTGCCGGTCTTGGCCGTGACGTTCATGCTCAGGTTCGTGCCGGCAAACGAGAACGTGCCCGGCGCACTGACCGTCTGCGTCGCGCTGGCGCCTTCCGCCAACGGAATGGTCGAGGCGACCCAGTCGGTGGGCGGGTCCATGTTGGTGAGGGTGCCGGTGTTGCCGTAAGTCGTGGCGTCGGAGGCGGTCGTGCCTGAGCCATTGTCCAGGCGCCAGTAACCCTTCAGGCCCGACTCGGTCCCCGCCAAGGACACGTGCATATACTCGCGGATCTGTTGCGGGGTGCGGGCCACGTTCCAGACCCGGACTTCGTCGATCCTGCCGTCGAACTGCCGCGTCCCCACGTAGGAAGGGCTGGCGCCGATCTCGAGGGGATTGGCGTTGCTGGCGATGTTGGTGGTGGCCGCCGCGCTGGCACACAGTTCGCCATCGATGTAAACGGCCACGGTCGAGCCGTCGTAAACGCCGGCGACGTGATACCATGTTCCCGTGGTCATAACGGCCGCCGAGGTCGCGGAGCGCCACGCCGCGCCATCGCCAAAGTTGAAGTCGGCTTTGCCGCTGGCGCCGCAGCGCAGCATGTACCCGGACCAAGTGCCCCCATCCTTCACCGCGACGCTCCCTTCCCATACATTGGTCTTCCAGGTATCAGCCCTGATCCAGGCCTCCACGGTGATGGCGTTGCCCGCGATCTGCAGGCTCGCACCGTTGCCGCAGTTCACGTAGTCATTAGTGCCGTCGAAGTCCAAGGCATAGCCCGGCCCGACGGCAGACGCCGTGCCGGCAAAGGCCACACAGCAAACGGCAAAGAGAATGCTGAATGCTGAATGCTGAGTGCTGAATGGCTGGAGGAGAATGGCCCGTCGCAGACGGGCGATGCCGAACGTCGCTCGTGTCGTAGTCATCGCGTTATGACCCCAGAAGTTCTCGTGGACCACCCGAATATCAGCCAAAAACAATGCTGAATGCTGAGTGCTGAATGCTGAGTGACTGGAGGAGAATGGCCCGTCGCAGACGCAAAATCCCAAACGTCGCTTTCGTCATAGTCATCGCGTCCTGGCCCCAGAACAGGAATTGTCCACACCTGCCCAACCTTCAACCTTCAACCTTCATCCTTCATCATTCAGCATTCAGCATTCAGCATTCAGCATTCAGCATTCAGCATTCAGCATTCAGAGCAACCCCTCACTCCGCCAATTTCTCCGCTTTCGCGGCCAGGTAGATGAGTACGCCATTGTCGGTGGCGATCTTCAATACGGTACTGTGTTCGGCCTGTGTGAACGCCTCGCGCTTCACCATCAGCGCCAGCGACACGCTGGCGCCGGCCTCGACCGTGCCCATATCCAGGGTCGCCGGCAGGTCGGTATACGACGTCTCGCCCGTCGCGAGGTCGAACACGCGGTAGACCAATGGCAGCGACTGCCCCACGTCCGTGACCGTAACCGTCAGCGGCGTGGTTCCCGAGTTCGTCATGCCGAGGGTCTGCGTGGCGCACTGCACGCCGAAGTCGAGGGTATCGCCGACCGGGATCGTCAAGGACAGCGGGCCCTGGTAGTCCGAACCTTCCGCGCAGCCGACCCAAAAGGCCTGACCGGAACCGAGCGGTTCCCCGCTCAGGTTCGTCACCAGTGTCCAGCGCCCGCTCACCAGCTTGTAGATGCGCTGCCCGGTGTGCGAGCTCGAACCGGCAAAGAACGCTTCGCACGCGGGCGGCGCGGCCGGGTCAACATGGAACCCCACGAAGTTCAGCGAGTTCGGCTGCCAATCGAGACGACGGAACTTGATCTCGCCGAGAATGTTCAAGGTGTGCGCGGCCGTCGCCTTGATCAGGTACGGACGGTTCGCCTGGATCGCGTGGAGCTTGCTCAGGAACGCGTCCGGCCGCGATGGCGCGTACCATGTGCTCCAGCCCGAGTCGGTCCACGGCTGTTCGTCCGGGTCGCGGAGGAACTGCACCGGCGACCGGTCCGCGAAATACGTCGCGACCATCTCGACCGGCGCACCGTCAAAGACCACGGCCGGATCCGTGTCAAGGGGCTCGACCTCGATGAAGACCGCGTTCCATCCCACTTGGAGCGGTATGGACTGGGTCCGCTGCGTGTCCGCGGCCGCGGCCCAGTGCACGACCACGGCAAGGAGGCAAACCCGCGACAACAGGAAGGCGCGCTCGGTAAGACGTTTCATGTTCATCCCCAAGTCGTTCCGGCCCCAGCCCGCAGGCACCGAATCAGAACAGAGGACAATAATACCATCCCTGCCCCGGAGGCTGTGCGGGAAAGGTCTGCTGGCAAACGTTCTGGTAAAAACGTTTATTCCGCAAGAAGCTATACGGCCGTGCCGTGCACGGCAAGCAGGCAGGGACGAATATGCCAAAGAATGTGACGAAACGGCCAGGAACTTAAGGCGGACTCTCGTGCGTCCAGGTCGTGCGGTCGCCTGCGGACGCGCGCGATCTGGTCCATGGTAGAGTGGAGAGCGCGTTGATTCATCCTTCACGGGCATCCAGAAGACGGTTCGCGATACGCTCGCGCGCCAAGAACGAGACGCCGTTGTGCTTGGAGCTTGGAGCGCGAGCGTATCGCGAGCCGAATAAATCGACACGCCCAAAAGGCGGTACTCAGACACCGGACTCTGCCGTCTCCGCGCCTGAGTCCCGGCTTTCAGCCGGAAGCCTCCCGCGCGGCTTCAGCCCGCGGGGACGCGCGTCGCCTCACGCAACAACCGTACCGACACGGTGACGCCCGGCGCCCACGCCACGCGCATCCCGCGCGCTCGCTGAAGTTCGCGCCCACTTCCGCCTGAAAGGCGGTACCCAGACACTACGCTTTTCCCGCGACTGACGCGCGGGAAAAGAGGCGCGTCGCGCCGTCGCTGTCCGGGTTGTGACGCAGTGACCTAATGACGCAGTGACTCAGTGGCCGTCACCCCTCAGCATTCAGCATTCAGCATTCAGCATTCAGCATTCAGCGTTCAGCGTTCAGCGTTACGACAAACATGTTGTCGCAGAGGTAGCCGCTAAGGCGGCTAGGGTCCGCCGGTCCCACGCCGGAGTTCCGACTTGCGGGCCTGTCGGTTCATCCGAGCCGCGTCAGCCCGGCCGGGTACCACGGACGGCCTGTTGCAGACGCCGGACCGCGGTACGACCGAGATGCAGAGGCGCCGCGCTCGAGCCCAGGTAGAGATCTGCCTGGCGCGCGCGCACAGCCCACCGCGTGATGTGATTCCGGTTGATCAGCAACGACCGGCTCAATGCAGGAAAGGCGTCTCCGGGCAGGCGTGCGAGCCAGTCGCTCAGTTTCACGCGCACCATGTGGTCCTTGCCCGCAGCGTCCAGCACGTGCGAGTAGTTGCCGTCCGCCCGGATGGCCGCGATCTCCGCCACCGGCACGACAAACGTCTGGCGCCCGGTGTTGAGGAAAACGGAGTCGTCGTAGCGGTACTGCTCAACGGGACTAAATGTGACGGACGGCTGGGCCTGCGCCCGCGCGATGGCCTTGGCGAGACGCTCCGGTTCCACGGGCTTGAGGAGGTAGTCGATGGCATTGACTTCGAAAGCGCGAAGGGCGTAGTTGTCGTGAGCGGTCACGAAAATGACCCGCGGCCGGTCGCCAATGTCTCGCAAGAGGTCAAACCCCGATTCGCCGCGCAGTTGAATGTCGAGAAATACCAGGTCCGGGTCCAGGGATGCGATCAGGCTGCGGGCCTGCGCACAGTCCCGGGCCTCACCGACAACCGACACGCGCGGATGCGGACGCAGGAGCTGCCGCAGATTTGCGCGCGCCAGGCGCTCGTCGTCGACGATGATCGCAGTGATCGTGTCCATGGTGTGTTCTCCTTGCAGGGGGCACGATACCGCCTGTGGCGCGGTGACTCAATGACGCAGTGACTCAGTGACGCAATGACGCACGACACCGATGGAGGTAACCCGATCGGCGCCACGCGGCTCCGAAGAAGCCCAATCCGTTCCCGGGCCTCCCCCGTGTCGCATGCCGTCGCCTCCCGCATTCCGTGTTCAGCGGCCCCCGGGCGGCAGACCGCCCGGTCATCTCGAGGTGAAACTGACAACGACAGTCCTAAAGCCCGCGAGGACACGGGCGCTCCAACGCTGGGTACGCATCCGAACTGGAGCGCCCGCGTCCTCGCGGGCTCTGGGGGCCCCAGTTTCATGGAAGCGTTCAGCATTCAGCATTCAGCATTCAGCATTCAGCATTCAGCATTCAGCATTCAGCATTCAGCATTCAGCATTCAGCATTCAGCATTCAGCATTCAGCATTCAGCGTTCAGCATTCAGCATTCAGCGTTCAGCATTCAGCATTCAGCATTCAGCATTCAGCATTCAGCGTTCAGCATTCAGCATTCAGCGTTCAGCATTCAGCATTCAGCGTTCAGCATTCAGCATTCTCCCTCCCCCGCCTGCCGGCAACTCGACTCTGACCGCAACCCAGCCGTCACGTTCAATGTACTCGAATCGGTGCTGGTCGTGAAACAGCAGTTCCAGCCGCTTGCGGAGGTTGCTCAGGCCGAGGCCGCCGGCTCGGCCGTCGTGGCGATCCGTCTCCGCCACCCAGCGGCCCGTATTGGCCACCTCAAGCAGGAGCCGCCCCGCCGTCAGTCTCGACTCGATCCGGATGCGCAATGGCGCCGGCCCGGTCTTCATCCCGTGCTTGACCGCGTTCTCGACCAGGGGCTGCAGAACCAGGCACGGTACCGGCAGGTCAGCGGTCCCCGGTTGGACGTCGATGGCCGTGTCGAGTTCGTCCTCGAACCGGTATTTCTCGATGCGCAGGTAGCTTTCGGCGAACCCGACCTCCTCGCGCAGCGGCACCGTCCTTTCCTCGCTGGTGTCGAGCGAGGTCCGCAGGTACCGCGACAGTTCCCGGATCAACGCCGGCACCTGGTCCGGGGTCTGGCGCGACAGCGCGTCGATCGTGTTGAGAACGTTGAAAAGGAAGTGGGGGTTGACCTGATAGCGCAGCGCCTGCAATCGCGCTTCAATCAGAAGACGCTCGGCCTCGCGCGCCTGCTCGCGGTCCCGCTCCGCGCCGCGCCGCTCGGTGATGTCCGCGATAAAGCCCTGCAACAGCATGGCACCCCCGGGCGCGTCCACGTCGGCCACGGCGTGCAACTCGCCCAGACGCCGGCTGCCGTCCCGCCGGACGAGTTCGAACTCGAAGCCCGTCACCAGACGGTCACGGCGCAGACGCGCGACGATCTCCTCGCGCTGCCTGGGGTCGGCATAGTGGGTCTGGGAGTGAACGCCGACGGCCTCATCCGGCGAACCGTACCCGAGGAGTCGAGCGCAGGCCGGATTCACCGCGATGATACGCCCATCCTCCGTGGTCACGAAAATCCCCTCGAGCGCGTTCTCGAAGATGCGGCGGTACTTGCGCTCGGCGGCCTCGATCGCGGCCCGGTTCGCCTGCAGGCTGCCGGCCATGTCGTTCAGGCTCTGACCGAGCTGGCCGATCTCGTCGCTGGACGTCACGGCCAGCCGCTCGTCCAGGCAGCCGCCCTGAATGCGACGCGCAAACGCCTGACAGGCGGCAACGTTCCGCAGGATGGGATGGGTGACGAGGAAGATGCCGCCGCCGATCAGCGCCATCAGCGCCACCGCAACGGCCAAGGCAGCATGCCGGATCTGCCGCACCGGTTGCAGCACTTCATCGAGCGGCTGGGACACCACAAAAACCCACGCCGGATGCCGGGTCCGATGGTACGCGGCCAGGTACGGCCCAGCCTGTGTCTTGTACTTGAGGAACCCGCATTCCGCGGTCAGTTCGGCCGGCGCGACTGGAATGTCCGGCGGCCGGTACGGCTCGGCAGCGACCGGGTCGGGCGGCCGCCAGTCCTTGTCGATGGTCAGGTCGAGCGTCGGGTCGAAAACCACCGCGCGCCCGCTCTCACCAATACGCAGGTGCGCCAGATTCTGCGTGTGGAAGAACCCCATATCGACAATCGTTCGCAGGACCCCGACTACATTCCCCTCATGCCAGATCGGCGCCGCAATCGCCAGACCCGGACGACCCGTACCCCGACTCAGGACCGTGTCGCCAACGCCGGTCCGACCGGCCTTGGCCTCGATGAAGTCGGGCCGCTCCGAAACCACGCGTTGGTGGTCGGGGTGATACAGCCGCCCTGCCTCGGTGTTGCTCGACGCCACGCAGTCCGCGTCGAGATTCACCAAGTTGATCGACTGGTACACCTGCGTGGCAGGACGGACGCGGCCGAAGTAGCGGTTGAACTGGCCCGCTTGCTCCGGGTCACGGTAATTCAGCGCCGTGTCACGAACCATGCGCATGTCGGCCCACAGTTCAGCCTCCTGCACAAGCCGCGCCAGCGAGCGCTCGGCCTGAGTGGCTACCAGGTACGCGACATGATCGAGATTGGCGCGCGCCGCGTCTTCCATTTCGCGGCAGGCCGCCCGGTAGAGAATGGCCGACGCAACGACCACACCGCCCAACGCCAGGCATTCGACCAACACCAGCAGTTTTGTGCGCAGGCTCATGGGTTACCCATGCCGCTCACGGCGACGCCACCGGGCGGAAGAGCCATCGACGCGGCCCCGGCCCAGACACAAGGAGATTCGGGCCACAGCACACGGCGTCTATTGTAACATGGACGGACAGCCCTGCCAACCCGGGTCGGCAGCCACGCGGCGCGGCACTATTTTTCGACCCGTGCGGGTGAATCCGCCCTCGCGGGGACAAGCATCGCGGCACCGCTCGTAGTGGTGTCGCAGTCCCGGCGGTTGTCCGCCGGGCAAGACACCATCCCCGCGCCGCGGCGCCGCAACACGCCGGATGGGCTCTTGGCGCTCCACTTCGTTCCGCGCACTGCGAGCCCACTACGAACAGGCGCATCCTGGCCTCCATGGCGGGTCCTGTTCTCTCTCAGGATTCACCCGCACAGGTCGCTATTTCTCGCGCATCGTCACGGCACCGGTCCAGTCATCGGGCGGCGGGGTCGCCAGGTACACGGTGCAACGTTCCACGAGCAGCGTGGCGGGCCGGTCGCCAGGTCGGAGACGCACGGCCTCGCCAAACGTTCGGCGCGCACGCTCCCAATCGCGTGCGAGGTACTGGCGCAACGCGTCCTCGTAAAGCGCCACAAAACTCGTGGTGTCCTCGTCGAGTCCGCCCTTCTCGGCCAGGAGTTCGAAGATTCTCACCCCTTGGGTTCTCCCTTTGACCGCCACGATGTCGAGCCACCGTGTCTCGAAGGCGTCCCCGGCCTGGGCCCGGGTGTCCTCGCCGATGATGATGGTCGTGCCGTAATACTTGTTGAGTCCCTCGAGTCGGCTGGCGACGTTGACCGGATCGCCCAGCGTCGTGTAGTTCATGCGCTCGTCGTAGCCCACGTTGCCCACAATGACCTCGCCGGTGTTGATGCCGATGCGAGTATGAAAGCGCGGTCGGCCCGCCTTCTCCCAGGCGTCGCCCGCCTGACGCAGGAACGCGCGGCACTCGATGGCCGCGCGACACGCATCGACGGCGTGCGCCGCATCGGGCAGCGGGGCGCCCCAGAACGCCATGATCGCATCGCCGATGAACTTGTCCACCGTCCCGCGTTGGCGAAGGATCGCCGCGGTCATGCCGCCGAAGTACTCGCCCAGTTGTGCTGCCAGTTGCTCCGAGGTCAGTTTCTCGGAAACGGTCGTGAAATCGGCGATGTCCGAGAAAAGGACCGTCATGGTCCGCTTCTCGCCATACAGCACCGCCTCGCGGCCGCACCGGATCAGGTCCGCCACCAGGTCGGCAGGCACGTACTTTCTGAACGACCGCAGACCCACTTTCATGTTCTCGACCGAGTTCTTCATCCGCACCACTTCGGTGATCCGGGACTTGACCCGGGTTTCCCCGGACAGGTCGAAGGTCTGGATGCGCGACATGTCGGCTTCGAGCTGCATCAGCGGCCTGCTGATCCGACGTGCGAACCAAACGCCCAGCGCCATGACCGCGGCACTGGTCAGCCCGCAGACGACTCCCAGCAAGACGAGGAACCGCCGTTCGTACGCCCGGATGCTGGCGGCCGAGATGTCCATACCCAGCACGGCATCGAGCGTGCCGTCCGGGTGGAGGATCGGGGCAAAACCGGACAGCCACTGTCCCCATTGGTCCTCGGAAAAGGCGGTTTCCACCCGGGCCTGGTACGGCGGCTCGAAAGCGCGGCGCATGTCCTCCGAAACCGCGTCCTCGAACACATCGCCCAAGTGACTCATGTCCGGCCCGGGCTCCTCGGCATCGACCACGAATACGTACTTGCCGTCGGGGGTTCGTCGGATGGTGTAGACGAAACGCACCCTGGTCGCACCGTCCCCCCGAATGGCGTCGCGCACCTCCCGGAGTTTCGTCTTGATCTTCCGGTATTCGGGAGTGTTCTCGTCGTCGGCGACAACGAGCCTGGCGTGGGTTTTGGCATCGACGCGCAGGGCGGCGAGGCGCACCATATCGAGGAGCCGTTCGCGAATACCGTTGCGCACAAACCCGCGCACGCTGACAAACAGGCTGAGCCCGAGCAGAAGGGACGTGCAGACCACCGTGCACGCAAACGCCGTACCGAGGCTGACCCTGAGGCTGTAGCTGCGTCTGGACGCGGTGGTACCGGAAGGCTGTGTCATGGGGCCCTTCCTCCTGCATCGAACGTGGCTCACTCCTCCGACGCGCGCCCGCCGGCACGGCCCCCCGCCGAGCCGTGCCATCCGCAACGCGCCGACGCCTGGATGGCCCGACGACTCACCGTGGTTCCGGTGGGGCCTCGGGGCGCGCGGGGGCCGGCGGCGGCCGCGGCACGCGGGCCAGGGCGTCGCGAAAGACCGCGATCGCCGTACCCGCTCGGGCCTCGTCGAGAAAAGCCTGCTCGGTCTGCCGCCGCTTCTCGAGCAGCAGGCTGTGCCGGACCTGCTCGGCAACGCGCTCGAGCGGCGTGACGGTCGCGTCGCGCATGTCCATGAGCCGGACGAGGTACAGCCCGCGTTCCGTGCGGACCGCCTCGCTGACGTCGCCGACCTTCGCCAGGCTGAACCCGGCCGCCACCACGGCCGCGTCCCAGGCGTACTTCTCCCGCCCCGCTTCGACCCAGCCGATGTCGCCGCCCTTGTAGCGCGTCGCCTGGTCCTCCGAGTACTCGATGGCCAGCGCTCCGAACCCCTTCGCCGCCGGCGCGCCGGCCGGCAGCAGCGCCTTCTGACGCGCGTCGCCGATGCGGACCTGACAGCGGGCGCGCTCGTCGTTGTTCATCTTGGCATGTGTCGCCACAAAGACGATTGCCAGACGCCGCTTGGCCGGCTGCGTGTAGCGCGCCCGGTTCTGCTCGTAATACGCCCGCACCTCGTCGTCCGACACGGTCGCTTTCGCCAGACGGGGTTCCAGTTCCTGCCCCCGCAGCCGCCCGATCAGCAGGTTCTGCCACTCCCGGACAAATCCAGGGTCCTTGTCCAAGCCTGCCTGCAGGGACTTGCCAATGAGGACTTCACGCTCGATCATCTCGTCGAGGAGGGCCGACGTGTCCACCTTGTCGGGGTGCGGCCCACCCCGCCGCGCCAGCTCCCGCGCCACGTCGGCAACCCGAATCTGGCGCGGGCCGACCGTGGCGACCAGGTCCGGATCGGGTCCCGGCGCCGGCCGCGGCGCGGCGCGCCAACGCAGAAGCAACCAGCCGGCCGCGATCAACGCCAACGCGGCCAGTGCACCGAGCGCCAAGCGGGAAAATCGATGTTGCATGTGTTCCTGGTGCCCTCACCTGCGGTACGCCAGCCGCCCCAACCGCCCGAAGCGGCCGGCGCAGAGTCCTCCCAAGATGCCACCCAGGTATGCCCACCGCCAGCCAGCGTAGGGCCGTCCCTGCAAGGTAGCACGGGACGCAGCCGCTGCCAACCCAGCAATGTACGGCGGCAGCGCCAGATGCCGCTGATGCGCATGGCGGGTCAGACGGCGGGGACAATGGCCCCATGCGCGGTCAGCAACTCGCGCAATAGCCCGGCGCGGACATTCTCCACAGCTTCCCCGCGCGATGCGGCCAGGGCGGCGAGGCCTCCCGCGGCCTGGCCGGTGGCCATACAGGTGGCCTGGACACGCAGTGCGGAGTTCGCCAGCCGGTCGCTCGAGATGCAACGCCCGGCGACCAGCAGATTCGGGACAGCCCGCGGCAGCAACGCCCCGCGCGGCACGGATGGAACAACCCCCGGCTGCAGCTGCCGACAGTCCAGCCCGTTGGCGTCGGAACGGTGCAAGTCAATGGGGTAGAACGAGTGACAGACCGAGTCCGGCCACGTCCGCCCGGAGGTGTAGTCCTGCACCGTGACTGTGTCACGCCCGGCGATGGTCGCCGTCTCGCGGACCCCGCACTCCGGGCAGAGCTGTTCCAGTTTAAGGTTCTCCAATCCCTTCTGGGTCCGCAGGAACCGGAAGAGCCGCAGCAACGCCCGCCGGCCGGCCAGTTCCAAGTCGGTCCGCGCCTCGCTGGTGCGCGCATTGATGCCATGGATGTGCCCGGTGTTGCCGCCGTGCTGCGCGAGCCAACTGTGTACACTCGGCCGCTTTGTGTCCCAACCGCCGTCCGTCGGCCCCAGCCGCCCGGCCGCGACCTCGCGACGGAACTCGCCGTCGATCGCGGCCATGTCCAGCGCGGCGTAATCGTAACCGCTGGCACGGCAGATCTGCGTGGCCGGCTGTGTCTCGGCGGGAATGCAGAGCTGCGCCCCGGCCAAGCCCGCGGTGTTCGCGTCGCCCGTGCAGTCCACCAGCACGCGACACCCGACGTGACGCAGGCCCGTCTTCGTGCACAACGTCACATCCCAGCCTGAACCCGATGCCGTCACCGCGGCAACCATGGTGTGCAGGAGCAACGCAGCGCCCGAGTCGAGAACGGCCGCGTCGCAAAGCGCCGCAAACACCGGCGGGTTGATGTAAACCTGTTGCTGCCAGTGCGCTGCGGGCGGGGCACTGAAGTCGGGCATCGGCGAACCGCACACCTCGGACGCCGCCTTGACCAAGTCCCAGCCGATGCCGCTGATGATCTGCCGCCCCCAAGCATGGAACAGGCCGGGGAAATTCACCCCCGCAACCGTCGCCGTCCCACCCAGCATACCGCCCTTCTCGAGAAGCAACGTTCGTGCCTCGGCGCGCGCCGACTGCACCGCGGCCGGAACCCCCGCACACCCGCCCCCGACAACCACGACGTCATAGGAATCGTCAATGTGCATCGCGCGTCCTGCCTCTCCTGACTGGCGCCCCATTGCGGCCTCACTCGAGCGACGCCAGGAACATAGTGCCGAACCGCCCGCGCTTCGAATCGGGCCGGCCTCGGCACAGGGCGCTTGACAAACCACGGCAATCATCGTATTGTATCATCTAAGCTGATGTTCTTCGTCAGCATTGCTGTCCACCAAATAAACGGAGGCGGGTTATGCCGGGGAACGAACTGGTACAATCGCTCGGGCGCGGGCTGGACCTGCTGCGGCTGCTGGCCGAGTCGAACGGCGGCATGCGACTGGCGGACGTGGTTGCCGCGACGCAACTGAAGCGGCCCACGGTGCACAACCTCCTGCGCACCCTGGCCAGCCGCGAGTTTGTGGCTCACGAGGATGGGATCTACCGGATCGGCCCGGCGGTGCACATGCTGGCCGCCGAAGCGGCGTCCGGCGTTTTCCTCCAGCATGCCGAGGCGGCGGTTCGCCACCTGGCCGCGTTACTGCCGGACGCGATTGTCAGCTTCTGCGAGCCGGTCGGCGGCGAAGTCCTGGTCCGCTTTCATCTTTTCCCCAGTCGCATGCTCATGCAGCGGTCCAGCAGTGCGGTGTTCTCGCCGTACCAGACCGCGTCCGGGCTGGCGTTTCTCGCTTACGCCGATCCCGAGACACGGCAGAGCGTGCAGATGCGTCACCCGTTCGAGGTCGAAGCGATTCAGGTTTGGCAGACGGAGACGCGGCTCGAGAAGTTCCTGAAGGAGATCCGCGCCAAGGGGTACGTCCTGCCGCCGTTCTGCGTCGGCTCGAAGTTCCGCCTGGCGGCCTGGCCGAACCTGTCGGCCGAGGGCAAGCTGCTGGGCGTTCTCGGCGCCGCCTGGCATGTGGCGCCGGGCGCCACCGAGGACTACACCACGAAGGTGCTGACCGCGTTGCGCGAGGCCGCGCATCGCGTACCCGCGAGCAAGCAAGTCGGCGAGAAACCGACTAGATAGGGAAACCGCTTTCGCGCGGCGGTGCGCCCGCGGCGCGGAGGCCAGTAGTAGACAAGCAGGAAGGAGTGGTTGAGGACATGATGGCGTTCGAGGAGTTCCGCAAACACGTGGGATACGACCTGGTCGGCGTGCCGCCGATGCGGTGCTTCGACGGGTTGCCGCCGAACGAGCACCCGCTGAGCATCTTCCCGGACGGGAAGTCGGTGGTTGTGCTCGGCAGTCGCATCCGCCGCGGCCAGTTCCGGTCCATGGAGGAGGGCTCGCTCTGGCAGACGCCCGGTCGATGGCTGACGGGGTTCGACGGAGTCGTGCGCTACATCGAGAGTCAGGGCTACGAGTGCGTGCCGTATGCGCCGCTCGATGCAGCCGGCATGCCGAAACGCCCGGTCCGCGACGGGCTCTGCGCCCCGAACGGGGTCCGGCTCTCGATCGAGTACGTGGCGGTCGCCGCGGGTCTCGGCGAACTCGGTTACCACGGCATGTTCATGACCGAGCGGTTCGGGATCCGTCAGATGCTCGGGTTGTTGGTCACCGACATGGAGATCGAGCCGAGCCCGCCGGCCAAGAACGGCAGCATCTGCGACGGCTGCATGGCCTGCGCCAAGCTCTGCCCGCTCCAGGCCCTTTCCGCGACCGAATCGACGCCGCTCGACTGCAACGGCAAGACGATGAAACTGGGCGCGATCAACGCCAACGCCTGCCGCTCCTGCCCGAACGGCGTCTCCGGCGACTCGAAGTACTTCGCCGGCGCCGACGAACTGCATTTCGAGATCGAGAACAACCAGGTGAAGGGCGAGGCAAAGAGCAAGTTCGCGCGGGGCGGCCTCCCGAACCGGCTCGCCGCGACCTGCGGGCGCGCCTGCATCGCGCACTTCGAGGCGACCCACGACACAGGATACAAGATTCCCTTCCGGGTGCGCGAGCCCTGGGGCTTCCGGCCCGATGAAGAGAGGGGGTGGTAGTCATGCTGACAGCCAAAATGGTCAAGGATTGTGCGGTCAAGGGCGGCGCGGACATCTGCGGCATCGCCAGCATCGAACGGTTCAAGGACGGCCCACCGGAGACGCACCCGCTCGCGCTGTTCCCGGACGCGAAATCGGTCATCGTCTACGCCAGCCGCATTCTGAAGGGCAGTTACAAGGGCATCCAGGAAGGCACCGACTGGTCCACGTACTGGATTTACGGCTACGGCAGCGGCCTCTACAGTTCTCTGGGCTGCGCCACGGACGCCATCTCCAACCTGCTCGAGGATCACGGGTACGAAGCCGTCGCATCGCCGGGCGGACACACGCTCCTCGACGAGGCGCCGCCGGCGCGCGCGCCGCTCGGGAAAGGCCGGCAGCCGCCGTGCATCATGCTGCACATGCGCGTTGCCGCCGCACTGGCCGGCCTGGGCGAGCCGGGTTGGTCAAAGGTATTCCTCACGCCCGAGTTCGGACCGCGCCAGCGCTTCGACATCCTCCTGACCGACGCCGAACTGGAACCCGATCCGCTGCTGAAGGAACCCATCTGCGACAAGTGCCAGGCGTGCGTGCGCAAATGCCCAGGCCACGCCTTGGGCGGCACGCGCGAGGCGGTCGAGGTCGAAGGCCGGACGTTCGAGTGGGGCGCCGTCGACTGCGGCAAGTGCAAGGTCACGCACTGGGGCCTGAACCCAAAGGCGTCGCCGTTCGTGCAGAAAGACCTGCCCGGCATGCAGATGGATATCAAGAAGGTGACGTACAAGTGGTACGAAGCGTTCCGACTCGGCTTCGCCCTCTCCGACCGCATCGAGTACCTGAAACTGATCGCCAACGGCACCGCGGAGCATGGCCAGGGCGGACGCCCCGGCTCAGTCTGCGGCGCCGTCGGTTGCGTCCAGGCATGCAATGCACACCTCGAGGCGAAGAAGAAGCTCAAGGGCGGAGTGAAAGGGTAGAGTCGCAGACAGGAGAGGGTTCAGGGTTCAGGTGACACACGGATGAACACACGGCCAGACGGTTTCCACCGTCGCGCCCCCTCCCCCGACACCCGACACTTACAGACCATAAAGGAGATATGAGCTGTGGACATCTCAAGAGATAAACTGAACGAGTGGGTAAAGTCGCTCGACCTCGACATGGTGGGCGTGGCCGGCATCGACGGCTACCGCGATGTCGAGCCGCAGTGGAACCCGCTCAGCATTCTGCCCAAGGCGAAGTCGATTGTCGTGTTCGGCAAGTCGATTCCAAGGAGCTACTTCCGCGGCATTGAGGAGGGGACCCTGTGGAACCGCGTGAACCGGCAACTCACGCCCAAGCCTGCGTACTACCTGTGCCGTATGTTCGAGGACAACAAGTTCCTGGCGGTGCCCTGCACGCCGCTCGCGCCGGAACGCTGGCCCGACGGCGTGGTGTTCAAGGAAGGCAAGCCGGCGCCGAACGTGACCCCGGACATCTACTACGCCGCGCAGCTCGCGGGTCTGGGTGAGATCGGCTACAACGGGACGTTCCTCACCCCGCAGTTCGGTGCGCGCCAGGCCCTGGGCATGCTGTTCACCGAAGCCGAGATCGAGTCGGACAAGCCGTTCAAGTCCGGCCAGCTCTGCGACCGTGAGAAGTGCAAGGCCTGCGTCAAGGGCTGTCCCGCCAAGGCGCTGTCCACGACGCCGATCACCCGCAAGGTGGGCGACCAGACGATCCAGGTCGGCAAGTTCGAGAACGAGAAATGCAAGTTCTGCGTCAACGGCGCCTTCCCCGACACGTCGCTCGCCAGCGCGCCGCCGAACCGGCTCGCGGCCGCCTGCACGCGCGCCTGCATCGCCTGCCTCGAAGACAACGGCAAGGTCAAGACCAACTACAAGTCCAAGTTCCGCCGCCACGACGCTTGGGGCTTCGACACGTTCGCGGCGTAGCACACCCTCACGCACCCCAACGTCAGGCGCCCGCCCGGGTTTGCAGAGCCCGGCGGGCGCTCTTCTGCATTCGTGGTTCGTGCTCTTGGGGACCTGTCGATTCAGCCTGCGCACGCGAACGTACGACCTCCGCGGGTAAATCCAGGCGCACGCCAGGGCGCCCTCGATCGGACGGGCGTCGGTCGCGCCCCCGCTCGTAGTGGTGTCGCAGTCCCGGCGGTTGTCCGCCGGGCAAGACACCATCCCCGCGCCGCGCCACGTAGGCTCTTGGCGGTCCCCGTTCCCCACGGCCACGCGCCCCCCGGACCGCGTGAACGCGGAACTACGAGCCTGGGCCGTACACATTCTGGCCCCAGTTGGGTGGCAGCGACATCGCCGTTGGCTCCCTTGCCCGCCCCGCGCTTCTTGACTTTTCCGTGTCACCACGTAGTTTCGGTTCGTCGGTAGAGTCGGTCGCTATGCCGCAACTGTGTTGGAGACTCAGACCATGCCCGCCGAGACACGGTATTTCGCACAGATCACGGACATTCACGTCGGCGAGAACAACCTGAACGGTGCGGCGGCGCGGCGGAACCTGGCCGTCGCGCTGGAGGAAATCGCCGCCTTGTCGCCGACCCCGGCTTGCATCCTCGCCACCGCCGACCTGGCCTGCTGCGGCCGGCGCGCGGAACTCGAACAGTACGTCTCCATCGCCAAGTCGAGCAAGCTCCCAATCCACGCGCTCCCGGCCAATCACGACCTTTGGGGCGAACGCGACGACGCTGTCTGGACCGAGCTTCTTGGGCCATGCCGCCAGACGGTCGATGTCGGCGATCTCCGACTCGTCCTGTTCCAGGACCTGCAGCGCAAGCCGGGCGGCGGCTGGCATGCCAGGGTCGATCCCGAGATGGCCGCCTGGCTTGAGAGCCAACTGGCCGCGTGGCCGAACGGCAAGAGCGCGGTGGTGTTCCACGCACCCATTCTCGAGGAGGCCGGCGACTACCACGACAACTGGAAGGGCACGAACGCGCCTGAATTCCTCGAACTCATGCGCCGGCACGAGGTGCAGGCACTGATCACCGGACACTGGCACCGCGTCAACGAGTGGCGGATCGGCGGCGTCCGCCTCATCAACAGCGGCGCGCTGTGCGGCTGGCAGTGGACCGGCATCCCTCCGTACTGGTCATTCCCCGTCCGCGCCGGCTATATGCTCTACAGCTTTGACGGACAGACGCTTCGGAGCTTCTGGCGCGAACTCTACTCCCAGGAAATGCGGCCCGAGGTGCAAGTGAACCTGGTCTGGGTCGGACCCGTGCACACGGGCGGACCGCGCCCCCAGGTCCGGCCGGCCGAGGTCTTCTCCCGACTTACACTGACCGCCCACACATGCCGGCTCGGCGGGCCGGTAGACGCCGTCGAGTGGAGCCTCTGCAACGGGCAGTGGCTGCCGATGCGGTGCACGTACCACGGGATCTGGCAGGAGTGGCAGGCGGAACTCGACCCGCACCAGTTCCGCGCCGGCGAGCAGGTCCTGTCCGTGCGCGCCCTTCTGAATGGCACGCCCAAGTCCTACGACGCCGTCCCCGTGCGCCTGGCCGAAGCCAGCAGCCCGCCGCTGTGCGCGGCCATCGCCGGGCGCGAACAGGTCTTCGAACTGTTCTACACTCCGAAGTGAGGCGGAAGGACTCCACCGGAGCGGAACGTAATGCGTCAGTGCCCCCGGGCGGCAGACCGCCCGGTCATACCTAGGTGAAACTGGCCA
>Ga0156402_1013_pt1 | contig 65340 bp, 39 predicted proteins | sample RifOxyA3_FD_108045 | JGI IMG/M metagenome (GOLD analysis project Ga0156402, IMG submission 108045) | Lentisphaerae bacterium RIFOXYA12_64_32 | reverse complement strand
CGACACCCGCGGGACCGAGCCGGTCCCGCCACTTTTGGCGAGCCCCCCCCCCAGCCCAGCACCCGCCGCTGACGCATTACCCCCCGGCCGAGGGCCTCGGGCCGGGACGGCCCCGAGCACCCTGCCGCGATCCCGGAGGTCTCACGCCACTGCCGATGGCCACGGCGCAGAGTCGCGGAGCCGAGTCCCCGGTCCCGCTACTTGAGGATCGAATTCAGGAGCTGGTTGACGGCATCCTGCTTCTTGGGCTCTTCCTTCTTCGCCGGGTCCGGCCGCAGTTGCTGCTGCCCCTGGGCAGGCTCCACTTTTCCCTGCTTCTCGCGCTCCTTCTGCTCCTGCCGCGCCCCTTCGACGCCCTGGATGACCCCGAAAATGCTCTTGGCCGCGTCACCGAGCTTTTCACCGGCCGGCTTGTCGCTCTTCAGGGTCTTGCCCAGATCTTTGAGGGCGTCGGCGCCGTCCGTGGCGAGCTTGGCGTTGGGATCGACCTTGCCGATCTTGACGCCATAATCCACCGCGAGCTTGGCAATCTTGGTCTTCTCCCATATCGGGCCTTGAATGACAATGTCCGGCGCGGCATAATCCTTGCGGTCGGTGAGGGTCAGCGGGATCTTCCGGGCCTGCAGCCGCGACGCAAGCTGGCCCTGGAACGCGGGCGTAATGGCCACGTCCGGCATCCACTGGTTGTTGCCGTCGACGCGACCGGCCGTGCTCAGGCGCAGGGTGTTGCTGATCAGATCCAGGTTCGTGATGTCCACCACTCCGCCTTTCATGTTCACCTTGCCGCCGCCGGCGCCGAAGTTCAGGTCCTCCCAACCCAGTTCAAAACTGCTCAACAGCACCTGCTGGATCAGCATGCTGATCCAGCCGCTGCTACCCTGGCTGAGCGCGAGCGTGTCGAGCTCGAAGTTGGCGTCCGCGAGCAGGTTCCGGATCAGTTCGTCCTTCTGCGTGCCTTTGCCGCTGAACGTGGCGTTCAGCCGCTTCAACCCGCCGTCGACGCCGACCGGCATGCTCTTGGGGCCAAAGGCCGCCAGGAACGGTTTCAGGGCAATATTCTCCAAGCCGACCTTCGCATTGTACGCCGGGCTTGCAGAGTCGGCCAAGTCCACGACCGCGGCGAGGTCGACCGCGCCGTCATTGACGCGCATGCGGGTGTTTCGGATCTCAAGCCGGTTCTCCTTGTACTCCGCCGTGGCCTTGAGGTCGCGGATGGCAATGTCGCGGTACAGAATCGCCGGCAGATCGGCGTTGGCGACGACCCACAGCGGCGGCGGCTTGGCTCCGTCCGCGGGCGGCGGTTTGGCCGCCGGCGGCGGGGCTGGCTTCTCTCCCGCCTGCGCGGGGATGAAACACGACTCCAGCGCGGCAACGTCGATGGGGCCGCGCGCCTGAAGGTTCAGTTCGGACTTGCGCCCCTTCCTGGCCGTATCGACCGCGCCGGTCAGGCCCAGATTCAGCAGTTCCTGGCCACCGGCGGCGACCGTTACATCGCCTTGGCGCAGCGTCAGCATGCCATCCGTAGCCGTGGCCAGAGTCAGAGCCACGGTCACATCCAAAGGCTTCAGTTCGCCCGTGCCGTCCATGAGGAAACTCACACCCTTGATAGCCATGGTGTGCGTGCCGCGAATCTCCTTGCCGAGTTGGGCGATCTCGACATCCGTCTTCATATTCACGACGCCATCCAGCCGCTTGAATCCCGCCGCCGCGAGGAACGGCTGGAACTGCGTCAGCTTCAGCTCCTGGACATTCACTTCGACCGGGATCGACCCTGCCTCGGGTTTGTCCCCCGCCAGACTGATCACCACCGGGGCTTTGAGCCGCGCGCGCACAATCTCGGCCGTGGCGTCGCGAATGCTGGCCGTGAACGTGTCGATGCCGAGCTTCTTGCCGTCCTGCTGCCAAAGAACGTCGTGTTCGGCCGCAATCTGCAGCGGCGTCAGCTCAGGCAGATCCAGGCCCTTGCCCTGCACAGTCAGGTCGGCTACCGCGAGCTTGCCGCGGGCCCGGATCTCACTCAGCTTCTTGCCGATCTCGACCGAGCCCTCGTACGAGACGGCCGTCTTGCCGTAGTCCAGGTCGCCGATGAACAGGTTTGCTATCTTCAGTCCGTCGTTGGTGATCGGGCTCAGTTTCAGGTCGACCTGGCCGGCGAGGGTCTCAGTGTTCAAGGCGCCGGTAACCGCCAGTTCCACGAGTTTACCGCGACCGCCCGAGACCGGTCCGGACAGCGTCGTGGCCAATCGGCCGAGGGTGACCTCTTTCATCCCGACCACGTCCACATCCACGTCTTCACGGACGTCGTAGTCGCGGAACTCCTTGCCCGCCGCCTTGACGTGCAGTCCGGTCAATTCAACGAACCCCGTGGCCTTGACCTTCTGCCCCGCGTCGGCGATGACGATCTCCAGGTTTCCCGAGAGCCAGCCCGCCAGCAGGTCGAACGAACCGTCCTTGGGCAGGAACGGCTGGGCCATGGTCAGGTCGAGCTGATCAATCTGGACCCGCACCGTTGCCGGCGGCACGGCGGGCGCGCCGCCAGCGGCGTTCAGGACCAGTTCGATCGGCTGGTCAAGCCAGACCTTCAACACGTCGCGCGTGGCGTCGCGCACCTGCAGGTTCAGCTTGTCCACCTTGACGCGTTGCTGGGCAACGGGTTTCGCATCGGCGACCGCACCGGCCTTCGCCTCGTCCTGCGCATACAACAGGTCATGTTCCGCGGTGATCTGCAACGGCGCCAGCTTGGGCACATCCTTGCCTTCGACGGTCAGGTCGCTGACCGAGAGCTTGCCGCGGGCCCGGATTTCGCTGAGTTTCTGCGCCATCTCGACCGAACCCTCGTAGGCAATGCGGGTTCGGCCGTAATCAAACTCGCCGATGAAAAGGTTGGCGACCTTGAGCCCGTCGTTGGTGACCGGGTTCAGCTTCAGGTTGAGTTTGCCGGCGAGAGTCTCGACATTCAGGGAACCGTCCACGGTCAACTCCACCAACCTGCCGCGGCTGCCGCCGGTCGGCCCGGAGACGAGCGTCGCCAACCGCGTCACCGTGACCTCTTTCATGCCGGACACCGCGATCTCCAGCTCCTGGCGCACGTCATAGTCGCGCAGCTCCTTGCCGGCGCTGCGCAGGTGCAGCCCGGTCAGCTCGACAAAGCCGCTGGCACGAATCTTCTGCCCAGACTCGGCCACCACGATCTCCAAGCTGTCGGAGAGCCGACCGGCGAGCAGTTCGAAATTCTTGTCCGCCGGGATGAACGGTTTGAAGATGGACAGGTCCAACTGGTCGGTCTGGATCCGGATGGTCGCCGGCTGTGCCGCCGGCGCACCGCCGGCGGCATCAAGCAGCACCTCAACCGGTTGGTCCAGCCACAGCTTCATCAGTTCGTTCTTCGGATCGCGGATGTTCAGGTTCAGCTTCTCCACGCGCAGTTTCTTCGCCGTCATGTCCATGGCCACTTGGTACTCCGAGGTCACGGCCATGGGGGCCAGCGGTTCGAGCTTGCGCGACGCGGATGCGATCGTGAGGTCCGAGACGGTCAGCCCGCCGCTCGCATCGAACTGCTTGCCCTCCCCCGACACCTTCACCTTGCCGGTGTACTGGACACCGGTCTTGCCAAAGTCGAAGTCGCCGATGACGGCCCCGATCAGGTTGAGCACCGCGCCCTGCGGCAGCGACACCGCCACCTCGACATCGGCCGCCAGCGGTGACGGCGTGACGCTGCCCTGGATCGTGGCCTTGCCCTCTTCCACGCCTTTCAGTGTCTCGATGACTTGCGCGTTCCGGATTGCATACGTCTCGTTCTGGCGCTCGATCAACGCCTCCACGCGCACCGCGTGACCGTCGAGGGCCACCGGGCCGGCCTTGCCAGCGATGTCGGCAACCTCGCTCTTGACCTCGAGCCTGTCGGGCATGAAGGCGTCGCTGAGCTTGCCGCTGATGACCGTCTTAATCTTCCCAATACGGACGTCGAGTGGCTCCGCCTGCCGGACGTCGAGTGCGGCAGCCAGGTCGATTGCGAACTCCGCACCGTTTCGCACCTCAGGTATATCCAGATTCAGGTCATGAAGGTTCACGGTTGTCAAGGGTTGCCCCTTGCTGGCGTCGCCCTGCGTGTAGCGGAACGAGAAGTTGCGGACGTGGATATTGCGCAATGCGGCTTTCGGCGGTGCCGAGGCGCCGGCTGGCTTTTCCGGTTTCGGCGCTTCGGCCGGCGCAGCGAACTTCTTCTGCAGGTCGGCGATAACCTGGTCGGAGAGCACCACCGATGCGTTGTCGAGCAGGACTTCATCGACCTGCAGTTCCCCGTGCAGCAACGGCATGACCTTGTAGCGCACCAGGATCGTGTCCGCGGTGAGAATCGGCGCAGAGGCCTCGCCGACGGCGAGCTTGCTGATGCGCAGGCGGCTGAAGGCGGCCAGGTCGATGCGATCCGCCGTGATCGGCAGTCCGACAGCGGCGCTGACTTTGGGCAGCACGGTGCCTTTGAGGAAACCGTTGGAGGTCAGGTAGAAGAACGCCCCCACGCCCAGCACGCAGAACACCAGGAACACAATCGCGACAATCTTGAGCATCTTCTTCATCATGAACCGCCTATCTGAGTTTGAACCCGTGCGCGAAGACGAAGCCTGGCACGGTGACCAACCGCCAGAGGACGCACGGGCGAACAACTACACTAGCATGCCTTTCCACGCCTGCGAACTCCGCGGGCTCTCGCACGCGTGCACAGCGTGATGCGTCAGCGCCTCCCGGGCGGCGTACCGCCCGGTCATACCGAGGTGAAACTGGCGACGACGCTTCCGGAGCCCGCGAGGACGCGGGCGCTCCAAAGTCAGCCCCCCGTGCCAGTCCCTGGAGCGCCCGCGTCCTCGCGGGTTCCCGGGCCCCTTCAGTTTCATGGGAGTGGCGGGTGCATGTCTGTCCGAGCCGCGCGCGTCAGCAAGCGGCCTCCCCGATTTTTTCACGGGTTCTGACGCATTGCCTGCACGGCGCGCGCGCCGTGGACAAGGCGCGGAAGTCACGGTATCTTGTGCAGCTTTGGTCCGGATCGAGGTGCAACTCCGTCGGGGGTGTGACAGCATGACGTTACGTGCCATTCTGCTCGGGTTCATGGGTGCGGCCACGGTGTGCGGCGTCAGTTTCTTCAATGACCGCATCCTGCGCCAGACGTACCTGGTCGGCAACAACATGCCGGTGTCCGTCTACGGCGCCTTGATCCTGTTCGTGGTCCTGATCAATCCGCGGCTGAAGAAGCACGCTCTGAAGGGCGCCGAACTGGCTGTCATCATGACGCTGACCCTGGCGGCGTGCTGCATCCCGGGGTCTGGGCTGCTACGCACGTTCACCTCGTCTCTGATCCTGCCAAATCACTACAGCAAGACGAACCCCGGCTGGCGGCAGCAGCAGATTGTCGAGACATTGCCGCAGCGGCTGATGCCCGACCTCAGCAAGAACGAGGAGGAGGTGCTGGGCGGCTTCGTCCAAGGCCTGAGCGAAGGCGGGGGGCACATTTCTCCCGCGCAGGTGCCGTGGTCGGCCTGGGTCACCCCGATCCTGATCTGGATCCCCCTGATCCTCACGCTCTGGATCGGCCTGATCGCACTGTCCGTGCTGATCCACAAGCAGTGGTCGGAACACGAACATTTGCCCTATCCCGTCACGACGTTCGCCAACTTCCTCCTGCCGGAAGAAGGTGACGCGGTGACGCCGCTGTTCCGTAATCGCCTCTTCTGGATCGGCGCGATGGCCGTGCTATTTCTGTACATGAACAACTATGCGTATTGCTGGTTCCCGAAGTACCTCATCGAAATCCCGACGCGCTTTTCGTTTGCGCCGCTGGGCCAGTTCTTTCCGACAATCACCAAGGGCGGCGGTTGGGGCCTGTTCTCACCCTCCTTCTACTTTGTGGTCATCGGCATGTGCTTCTTCATTCCGTCCGACCTGGCGCTGACGTTCGGCCTCGGCCCGTGGCTATGGGCGCTGGTGGCGGGGCTGTTCGTCAATTACGGCATCAACCTGAACAATGTGCTGGAGGGCAGCTACTACTACACCGGGCTGAAACCGCGCTCGTTCATCCTGTTCGGTGCCAATATCGGCCTGTTCGCCGCCCTGCTCTACAGCGGCCGCCACTACTACCTGCAAGTGTTCCGACGCGCCATCGGCCTGAAGGGTTCGGACGAGGCCGACGCCGCGTCCGCCTGGAGCTGCCGCGCCTTCCTCGGCCTGATGGTTCTGTTCACCGTGCAGCTCTGTCTCATCGGGCTCGACTGGCAACTCGCCGTCATGTACACCGCCGTGCTGGTCATCTTCTACGTGGTTATGACCCGGATCATTGCCGAGTCCGGGTTGTTCCACCTGCAGTCGAACATCTTCCCGTGCGTCATGATCTGGGGGTTCCTGGGCGCACAGGTGCTTGGGCCCAAGACGCTGCTGCTGATGCAGGTCATCTCCATGGTGCTGGTCATCGACCCGCGTGAGTCGCTCATGCCGTTCATGGCGAACTCGCTGAAACTGATCGAGTTGCAGAGGCAGAGCATCGGTAAGGCCGGACTGCTCTGCGTCGGCGCCGTACTCATCGGCATCATCGTCGGACTGCCCGTGACACTCTACATCCAGTACGACCAAGGCAATGCCATTTGGGAAAGCTGGGCGGAACAAGCAGTCCCGACCATGCAGTTCGACAACGCCATCGCCGTGAAGCGAAAGCTCGACGCACAAGGCATGCTCGAACAGTCCGAGCAGGTGACCGGCTGGGCGCGGTTCCGGCACATGTCGCCCAACGGCCCCTGCATGTGGAGCGTGGTGGCCGGCTGTGCGCTGGTGCTGCTTTTCACTGCGTGCCGGCTGCGCTTCCCGTGGTGGCCGCTGCACCCGCTGCTGTTCGTGACTTGGTGTACGACACACATTGCGGCATTCGCCGGGTCGTTCCTGATGGGCTGGTTCCTCAAAGTCGTGGTGCTGAAGTACGGCGGCAACGCGACGTACAACCGGCTCCGCCCGCTCGTCCTGGGCGTCATGGCCGGCGAAATCCTGGCCGCCGTCATTCCGAGCATTGTCGGTGCCATCTACTACTTCGTGACCGGGCAGCAGCCCAAACCGTTCTTCGTGCTGCTGGGGTAGACGCGGCGAGGCTGGGGAGAGGTGCCAGGTTTCAGGAAGGCCGGCAAGAAGCTGCGCAGCGAGACGGCTGGCGGACGTGCTTGATCCGTCGGGTCCGTCCGGCGTGCCGTCGTATACGGCCCTACCCCTCTGCCCCCGACACTCGACACCCGCCCCCCTGAACCTGAAACCTGCCCGCTCACACTCGCCGGTGCTTCCACCGGCCGGTTTCGAACCAGACGGCGACCAGCAGGCCGTGCGCAACCATGCCGACAACCATGGCCCACCAGATGCCGTGTGTCGCCGGCTGCCAGACACGCGCCAGCCAGATCGCCAACGGCACTTGCAGCACCCACAGGCTAAAGATGGTGAAGACCATAGGCGCCACCGTGTCACCCGCGCCGTTCAGGCCGCGACCGAGCACGATCCCGAGCGCCGCGAAGACGTAGAACGGCGACACGATCCGCAGGTAATGCGCCCCGATTTGAACCACCTCCGGAGTATTGTTGAATACGCCGATGATCGCCGGGGCAAAGAATGCCAACACCAGGGCCGCCAACACCATGAAGGCCACGTTAAGCCACGTGGCCAGCCAGCCCGACAGCCGGGCGCGGTCCGGTTTCCCGGCGCCCAGGTTCTGCCCGACCAGCGTGGCCACTGCGCCGCCCGTGGCAAAGGCCGGCATCAGGATCATAATGTGCAGACGCATCCCGGTGCCGTACGCCGCCACCGCCGCGGTGCCGCACGTGGCCACAATCCACATCATCACCAGGCCCATCAAACTGCGCGACAGCATCTGCCCGGTGCCCGGAATGCCGATCCGCAGGATACGCCACGTCATGCCAAGTTGCGGCCAGCACTGAGTTAGCCGGACATGCAGCGACGACTTGCCGCGCAGCAGCACCCACGTCGACACCAGGGCCGCGATGGACTGCGCCAGGACGGTGGCCAGCGCCGCGCCCTGCACACCCATGCGCGGCACCGGACCCAGGCCGAAGATGAACAGCGGGTCGAGCACCAGGTTGAGCACGTTGGCCAGGGCCATGACCAGCATTGGGGTCATGGCGTCGCCCGCTCCCTGCAGTGCGGCGTTCGCAATGAACAACATGAACGCGGTGAAACTCCCCACCAGCGAGATCCGCAGATACGCGCCACCGTCGGCCACGACCGCCGGCGACGCGCCCAGCAACCGCAGCAAGGCGTCCGACACGCCCCACCCCGCCATGCCGGAAATCACCCCCACGACCAGCGCCAGCGTCAGCGACTGCCCCGCCGCCGCGCTCGCCTCACCGCGATCCCCCGCCCCAATGGCACGCGCAATGATCGCCACCGTTCCGGTCGAGATTCCCATGAGCATGGGGAACAGCACCATCATGACGGTCCCGCCCATGGCCACCGCCGCAATGGCCACCGGCCCCAGACGGCCAACCCAGAACAGGTCAATGACGCTCTGCAGGTTCTGCAGCAGCGCACCCATCAGCATGGGCATGGCCAAGACCCCAAGGGCCCGCAGAATGCTGCCCTCGGTGAGATCCGGCCGGCCTGAACCTGTTTTCGGGCGCCACAGCATGAAACGCCTTCCGAGGAACCGATCGCTACAACCTTGCTCTCTCGGCAACTACGAAACACGCGAATGACGCGAAAGCAACCCGCGATCAGACCGTTTCCGGAAAAGTTGACGCCGATTCACTCGCACAGACGGCTTTTTCTGTCGACCTGCGCGGGGGAATCCGGCCACGGCCCCGTTCGTAGTGGTGTCGCAGTCCCGGCGGCGCACCCGCCGGGCAAGACACCATCCCCTCACCCCGCCGTCGCCACACGTCCGGCTTCGCAGAGAGACTTCGCCGTGACACGCCAGATGGGCTCTTGGCGCTCCACGTTGTTCCGCGCGCTGCGAGCCCACTACGAACAGGCGCATCCAGGCACCCATGGCGGGGCATTTTCTCTCTTGGGACTTACCCGCGCAAGCCGCGTCTTTCTCCAATCCTCCCCACAGCAGGTCTCAAGGTCTCCCTACAGACAGAAGCATAGCACCTGTGCTATTGTTTCCCTCGTACGGCAAAGAGCCTTGCCAAACGTCTGTGGCCTGAGAGCATTGGAACCCTGGAAGCGGGGCAAACAAACCCCGGCGGGGATGTGTAACGGGGCGTGGGGAATGGCCAGGTCCCCGCCGTACTGAAAAGGGGAGAACCGCGAGGTGAGGGGGGTTTTTCTTTTGGGGGAAAAGAAGAACGAGCCTCTAGACAGCGGAACGGGGTTCTGCTCAGGCTCGAAAATCGGGCGGGTCCGACACGGTGGAGTGGTTCTCAGGCGCAAGCCCGAAAAAGGCGAATCCCTCCTCCGCGCGGGTGCCCGCCCGAACTTTTTTACGACTCTCCTCGGGGTGACCGCAGGCGGTCAAGTCCCGGTTGCCGTTTGACACCTTCTCCCGCGCTTCCATCGTCGCTCCGGACTTCGCGGTTCCTGGGACGAGTGTCGGACGTCGAGCGCCGTTGACACCTCAACGTGCCTCCTCCTCTGTCCCGAGCGCCCTCGTCCCCCCTGCGTTGCCAGTTCGCGTGGAAGCCCAAGGGATCTGGCGATCCGTTCAGAGCTTGTTGACCGTGTACGGGTGGTCCTGCTTGGAAAGGACCTCCACGCTGAACTCAACGTCCTCCGTGGGTTTGCCTGTCTGCGTTCCCGCCGCCTCCAACTTGTCCAGGACGTCCAGCCCTGAAATGACTTTCCCGAACACAGTGTGTTTGCCGTCCAGATGCGGCGTAGCCTTGAAGCAGATGAAGAACTGGCTGCCGTTGGTGTTCGGCCCGGAATTGGCCATGGACAGTATGCCGCGCCCATCGTGCTGCAGGTCGGAGCGGCACTCGTTGGCGAACTTGTAACCCGGCCCGCCGGTTCCCGGGACACCCTGGGCGCCCTCCTTGGAATTGGGGCACCCGCCCTGCGCCATGAATCCCGGAATGATCCGGTGAAAACGCATGCCCTTGTAGAATCCCTGCTCGGCGAGCGTGATGAAGTTGGCTACGGTGTTGGGGACCTTGTCCTCGAACAGTTCCACCGTCATATCGCCTTTGGAGGTGCTGATCTTGACAACTGGATTCTTGCCGGTCGGCCCCGGGGCAACGGCAGGCGCCGCCGGCGCCTGAGCCTCGACCTTCGCGGATGCTGGTTCCATTGCCACGCCATTGTGCGACGTGACCTGAGACTTCTGGACCTGGTACAACTTCTCTCCCACCACAACCGTCACCGTCTGATCCCGAATGACCACCGTTCCTTCCAGTTCGCGCCCATCATTCAAAACAACCTTGTCCGCCGATACCAAGCCGCCCCACAAGACCGCCACAGCCATCGTCATCAACCACCGGTTTCTCATCGATGTCACCCCTTACCGTTGTCAACCAGATCTCACCATATGGGACACGTTGAACACCCGCGCTTCTTGGGCATGGCCGCACTGAGCGAGTCGGCAACCGACGGTTACGTTTCGGTTGCTTACAACGGAACGCGACCGGAGCCTGCTCCGTGGAAAAGCTACAGTTGTTACTCCCCGGTGGCAAGGGGACAGCCGCCGATTTGACGGTTCATCTCTTGGCCGAGAGGGACCGCGGTTCGTCTTTCCTGGCCTGGCGGCGCTGGAGCAGGTGCCTGACACGCGATCCAACGACGCTGATCGACAAGATGCGGGTCGGGTGGCTACCAAACAACGGCAACGGCACCACGCCGCGCGAACTGGCGCAATTCTTGCGTAACCGATACCGTCCAGCCTGCGGTCCAAGTCAAGGAATCGAGCGGGGACGTCATGCGAACGGTAGTCACCGGCGGTGCCGGGTTCATCGGCAGTCATCTCGTAGATCGGCTCATTGCCGATGGACACGAGGCGACAGTTATTGACAACTTCTCCACCGGACGGCCCGATAACCTCGCGCACCTGAAGGGCAACCCCAGGCTGCGGGTCGCCCAAGCCGACGTGGCCGAATTCGCGACCATCCGCCCACACTTCGCCGGCGTCGACTGGGTCTTCCACCTCGCCGCCCTGGCCGACATCGTGCCTTCGATTCAGCGTCCCTTCGACTACCACCATGCCAACGTGGACGGCACCATGTCGGTGCTGGAGGCGGCGCGCGCAGCAGGGGTCAAACGGTTCATCTACGCTGCGTCATCGTCATGCTACGGCATTCCGGATCAGTATCCCACTCCCGAGACCGCGGACGCGCGGCCGCAGTATCCGTACGCGTTGACCAAGTACGTGGGCGAGCAGTATGTCATGCACTGGGGCAAGGTCTACGGCCTGCCGGTCGCGTCGCTGCGCATGTTCAATGTCTACGGCCCGCGCTCGCGGACGTCCGGCACGTACGGGGCCGTGTTCGGCGTTTTCCTGGCTCAGAAGCTGGCCGGCAAGCCCTACACCGTGGTGGGCGACGGCGCCCAGACGCGCGACTTCACCTTTGTGACCGACGTGGCCCAGGCCTACGTCATGGCCGCGGCATCCGACCTGTCGGGCGAGATTTTCAACATCGGCAGCGGCAACACCTACAGCATCAACCGCCTGGTGGAGTTGTTGGGCGGTGCGGTGACGCACGTGCCGAAGCGTCCCGGCGAGCCGGACTGCACCTTTGCGGACACCGTCAAGATCCTGCGGGCCCTCGGCTGGCGCCCGCGCGTGTCCTTCGAGCAGGGCGTGGCGATCATGCTGGAAAACATCGAGTACTGGCGCCAGGCCCCCGTCTGGGACCCGGAGTCCATCAAGACGGCCACCCAGGAATGGTTCCAGTTCCTGGGCCGGCAGACGCAGCAGGGGAGGCTGTAGGTGGATAGGCTGTAGGCAAAGACCACGGGCGACCACGGGACAGCAGGAGTTCATTCAAGACGCCGTTCCCCAGTCTGGACGGTGAGCCGCCTTGCGCATGAGGGACCGGTCCTGCAGGCGCATTAACTGGGTGTCGTGGGTCACTGCGTCACTGAGTCATGACGTCACAACCTGTACTAGGCGGCGCACCGCGCCATTCTTTCCGAGCGCCGGTCTCGGGAAAAGCTCAGGAGCTAGCCGTGGACAAGTTTCGCATCGACAGCCACAAGCTGGTGTTCCACCCGCAGCGCGTCGGCGCGTGGCTGAAGGGAGAGCTCGTCTACCCCATCTACATGGAAGTCAGCCTGGCCGGCGCCTGCAATCACCGCTGCGTATTCTGCGCCTTGGACTTCATGGGCTACCAGCAGCGCAAGCTCGACACCGGCATGTTCCTGAAGCGCCTGGCCGAGATGGGTCGGCTCGGGCTGAAGAGCATCATGTACGCTGGTGAAGGCGAGCCGCTGCTGCACCCCGATGTTGTCGGCATCACCCAGGCTACGCGTGCCGCCGGCATCGATGTCGCTTTTACCACCAACGGGGTTCTGCTCAAGCCGGCCGTGACAGAGCAGATCCTGCCCCACACGGAGTGGATCAAGGTCAGTTTCAACGCCGGCACGCCCGAAAGTTACGCACGCATTCACCGCTGCCAGGCCAAAGACTTCCACACCGTGCTGGCCAACCTGAAGCACGCCGTGGAGTTCCGCCGGCAGAACCGCCTGTCCTGCACCCTCGGCCTGCAGATCTTGCTGCTGCCCGACGTGGAGAGCGAAGTGGACCAACTCGCGACGCTCGCCCGCGACCTGGGCCTGGACTACCTGGTCGTCAAGCCGTACTCGCAGCACCCCCAGAGCATCACGCAGACCTACAAGGGCGTGTCCTACGACAACGCCTGTCGGCTCAAGGAGCGGCTGGCAGCGTACACCACGGACCGTTTCCAATGCCTGGTGCGCCTGGACTCCATGCGCCAGTGGGACCAGGCGAGCAAAGGCTACAAACACTGCAACGCCCTGCCCTTCTGGTCCTACATCGACGCGGGCGGCAACGTCTGGGGCTGCAGCATGTACCTGAACGACGAGCGCTTCCTGTACGGCAACATCAACACGCAGACGTTCCAGGCGATCTGGGACGGCGACGCCCGCCGTCAGTCCCTCGAGTTCGTGAAGCACGAACTGGACGTATGCAAGTGCCGGATCAACTGCCGCATGGAACAGATCAACCAGTACCTGTGGGACCTGACGGAAGCCCCGCCGCCACATGTGAATTTTATCTGACCGGGCGCAACTAGAAGCCGGAGGACAAGAACCATGCCAAGAATCGCGATCATTGTGGCGCAGAACTTCCAAGACGAGGAGTTCGTGTACCCGTACTACCGTATCATGGAAGAAGGTTGGCACGTCGAGGTCGCCACGCCCGACGGCGCGGTCATGGCCGGCAAGTACGGCGTGCCGGCTCGGGCGACCATGGCAACGGACAAACTGCAGGCCGCAGACTTCGATGGCGTCCTTCTGCCCGGCGGGTTTGAGTCCCCGGACCGTCTGCGCATCCGCAAAGAGGTGCTGCAGTTCGTCCGCGACATGCATGCCGCCGGCAAGCTGGTCGCCGCCATCTGCCATGGCCCGTGGATCTGCATCTCGGCCGGCATCGTCAAAGGGCGGCGCATGACGGGGTTCATGTCCATCAGGGACGACTTGGTGAACGCCGGTGCGCACTATGAAGACAAGGACTTGGTCGTCGACGGCAATCTGGTGTCCTCGCCACACTACCGGAACAACGGCGTCTTCATGCGTGCTGTTGTCGATTGGTTGAAAGCCGCGAACCCGGCCTGAAGAACGGCGGTACGGGAGCAGGATATGATCTACCAAGTACCACGCACCCCGGAGGACGAAGCGCGGGTCACGGCTGGCAGCGCCACCGCTGCCGACACGGCCGTCGACTACCGGCGCGTGATCGTCAAGAAACCGTGGGGGTACGAGTACCTTGTCCTCGACAATGGACAGGTGGCCATCTGGATGCTGCAAGTCGTGCGCAAGCGCCGCACCTCCATGCACTGCCACCCGCGCAAGCGCACCGGGCTGGTCATTCTTTCGGGGCACGGCCGTTTCCACCACCTGCACGGCGCGATTGACATCCGCCGCATGGACGCGGTGAACATCCACGCCGGCGCCTTCCATTCGACCGAAGCCGAGAACCCGCTGCCCATCACCCCCATTTCGGAAAACGGGGTGTGGATTCTGGAGATCGAAACGCCCCCGGCCAAGTCCGACCTGTGTCGCCTGAACGACTCCTACGGTCGCGCCGGCCGGGGTTATGAAGGCCTCAGCGACATGGTGTTCGAACCGCGCGACACCCTGTCCTTGGAACCCACAGAGACGGACTCCGGCCTGCAGCGCCGGCTTTACCTCGATCTGCTGTTCTCCCTCGGGCCCGCACCGACCGTGATCCGAGAGTTGAAGCCACACCCGGGTGCGCTCGTCAGTGTGGTCGCCAGCAGCGGCGGCACGCCGCCGGCATGGCTGGAGATCGGCGCCGTCTGTGGCTACGAGGACTTCTTGCGTCGTGCCGCCGGCCGTTCGGTGGACAACCTGACGCTCCTGCACATTGAGCGCGAGGAGAAGATGATGAAGATCTCGGACTACGTTGCATCCGTGGTGGCGAAACTGGGGGTCCGCCACGTTTTCGCCGTCTCCGGCGGCGGCGCCATGCATCTGGTCGACGCGTTCGGGTCGCGCCCCGACCTGCAATACGTCGCCACCCACCACGAGCAGGCTGCGGCCATGGCCGCCGAGGGCTACGCGCGCATCACCAACGGCCCGGGCGCGGTTTTGGTCACGTCCGGTCCCGGCGGCACCAATGCCCTCACGGGTGTCTATGGGGCGTACATTGACTCGATCCCCATGATCTGTGTGTCCGGCCAGGTGACCCGGGACACGCTCTTGCGTGGCACCGGGTTGCGCCAGTTCGGCATCCAGGAGGGTGACATCATCGAACTGGTTCGGCCCATGACGAAGTACGCAGTGACGGTCACGGACCCCGCTACGATACGATACCATTTGGAGAAAGCCTGCTTCCTGGCCATGCACGGCAGGCAGGGCCCGGTCTGGATCGACATTCCGCTCGACGTGCAAAGCAAACTGATTCAACCGGAATCCCTGCCCGGCTATGAGCCCGAAGCCGTTCCCGGTGTGCCTGCCGACGCCCGGCTGGAGTCCCAGGTCCATCAGTGCGTGGCCATGCTCCGCACCGCCGAGCGCCCGGTCCTGATCTTCGGCTATGGCGTGCGGTTGGCGCACGCCGACGACCTGCTGCGCTCCCTGATCGAAGCCAGTGGCATTCCGGCGGTCTCCTCGTGGACGGCCTCGGACATGGTGGCGACGGATCACCCGTCCTACGTGGGCCGCAGCGGGATCATGGGCGACCGCGCCGGGAATTATGCGGTCCAGAACTCGGACCTGCTGCTGGTCGTCGGGTCGCGCCTTTCCGTCCCGCAGGTCGGGTACAACTACAAGCTGTTCGCCCGGGCCGCGCGCAAGATCATGGTGGACATCGATCCGGCCGAAATGCAGAAGCCGTCCCTGAGCCTGGACCTCGCCATCCTCGCCGACGCCAGAGCGTTCCTGCAGGCGCTGTTGCTCAAGCTGGAGGCGGAGCGACCCGCGGCGTTGCCGCTGCCGATCGAGCCGTGGCGGCAACGCTGCGCGGACTGGAAACGGCGCTACCCGGTCTGCCTGCCCGAGTACGCCGGCAACCGCGACCGCGTCAACTCGTTCTACTTCGTCGATCAGTTGTCCAGGATGCTTGACGCCGACGCGGCCGTTGTGACCGACATGGGCACCAGCTTCACCTGCACCATGCAGACGTTCCAGACGAAACTCGGGCAACGCTTGTTCACCTCCAGCGGCCTGGCATCCATGGGGTTTGGCCTGCCGGGCGCCATCGGCGCCTGCCTGGCGCGCGGCCGGCAGACGATCCTGATCACCGGCGACGGCGGCCTGCAGATGAACCTGCAGGAACTGCAGACAGTCATTCACAACCGCCTGCCGCTGCTGATCTTCGTGCTGAACAACGAGGGGTATCTGACCATTAAACTCATGCAGCAGAATCACTTCGGACGCTTCGTCGGGTCCCACCCGGGCAGCGGCGTGAGCTGCCCGGACATCGTCAAGGTCGCCACCGCCTACGGCATCCGTGCCGACCGCATCCGAAACCAGGACGAACTGGAACGCAAGCTTCCCAATGTCTTGGCCGACCCGGGACCGTTCGTCTGTGAGATCATCATGCCTCCCGAACAGCCGCTGATCCCGCGCGTATCCTCACTCAAACTCCCGGACGGAACCATCGTGTCGAAACCCTTGGAAGACCTGTATCCATTCCTCGATCGCGAGGAGTTCCGCCAGAACATGCTCATCCCCCCCGTGGAGCTCCTGCACAAGTAGGCCAGGGTGGGGACCGGCGTCTCTCTGCGCACGGTGAAAACATGAAAATCCTCTTCACCAACTCTCCCCTGCATTACACGCACGGCCACACGTTCACGCAACCCGACTGGCAAACACTGGTCTTGCCGCTGCTGGCGGCCATTGCGGGAGAGACGAAACACACGATTCGGTTGGTGGACAATACCGAGGGGTGGCTGCGCTCGCATCGGATCCTGTCTGAAATCCGCGCGTTCAAGCCAGATCTGTTAGGTGTGAGCATCATCGCGGCCCGCGACATTCAGAAAACCGTGGGAGTGATCCGGCAGGTCCGCCAGGAGTTCGCATCACTCCCGATCGTGGCCGGCGGTCAAGGGGCCAGTTTCTACGACGAGCTCCTGGTGCGTAATGGTACTAACGTCGTGGTCCGGGGTGAAGGCGAAATCACGTTGCGGGAGCTGATCGCGGCATATGGTTCCGGCCACCCGGATTTCTCGGCGATTCCAGGCATCACTTGGCTGGAAGGTTCAGCTGTGGTGAAAAGGTCCGCGGCCCGGGAACGGATCAAGACCCTTGACGACTCGCCTTTTCCGGCGTTTGACCTCATGCCGAAGCGCAAGTCCCGCTGGTTCCCAGGGCGCTTTGCCGGCTCTGTCGAGACTTCTAGGGGATGCCCGTTTTCGTGCAACTTCTGCGCCATAACCTCTTTCTGGGAAGGTAGCTTTCGCACCAAGACAAATGTGCGCATCGTGGAGGAACTGAAGATCCTGGCCGCGCAGGGACGCACGCATGTTTACCTGGCGGATGACAACTTCGGGATGGGCACTGAGAAACACATGGATTTGTTCGAGCGCATCCTCTCGGCCAATTTGGACGTCCGTTTCTTCGCTCAAATGCGCACGGACACGATTGCCGAGAACCCGGACATGGTGGAGTTGGGCGCCCGCGCCGGCCTGTACGGCGCGCTGATCGGGTTTGACACCTATGATGCCGAGACCTTCCATCACATCTCCAAGAAAGGCAGCATCGATTTGAACCACCGCTGCTCCGAGACCCTGCGCCGCAACGGGGTGATTATCCTCGGCAGTCACATTTACGGTCTGCCATCCCAGAAGAGACCACGTGATTTCAACCGAACCTTCTGGGTGGGGCGCCGCAACTCCGATCTGTTCCGCATGCCGCATTTTTCCCTCCTTCCCGGAACTCGGGCTTACAATACGATGGTCACCGAGGAAGTCATTCAGGACGCGGAGCGACGCAATGATGACTTCCGCTTCCTGGTTCGAGCCCCGGCGGAACGCCGTGCCTTCAAGGCTTGGTACCATGTTTACACTCTCCTGCATGTCCTGTTGCCCGACGAAATCCTAAAGGCTTTGTTCCATCCCAATCGGAACGCCCGCATTCTCAAGCGCATGGGGTATTGGGGAACGTGCCGACACTACGCCTACAGAGCCCTGCGCAAGGTGAAAGGAACCGACATATGAGCGATGCTGCCAAGCCTGATTCCGCGCTCCCCAAGGAGTTGCTGACCGAGACGCATGACGGGCATCGTTTGCGCACGCGAAGCCGAAGCATAGTTGACCGCTCGAAACTTTCTGTTTCGACTGATGCGGCGTCTCCGCCCCCGCTGTCGGGCGGCGTCAAGAAGGCGCCCAACCTGTACTCTGGGCACACGTTTCTGAACCGTCCCGAACGGTTCCGACTTGACGGCCACAAGATGATTTACCACATGGACCGCGTGCAGGAGTGGCGACGGGGCGAACGCATTGCGCCCATCCACATCGACATGGGGCTAACCAAGTTCTGTAACATCGCCTGCATCTACTGCATCGGCGTCACTCAAGGGGGCATGAAGAAGGGGCAGATGATCCAACCGGACGCCTTGCTGCGGTTGATCCGGGACGCGGGCCGTCTGCAGGTACGCAGCGTGGCTTTCATCGGCGATGGAGAACCTACACTGAACCCGGCACTCTACGATGCCATCGTTCTAGCTCGGGAGTGCGGAGTCGAGACAGCCATGGCGACCAACGGCATTCTCCTTGACATGAACCGGGCACACGATGTCCTCCGGAACCAAACTTTCGTCCGCTTCAACCTGAGCGCCGGAAACAGCGAAGGCTTTCGGCGCATCCACCAGGCGGCCCCTGCACTTTTCGATGAACTCATCCAGAAGATCCGCGAACTTGTTCGCTTGCGGAAAGAAAACCAATACGGATGCACACTCGGGCTCCAGATGGTCCTCATCCCGGAGAATTTCGACCAGGTGCTGACACTTGCCCGTCTGGGAGCCGATCTGGGAGTGGACTACCTGCAGGTGAAGCAGTGTTCCGACACCGAGTACGGGGAACTCGGCATCCAGCGAGAGGAGTACCGTCGCGTCGTCGACACTCTGAAGGAGGCTGAGAGTCTTTCGCGGGAGGACTACTCCGTGCAGGTCAAGTGGAACAAGATCAACATCCTGGCCGAAACAGACGTCTACCGCCACGGCATACGGAAGTACGACATCTGCTATGGTACCCCCATGCTCGGCCAGATCAGCGGCAATGGGAAGGTATACCCCTGCGGCCCATTTTTCGGCAAGGACCGATTCCTCATAGGCGACATCCACAGAATGTCCTATTATGACATGATCAAGGGCGACCGATATTGGGCCGTGCAACGGGATATCGTTGAGAATATTGACGTGCACTGTGATTGCACGATTGGCTGCCGACAGGACTACATCAACACCTTCCTGTGGGACCTGATGAATCCTCCGGCTCACGTCAACTTCATCTGAGGGTTATATGGACACCGACCTGTGCCATGTTGGCATCATCGCCAACCCCGAACTGGACAACGTCGCCGTGGCCAAGCGCGACTTGCCTGGGGGAGCGGTGCTCGTGTGGCGTGACCGACGGCTGTCCGTCAGGCAGACCGTGCCATGCGGCCAGCGGTTGGCCTTGGAGGACCTGCCCACCGGAACGCTGGTACGGCAGTACGGGCATCCGTTCGCCCGGTCTCGCGGGATCCCGGCCGGTGGCCTCGTGAGTGCCGACAGCGTTGAGGGTTTGGATCCGGCACACATGCCGTCCGAGTCGGCGGCTTCAGTTCCTGTCCCTGTGTGGCGTGGGCCGACCTGGGGAAAAGAACCGGTCCCGACATTCCTGGGGTATCGGCGGTCCGACGGCCGGTGCGGCACGCGCAACTACTACGTGATCATTCCCACGTCCATGTGTGCGAGCGCCTTGGCCGCGCAGGCTGCGCGGCGGCTGGAAACGATCTGGCACGACCTGCCGGACCGCGAACACGTGGACGGAATCGTGGCTCTCGCCCACACGGAGGGGTGCGGGTGTGCGAGCAACGTGCAGATTGATCGCCTGCTGCTGGTCCTGAAGGGATTCCTGCTGCATCCCAACGTGGGCGGATGCCTGCTCATGGACCTGGGCTGCGAACAAACGAACCGGGAGCGAGTCGACCGCTATCTGCGGGACGTCCTGCCCGCGGCCGGCAAGCCTGTGGACTGGGTGTCGATTCAGGCTGAAGGCGGCAGCCGGAAGGCCTTGGAGAGGGCCGTGGCGTTGGGCAGTAGTCATCTCCCACTCGTGGCACGCGTGAGGCGGGCCAGTTGCCCCCTGTCCGAGCTTGTGGTCGGTACGGAGTGCGGCGCGTCCGACTCTTTCTCCGGCATCACGGCGAACCCGGTCATGGGTGCCGCCGCCGACCGCGTCGTGGCCGCCGGCGGTTCGGCCATTTTGACCGAGATCCCCGAGTTGCTGGGTATCTATGAGATGCTTCGGCCCAGGTTCCGGGATGCCGCGGTGGCGGCCAAGTACGTGGCCGCCGTTGCTTGGTATTGCGACTTGGCGGCCCGCCTGAACGTGTCCATGGGCGACAACGTCGTGCCCAAGAACCGCGAGGGGGGGCTGCTGAACAGCGTCATCAAGAGCCTGGGCGCGGCCATGAAGGGCGGGACCGGCATCATCGAGGACGTGATCGATTACGGCGCGCCGCTGGCCCGGCGCGGACTGCACATCATGCAGGGACCCGGCGGCGATCTGGAATCCGTTACCGGTCTGGTCGCCTCGGGTGCCAACCTTATCTGCTTCTCGACCGGGAAGGGAACCATCACCGGCGACGCAGTCTGTCCGGTGATCAAGATGGCATCCACGGACGAACTGGCCCGGGCCATGCCGGAGGACATGGACTTCAACGCCGGCCGTCTGTTGACCGACTCCGTCAGTGTCACGGCGTTGGGAGATGAACTCCTCCAGTTGATGCTACGCGTCGCATCGGGCGAGCGCACCTGGTCGGAGAAATGGGGTCAGCATCAGTTTCAGATCTGGACCGCTGAGAAATTGTCGCTCTGAGAATCCCTACCGTGGAGGCACCATGCCAACGGAGTTTGACCTGCAGTATCCGCACGGACGCGGCAACCGCGCGGCCGTTGCCTCTGTCCGCGCCATCCAGGACCGCCTGGTGGCGTGGGAGCTGGGGCGCGACTACTATGACGGCGACCGCCGCCACGGTTACGGGGGGTTCCGCTACGACGGGCGCTGGCGGGGCATCATCCCGCGGTTGGCTGAGCGCCACGGCCTGACGTCCCAATCCCGCGTCCTGGACGTGGGCTGCAAGAAGGGGTTCTTCCTGCACGATCTGTGCGAACTCATCCCCGGCATCCAGGTGACAGGCGTGGAGAACCATCCTTACCCCCTGGCCGAAGCCATGCCCTCGGTCAAACCTCGCCTGCTCTTCGCCCCCTACGAGAAGTTGCCGTTTCCCGACGCGTCTTTTGACTTTGTGTTCGCGTATGCCGCCATCTACATGCTCAATCTGGGCGGAGTCGTCGCCGCGTTGCGCGAGGTTCAGCGGGTGGGCGCGGGCCGAAGTTTTGTCACGGTCGGCGCATACCGCACGGACGAAGAACGGCGCTGCCTGCAGGACTGGACTCTCCTGGGCACCACCGTCCTGCATGTGGACGAGTGGCTGGAGGTCTTCCGTTACGCCAGCTACACCGGAGACTACAGTTTCACCACGGCTGCAACCCTGGGATTGGCAGTAGGTGATTGACGTATGGGCGGGGCGTTTGTCCTGGCGGTGACTTGGTGCGAAGGTAATGGGCGCTGTGCCGGTGACATCAAACACGTGACAAGAGCAATCGCCTGCCGACCCCATTCACGGGTTGGAGCAGGGGTCTTGGAGAAGTGCGATGGGTAATGTTTACACCAAGATGAAGATCTTTCATTTCCCGGCCAAACTTGACAGCCTCCCGGCTGATCAACCGCTGACAGCACCGCTACACATTCGGATTAAGCCGACCAACCGGTGCAGTCACAACTGCTGGTATTGCGCCTACCGCCGGGAGAACATCCAGCTCGGAAAGGACATGGTCAGCAAGGACCAGATTCCGCCCGACAAAATGGCCGAGATTGTCGAAGACTGTGCCGAAATGGGTGTGCTCGCCGTGACCTTCAGCGGTGGCGGTGAACCGCTCTGCTATCCACACCTGTTGGGGACGTTGCGCCGGCTGCATGCGTGCGGCGTCCGCTACGGGAGTTTGACCAATGGGGCACGTTTGCACGGGGAGATTGCCGAGGAATTCGCGGCTCACGGAACCTGGGTCCGCGTTTCACTCGATGGCTGGGATGGGCCGAGTTATGCCCGCTACCGCGGCGTCAGCGAGCGCGAATTCGATAAGGTGATGACGAACATCGCTGACTTCAAGCGGCTCGGCGGGGCCTGCTACCTGGGCGTGGTCATCATCGTGGACAAGGATAACGCCAGCCATGTGTACGAGTTGATCCGGCGCATGCACGACTTGGGGGTACGAAGCGTCAAAGCAGCCCCATGTTTCATCAGTGATGACGCCGTCGAAAACAACACTTACCACCGCCCCCTAATGAGCATGGTGAGAACCCAAATCGAGCAAGCCAAGAGCGAGATGGCAGGTGTGAACTTCGAGATTTTCGATTCGTATCAAGAGCAGTTGACCACCTTCGACAAGGGCTACGACTGGTGTCCCTACATCCAGATCAACCCGGTGATCGGCGCGGACCTGAACGTCTACTCCTGCCACGACAAGGCCTACAACCTGGACTCCGGCTTCCTGTTCTCCATCAAGGACCGCCGGTTCAAAGACGCGTGGCTGGCGGACAAGGCCCAGTTCTTCACCATCAACCCGGGGCGCGACTGCCGGCACCACTGTGTGGTGCACGAGAAGAACAAACTGATTTGGGAATACCTGCATGCCGACCGAACCCACATTGTCTTTGTCTGAGCCGTTTGCCGCCTTCCTGCGCGACCGCTGCTACCTGGTCACCGGGGCATCGCGTGGTTTGGGCGCGGTGGCGGCGACCGCACTGGCGGCCGGGGGCGCCCGCTTGGTGTTGGCAGCCCGGGATCGGGACGCACTGGAACGCGTACGGGCCGGCTCCTGTCATCCTGAACACCATGTCTGTGTGGCGGCGGACCTACGGCAGACGGAACAGATTGCGGGCCTCGCCGTGGCCGCTGAAACGCACGCCCATGGGACTCTCGACGGAATCCTCCACGTGGCGGGCGGCGGGCTGGGTCTGCGGGAACCGCTCATCGCCGCCGCTGACCTGGAAACACTCTTCCGCGTCAATGTGGTGGCGGCGGCAGAGCTGAACCGCCGGCTCGTGCCGGGCATGGTGACACGCCGCAGCGGCTGCCTGGTCCACGTGGGCTCGATCGCCGGCAGTGAGGCGGTCGCGTCCGTCGGCTACAATACAGTCAAGGCCGCCCTCAGCGCCTACGTGCGCAGCCTCGGGCAGCACCTGAGCGGCAGCGGTGTTGTCGCCACCGGCATTTTGCCCGGCGCCTTCCGTGCACCCGGGAATTCCTGGGAACGCCTCGAAGCCGGTAAGCCTGATGTCGTGCAGAAGTTCATTGCCGAGCGCCTGCCGCGAGGACGCTTGGGTGAAGCCGCAGAGTTGGTTCCGCTGATCCTGTTCCTGTGCTCGCCAGCCGCGTCCATGATGGGCGGGTGCATGGTTCCGATCGATGCCGGCGAAGGCAAAAGCTATGCCGCCACGGGTTGAACGCCGAGCGTGGGTTGCCTGACAAAAGCCAACAAGTGAACACATGACGTCTGTGTCCCAAGACCAGCGGAGCGAACGGCCTGTCGTCAAGGACGCTGTGCTGCTACAGGCGATTGCGGCGCTGCGCGCCTCCCGCCTGCCGCCAGGCCCGGACGTGCTGCTGCTGCAGGCGCCCCAGTTCCTTTTCGAGTCCATCAACATTGACAGCATCCGGCAGCGGGGCTACTACGCCTACCCGCCCACCGGGTTGCAGTGGCTGGCCACGCGGCTTGAGAACCGTGGGCTCCGGGTCACGATCGCGGACATCAACCTGCTCCTGCTGGAGCGTCTCATACAAGACCCAGGCTATGACCACCGCAACTGGCTGGACCTGGTGCGCGATGAAGTCGCGCGGACCGAACCAGCCGTGGCGGGCGTCACCTGCCTGAGCATCAACAGCGACCTGAGTTCCGCGACGCACCCCCTCCCGGCCATGCTGCGGGCTATCCGCGCGGCACGGTCGTGCCTGCTGCTGGCGGGCGGCCCGACGGCCATGAACGACGTTTCGGCGCTGCTCGACGGCAATACCTGCGATTTCGTCATCGACGGCGAAGGCGAAGACCGCCTCGACTACCTGCTCGGCCTTTGGTACGGCCCAGAGTGGTACCCCGCTGTCGCGCCGCCGCGTAACGGCATCTACTTCCGCGCCCCGGACACAGGCGCCACGGTGCCATCGGCGGGCGAGAGTGCTCCGGTCGTCCTGGCCGGGAATCTGGTCAAGTCCTTCGCGCGGATTCCCGTCGAGCGGTATTGCCGCGCGGGGAGTCTGAACCCCTACTCCCGCATGGCGGGCCCCGATCTGCCCTATGCCGGGTTTCAACTCGCGCGCGGCTGCCGCTGCAACTGCCAGTTCTGCGGCGTCCGCACGTTCATGGGCGCCGGAACGCGAGTGTTCCCCGTTGCCGATGTCCTCGAGGAAATGGACTACCTGGTCCGGCAACGGGGAGTTCGACATTTCGAAGTGCTGGACGACGATTTCCTGGCCCGCCCCGAGGCCACCGCCGAACTGCTCACCGGCATGGTCCCGCTGCGCCGCGATTTCGCCATCACCTGGTCGGCCAACAACGGCCTCATCGCCCACAGCCTGACCCGCGAACTGCTTGCGCTGATGCGCGACTCGGGTTGCCTAGGCTTCAAGATCGGCATCGAGTCGGGCAATCCGGACATCCTGCGACGGATGCGTAAACCCGGGACACGCGAGACCTTTGAGCAGGCGGCGGCACGGCTGCGGGACTTCCCCGAACTGTTCGTCGGCGGCAACTACATCATCGGTTGCTTCCACGAGGAGACCTTTGCCCAAATCCTGGACACGTTCCGATTCTCCTGCGCACTGGGACTGGACTGGTCATCCTTCACGGTGTTTCAGGACAACTCACGCGACTTGAAAGCCGGCGGGGTTAAGGGGAAGGCGTTCGACTTCATCCCGACCAAGAGCTCTGCCGACCGGAAACTGCACGACGATCCCACGTTGCCGCTAGGCCTTGACCTGCCGTCGCTGGATCCGCACAGCGTGCCTGGTCCGGAACTGTTGAAGAACATCTGGCTGACCTTCAACCTCGCCGGTAATTACCTCCTGAACCCTAACCTGTTCAGACCGGGCGGAGCGGCCAAGTTCACGGCGTGGGTCGAAGCTATCCGCCCTCCCTATCCGACCAATCCGTACATGCGTTTGTTCGCCGGTTATGGCAGGCGGTTCATGGGCGACACGGCCACGGCGGAGACACACGAGGCGGAGTGCCGGCGCTTGCTGGCGAATTCCTCCTCCTGGCGCCATCTGTTCGGACGGTTTGGACTGGATGCACTGGTGACTCCGGAAAGCGGCCTGTGGAACGCCACCGCCGCGTCCGATCAAGTCGTTTCCCTTGCCAGACGTTACGCCGCGGCCCTGGGGGTTCCGGTTCCGAGAGACCGGGCGACGCGCACGTAATGCGCAGGGTGCACACAAATGGCTACCAATCCCATCACACTCGAACTGCCTGACTGCCGACCGGAAACGGAGTTCACCCGGGCCGAAGCGCGGCGGCTGTTCCCCTCGGAACGCATTCGCCGCGTCCTGCTGGTCGCACCGCCGGACGCCCCTGCCGAAGCATTCAACTATGCCACAGCAAAACGCGGGCGCTACTGGAACTTCCCCCCCTACGGCCTAGGTGTCATGGCCACGTTGCTGCGCGACGTTGGCATCACGGTGCGCATCGTCAACCTTAACCACGAAGCGCTGAAAGCCTGCCAAGCCTCTGCGTCGCCGGACGTCTTCCACTTTGACGACGCGTGGAAGTGCCAATTGCGGCAGGCCGTGGACGAGATGGAGCCCGACATCGTCGGCGTCACCTGCATGTTCACCATGACGCACCCGTCCGCCGTCCGTGTGTGCCAGGAACTGGCCCGGTTGCGGCCGGACCTGACCATCGCCTTCGGTGGCGTGCACGTCACCAACTGCTTTATGAGCCGCGAAACTTGCCTGCCGGTCCTGGAGGACCTGGCCGGTGTGAAGCTGTTCTTTCTCTTCGAGGCGGACCTCGCCTTCATGAATTTCGTAAACTGGGTCAACGACGACACGACCGCCCCGGAACTCTCGCAGTTGCTGGTCAACCTCCCCGGGCGGCGATACCTGTTCCGCACCATTTCCCGACCGGGGGAGAAAGAACTGAACGTCATCCCCGCTCACGACCTGATGGGCACTGCGCATGTGTCCCGGCACGGTGTCATCGGTTCCTTCTTCTGTTTCTTGTCGCAGGGGACGCGTTCCGGCACCGTCAACGCCAACCGTGGCTGTCGAGGCCTGTGCACCTACTGCAGCGTGCGAAACTTCAACGGTCCGGGCGTTCGGCACCGGTCCGCCGAGTCGGTTGTCGACGAACTGGAGCTGCTGCGCGACCGTCACGGCGTGCGCCATGTCATGTGGCTCGATGACGACCTGCTCCATGACACCCGACGCTGCCTGGAACTGTTCGCCGCCATGATTGAGCGCAAGCTGGGTATGACTTGGGACTGCTCCAACGGCGTGGTGGCGTCATCCTGCACCGAAGAGATCGTCAGCCAAGCGGCTGCCAGCGGCTGCGTCGGCCTGAACATCGGCATCGAGTCCGGAAACCCCATCGTCCTCAAGAAGATCCGGAAACCGGGCGGCATCAAGACGTTCATGATGGCCGCCAAAGTCCTCCGTCGCCATCCGGAGATCAACACGCGCGGATTCCTGATGATCGGATTCCCCGACGAAACCTACGGCATGATCCAGGATACGTTCCGCCTTGCCCAGGACATGGGCCTGGACTGGTACAACATCACCATCCTGCAGCCGCTTCCCAACACGCCCATCTTTGCGGACATGATGCAGTCCGGCCTTATCGACGATCTGGATGTCTGGAACATCCGCTACAACAGCGGCCCCTACGGCAAACGCCGCACCCAAATGCAGGACCGACGCGTCGATACCCGGGACCTGTCCCCGTTCGCGCCGGAGAGATCGGGCGATGTTCCCTCCCGACAGGAACTAGACTCGGTCTGGTTTCACCTGAACTTCCACTTGAATTTCGAGCGGCTGTTCGCCGTCACTCACCCGGAGAAACTCCGCCAGCAGTATCTGTACGTCAAGAACATCTGTGACCTCGTCGCACCCGACGATCCATTCCCCAACTATTTCTTGGGCTGGCTGCAGTACCGGCGCACCGGCCGCGTCGATGCCGCGGTCGCCGACAAGGTCGAGCAGTTGCTGTGTGACGTGCCGGCATGGCAGCCGAAATTCGACCGGTTCAGCCTCTCGGTTCAGGACCTGCGTCGCGCCACCTTCCCGGTGCCCGTCGCCCTCTCGCCAACAAGGAGTGCCTCAACATGATGGACCTGCTCCGCGACCCGGCCCTTGTCAGGCTGTTCGAAGAGCCCGGCCCCTACTATACCAGTTACCCCTCGCGCTCGGAGTGGCACGACCTGCAGCCGCAGGTGGTGGAGCAGGTGATGGACGAGCTCGCGGCGACCGGGACTGGCGAACTTCCGCTGGGCATGTACCTGCATTTCCCCTACTGCCCCAAGCGTTGCCTGTACTGCATCTGCAACACCGAGCTGGCCCTCCCTGATACCGACTTGGACGGGTTCCTCAACCTGCTGATCCGCGAAGTCAGCGGATTCTTCCGGCGGCTGCGTCGCCCCGGACTGCACCCGGTGATCACCGAGATTCACCTTGGCGGCGGATCCCCGTCCATTCTTTCGCCCGAACAGTTCAACCGTCTGCTGGACGGCGTGAGCCGGGCCGTGGACCTCGCGCGCCTGGCGGAATTCTCCGTCGAGGTGGATCCGCGCAGCGCCGCGGCCGCGAAGTTCGCAGCCTACCGTGCCCGAGGTGCCAGCCGCGTCTCATTTGGGATCCAGGATCTCAACGCGGATGTCCAGCGAGCGATCGGGCGCGTCCATGATGTGGACCTGGTTCGTGCCGGTCTGGAGGCGGCCCGCCAGGCCGGTTTCAACAGCATCAACTTCGACATGCTGTACGGCCTGCCACGCCAGACGCCAGACTCGTTTGCCGCCACGATTGACGAGGTCATCCGCCTCGCGCCGGACCGGGTGACGCTCCTCAAGTACGCTCACGTCCCGAATATCCGTGCCCACCAGCGGACGCTCGACCGCCACCCCTTCCCCACTGCGGAAGACCGGGTGCGCATGTTCCTCGCGTCCTGCCGCCAGTTCACGCAAGCCGGCATGGTCCACGTCGGGATCGACCACTTCGCCAAACCCGGTGACAGCCTGGCCAAAGCCTATCAAGCGGGTCATCTGAGCCGGAATTTCATCGGGTTCACCCCTAAGCGGTTTGATGGCATCGTCGGGTTCGGCCCCACCGGCACGAGCCAACTGGGCCCGCTCTACTACCAGAACAGCGGCGAACTGGCGGATTACACGGCGGCGGTTCAGGCAGACCGAATGCCTGTCACCTTCGGATACCGGATGACCGACGATGATCGGGTGCGTGCCGACGTCATCTACACGTTGCTGTGCAAGGAAGAACTGCAGTTCGCCGACATTGAAGCCCGCCATGCGCTCGACTTCCCGCTTCGGTTCGCCCGCGAACTCGAAGCCCTGAAGCGCTGGGAGGACCGGCGCATGGTCGAACTGCAATCGGACCGCCTGGTGGTCACGAGCACAGGCAAGTTCTTTCTCCGTCACATCTGCAAGGTGTTTGACCGGTTGCTGGCCGAGAAGGAATACCGAGTCGTCGGTCCCTGAGCCAGGCTCTCTCACTCAGGATGGAAGGTTGCGACGCCATTGGCGGACGAGTTGTAGTCGTCGAAGTCTTTGAGCATGTCCATGAATTTGGTTCGATATCTCTCTTGAGGAATGGCCTTTATGAAGTTGGCTTTGGGGTTCAACTGGTTGTAGTCGTATATGTCCGGAATGGCAGCAAAGGTACTTTTCCAAGCATTGAACACATCGGTGCCGGGTAGAGGCACGAAAGAGTTCAGAGAGACCATGCCGCCGTGTAAACTGAGCGCAAACCGGTGCGTGGCTTCTAGGTCTTCGAGCGTATCGTCGGGAAAGCCAACCACGAAATGATACTTGGCCACTAATCTATCCTGGAACTTGGCCATGATGTCGCTAGTCTGCCGGACTTGGTCGAGAGTAATCTGCTTGTTGAGTCTCTTGAGGCCGGCGTTTGTTCCGGTCTCGATCCCGAACGCGATATGAGTGCAACCGTGCTCAACCAACTCGGCCACCAGCTCTTCCGTGATGCAGTCAACCCGGGCGTCGCATCCCCAAGTCAGACCATAGCTGTGGAAGATCTCGGCGATCCTCAGCGTACGTTGAATATCAACGACGAAATAGGGATCCAGCAGTCGCAACTGTCTTGGTCCCCATTTCGTCACGATTTCCTCAACCTCAGCCCGCACTTGCTCGGGCGTTCTGGTTAGATATTTCTGCCCGTTCAAAACTTTGTTGGAGCAGAAAGAGCAATTGAAGGGACAACCACGGCTGGTTTGCATAGCGCCCCAATCGCTGATGGAGAAGTGTTCAGGAAATAGGATAGCCCCACGATCCATCTGGGGCACTTTGGTCAAATCCAGATCTCTCGGCGAAGTCTCGATGTATTTCTCTTTGCAGCCAGCTTCCACCCATTCAACCAGTGAAGTCTCTGCGGGGCCTAGAAGAATGGCGTCGACCAGACCATTGCCCGCAAAATCCTGGGGCATGGTTGAGGCGTGATAGCCTCCAACGACGGTTACGATGTTGGGATCTACCTCTTTCACGATTGAGAGGGCCATCAAGGTCGACTTCATTTTACTGGTCCAAGTGGTGACGGCCACAATTTCCGGCTTGATGTCTGAGAGTGTCTTGCGAAAGTGTTGCCAGATATGGTGGTTCCCATCCTCAACTCCACGCTGATACCAGTCCTGCCTGCGTACCATTTCCTCTCTAAGTTTCGTCTTGGGATCCTTTGGGAAATAGCGATCAGCGTCGTACACATAGGCACCCATTCCACGCGCTTTCAGGCAGGCTGCCAATTGTGCACCTGAAAGGGAAAACCACCAGCGATCGTACTCGAAGAAGGCATGGAATGGCGGATCGACGAAGAGAACAGTCTTTTTCATCTGAACCTCTCCTGCACCAAACCCCCGACGAAGAGGACTACAACGGCATCGACCTCTGGACTGCAGACCTTGGCCCTATCCATCGTGAGCGAATCTGCACTACGACTTCTGGAACTGGGTCACGTGTTCGAGAATCCGAGCGATATCTGTATCGGGGGTCCGCACCTTGCCGGCCCATGGGGGTGGCGAATTGCCGACGAAACGAACCTGCTGGCAGAAGGCATGGCATCGGTCCAGGGTCAGTAACGATCGTGCGGCAGCCAAGTCCCTCAAAGCGGAAGCAACGTCCGCAACTTGCACTCGACGGTTGATCTTCCGTGGGTCGTGGGTCTCCAGCGCAAGGGCGCCGTAGTCACTGGAATCAGTGACGTACTTTATCCGACGGAACGATTCTCTCGCGGAAAACAGGCAGGTTAGCAGGCCATTGTCTGCCGAGGCGTAGTTGAAGGACGGGACCGGCCGAAAACTTCTGGCGGAAACGTAGTCTGCGTGTGGCTGCAGAACGTGGTGGTATAACCCGGTGGCGGATGCAAACCATACGGCACTGGGGTCCGTGGGGATTTCCGACGTCTCCAAGTCGACTCGGCAGGATTGAGAATGCGGCGACATGCAGTGGAAGAGAAGGTCCGCCAATTCACGCGCTGAGATGCCAATCACGCCATCTCTCTTCTTCCGGAGGATCAACTCGGCAGCCAAGTTCAAGTCGATGCCGAGACTTTGGTTGGCAACAGCGTCAAAACCGTCGTCTTCTATCCAGTTCAGGAGATGGCCAACCGCATCAATGGGACACAGCACGTCACAGTACAGTGGCATCCAGTCCGCCTGGCAGACGATGGCTTCGTGGATCGCGATGTAGTGCAGCATGGAGAAGAGCGCGTAGGGGTGTCCCTGGAACACCTCGGCTGGCATGGGCTCTATCTGCACATTGGCCAGTCGCATAAGGCTCTGAACGCCCGCCTCTTGCTCCAGACGGGCCGCGCCTGCTGCGTCAGTGAAGATCTTGACGATGACGCGTCGACGGCTCAGGACAGAGGGCAGGTTGCTGGGGTGGAGGAGTGAGGGCAGGGCGTAATTGACGAACAGATCGATGTACGAGTTTCCCCATGCAGACAGAGAGCAGATGAGGGTCGGTTCGGACGCTGGTGTCGCCGGCTGAGCCTTCAATGCCAGGATTCGCGCGACGATGGGGTTCAGGCATTGGAGGCGCCTCAGGTTCTCCCGCAATCCTGGGTCACGCTCGGCAAGCGGGAGGGCGTAGTCGATGATCCGCATGGCCGACTCCAAGTCGCCTTGGTTGCGTAGCGTGTAGTAGGTCCTGGCTGCCTGCCAGGGGTCACGGTAGATCGCCCCCAGGTGAGCGTCAATGACCGATGGAACGGGGGTAGGGGCGGTTGCAGCGGGAGCCGGGCGGCAGAGGGCCTCGCGGATGTCATGGCAGATGCTCTGCGCCCGCGCCGCATACGAATGGGTACTCCGGACCTTCTCCGAGCCGGCTGCGATCATGTGCGTTCGCCATTCGTCATCCACCAGCCCCCGCTTGATCGCGGCGATCAGTTCGTCGTGTGTGCGCGCGAACACGACGTCAGTGCCGGCTTGGAAGTCACCCATTTCATCTGGCAGAATGTTGGCATTGAAGCCGTCGACAACCACCAGTGAACCGCTGCTCAGCGCTTCGAGGAAACGTGGGTGGAGCAACAGGGCGGGGTGCACGATCACCTTGTAGGACTGGTACAGACGACACAAGTCGGGACCGGGTTGCACTTCGCCCTTCCAGAACGGAGCGAATTCGGGCAGATTCTCCCAGCCGCGTCCCCATATTGCCAAGGGGATCCCAGCCTCCAACAACTGCCGGGCAACACGGGTCCGGATGTGGAACCGCATGCAGTCGCTCATATCAAGAATCATCTGATTTCTGACCCGGTCGCTCAGTGTGGCGAAGTCAGCGTGGTGTCGTTCTTCGAAACGCGTGGTTTCCTGTTGGAGATCAGTCGCTGAGCAGAGGACCTCATTCATTTCGCGAATCAAAGGCTCAGAATGCTTGCTGGGCGGGGAGCCAAGTCGCGAGAGCAGCGCCGCTTCGTTTCGGGGGCTAGCGCCAGGTGCGGGACAGTACAAGCGCTGGTTCACGGCAAATTGCAGGATCTTGACGTCGCCGTAGCCAATGACTTGCAGGCTCCGTTTCCAGGCGTCCTTCAGCACATAGGTGAAGTCCAGCGGACCAAGCTCTTCCGCCGCAGCCCGCGTGAACGGGTAGGGGAGTCGGTCTTGGATCCAGCTCGCGACGGGCAGGCCGGTTTTGGCGCAACCGCTCAACGAGTCGGAGCGGAGGTGATCGAGGAGGACGACCAGGTCGGGTTTGAACTCTGCAAGGGTCTGCAGTGTTCTGTCCATGCGCATGGTCCCAAGCGGATCTTTCTCCTTCAGGGTGCGCGCTGTGCAGCCCAGTTCGGCAAACCCTGCGGCCAAATCATCCGCGACATGCTGCAAAACCGTCGAGTGGACGCTGGTCGGGATCAGGACGCGCAGCGGCCGGTCCGGTCTGTTTTCGAACGCCCTCAGGATGGCTTCGTGAGGGAGCGAGGCGTAATAGGCATCGACCTCGCTTTTCAGGTCCGTGGTGATCCGGCGGTACTCCGTCAGCCAGCGGCCGATGGCGTCGAGCAGTTCGGGAGGCATCAGGTACTGTGCGGGTGGCGGAACGTGCGACTGGTCCAGGGCGAAGTACGCGACCATCTGCTGTTCCCAGGCCGGGCCGGCGAAGCAGACCAATTGGGCGACGCCAATACTGTCACGGATCGGGAAATGCTCCAGGATGGCGCGGAAGAGCTGGGCATTGGGCTCGACCAGGTAGAAACTGGGCACCCAGTTGGGCACCTCGATGTCCGGGTCGAGGATGTTCTTCACGCGCAGGGCATTCAGCCCTTTGCCGGACCCGACAAACAGTTGGTACGGGAGTCTCTGGCTTTCGGGTTTCTGGAACTGGAAGATGACCTCTTCGTACGAGGGCGCGAAGGTGAGCTGCTCGATGCGCTCCGGGTGCACGCGGAACAGCAGGGTCGAAGACCCTTCATGAACGGCGCGAATCGTGGTGTCCGGCGCGGTTGCTTCCATGGCCGCAAGCGCCGCTCCGCTCCGCTCCTGCAGGTACTCGACATTGGCCCGGAAGGTCTCGGCCCGCGTCTTCGCCGCGAGCATGGTTTCCTTTTCCAGTTCCTGCCGGACGTCCGCGTACTGCGGTGTGTCGCCCAGTTCCGCCTCCATGATGGGCAGCAGCACTTCGGCCTGGCGCAGTTGCATCCACGCATTCATGACCTTGGACTGCACCATACGGTTCGGCCACAGCTTCCGGAATCCGTACAGCAGTTTCAAGGCGTGAAACGGGCGGTCGCCGAAGAGGTACTCGACCCAGTTCCAGAGCAGCACGGGGTTCGGCTTCGCCTGCGGAAGGTCCGCCACCTTGAGGAACAGCTCGCTGTAGTCGTAGTGCATGTCCTTCAAGACCGCGTGCAGGGGCCGGTCCGGACCGTACCCGAATGAGAAGGGCATGTGGCCAAACGCGACATGACGGAGGGGTTCTTTGGAGCGGAGCAGGAAGTCGACAATGGTGATGTAGGCCTCAACCGGATAGCGGTTCGGGATGCATTCCATGACTGCGAACCGGCACTTGGCCAGACCCTCCCGGACGTCGGGCGCCTTGCGTTCATCCGCCGGCAGGTCGAGTTCGAATGCCGCCTCGGGCGCCAGGATCAGGACTTCCCGCAACCGGGGAAATCTGCTGAACAGGCCGCGCAACCGGCTGAGCCGCACCTCGTTGGCGAGAACGGCGACCGTGGTGTTGGGGCCGGCCAGGGCGCAAGGCTGCCAGTCGTCCATGGATGGCGCCGCGTCGTCCGCGGGCGGTGCCGCGCCCTTCGCAACGGCGGGGGCCGGCGCCGGTTCGGTCAGGCGCCACTGTGCCTTTACGTCCTGCCAATCCTGAAGCGCGAGTGGCTGCATGTCGACCTTTCTTTCCGTTCTCGGCCGGACACGGGGCGTGTAACGTCAGGCCGCGCCTTCCCCGAAACATGACCCGCCGCCTGGGGATTGGATTCCATCCGCAGTCACCGGCGACACCGGCACAGCCGGGATTACGCACATTTCGTGCCACGGGGCGGCCGGTCCAGGAATCGGCCGCATACCGCGGGCACGACAACTCCCCGCCGGACTTGCGTCGCCCGCGCGCGACGGCTACATTCGCGGGCAAGCTTGGCTCGCTCTGGGGCGCCCGGCCACTGGGACGCCGCTGCGGTCCTCGCGCGTGGCGCGCGGGAGTGCGCAGGCCGAACCGAGGTGCCGGAGATCGCCCTGCAGGGCTGACGTTACAGTGCCTTCGGTTGGGCGCGGTTGTAGAGCAAGGCTCCAGCCTTGCAGTCTTGCTTGGCACGGCGCGAACCACACGGCGCACCGGAAGGAAACGCATTCGGCAAGGCTGGAGCCATGCCCTACTTCCGCTCGTGGCCTGCCAGGCTTATTGCACAGGTCGCATTTTCTTGGGATCGTCGGGGGCCTATCGGTAGCCTATGACACTGCGCCGCAAAATGCTGCTGGCCGTGGCCGTGGCCGTGGCCGCCTGCGGCTCCGTCGCGTTCCTGATCACCGACGCGCTCTGGGGCCGGTACTCGGACCGGCTCACCCGGACCCAGGTGAGGACCGACATGGGGCGGCTCTTCCTGCTGCTCGACCGCGAAGCGACCGAGTTGCAGCGCCTGGCTCGCGTCTACGCCGAGGACCGCGATGTGCGCAGCATCGTTGCGTCGCCCCCGCGCTTCCTGGCCGGCGGGCCGTCCCTGGACTCCGCCATGGCCGGACACCGTCTCGCGTTCATGGCCGTGGCGGACGCGACCGGGAAGATCGTGTCGGCGAGGAGCTACGACCCGCAGCACGAACGGTCCGGGGCCGCGCCACCCGGACTGCTTGGTACTCTGAGATCGGACTCGCACTGGCAGCGGCGACCGGGGCAGGCGGCCGCAACCGCGGCGTTCTGGCGTCTGCCGGACGGGTTGGCGCTGCTGGCGGCGGGCCCGGTGCAGACCGTGTCGCACGGCAAACCCGTCCCCGGCACGCTGGTCATCGGTCGGTGGTTTGGGACCACCGAACAGACGGCGCTCGCTGAACTGGCCCAGGTCCGGTTTGCCCTCCTCTCCCTGTCCGCGGCCGACATCCCCGCCCCCATCGCCAGCCAACTGCTCAGCGCTGATTCGGACCGCCCCGTGCTGGTCGACTTTGTCGACGACCGCACCGTGGCCGGGTACAGCCTGATCCGGGACGGCGCCGGGGCGCCGACCCTGGCGATCCGCGCGGCCTGGGACCGGCACTTCCTGGCGTCCACGACCGGGTACGTGGCCAGTCTCGGCCTTTCCCTCCTGGCATTGGGGATCGTCGCCGGATTCCTGGCCATGCGGTTCCTTGACCGATTGGTCCTTGACCGGATGGCCGAACTGAAGCGGTTCGTCGAGACGGTGCAGACCCGTGGCGACTTCACGCTGCGCTGTCCGGAATCGGGCGACGACGAGGTCGCCCGGCTCGGGTACGGCCTGAACCGGCTTCAGGAGAAGCTCGAGGCGACCATCGCGAGTCACTGTCGCATCGAGGATTCGCTGCGCGCCAGCGAAGCGCGGTACCGCACGCTTATCGAAGCGTCCAACGACCCGATCTTCGTCATCCGCGGCGACGACACCGTGGAATTCACCAACGAGAGTGCCGCCCGGATGCTCGGCGTGCCCAGGGAACAGCTCGTCGGCAAGCCCCGGCCGGACTTCCTCGCCGCCGGCAGGTCCGGCCCGCAGGAGTGCAAGCTGCGCGAAGTCATCACAACGGGCAAGTCGCTGTTCCAGACCTCGGCGCTGCAGTCGGGCAACCGTACCGTCTGGCTCGATACGCACCTGATGCCGCTGCCGGACCCGAGCGGGAAGGTCCAGGCCGTGCTGGGCGTGTGCCGCGACATCACGCCGCGCAAGCAGGCGGAGGAGGAACTGCGCCTGAGCCGGCAGCGGTTCGCAACTCTCTTCGAATACTGCCCCGTGCCCGTCCTCGTCGAAGACCTCCGCGGGCTGCGCACGATTCTCGACACCCTGCGGGACCAGGGCGTGATCGACATCGAGGGGTATTTCGCGGCACACCCCGACGCGCTTCGGGATGCCACGGCACGCGTCACGATTACCGACGCGAACCGCGCCGCCATGGAGATGTTCGGGGCCGACGTGCCCAGCGAGCTGCTCGGACCGTTACCGCGTATCTTCATCGAGGACACCTACGACACGTTCTGCCGGCGGGTCGCCCTGCTGGCACGGGGAGAGACCGGGGGCCAGGCCGAGATTCAGGTGCGCACCCTGAAGGGAGACCCGCGTACTGTCTACTTCCGCTGGCAGATGGCCCCGGGCCAGGGTGACGACGTGGCGCAGGCCTTCGTCTCCCTGGTGGACATCACGGAGCGCAAACGCACCGAAGAGGCGTTGCAGGCCAGCGAGGACCGGTTCCGCAAGATTTTCTCCGAAGGCGGCATCCCCATGGGCGTCATCTCCCCGGACGGCCGTCTCCGGGACGCCAATCGCGCCATGTGTGAGATGCTCGGCCGCAGCGCCGAGGAACTCCAGCAACTGACGCTCGCCGACCTCTCACTGCCAGACGACGTCGCCAAAGACATCGAACAGACCCGACCCCTGTTCGCCGGCACTGTGTCATCGGTCACCTTCGAGAAACGCTTCCTGCGCCGGGACGGCCGTCAGGTGCTTGGCCTGGTCTGCCGAAGCCTCGTCCGCGACCGCGGCGGCCCCCCCCTGTTCATGATCAGCCAGGTCCAGGACATCACCGAATGGCGACGCGCCGAGCAGGAACTGCGCGAGTCGGAGCGGCGCTTCAAGGAAGTTCTCGAGACCATCAGCCTGGCCGCCGTCATGCTCGACCTCGATGGCCGAGTCGCGTACTGCAACGCGCACCTCCTGAAACTCACCGGCTGGGCCCGGGGTGAACTGGTGGGGCGGAGCCTCCTCGACACGCTGGTGCCGGCGCCGGACCGGGAGGCGATGCGTGCGTTCTACGCGCGGCTGGCCGAAACGGGCGAGGCAGCAGCGTCGGGGGAGTGCCCGCTCGTCACCCGCGACGGTGAACCTCGGCTCCTGGCCTGGGATCACACGGTGCTGCGCGACCCGGCGGGACACATCGTCGGAACCGCATCCTTCGGCCGGGACGTGACCGAACACCGCCGCCTGGAGGCCCAGTATCGCCAGGCGCAGAAGATGGAAGCGGTCGGCCAACTGGCCGGCGGCGTGGCGCATGACTTCAACAACATCCTGCAGGTCATCTCCGGCTACACGTCCATAATGTTGGCCTCGCTGCCGCCGGGTAAGCCGGACTACGACCGGCTGTGGTCCATCGCCGAGGCGGCAGCGCGCGGCGGCAGCTTGGTGCGGCAGTTGCTCACCTTCAGCCGCCGCGAGCCGCTGGCGTACGAGAACCTCGCCCTGGACCGGGTGGTGGCCGACGCCACGCTGATGCTGCGCCGCATGATCGGTGAACACATCGAGATCCTGATCCACACGCACGGAACGCTGCCTTTCGTACGGGCGGACCGCACCCACATCGAACAGGTGCTGATGAACCTGACGGTAAACGCGCGTGATGCCATGCCCGGCGGCGGCACGATCCGCATCGAGATGGAAGCTGTGCACCTCGACCCGGAGTTCGCCGAGACACACCCGGGCGCGGCTGCCGGGGATTTCGTGCGCCTCTCCTTCACCGACACCGGCCAAGGCATGTCGCCGGACGTCATGGAACGGATCTTTGAACCGTTCTTCACCACCAAGGAACAGGGGAAGGGCAGCGGCTTGGGGTTGGCCACCGTGTATGGCATTGTGCGTCAGCACGGCGGCTTCGTGTGTGTCACCAGCGAGCCCAATCGTGGCACCACCTTCGTGATCCACCTCCCAGCCACGACCGCCGGCGAGGTGAGCACCGCGGCCGCGGCACCGCAGACTCCCGAGCCCCCCGCCGCCGGCGGCGGGGAAACCATCATGCTGGCCGAGGATGACGACCTGGTACGCACCCTGGTGACCGAGGTCCTGACCGGCGTGGGCTATCGTGTCGTCACCGCCCGTGACGGCGAGGAAGCCATCAACCTGATCGAGAGACATGGCACGGAGATCGCTCTGTTCGTGCTGGATGTGGTCATGCCCCGCAAAGGCGGCACTGCGGTCTATGAAGCAATCATGCGCCAGAGCCCGGATGCGAAAGTCCTGTTCTGCTCCGGCTACAGCTTCGGCGGCCTGGCTCTGGCGGGACTGTCGGAGCGCTGCGCGTTCATCGAAAAACCGTTCAACCCGCCCCGGCTCCTCGCCAAGATCCGCAGCCTGCTCGATGACGACGCGGCCGTGGCGCCTACGGATGGGGGCCCGTCAGACGCGACACCGCCTCCGTGAGCGTGCCAATGCTGGCCGGCTTGTGCAGAACCAGCGAGACACCCTCCGGCGGCCAACCGGCCCGCGGCGTCTCGTCAAAACCGGTCAGCAGGATCAGCGGCGTGCCAGGCGCAAATTGCCGGGTGTGCGCGGCAACGTCGCCGCCGTGCAAGCCCTTCATGGCCCAGTCCGTGATGACCAGCGCATAGCGCGTGCCGCCAATTTTTCGGACCGCCTCCTCGCCGCTGTCGGCCGTGTCGACGTCGTACCCGTGGGCACGCAGGGTCGCCTCAATAAACCGCAGATTGAGCGGCTCGTCGTCCACGACCAGCACCCGCGCGGCGGCGGGCACGGCCCGGGGCATCTCCAGCAGCACGTCCCGGACCACGTCCCTGGCGGCGACCGCCGCCGGCAGTCGGACGGCGACCGTGGTCCCAGCCCCGACCTCGCTCTGGACGTCGAGCGTTCCGCCGTGCCGACGCACAATCCCCAGGGCCGCCGGTAAGCCCAGCCCGGTCGCCTGCGCGCCCCGGGTGGTGAAAAACGGCTCCAGGCAGCGCTGCCGCACGTCCGCACTCATGCCCTCGCCGTCATCGCGGACGGACAGCACGACCTCCTCGCCTTCGCCGCGGGTCTCGACCGTGATCCTGCCACCCTTGGGCATGGCCTCCACGGCGTTGAATATCAGGTTGATGAGGGCCTCGCGCAGCCCGGCCTTGTCGCCGTGGACCACCGGAACGGCACCCCGTTCCAGGACCAGTTCAATGCAGCGGCCCGCCGCCGCCGCTTCCGTTTTCCATTTCGGTTGCGTGAGCAGCGATACTTCTTCGGCAAGTTCGTTCAGATCCACCGTCCCGAACACATCGGCAAACTCCTTCTGCCGGCAAAAATCGGAGAGGCCGCGGACGACCTTCGCGGCGTCGCGGGCCGCGGCGTGAATCATCTCGAGATACAGCGCCAGCTTCTCGCGGCGGTTCGACAGCTCCGGCTTTTCGAGGAGCAGTTCGGTGAATCCGACGATTGGCGTGAGCGCATTGTTGAACTCGTGCGCAATACCGCCGGCCATCTGACCCAGCGCATGCAACCGCTCCTCGCGTACAATCTGCTCCTGGGCATGACGCAGTTCACTCAGAGTCGCCTCGAGGCGGCGGTTGGCGTCCCGCAGTTTCGTCTCCATCCCTCGCTGTTCCGTCAGGTCGGTGATGGCCATGACGCTGCCGGCGTACCGTCGCTGCGCGTCATACAAAGGCGCCACGCCGAGCCGGACGTACAGACGACTGCCGTCCTTCCGCACAAACTCGATATGCTGCGACTCGTTCACGCCCTCACGGCGCCGTTCCAGACCACGGCGGCACTCCTCCACCCCGGCCTCATCCACGAACTCGGTCAGGCGCTTGCCCCGCATCTCCTCAACAGAGGAGCCCAGCATCTCTGCCATGCAATGACTGACAAACGTCGTGCGCCCCTCCGCGTCCAACACCCAGATGCCCTCATGCAGGTGCTCGACCAGAACGCGGTACTTCTCCTCGCTCTCCCGCAGCCGCCGCTCCGCCTCGCGCCGTTCCGTGATATCCACCACGAACCCGCACAACCCGGCCACCTTGCCGTTCCGGAGTGTCGGCCGCGAGAACACCATGCACGGGAACGTGCGGCCGTCTTTGCACACAAACAGGTACTTGTTCCCCACCGCGGGGGTGCCCGCCAAGCCGAGTTCGATGTTAGCCTTGGCGCGCTCGCGGTCGTCCGGGCTGATCATCTGCAGCATGGGAAGCCCGGTTCGGACGTCCTCCGGCTCGTAGCCCGTCATGGCAAATGCGGCGTGATTGGCGTAGACGATATTGCCGTTCATGTCGCACTCGAAGACGATCTGCGGCAGCGAATCGAGAATCTCCTGGCTGTGTTCCACCCGGAACTCAGCGTCACCGTGCGATGGAGTTGTTGCGTGGGCGCCGGCTTTGCCGCCGGCTTTGCGCGAGTGCTTCGTGTCGCTCATGCTGCCTCGTCCTCTTCGCGGTGCGGCCCCGACCTCGGGACCGCCGGGTTCTGAACCTAATCTCAAAATGTCCAGCCAAAATCGTCCTGCTGTAACATCCTATCGCCGGAAATCGGCATGCAAGGCCGACTCTGCATTCCAATTCCAAACAAAACCGGCGTCAGCGGCCGCCCGCCTCGCTCCCATGTTACTCGCGGGCTGCGGCAGAGTGGCCGGAGCGCGAGCCGCTCCCGCCACGTTGCGAGAATGACCCGGACAAACATTGAGTAACGCCCACACATGATCGGGCGCATCCGCCCGGGGGCGCTGATCCGCTACATCAGACCCGTCCGACTCGTCCGAAGTTTCCGCCGCCCCACTCACCCAACCACCCACTCCACGCTTCACTCTGTCAGCCGTTCTGAGCCCATGGCTTCTGCGACCGCCTGCCGCAACTCCGCCATGGATATCGGCTTGCCCACCAGAACATCGACACCCTCAGGTTTCTCACTGTCCGCCTTCATGAACTCGCTGAATCCAGTCAGCATGATAACCGGCATGGACGGGGACGCTTGTTTCACGGCCGCGGCAAGCTGGTCGCCGCCGCCGCCGGACATGGACCGGTCGGTGATCACTAAACCAAACCCGCCCCGCCGGAACTTCATCAAGCCTTCCTTGCCGTTGGTCGCGACGTCGACGATGTGTCCCTCGCCGGTCAGGAAGGCCAACAGGACTTCGCGCACGCGCGGGTCGTCCTCGACGACCAGTACGCGCACCCCTGACAGCACCGCGGTGTCCGCGGCCGGGTCGTGCCGCCGGTTCTTCTTCACCTCGCGAGTTCCCTCGACGGGCAGCCAGACGCTGATGGTGGTGCCTCTGCCGACCTCGCTGTCGATGCGAACCGCGCCATTGTGCCGTCGCACCGTGCCGTAGACCGTGGCCAATCCCATGCCGGTGCCGGCGCTACCTTTGGTCGAAAAGAAGGGCTCCATGCAGCGGTGCCGCACTTCGGGGGGCATGCCGGCGCCATTGTCCTCGACGTCGATGACCACGTAGATCCCGGGCGCCAGCGGCGACCCGGCTGTAACCGCGTCCTCCTCCTCGGCCGCCGTCGGCGCGTGTCGGGCGGTGCGGGTGCGCAGGGTGATACGGCCGCCGTCGGGCATGGCGTCCACCGCGTTGAAGACCAGGTTGATCAAGGCCTCGCGCAACTCCGCTTCGTTACCGTACAGCACCGGCGCTTCCTGCAGTTCGCGCTCGACCTCGATCAGGTTGCCGCTGACCTGGACCTGGTCTTTCCACTTCGGTTGCGTCAGCGAAATCACCTGCTCGACAACACGGTTGATCAGGATCGGCGCCACCGCATCGTTCAGATCCCGCGCCCGGTAGAACTCGCGCAACCGGCTGACCACCTTGCCGGCGTCACGCGCCGCCGTGTTGATCATCTCGATGTACTGCTTCGAGCGCGCTCGGTCCGCGAGCATTTCCGGCCGCATCAGCAGCAGGTCGCTGAACCCCAGGATGGGCGCCAGCGTGTTGTTGAAGTCGTGCGCCACGCCCGAGGCCATTTGACCCAGGGCGCGCAACCGCTCCTGCTGCATGACCACTTCCTGGCTCTGCCGCAACCCTTCGTAGGCGTTGTGCAGCTTCTGATACAGTCGCATATGGTGCGCGGCCAGGCTCAAGTGCCCGGCCAGTTCCTGGAGGAAGTTGATCTCCTCGGTCGCGAAGTCGTCCACCCCGGTTCGTCCCACCAGCAGCACCCCTGCCGTCCGGTCCTCAACGTTGAGCGGCAGCACGACGGCGGAGCCCAGATGCAGGGTCGTCAGCATGCGGGGCAACGCGGCATCCGCCGCCTGTACGGCGTCGGCCACATACAAGGCTTCGGTCTGCACGGCCAGCAACGGCGCCAGGTCGGGGACGTTCTCCGCCCCCGCGGCGCCAACCGCCGCCTCGGTTTGGGGACCGTGCTTGAGCAGACCCGGCCCGGCCCCAACCTCATTCGCCAGCCACACGGCGACGAAATCGGCCGGCAACCGCTCCTCGACGTGCGCCAGGGAGATCTCCAGAGTGTTGCTCAGGTCGCGCGACGATCCCATGTCGTGGATGATCTCGCCCAGCAGTTCGGCATACTCCAACTGGTGCTGGAGTTTCTGCTGCGTCAGCCAGCCGTCGATGGCCACAGCCAAGGCTGCCGCGCCTTCTTCGATCATGGCGACGACGGCCGGGCTGAACACGTTGGGGCGCCGGTCGTTCACCTGCAGCAGCCCCAGGATCTTCGTGCCGTTCTTCAGCGGCAACAACGCCATCGACTGGTAGCCCTCGATGCAACACCGTCCGCGCACCGACGACGCGGACTCCGCAGCCACGGCATGGAAATCCGCCGCCGAGTTGACCACCAGCGATCCGCCCGGCGAACAAAACGGACTGTCGGCGGCCAGCTTTTCACTCAGCACCCGGCCGCAGATGCACTCCAGGGGTGGGGCGCCGGAACCGCCCGACTCTGCGGTGTGGGACTCGGCCCCCTTGCGCAGCCGGCTCTCCAGACGGACGTGTTCTTCCGAGAACCCGATGGCCGCCAGGTACGGAAAGTCGGGGCCGGTCCGCAATCGCAGCCCCACCGCCTCGCACCCGGCCGCGTCCTGGAAGCAGTCCAGCACGACGCGGAGTCGTTCAGGGAAGGCGCTGCCCTGCCCCAGGATCCCGAGAATGCGTCGGACCAGCGTCTGCCGACCTGGGCCTCCGTCCGCCGCGGCATCGGCCGTGGCGGAGTCCGGTGTTCTTGTCTTTGGTTCACTCATGATATTGCAGGAAATGTAACCCCAATTGAGGGACATCAGACGTGCTATGTGATGTTCAGTGTTCGTTTTTCGGGCCGTGGCGGTTCGGACCTGTCGGCCCCGTCTGACCGCTCGGACTCTTCTGCCTCCTCGACACTCGTATGCCCGCCGCCGCTCAGGCGCCAGCCAGTTCCATGATCTTGGCCGGAATTCCGTGCAGCGGCGCCACATGCTGCGCACCACCCATCGCAATGGCCTCCTTGGGCATGCCGAACACGACACTGGTGGCTTCGTCCTGGGCAATGTTGGCTGCGCCCTGATCGCGCATCATCTTCATACCTGCGGCGCCGTCTGCGCCCATGCCGGTCATGATCACCCCGACGGCGTTCTTCCCCGCAAACGAGGCCACCGACTGGAACAGCACGTCCACGCTCGGTCGGTGTCGGCTGACCAGGGGGCCCTGCTTGACCCGGACCATGTAGACGGCCCCTGATCGGTTCAGCAGCATGTGGTAGTTTCCAGGGGCAATGAGCGCCACGCCCGGCACCACCCGGTCGCCGTCGACCGCCTCGCGCACCTCCATGGGACAAAGGCTGTTGAGCCGGTCCGCGAAACTGCGGGTGAAGTGCTCCGGCATGTGTTGCACGATGACGATTCCGGGGCAATCGGCAGGCAGCGCCTTCAGCACCGACTCGATGGCCTGGGTGCCACCCGTCGAGGCGCCGATCGCCACGACCTTGTTGGTCGTGCGCGCCAACGCCAGGGACCTGGGCGCCATCGGCACGACGGGCATGGCGGCGCGGCGACGCTTCACGTCCACCAGCGCCGCGGACTTGATCTTGTCCGCCAACTCGACAACCATGTCCGTCAAGGCGTACGACGGCCCGGCCTTGCACATCACCTCGACCGCACCGGCATCCAAGGCTTCAAGCGCCAGCTCGCTGCCGTGGCTGGTTAGCGATGACAGAATCACCACGGGCAGCGGAAAGTGCTGCATCAGTTTGCGCAGGAACGTGATGCCGTCCATACGCGGCATTTCCACGTCGAGAACCACGACATCGGGCTTCAGTTCGACGATCTTGTCGCGCGCCACGTACGGGTCCGGCGCGGTGCCGACCACCTCGATCTCCGGGTCGCGCGACAACTCGCGCTGCAGGATCTGCCGCACCACCGCGGAATCGTCTACGGCTAGAACTCTGACTTTCACGGGGTCTGGCCTCCCGTCTGAACCTGCAACAACAGCGGGTGCCCCTCGACCTGGAAAATCAGCGCGTCGGCATGGCCGGCAAACTCGCGCCACTCCGCGTTGCTCAGGTCGCGCACCTCCGGCATGGCGAAATCAAAGACCGCCTGCGCCCCGAACAACGCCGTGGTCACCCGGCCAGCCATGACATTGGCCATTTCCCCCAGCGTGTCGCGCCCGAACCGCGCCGCTTCCGGCGAATCCGTGTCCTCCAGGCCCAGGACGTTGGCGGCCAACAGCGGGCCGAACGCGCCGGGCACCGCCACCCGGACCAAACCGTTCTGCGGCCCGGTGAAACCCACGCGCGCCACCAAGGCGGCCGACGGCGTGGGCAGCGGCGCCCCAGGCTCGGGGATTTCGGCAAACATGAAACCAAAGCCGTCCAGCACGTCGCACAAGACCTGTCCCAGGTTCGCAATTTGTTCGGCCGTCATGGCGCCCGTTCTCCCGCCGAGGTCATCGGAATCTTCGCGGTCATCGAGGGCATCGAAATCTTCGAGATCGTCGGACACACCCGGACACTCCCGGGCTCACCCTCACGTCGTTCCCGGCGCTGCCGGCGGCTCGGGTTTCTCGCCCAGGGTGTGCACCAGCGCGTCGCGGATCGTTTCCGGGGTGCACGGCTTGCGCAGGAACAACGACGCCCCGGCCTTCTTCAGTTCCTCAATGCGCAGTTCGCTGCCATCGCTGGACAGCACAATCACCGGGATGCGCCGCAACTCGGGGCTGACCCCCATGATCTTGACCAACTGGATGCCGGTCATCACCGGCATGTGCAGGTCGGTGACCACCAAGTCGAACGACTGCTCCTTCAAGCGCTTGATCGCATCCGCGCCGTTCTCCGCTTCCACGATCTTTTCTTCCGTGTAGCCGGCGATGCGTACCAGCCGCTTCAGGAACGCACGCACCGTGGCGGAATCGTCAACGAATAGGAAACGCCGTGCCATATCTGCTATACCTCCCCTTGAGCCGGCCGCCACGCCCGGCCGCACCGGAACGCCTCTGCATGCCGCCCCAGACTGGCCGCCGCGGCCTGGCCTTGCGCCGTGGCTTCGCACTCATGGGCGTACTCATACTCAATGAAGATGGGCACGGCTGACCGGTCCGTCAGAATCAACCTGGAGGCCGTACCCCGGAAGTGCGACCGTACGCGGCGATCCAGCCTGCCTGGGTTCAGTTCGAATACCATGCTGCATCCATCCTGCGAATCCGAAACAACAATCAGGGTTCAGTTGACAGACGTCAGGCGCAACCACGTTCCGTGATTTGCCGACACCGTTACTGCGACTCACGCTCCTTGGGACGAGAGTGTCGGGTGTCGAGGGGAAAGAGACTTCCCACTCACTCACGCACCCACGTACTCACACACCGTCCGTTCTCTCGCTCCATGCTCCGTGCTACAACTCGTACTCCTGGCCGCTGGCGCGCACGACGGTGCGGCCGTCTACGACGTGGAAATACACGCTCCGCGGTATACTGCCGCCGACATCCTCTTTAGCAAGAAGGATACCATTTTTCCACAGGATCTTGCGCAGCACCGCCATGTTGCGCTGACCGATGTTGAACCGGTTCTGGTCGTCGAGCAGATTGCTGGCACCCGCAACCTTGGCGATCAGCCGGTTCCGCGTCGCACCACGCCCGAACAGCTCCTTGAGCAACGCCGAAACCCCGGTGTCGGTGAACATAAACGGATTCCGCTGCGCCTTCTGAAGATCAATGCTGGACAGGGGCAACATGCAGTGAATCAGGGCCCCGACATGCAGTACCGGATCATACACGGCCAGGCCGATGCATGAACCCAGCGAGTAGGTCACCAGCACGTCTGTCGGGTCGCCGGACACCAGCATTTCGGATATGCCCACCACCTGCAGCAAGTCGACGCCTCTCATTCTTCCAGTCCGTCCTGTCCCGGGAGAACGGGACGGGGTTCAGGGTTCATGGCTCAAGTGTCAGCCTTGTGTTGTCGGTTTGGGCCTTGGGTGTTCGAGGGGACCATCGTGTCCTGGACTTCAGGTGTCGGACGCCTTGTCCGTCCGTCTGTCATTCCCTGAGACCCGAAACTCTTTGTCTCTGGGTCACTTCTTGATGTACACCGCCGGTTCGACGCTCTTGAATTCGCTCAGGATCCCCGTCAGACTCTCGGCGTGCCCGACCATGAGATACCCGCCCGGCCGCAGCAGCCGGTAGCAGTCGGCCAGCAACCGAGTCCGGATCGCGTCATCGAAATAGATCATCACGTTGCGACAGAACACGACGTCGAACGGCCCCCGCATGGGGAACGGCGGCGTGGCCAGGTTCAGCCGGGCAAACGTGATCATGTTTCGCACCTCCGGCACCACACTGTAGGTTTCCGGCCCGCCGTTCGCGTCGGCACTGTGCTGGCGCTGGAAATACTTGTTCACCACCGGCCGCGGCACCTTTTCCAGGTCGCGGGCAGTGTAGACCGCGGCGCGGGCCCGACCCAGAACCCGCGTCGAGATGTCCGTGGCCAGGATGCGTGCGTCAGTACCGTTGTGCAGCGCGTCGCGCACGGTGAACGCAATCGTGTAGGGTTCCTCGCCGGTCGACGCGGCCGCGCACCAGATGCGGAAGGTTGTCTGCCCAGCCTGCTCCCACTTCCGCAGCAGCTCTGTCAGCACCTCAAAGTGCCGTGCCTCGCGGTAGAACGAGGTCACATTCGTGGAAATGACATCCAGCAGGTGCACGGTCTCGTCGCCGTTCGCGTCCGCCTCGACCAGCCGGAAGTAGTCGGCAAAGTCCTTCATCCCCAGTTGGCGCATCCGTTTGCCGACACGCGCCTGGACCAGCGCCTCCTTCTTCTCGGTCAGTACGATCCCGCACCTGGCGTAGACCAGTTGTGCAAACCGGTTGAACGTCCGCGGGTCCAACACGCATTCCTGGTCCTGCGCTGCCGCCATGTGGCTCCTCTACTTGCCCTGCCAGGGCTCGCACTGCCAGCCGGCTAGGTCCCTATTCCAGGCCGGCACCAACTGCAATTGGGAGGGTGTCGGGGCTCCCGCCCGTGACGAACCCGCCGCGATGGGGCTTGTTCAGATGCCAAGCGCCAGGATGTCTCGGACCCCGACACTCGTCTCTCGGTTGCTTTTACCTGCACCGGGTCGGGCGAACCGACATGTTCACCGCTGGCCCAGTGTCTTTGAGCCGGACATTGGGTGCGGTTCAATCCGTCCATTTTGGGGCTGCCAAAACCGGCGCAGCTCGGGCGCGAAATGTTCGCGTCCTCAAACCTCAAACACATCCAAATTCCAAATATGTGCTACGCAGAAGCCATGCCAGAAACAGCCCCCCCTTCACACCCACCGCGACCGCACCCACGGTCGGACGGACGCCCTCGCCCGTCCCTCACGTTTGGACACGTGAACCGAAGAATACCGAACAACAAGGATAGCGCCAGGCCCGGAAAGCCGTCGCGGCCTATCCGCTCAACTCCAAGGCTGCCATGCTCTCCATGGTCAATCTCTTCCCCACGGCCGTCGGACCTCGGCGAGAACTCCGTCCGAAGACTGAGTGCCGCGAACAGCACGATCCGTGCCACTTCCAGGCCCCGCGCCAGAACTGAACCGCACCCGTGACAGCGCGCCGGGGAACCGGACTGGGCGCAGAGGCGGGACATGACACAAACGTCAGGGCACCGTGACAAGAATGTCAGGTGGCGACGGACATGGCACCCGTGCCGGTGTTCAACGTGTCCCATACGGTGAGGTCCGGCGTCCGCGAGACGTGCGGAACGCCGGTGCATGGCCTTCCGACCGAACCGCGAGAGGTCACGCGCGGTTCTGCAGAATCCACGGCCACCGCTTGCCCTTCGACAGGTCCAAGGCCGTCGGTTCCCGCGCTCGGCAAGGACAGAACTTCTCCTTTCATTCCCGTGAAACTGGGGTTGCCCAGAGCCCGCGAGGACGCGGGCGCTCCAGGGTCTGGCACGGGGTCTGACTTTGGGGCGCCGGCGTCCTCGCGGACTCTGGGAGCGTCCTTGTCAGTTTCACCTTGGGATCACCGGGCGACTGCCGCCCGGGAGCGCTGACGCAGCACCTGAGGTAGGGACCCTCGGTTTGCCGATACCATTGGGCAGCGGTAAAGTGCATCTGTCGCTTGCTTGCTTGTGCGTGCACGAAGACGTCCGATCCCCCCGACAGACGGAGGTATCCCATGCAGTTCCTGACAAGTCATGAACGGACGCAGTGGGAGCGGCTCGGCGGTCGAGTCCTGTCGAATGCGCTGCCGCCAGAGGGCGTTCCGGACGAAGTCCGACCCGCTCTTGTTCCGGCGTTCCACTTCTATGCCGGGATACCCCTACGCCGGGATTCGGCTGGCTGCCGATCAGCAAAACGATCGCGCCCGGCAATGGTTCGCTTCGGGCGTGCTCATCGAGCGCGAGGCGCTCGGCCGTGGAAACTCGTGCGTGGGCGACTTCACGCTGTACGCCGACTCGTTCTCCGACGGGTTCATGCTGCACTGCGCCCGCTGACCCATGACCTCAGCGTTCCAACGTGCGGTTGCACTCCGCAATCCCGACGGTCTATTATTGAACCATACGTAGCGATTCAGGACGCCAAGGGTCAGCGCGGGACTAGGTCCGCATTTTCCCGGCAGATCCGGCGTCAGATTCCGCCGAAGCGACCGACGCCTCTTGGCCGGTCTGCAGATCAGGGGAGTTCTGGGCGCGATGAAAAAAAACAGCAAGCCTGCGCGAAAGACCGGAACCGCAACCGGCCCCCGTCGCTCTTCTAGCCGTGTGGCCGCGGCCGCTCTGACCTGTCCGGCCGCGCCGATCGCGGTTTCGTGTGACGACGTGCGCACCGCTCACAGCGTCGCGGCCATTCGCAGGGCGATCCTCGATCACCTCAGTTACATGCAGGCACGCTTCCCCGCCGTAGCGACGCGGAACGACTACTACCTGGCCCTGGCCTACACGGTGCGCGACCGACTCCTGCACCACTGGCTGCACACCGCCGAGACGTACCGGCAGAAGGCCAGCCGCACCGTCTGTTACATGTCGGCCGAGTTCCTGCTGGGGCCGCACTTGGGCAACAACCTGATCAACCTCGGCATCTGCGACCCGGTCCGAACCGCCGTTTCCGAGTTGGGACTCGACCTCGAATACCTGCTCGACCAGGAGGAGGAGCCGGGGCTGGGCAACGGCGGGCTCGGCCGGCTCGCCGCCTGTTTCATGGACTCGCTGGCCACGCTGCAGATTCCCGCTATCGGCTACGGTATTCGCTACGAGTTCGGCATTTTCGACCAAGTCATTCGCGACGGCTGGCAGGTCGAGTTGACGGACAAGTGGCTGCGGCTCGGCAACCCGTGGGAGATCGCCCGGCCGGAACTCGCCTTCGAGGTCAAGTTCGGCGGCCGCACCGAGGCCATTAAGGACGCGAGCGGGCACTACCGCGTGAACTGGGTCCCGGCGCACGTGGTGCGCGGCGTGGCGTACGACACGCCGATCGCCGGGTACCGCGTCAACTCGGCGAACCTTCTGCGCCTGTGGAAGTCCGAGGCGTGCGAGTCGTTCGACTTCGGCGCCTTCAACGCCGGCGACTACTACCGCGCCGTGGAAGACAAGATGTTCTCGGAAAACATCACCAAGGTCCTCTATCCGAACGATGAAGCGCTCGGGGGCAAGCAACTCCGGCTGCAGCAGCAATACTTCTTCGTCTCCTGTTCGCTCCAGGACATGGTCCGCATTTACCGTCAGACGCGACCTGACCTGCGCGATTTCCACCGCAAGTATGCCGTGCAGCTCAACGACACGCACCCGTCCATTGCGGTGGCCGAACTCATGCGCCTGCTCGTCGATGAGTACCACATGGACTGGGATCCGGCCTGGGACATCACGCGCCAGACGTTCGGCTACACCAACCACACGCTGATGCCGGAAGCGCTCGAAAAGTGGTCCGTGCGGCTGCTTGGCAGCCTGCTGCCGCGTCACCTGGAGATCATCTACGAGATCAACCGTCGCTTTCTCGACGAAGTCCGCTTGCGGTACCCCGGCGACGAAGCGCGCGCCCAGCGCCTGTCGCTCATCGATGAAGCCGGCGAACGCTACGTGCGCATGGCGCACCTCGCCTGCGTCGGCAGCCATGCCATCAACGGGGTCGCGGCGCTGCACTCCAAACTGCTGAAGCAGGACGTGCTGCGCGACTTCTTCGAGATGTGGCCGGAGAAGTTCAGCAACAAGACCAACGGCGTCACGCCACGCCGCTTCATGGTGCTGATCAACCCGCGGTTGACCGGTCTGATCACCGGGGCCATCGGTGACACCTGGGTGAAGGCCATGGACGAACTGCGTGGGTTGGAGAAGCACGTCGGCGACGCGTCCTTCCGCGCTGAGTGGCGGCGTGTCAAGCAGGCGAACAAGCAGGGCCTGGCCCGTTTCATCCAGGCGCGCACCGGGATCGAGGTCAACCCGGATTCCGTGTTCGACATTCAAGCGAAGCGCATTCACGAATACAAGCGTCAGCACCTGAACGTGTTGCACATCATCTCGCTGTACAACCGGTTACGGCATAACCCGGACCTGGACATCGTGCCGCGCACCTTCCTCTTCGGCGGCAAAGCGGCGCCCGGTTATCGCACCGCCAAGCTCATGATCAAGCTCGTCTGTTCCGTCGCCGACGCGGTCCACCGCGACCCGGCCGTGCGCGACCGGATCAAGGTCGTGTTCCTCCCTGACTACAACGTCAAGAACTCGCAGCGTGTGTACGCGGCCGCGGACCTGTCCGAGCAGATCTCCACCGCCGGCAAGGAGGCCTCGGGCACCGGCAACATGAAGTTCTCGATGAACGGCGCACTGACCATTGGGACGCTGGACGGGGCCAACGTCGAGATTCGCGAGGAAGTCGGCGCGGAGAACTTCTTCCTGTTCGGGCTGCGTGCCGACGAGATTGTCGATCTCAAGGCGCGCGGCTACCATCCGCGTCAGTATTACAAGTCGAACCCCGCCCTGCGCGAGGTCTTGGACATGATCGGCAGCGGATTCTTCTCGCCCGATGCACCGCAGCTCTTCCGCCCTCTGGTCGATTCGCTGCTCAACCGCGACGAGTACATGCTGCTGGCCGACTATCAGTCCTACATCGACTGCCAGGACCGTGTCAGCCGGGTGTATCGCGATCAGGACGCCTGGACGCGCATGTCGATCCTGAATGTGGCACGGATCGGGAAGTTCTCCTCCGACCGCACCATCCTCGAGTACTGCCACGACATTTGGAGGGTGGAACCCGTACCGATCGAACTGCAATGAGAGGAAAGGCTGAAGGCGTTTAGGCTGTAGGGATTTAGGTCAGAGAAAAGTGTGACTGAACAAGACTGCCCCCACAACCCGTAACCCACGGTCCGCAACCTCCAGCCTAAGCCCATAAACACCTACAGCCGAACAGCCTACAGCCTGAGCTATGATCTATTTCAACCGTGTCAGCAAGTCATTCGGCACCCAGCAGGTACTGGCCGAAATCTCATTCACCGTCAACCCGGGTGAACGCATCGGCATTGTCGGGCCGAACGGAGCAGGCAAGACGACTCTGTTCGAGATGCTCGCCGGGCACATGTCCCCCGACGGCGGCAGCGTCGTGTGCCCGAACGACCTCGCCATCGGCTACGTGCGACAGCAACTCAACCCGCACCTGGAGCAGGCGACACTGCTCGATTACACCGCCAATGCCGTGGCCGCGGTGCGGGAACTGCAGGACCACATCCACGCGCTGGAGGCGGACCTGCACAACCTGCCGGATGAGGAACGCCAGCGCGCCCTGAAGCGCCTGGGCGAGCTGCAGACCCGGTTCGAGCATTTGGGCGGGTACGACTTGCGGACGCGTGCGGAGTCCGCACTGAGCGCCCTGGGCTTTCCGGTCGCGGAGTTCGCACAGCCGTTCGCCCGGTTCAGCGGTGGCTGGCAGATGCGCGCCGAACTGGCCCGCACTCTGATCTCCGAGCCGGACCTGCTGCTGCTCGACGAGCCGACCAACTACCTCGACGTGCCGGCGGTCGAGTGGCTGCGCGACTCTCTGCGCGACTTCCGTGGCACGCTGCTGCTGATCTCGCACGACCGCTACCTGCTGAACTCGCTGACCAACGTCACGGTCGAGGTCGCCGCCGCACGCACGAGCCGCTACCCCGGCAACTACGCCTACTATGTCCGCGAACGCGAAGGCCGTACCGAGCAACTGCTCGCCGCCAAGAAGAATCAGGACCGGCGCCGCGAGAAACTCGAGCGGTTCGTCGAGCGGTTCAAGGCGAAGAACACCAAGTCGTCGCAGGCGCAGAGCCGGATGAAGATGCTCGAAAAACTCGAGGAGATCGACATTCCGGGCGTCATCGCCAAGCCGCCGCCGATCCGGCTCCCCGACCCGCCGCATTGCGGCACGGAAGTAGCCCGGATCGAGGACGGCGGCGTGACCTACGATGGTCAGCGCTGGGTGCTGCGGCGCGTAAGTCTGAGCATCCAGAAGGGCGAGAAACTCGCCGTGGTCGGGCTCAACGGCATGGGCAAGACCACGCTGTTGCGGGTACTCGCCGGGCGCCTGCCGTTGAATGAGGGCGCTCTGCGACTCGGCCACAAGGTCGCCGTCGGGTACCAGTCGCAGGACTTCACCGAAATCATGTCCCCGGACATGACCGTGTACGACACGGCACGCCGCGCAGCTGCCGAGCGCTCCGACGGCCAGGTCCGCGCCCTGCTCGGCGGCTTCGGGTTCTCCGGCGACTCGGTCGACAAGAAGATCGCGGTGCTCAGCGGCGGCGAGAAAGTACGGCTCGCCCTGGCCCGCATCCTGCTCACACCCTGCAATTTCCTGATCCTCGACGAGCCGACGACGCACCTCGACATCCACGCCCGCGAAGCGCTCGAGGAGGCGCTGCACGAGTACGCCGGCACCGTGTGCCTGGTGACGCACGACATCGACTTCGTCCGCCACGCCGCCGTCGGCATCCTGGCCATGACGCCGGAAGGGGTCAAACGCTACCACGGCAACTACGACTACTACCGCGAGAAGCTGGCGCGTGACAAGGCGGGCAAGGCCGACACCGACGCGGAGGAACAGGGAACCCCCACCAAGGCCCAGGAGCGCAAGGAACAGAAGCGCCGCCAGGCCGCGCAACGCCAGGAACTGTACCAGCGGCGCAAGCCGCTCGAGGAGCGCGTCAGTGCGGCCGAAAAGCGCCTGGCCAAGATCGAGAAGGAGCAGGAAGAACTCACGGCCGACCTGAGTGCCGACAACCAGGCGAAGAACTATGCCGACCTGAACCGGCGCCTGTCCACGAATCAGGCCGAAATCGCGCATCTCACAACCGAGTGGGAAGAAGCCGCGCTGGCGCTCGAGGCGCTCATCGAGGAGTCAGAGGAATAGCCGCCTGGGTGGGTGGGGGCGGTTCAATGCTACCAAGTCACATTTCAGAATCGGGGACGGGCAAAGGCAGGCGCTTCCGTCCGCGCCCGTGTTCCTGCCCAGGCCTCCCACCTTCACTCGCACGCCGCGCCGTAAGATCACACCGGCCGTTACATCCCGAGAACCTTCGTCGCATTGACTCTCTCCCCCATGCCTTCTCCTGCCTCGCTGGCAACGCGCGCGCTCACACCAGGCCGAGTCGCGCCAGGGTTTCGGGGGGTGCGCCCACCTCGGCGATGGCCGCACGTAGCCGGTCCCTCATGCTGGCCGCGACGTCGGGGAAACGTTCGAGGACGCTCTCCGGTGTGAGCGTGAACGGCTCGCGACGCCACAGGTAGCTGGGGCAGCAAGGCTTGCCGGCAGGAACACGCCACTGCGGAATGTCCACGCCCGGGATGAACTTGCCGCTGGTCATGTCCGGCGTCACGCGCGTCGGCGTGGTCGAGTACCAGTACGCGGTTTCGGTGCCGGTCGAGCCCTGCGCCAGGGTCCACTCTGGAGTGGTCAGCGTCGCGCCCGTTCCGAACGTGCCGGTCAGGACCCAGTCCCGGTGCTGTGCCGTCTCGCCGCGCAGCAGCGGCATCAGGCTGCGGCCGTGCGGACTGCCTTTCGCCGCACCGCCGAGAAGTTCCTGGGCGGTGGCGTGCACGTCCACGGCCCAGGTCAGCGCGTTGACGCGCCGGCCCTTGCCGGGGTACTGCGGGTGCCAGACCATCAGGGGAGTGTGCGCGTGCGTTTCCGGATGCGGGTACTGCTTGCCCCAGGGGTGCGGGAACCGCTGCCGGTCATAGCACAGGTCGTGGCCGTGGTCCGTGGTGACGATTACCGCGGTGCTGTCCCAGAGTCCATGTCGGTCCATGGCATCGAAGAACCGTCCCAGCCACTGATCGACCATGGTCAGCTTGCCGAAGTACTGGGCCCGGATCCAGGCGATCTCCTCATCGTTCGCCTCGTTCAGGAACCGCTGACAATCGGCCAGGTTCTGGTAGGGCGGCCAGCAGTTGAACCGCTCCGGCATCCGCCCCGAGGTGTACATCGAACGGTACGGCTCCGGCACGAAGTGTGGCTCGTGCGGGTCGACCCCTTCGAGCCACAGGAAGAACGACTCGTGCGCGTGGTTGCCGTCCAGCCACGACGCGGCGTTGGACATCGTCTGCGCACAGGAAAACGCCGATTCGTCCGTCCAGTCACGGACGTTCGCGAAGTAGCTGGTGCCCTGGCCCTGGAAGTTCCGCGATCTGCCGGTGCGGTAGCGGTTGATCGCCGCGGCCCAATCGGGAAGCTCCGTCTCGGCGACCGGCGCGGTACAGCTCATGTCCAGCTCGTGGCCGCGCACGAAATCGACGCCGTCGAACGGCTCGAAGTAGCCGTGCGCACCGTGCTCCCAGTAGTGGTAGTGGTCGGTGATCATCTGCGTCGTGCAGCCCTGCGCCTTGGCGTCGCGCGCCAGGTGCCCGTCCCACGGCTCCACGTGTCCCCAGCCGCGCCAGAGGAACTCGCAGCGGCCGGTGAACAACTCGCGCCGTGCCGGCATGCAGGGCAAGGACCCGGCGTAGTGGTTGTCGAACACCACGGCTCTCTCGCCGAACCGCCGCAGGTTGGGAGTGCACACGACCGTCTCGCCGTAGGCCTCCAGGCAGTGCCGGTTCAGACTGTCGAGCAGGATCACGACGGTGTTCATGCGGGTTCTCCTGTCACTCCAATCGCCGTTCGTCATTTCTCTGTCGCGTCGCACCTGATCCCGCCGCCGCGCGACTCACTTGCCCGGGCGCGCGCCGACGTCGCGAGGGAGGGGGATCTTGTTGGCAGATTACACCCGGCGTCGCGAATATCAAAGGGAACGGGTAACGCGTCAGCGCCCCTGGGCGGCAGACCGCCCGCTCATGTGAAACGGTTACTTCGGTGTTTGCGCCTGAGTCCCGGCTTCAGCCGGAAGCCGGCCACGCGCTTCAGCCAGTGGCGCACGGCGCGGCCGAACACGCATGTGCCGACACGTTGAGAAAGGTGCTGCAACGCGAAAATCCTCGAGCTGTGCAAGCAGAGTGAGGTCGGGTAGGTCGCGGTGCCAGCCCAGACGGCCTCCCCTGACTGACCGTACCGCGGGCGGCCCTCCGCCCGCCATCCGAACCTTGCGCTACGTGTGTGCCGTGAAGGCATCCTGCCCGGCGCGGCGGCACGTGTACGGAAAGCAACACCGTGCGCCCGCTCGCTGAAGCGTCGCTGCCACTTCCGCCTGAAGGCGGGACTCAGGCGAAAAAGCCGCAGTCATAGCCCAGTATGACCGGGCGGTCTGCCACCCGGGCGCCGCTCCCATGTTACTCGCGGGCTGCGGTAGAGTGGCCGGAACGGCTCGCTCCGGCACCCGCGGGAGCGAGCCGCTCCCGCCACGTTGGCCATCTACCGCCCAACCGTCCACCCGCGACTCCCATGTTACTCGCGTGTCACTCCGCGCCGCCGCCCGGCTCGTCTGATCGGCCGGTCCGCCGGCCGGGGGGCGCTGACGCATTACTGGCGGTGCGGCGCCCGGCTGGCGACGATTCTGTCAGGGCAGTAGATTTACACACAGTGGGCGAGTCGGTATCGGGGAGATTGCTCCAGGTTTCGTCTCCGTGGGTGACCGAGAGTCAATGGTCTGGGAGGGTTATGCAGATGAAGATGCGTTTGGGGTTGGCCATTGCGTTTACCGGATTGCTCTGTGGTGTGGCGCTGCGCAGCGTCGCCGCGGACCGCTGGGGGGAACTGGGCGACCTGACGCGGAAGCTCGACGCCATCGCACCAACCCCCATGGGCGACGGTCACCTCGGTGAGGTGGCATCCGGCAAATGCGTGCAACTGCGCTTCCCCGTGCCGGCCGATGAGGCGGTGGGGTACTGGTTGAACCTGAGTTGTGTCGTCGGCTATTCGGGCAAGGGCACGCGCTACCAGTTGCTCCTGCGCCGCGACAAAGAGGACGGCCCGGTCATCCACGAGGGCCCGGTCGTCGTGCAGGGGGACGAGTGGAACGCGGCCAACCTGGTGCCGATCGAGATCACCGCGAGCCTGACGGCAGCGGACCGCGAGCGCGGGTACATCGACATCTTTGTGACCGGCCAGGTCGAGGGTGACGGCTGGACCGTGTACCGCCACAACGCGGGGCGTCCGATCAGGGCGTCGGCTGCAGTCCTGACCGCCGAGGTGCGGCAGCAGATGGCGACGGCCGCGGCGCTGTGCGAGCGCGGCGTTTCGGTGATCCCGGTCCCGCAGCAGATCACGTTGACGGGCAGCGACTCGTTCCGCGTGGCCGCAGGTTCGCGCATTCTGTGTCCGGGGCAGGCGCCCGACAGCCTGAAGTGGGCCGCGGAGGAACTGCAGGCCATGGTTCGCGAGCGCACCGGGCTCGAACTGGCCATTGCCGTGGTGGCGGCAGGCGATGTCCGCAACGGCGACATCGTGCTGGGCACCGTGAAGGATCGGGCGCTGATCTCGGACCGCATCGGTGCGGACCCGGCCGGCCCTGAAGCGTACCGGCTGCGGATCGTCGCGGACCGGGCCGAGGTGCTGGGCGGCGCCGGGCCGGGCTGTTTCTACGGCGCCATGACGCTCGGGCAGATGCTCAGGACGGACGGGGCCGGCGCGGCCGCGCCGTGCGGCGAGGTCAACGATGCGCCGAGCTTCCCGTACCGCATCATCCAGTACGACATTGCCCGTGGCCAGACGGTGAACGTCGAGTACGTGAAGCGCCTGATTCGCGAACTGGCGCGCTGCAAGATCAACGCGCTGCTGTTCTACATGGAAGACGATTTCCGGTTCCGCAAGTACCCGTTCCTCGGCCGCGAAGGAACGTTTACGCACGAGAAGGCGAATGAGCTTGCGGAGTTCGCACGGCGCTACCACATGCAGCTCATCCCGCAGTTCGAGTCGCTCGGCCACGCGGGCGCAGTACTCGGTCACGACGAACTGAAGGGCCTGCGCGAAAAGGGCGGCGCATGGGTGTTCTGCACCTGCGAACCTGGCACGTGGGAGTTTCTCGACAGCGTGGTCGGCGAACTGGTCGAGGCGTTCCCGACCACCGAGTTCATCCACACGGGCGGGGACGAGTTCGAGATGGGGTTCGGGGTGTGCGAGAAATGCAAAGCCAAAGGCATCGGCCCGTTGTACGCCGAGCACATGAACCGGCTCAACCAGCTCGTCAAGAAGTACGGCAAGACCATGATGTTCTGGCCGTCGCACTCCGGCCCGACCCCGGCGTTGAGCAACATGACCATCCAGTACCAGGCGCTGCTCGAAAAAGACTGTATCCCGACCGAGTGGATCTATCACGGCCCAGCGACCTATCCCACCATTGAAGAGTACCAGAAGCTGGGGTTCAAGGACCTCTACTGCAGCCCGGCGGTCGAGAGCTACTCACGGCTCTGGCCGGACCACACCACGACCGTCCGCGGCATCAGCGGGTTCTACCGTGCCGGCGCGGAGCGCAAGTGCGGCGGCGCCTACTGCACCACGTGGGAGTTCATGCACGGCGCGCTGATTGAGAACAGTATGTACGGTCTGCTCTACTCTGCGGAGTGCGCCTGGAACCCGCGCAGCACGCCGCGCACGGACTACGACCGGCGCTTTGCCGACCACTGGTGGGGCCTGACCGGCGGCGATGTCGTGGCGCGCATGCAGGACACGGTTTTCGATCCGGTCCCGCCCAGCGGCCCGGCGGCCGCCTGGCGCAGCACCTGGCTGCCGACCAAGATCCTGTGGACCGATCCGGCCAATGTCATGCGCGAGTGGATGCTGAAGCAGCCGGCCGTGGGGCAGAACGCGGGGACGCTGCAGCCGGCCATGGACGCCGCGCTAGAGCGTGCCAAGGCCTTGTCCGCCGCCGCGAAGCGCAACCAGCTCTCGTTCCGGTCCATGACGCTGGCTTTCCGCATGCTGGCCTGCGCGGACCGGAAGCTGACCACGTTCCGCGACGCCACGGCGCAGTACTCCGATGCGGTCGCCGCAGCACCCAAGGACGCGCCCGCGGCCGCCGCGAAGCTGCAGGCGATCGACGCGTCACTCCGCGACCTGGCCGGCGAGATGAAGGCGCTCGCGGCCGAGTACCAGTACTTCGTCGCGAACTGCGGCGCGTACAAGGGCGACGTCGAGCGGCTCGAAAAGCAGGCCGGACAGTTGACCGAACTGGCGGACAAACTTGCGGGGTTCGCAGGCAAGATGAAGAACGGCGAGGCTGTCCAGTTGCCGGCCGGCTCGACGCTCGGGTTCCCCGGCGGTGAACTCGTGAAACTGGGCGACTGGGCACCCGCGCAGATGAGCACGGACATGACGGAGATCCGGTTCGACGCGACGAAATTGCTGGCCGGGCCGTGCGCTTTCGACCTCGAGTGGGAGTACACCAAGGGCGCGCATGGGCTCAGCATCAAGGCGACGCGGCTGTCCTGCGACGGCACGGTGGTGTTCGAGGACGTTCACGACGGCTGGGCCGGAGGCGGCAGCCACAACCACGTCTACCGGCTCGAGCTAAAAGCGTACGACCCGAAAGCGAAGTACGAGATCACCGGCGAGGTCGCCTCCGCCGGTGGCACCGAATCAGCCGGGACCGTGTGGCTGATCCGGCAGACCCGGCCGTGAGGGCTGACCAGACGACGTGGCAACAGGCTTCGGCTTTTCGCGGTGGATCATCGCGGTGTGAAACTCTGGTGCCTCGGCCTGAGTCCCGCCCTTCAGGCGGAAGTGGAGGCGAGCTTGAGCGAGCCGATCCCCGGCCGCTCGCTGAAGCGTCGCTGCAACTTCCGCCTGAAGGGCGGGACTCAGGCGTGGGAGCGTGTCGGCAGTCACACCCCGCCGGGCAACTTGAAGGCTGGACACCAACGGCACGTGGCGTGGCAACGGCTTGGAGCGTAGCGGGTTTGCTGGGCCGTGGCCGCCAGTGGGACACGGCCCTTACGGAACAGTTCGCAAGACAAGGAGGAAGATGCCATGCTCAGATCCGCTTTGACAGCAGTCGCACTGATTCTCACCTCAGCCGTCTTCGGGGCGGAGCCCGGCCTGCTGTTCCGCGCCGGTTTCGATGGGACCGTGGATGCGTACAGCCTGTGCGGTGCCGGCGCGCCGGTGGAGGTCGCCGGTTCAGGCAAGCCCACCTTCGCCCCGGGCCGGTTCGGGCAGGCACTCGTGTGCGGGCCGGAGCAAGCCCTGATCCACTACCGGACCGAAGGCAACGTCATGCCGCCCTCGGGGACGCTTAGCCTCTGGTTCAAGCCGGTCAACTGGACCCCTGACGACGAAAACTTCCACGTTCTCTTCGAATCTGGGAGCCATGAGGCGGGGCCCCAGGGCGTCAACCGCGGCTGGCTGATCCTGTACAAGTACTACCAGAACGGATCGCTGCTTTTCCGGTACGCGGACGAGAAGGACCAGGTGGGGATGGCGACCGTGTCGGCCGGGAAATGGAAAGCCGACCAGTGGTACCACCTGGCCGCGATCTGGTCCGCCGAGGCACTGCGGATCTACGTGAACGGCGAACTGACCGCAACGGCGCCGCAGTCGCGCGTGGCGGGGACTCTGGGCGACACATTTTCTCTCGGCGACAACGGCTGGCACGTGCCGCACGCGGGCGCCCAGACCCTGCTCGATGAGGTGCGCGTCTACGCCTATCCGTTGGCGCCGGACAAGATCAGGGGCTTGGCCGGGGGCGCCACGATCCAAGTCAGTCGCGACCCGGTCGAGGACCGCTGGACGGTCGAAGTGGCCGTGCCCGACCAGTTCCCGGCCAAGCGGCTCGCCGTCCAAGTCGTTGCCGCGGCGGGCGGGCCGGCGCTCAAGAGTGCCGAGACCGAGATCGCCGCAGGGATCGGGACGGTCCAGTTCCCGGTGGACGACCTGAAGCCGGGCGACTACCGCCTGGCGGCGCGCGCCCTTGGCGACGACGGTACGGTCGTCTGCGAGGCGGAGACGGCCATGCGGAAGCTCGACCAGGAACGCATGACCCTTGAGAATGCGCAATTGCGAGTGACCTTCGACGGCGCGACGGCCGCCATTCTCGGGGTCGAGGCGCCGCAGTTCGGGTTCCGCGCCAGAGTGCCGTCGGCGCCCGTGCCGCTTTTCAGTCTCGACACAATCCGCTTCGCCGAGCACGCGCGGTTCTACGCGCCGGCCGATGTCAAGGCAGTCCCGGCCGACGCGGCCAGTCTGCAGAAAATCGGTGTGGTGCGCGACGGCGCGGTGCAGCGCCTCACGGCCGAGTACCTCTTTGCGTCAGGTGTTACCGCGACACTCACCGCCGACCTGCCCGACGACGCGCCGGTGCTGGGGCTGCGTCTGCGTGTCGAGAACCCGCGCACGCTGCGGCCCTCAGACGCGGTCCGCGTGCCACACCTGGCGTTCCCGACCGTGTCCGGATTGCGGATCGGGGACAAGGCCGAAGACGACGTGCTGGCGACCGGCCGGATCCAGGGCGAGTTGCTATCGACGCCGAGCACCGCACTGCCGGGCGAACGGACCGCCCAGTACCCGGGCCAGGCGTGTGTGCCGTGGCAGGACCTGTACGACGCCACAGGCGGCGTGTGCCTGATTCCGCTCTCAGATGGGCGTTGCCAGCTCGAAATCATCGGCGGCGCCGAGAACGGCCTCGTCACGCTTGGCAATCGCTGGTGGCCACTGCTCGAACCGGGCGAGACGTGGGACTCGCCCGTGATCGAACTGGGCGTGCACCAGGGCGCGTGGTACTGGGCCGCAGACCGGTTCCGCGACTGGGCGCTGAAGAACACGCCGCCGCGGCAACAGCCCGACTGGCTCGACGACTGCGACGGCTGGACGGGCTCGGGCGGTCCGAACTACAAGTTCACAGACCTGCCCAAGATGCTGGAAGCCGGGCAGTACTACGGCATCTCATACCTGCAGCTCTGGGCGGAGATGATCCTCGGCGGCGCGTACTACTGCTACTTCTTCCCGAATCCGGACCTGGGCACGGAAGCGGAACTCAAGGCGGCGATTGCCAAGGTTCATGAGATGGGCGGCCACATCGGGTTCTACAGCAACGCGATCTGCTTCGATGGCGCCATCGACCGCAATCAGGCGCTGCGCAAGAAGATGGACGAATTTGGCCTGAAGGAAGGCGAAGCGCCGGGCGAGATGCCGCGGTTGCCGCGCTTCTACGAGGAGGTGGCGCAGAACCTGTTCGTGGGCCCGAGCGGGATCCCCGGGCACGGCGGCGCCGAGGGGCACAGCGAGGGCGGGTACCTCGACGGCTACTGGGCCATGGACCCGGGCTCGCCGTGGTGGGGCGACTACCTGGCCGGCTGGATCAAGCGCTGGCACGACGCCTACGGCGCCGACATCTGGTACCTGGACAGCTTCCCGGTGCAGGGGTACGGACTTGGTCCGGCCTCCTACGGGCTGAGTCACCCGCACCCGCAGGGGTTGAGCGAGGGGCAGATCTCGTTGCTGAAGCGGATCCGGCAGGACTTCGACGGGCCCATCCTCTACGAGGGCGTCGCCTGCGCCGCACTGATGCCGTACACCGACTGGTGCCTCGGGACCGAGCTCTCGTTCGGCGGCGGCGTCAACTCACACCCGGAAATCTTCTGTTACAGCTTCAGCGACGTCTACCCGGTGTTCTCGGGCACCTGCAACACGTGGAAGGGCATCGGCAAGATCTGGAAAGACCTGGGCGAGAAGGCGCGCTACGAGGATGCGCTCAACCTGGTGTTCCTCGTCGGCGAGCGCTTCGATGTTCTCAACCTGTATGCGGTGGACCGGGAATCGCCGCTCGGCAAGCATGCGAAGGGCCTGCTGGACCTGAGGCGCAAGGTGCGGGACATCGTCTACAAGGGCAGATTCATGGACCAGCGCGGACTCTCAGGCATGCCCGAGACGGTGGAGGCGCGGGTGTCAGTGCGGCAGGACCCGCCCGGCGCCGTGGTGGCGATCGTCGATCGCCGCCCGACGCGCACCGCCTGGGAACTGACCATCGACCCCAAGGCACTGCCGTGGCCCGGCGGCCTCGGCACCGCGCGCGTGCTCTGGCTCGGCGGCACCGAACAGCCCGGCCCGGCCTTGCCGCAGGACGGGCCGCTGAAGATCAAGATCGACGGTCCGGACAACATCTGTGCCGTGCGGATTGACAAGGGCAAGTGAGGCTGGGTCCAACCCGTGACCGTCAGTTCGAGGGCATGCAGGGGGCATCCGGACTCGCTCCAAGGAAACCCTTATAGAGAAAAGACGGCGACCTGTGCGGGTAAGTCCGCCCCGGCGGAGAAGGGGCATGCCACGGTTGGGGTGCGATCGAGTGCGCGGTGGCTCGGGGCGTCCCGCGCCGAAGCGGGGTACGCCGGCCGGCTCTGTCCGGCGAAGCTGCTCGCGCGAAGACGGATCCCCGGCCGAGGGCCTCGGTCCGGGACGGACCCGAGCACCCTGCCGCGGTCCCGGAGATCCCGCGCCACTGCCCGCCGCGGCGGACAACCGCGAACGGGCGCATCGTGGCGCCCATTGCACCGCCTTCTCCCGTAGCGGCGCGAAATGGGCGTGGCTGTCGGCGGCGCTCGCAACCTGTCTGTGCCTTGCTGTTCTGTGGTGTCTCCGGAAGCGCGTGAAGATCAAGGGGCAGAATCGCGGGGTCACCCAGTAGACTCATACCAGTCGTGCGCTTCGTCGACTTCCCGCCGGGCATTGGCGTCGAAGCGGGGTCCGACGGGGCTCTCCGTGGCGGCGGTGGCGCGTATTGTCCAAGGGCGACACGGATTGCCTGCCCGGTGAGGCATTTTCGGTGTGGTCATCGCCCTTGGCAGGCCCGGCGGAACCGTGGCATATCGTCGCCGTCAGTAACCGCATATGGAGTGCGGCGGCAGAGTCCGGCCCAGGGGGCGGAACGGCGACGCCGCTTTGGCTGAGGCGTGTTGCCCGGGCAGAGCGCTCCAGCCGACGCGGTCGTCGGGGCTCACTTCACCGTCTCGGCGAGTTCCATGTCGGTACGCAGGAGGCGGTTGACAACCGAGGAAAGATCGGTCTTGCGCTTTCGCGCAATGCCCTCAACGAAACGGAGTACTTCATCATCCAGGTACACTGGAAGATTGAGCTTGGCGCGCGGGCGGTAGAACTTGCCGCGTTCCGCCTTGGAGAAGTCGTATTGTTTCTTCATACGCGTCGTCCCGAATACTGCGCCGTCTCTGGCGTGGTGGCTTTCCGGCTGGAGAAGATCCGGACCCGGACCGTGTCGTCCGATTCTTCGCGGAACGTGTGACACACGACGAGCAACCTTCCCGTTGCCGAGATACCCAGCGTCACCCAACGCTCTTCCTGTCCGCTGTGTTCGTCATCGTAGAGGGTCAGCATTCCGGGGTCACTGAATACCGTTGCCGCTTCCTCAAAACTCACCCCGTGCTTGGTCCTGTTTGTCCGAGCCTTGCCAGTATCCCACTCGAAATCATACTGCATCCGAGTCATCCCCGGCCGTTCACCACACGTTTCTCAACCGGGAAGATAGCACCCGGCAGCGACCCGTGCCAGTCCGGGAACCGCACGCCGGGGGGGGGCGGCCTGAGGACAGGCCGCCCCTACTTGGTGTGCGCGGGGGCGTGGCCTTCCGAGACGCGGTGCCAGATCTTGAAACAGCCCTGGCCCCGGACACCCGGGAATTGCCTTTCTCGACGGGCGCCCGTAGATTACCGATCAGGAGCTCTGTGATGACGAAGGCGCAATTACTGGCACAGGTGAAGACGACGGTCCGGAAGATCGAACCGGACGCCGATGTCCTGCTTTTCGGCTCGCACGCGCGTGGTCGTGCCACCCCGGCCTCCGACTGGGATTTCCTCATCCTCATCAACGGCCCGGTGGATGCTGCACGCACGGCCCGGCTCCGTCGCCAGCTCTACAAGGTCGAGTGGGACTCGGGGGAGGTGTTGTGCTCGATCGTCCGCAACCGGCGGCAGTGGCACTCCCGCCGCATGCGCGCCACGCCCCTGTATCGGAACGTTGTCCGCGAGGGGATCGCGCTATGAACGTTGCGTCCGGGGACTTGGTGAAGTACCGGCTGGCTTAGGCACGTGAAACACTGCAGGATGCGCGGTTGCTCGCTCGCGGCAAGCGCTGGAAATCCTGTGTGAACCGCCTGTACTACGCCTGCTTCTACGCCGTGCTCGCGTTGCTCGAACGCCACGGTATGGCCTCAACCAAACACACCGGCGCGAGATCGCTGTTCAACCGGAACTTCGTCAAGACTGGGCTGATAAGCAGGGACCTGGCTGCCACCTACAACCACTTGTTCGACCAGCGGCACGAGAGTGACTACGTCGACTTCCTCACGGTGAACGCGGAGGATGTCCGGCCTCACCTCGCCAAGGCTGGCGAGTTCATCTCGACCGTCACGAAGCTTGCCGTCCCGCCGCGCCGGGCCTCCTGACCCGGTGCGATGGGGTGACGCGACCGAAGCAGGCCAGGCCGGGAGACCTGGCCTCCACCTTGGCAGGGCCACGCGGTTTCTCACCTTTCACTCCCATGTTACTCGCGGGCTGCTCTGCGCCGCCGCCCGGCTCGTCCGGGCGGGGCGAC
>Ga0156402_1302_pt1 | contig 66332 bp, 49 predicted proteins | sample RifOxyA3_FD_108045 | JGI IMG/M metagenome (GOLD analysis project Ga0156402, IMG submission 108045) | Lentisphaerae bacterium RIFOXYA12_64_32 | reverse complement strand
AGGGATGGTGTCTTGCCCGGCGGTCCCCCGCCGGGACTGCGACACCACTACGAGCGGCGCGGGACAACGGCGTGGTGTCGGGCGTGACGATGGCATGGGTTTACGGTGTGAGGCGACGCGCGTCCCCGCGGGCTGAAGCCGCGCGGGAGGCTTCCGGCTGAAGCCGGGACTCAGGCGGGGAGCGGACCGAACTATTCGTCTGAGTCCCGCGTTCACGCGGAAGCGGGCGCGAGTCTTCAGCGAGCGCGCGGGGCGGGCGTCGCTTCGATTGAAAGGTGCTGACGATGCGGGCAAGACCGCCGATCTACACGCGATACTATGACCTCCTGGGCTGGCTCCTGGACCGGACGGCAAAGTTCCCGAAGAACATGCGGTTCGGACTGGTGCAGAAGATCGAGGCCATCGGCTTGTCGTTGCTGGAGCATTTCATCGAGGCGTTGTACCGCAAGGACCGGGGGACGTTGTACCAGCCGGTCAACATCGAGTTGGAGAAACTGCGGGTCTTCTTGCGGCTGGCGCATGACCGGGGCCTGCTGAGCGGCGAGCAGTTGCGGTTCGCCGTTGGCGAGATCGACGAGATCGGCAGGATGTGGCATGGCTGGGCGGGAAAGGCGGCAAGTGAAGCGGACCGGTAATCTGTTTGAGGCCATCTGCTCGTGGGAGAATCTCGAACTGGCGGCGCGCCGAGCCCGCCGGGGTAAGCGGTATCGCCGATACGCCGAGGAGTTCGAGTTGCGGCGCGAGACGATCCTGGGGCGATTGCGCGAGGAGTTGCTGGAGGGCCGCTGGCGGCCATCGCCGCCGCGAACGTTCACCCTGTTCGATCCCAAGGAGCGAGTCATCTGCGCGCCGCCGTACCGGGACCGCATCGTGCATCATGCGCTCTGCAACGTGATCGGCCCCGTCCTGGACCGGAGCATGGTCGCTCAATCGTACTCCTGCCGTGTCGGGAAAGGCACTGGCGCGGCCCGCGACGAGTGCCGGCGGCTGGCGCGGACGCGGCGGTACGTGTTGAAGCTGGACGTACGCAAGTATTTCCCGTCCATCGATCACGAACGGCTCAAGGTCAAGGTCAGGCGACTGATCAAATGCGCGCCGACTCTGACGCTCATCGACTTGGTCATCGATGCGTGGGATTCCGGCGATGAGGGGCGATTCTGGTTTCCGGGCGACACGTTGTTCACGCCGTGCGAGCGCCGCCACGGACTACCCATCGGCAGTCTGACCAGCCAACTGTTCGCCAACCTGTACTTGTCGCGTATCGACCATCTGGTGATCGAACAGTTGAGACCCGCGGGCTACGTCCGCTACACCGACGATCTGCTGTTGTTCTCCGACTCGAAGGCGGCCCTGCACAGCGCCCGGGCGCGACTGGCGGAAGAACTGCGCGCCGAGCGGTTGTTGCCGCATCCCTCGAAGTGCCGCGTCCACGCCTGTCGCGAGGGCGTGCCTTTTCTCGGTTTCCGGTTCTTCCCCGACGGGGTGCGTGTGCTGCGCCAGAACCGACTGCGGTTCGAGAGACGGATGGCGTGCCTGCGGCGGCGGATGGCGGCGGACCACCGGGAATGGACGAAGGTGTGGCCGTCAATGTTCGGCTGGTTCCAGTTCGTGCGCGAGCAGCCGGGCGGCGAGGGGCTGGTGGCAGCGGAATGCAGGAGGCAAAGGTTCTGAGGCGCCCTGTCCGTCATCGGGTTCGCTCCGCGTTCTGCGCGGCGGTTCGTGGAACAACTATGCCATGAATAGTCGGTCAGCGAATCGCAACAGGAACGAACCCGAGAATCGCAACAACAACAACGGCTTACGTGTTGTTTTGTGTGGTCGCTGAGCGCTTTCCCGACGTGGAGAGATTGCCGCCATCGCAGGGATGACGGCACGGTTCCGACGGAGAGCCCAGGGCAGGGCGCCTGTGTTTGCCGCACCGCCGCGGCGCGGCAAACCGAATACGCGGCGGGGCCGCGGGGCTGGTAGCCGGCGCCGGAAGGCGTTGGCGAACGTCCCGCGGCCCCCTTTTTTCCGCTGCGGCGTACCGGGGCACCCTCTACGGCGGTGGGTTACCCGTCGCCGCCAGCAGCGCCATGGAGCCGACCCTTGACCGCCGGGCGTTGTCAGACCATGTTACCGTCAGAGTGACGTAGGTCTGCTGGAGACGCAGCAATGGCGCGACCACGGTTCAATCCGGATGAGATCCTGGTGCAGTTGGTGGCAACCGCCGTAGAGTGTGGCGCGGAGTGGCTCGAGATCGAGTACGAGGATGGGCGTGAGCAAGTCTACGCCGGTCGGGGTTGCACGGGGGTCGGTATCGCTGCTCTCGATGCGTCCGGCGCCGAAGCCACGGCGTTGCGGGAACAGCTTCATGCTGCACGCAGGCGCGGCAAACCCATCGTCGTCGAGGGCGTGTCGTACCGGCTGAGCGTGACGGCGTATGAAAGTTTCGGCGAGACGGCATACCGGGTAGAGATCCGACGCGACGCGGGTACCCGGCCGACGGCCAGTCGTGGCCGCAAACCGTCGCGGCCCACACGGCGTACCCGGTGACGATCAAGAAGGACCGATGAAGCATGGCAGACATCGGAAGGAACGCGCCGTGTCCGTGTGGGAGCGGGCGCAAGTACAAGCATTGCTGCATCGACCGCGAGACGGCCCTGCGCGCGGAGCCCTTGCCCGCGGGCCGGTTTCGGTACGAGCCCGGCAGCTACGGCGGGCCGGGCGGGTATTTCCCCTCATTGCTGTGCTATAAAGAGGTATCCCCGGACACATGGGAAGAGTACTTCTGCTTGGCCAAGTCGGACACGGTCGTCGACGACGAGGATTCGGCGACGGCAATGGCGACTGAGCACCTGAACGCAGCATTCGCCGTCCAGGATGCGGGCGGGAGCGCGGCCGATTTCGCCCTCTCGCTGCGGCATGCCGGGTACAAGAATGTCGAGGGTTTCCGTGTGGTTCCCGAGCAGAACACGGGGCCGAAGTAGGATCTGCGGCGGTATGAGGACCTGCGCAGCCCCGCGGTTGCTGGCGGTCCAGCGTGGTGAGTGAGAGATCCGGTGCTTGACGGCGGGACGTTGTCACGCAATGTTATTAGCAGAATAACGTCGGCTCGTCGGAAGATCTCGATAGCCGCCCTCCGCAAAGAAGAGTCGGCAGGATGAATCATCGAAAGACGCCATGAACCGACGCAGGCTCCTCCAGAACATACTGGGCGGGTCCAAGAATGTTCGTTTTGCGGACATGATCAGCCTGGTAGAGGGGTTTGGATTCCACCTCTCTCGAACCGACGGCAGTCACCACATATTCACTCGACAGGACGTCCCCGAGTTGGTCAACCTTCAGAACGTGAAGGGCCAGGCGAAGCCATACCAGATACGCCAGTTCCTCAAGTTGGTCGAACGGCGCAACCTGAGACTGGAGGGCGAATAATGCGCGACTACCACATCAATATCTTTTACTCCGAGGAAGACGAAGGCTACATCGCCGACATTCCTGACTTGGATGCGTGTTCGGCTTTCGGCGCGACGCCCGCCGCTGCCCTGGAGGAGGTCCAGAAGGCGAAGGACCTGTGGTTGCAGGCTGCCCGCGCCGAGGGCAAACCGATCCCGCCTGCCAAGTACCGGCCTGTCATTTATGAGGCAGTGCCCGCGTAACGCATGCCCGACGAGACGTGTGGGACTCGACTCTCGTGGTTTGGCGAGTCACAGAACGGCAGACGCAGGGGCTTGAATCCCTCGGCTATACCCGGCCTTACATCTCGTTCTGGCGCAAGGACCATGGTCCCCAGTTTCGCGTAGCGATAAGTTCATGACCCGTGCAACCCCGCGGTTGCTGGCGGGTCCGCCGTGGGGCGGGGAAACAAGCTGGGTTCTTGACAACTCCATTGCCAAGCCGTTACCTTCGTTCATAGGGTAACTCAGGTAGCTTAGGCTGTTAGGCTGTAGGCTCCAGAGCACTGCGTGGTCTGTGGTGTGATTCTTGCCTACAGCCTACCTGAGCAGTTACGTTCAATGATGGGGGGCGACTGTAGTTCGGTGTCTGGGTTGTCCCGCGCCGACAAGAATCCTCTGAGAGGATGGTACGATCATGACCACAACTTTCCACAACGGCACGGCCCATGGACTGTGGAGTGAGTTCCAGGCATTGACGAAGCCGCAACGAGACAAGTTCTTAGCCTCGTTGTTGCGGGTTGCCGAATACCGTGAGGACCTCTTGGACATCGCGTGCATGGAGGCGCGACGCGGTGAACCGAGTCGCCCGTTGCGCGAGTACATGGCTGAGCGCGCGACACGGGAGCGCCGATGACCGGTGGGTATCAGGTTGGCCTTAAGGCCACAGCTCGACCCTGCTGCAAAAGCCCAAGAGCCGCGTGCAACGCGGCCACTACAGCGATTAGCGCAAGCTCACAATCGACTGTAGCGTCGGCCTTGCAGGCCGATCCCCGACCCTCATGCAACGGGCTCCAGCTCAGAAGGAACTCGACCGGCAACTGGCGAGAGGAGACGATGCAGAGATACCTTTCTTTCATCGCGGTTTCTGTTCTCGCGGTCTCCGCTTGGAGCCAGCCGGTGGTCCCCGCGCCTGAGCCGGTCGCACCCCCAGCATCGGCACTGACGGATGTCCCTGTCCCCGCACCGGTTGTGGCGCCCGTTCCGGCCGCGGTGCCGGCTGTGGCACAGCCGATCCTCATCGTCGGCAGCAATACGCTGGCGGATGCCGCCGCGATCAATGCCGCCATTGCCGGCAGTCCCGAGGGTGCGGAGATCGTGATCCGCGGGGCGTGCTTGATCAACCAGACCATCCGTTTGCTCGGCAGGCGGGCCTACCGCGGCGAGAGCCGGACCGGCACGGTCCTGAAGCAGGCGGATGGTGCGAATCTGGTTGCGTTGGTCGCATCTGCCGGGTTCCTCGACAACACGGACTACACCGGGACACCCGTGGCGGTGCGGCACCTGACGCTGGACGGGAACAAGGCGAACAACGCGCAGGCGGCGACGGCCGGACTGGTCCTGCGCTCGTGGCTGAGCGTGGTCGAGGACCTGCACATCACGGGAATGGGCGGCGACGGCCTGCGTCTGACGAACCGCAGCGCCAACGGCACCGGGCTGAAGAACTCGCAGGTGAACGGCCGCATTTCGGACAACTTCATTGAGAACTCCGGGCGGCATGGCGTGTTTGTCGAGGACACGGGCAACTCGGTGACCGACTGGACGTTGAGCGACAACTGGATCGCAAGTTCCGGCGTCGACGGCATCCACATGGACAATGCGGCCGGGTGGGTCGTCGAGCGCAACCACATCTACGGCGTGCCGCAGCACGCGATCTATGCGCACCGGTGCTTTGCCACCTCGATCTGCGACAACTACATCGAAGGGTTCGGCGAGACGAAGCAGGCCGGGACGTGGTGCGGCATTCACGCCATCGTCCAGGGCGGCGCGGCGTCCACGATTGGGAACAACCGCATCTTCAACTTCGGCGGGGAAAAGGAACCGGATTCGATCTATCGCTATCTCGCGGTGTCGGTGAAGTACGGCACGGGCGTGGTCACCGTGACCGGTAACGCGATCCGCGGCGCCGGGACGCCGCGCGGGACTGGTCTGTACTACACGGCCGCGGAGGGTCTGCGGCTGACCGTCGTCTCTACCGGCAACGCGGTGGAAGGCGTGAACACTCCCAGGTTCGTCGATGCCCGCGTGACGGTGACGACGGGACTGTAGCGTGTCGCCTGCCAAGTCCGTTGCGATATGGCAGTGGTGTGGTTCCACGGGTTCCGGGTCTCAGGGAATGCCCCCAACCTAAGACCAGGAGACCGGTTCCAGGGATGCGGCTCTTTGGAGCGCCCGCGTCCTCGCGGGCCGGCTTGGGGCGCGCTTGGTGTTGCACTCGGCAATACGACAGACCCGTACGCCTTTTCCCATGGCCACATCGCCTAAGTTGGGTAGCATTGGGGTTTCAGGTTGGGCTCGAAGCACATGAAGACCAGATGCGAATGGTGCGGCACTGATGCGCTGTATGTGAGATACCACGACGAGGAATGGGGGGTACCTCTACACGATGATCATGGCCTTTTCGAGTTGCTGACTCTGGAGGGCGCACAAGCAGGTCTGAGCTGGCGGACCATCCTTAGGAAACGCGACAACTACCGCAGAGCTCTCGACGGATTCGACCCGCAGAGAATCGCCAGCTATTCAGGCACGGATGTTCAGCGCCTGCTTGCAGACCCCGGCATCGTGCGGCATCGCTTGAAGATTGAGTCGACCATTGGGAATGCACGCCGAGTCCTCGCCATCAGAGAAGAGTTCGGCTCCTTTGACTCCTTCATCTGGCGTTATGTCGATTATCAGCCCAGGCAGAATGCGTGGCGATCGCTGGCCGAGTTGCCTGCGAGAAGTACACTGTCCGACACGATGAGCAAAGACCTGACGCGGCGGGGGTTCAACTTCGTTGGACCCAGCATCTGCTATTCCTTCATGCAGGCTGTCGGGATGGTAAATGATCACGTCATTGGCTGTTTCCGGCATCGGGACTGCCTTGACGCGGGCAGGGTGCGGCGATCGGGTCCTTCTGGAACATCTCGCCCAGTTTCGGGTACCGCGTGCTGTACGGCGGCTGGTTCCACTTGTAGCGTACCAGCAGTTTGGCGAGCGAGTCCCAGTTCCAGCGATGCAGGTTGATCTCGAGCCGTTCGCAGTTCTTGTTCCCCAGGATCGGGGGTCGTTCATCGTTTGGTTCTGGCGTGCGGCCACCCTAGTTTGCGCCGCCCTTCTTCTGCCACACCTGCCAGCGTTCCCTACCCGCGAACACCGGCAGCGAATCCGTGACTGGCTCGTCGGCCAGGCGCGTGAAATTCCGTGCCAGTACCGCCAGCGCCGCCTCATCGGTGAGTGGATACGGCGGCGGCTCGTCTTCGTGTCCGTAAAGGAAGAACCCGACGAGTTTGCCCTCGCTTGTCAGCAGCTCGGCTGCGTGCCGCGCGTACGCCGTCCAACGCGTCGGCGGCATCGAGCACAGAAAAGCACGCTCGTAGATCAAGTCAAACCTACGCCCGCCGAAATCGTGGCTGAAGAAATCGGCGAGCACCACCTTGTCTGCCAGATCGCCCAGTAGCGTCCGGGCGCGGGCGACGGCGGCAGGGGTAACATCCACCGCGAGAACCTGCCAACCACGTTCATGGAAGGCGTGGACTTCGTAGCCCGAACCGCAACCGGGGATCAACACCCGGCCGGGTCCCGCTGCGTGACTGATGTACTCGACAAGGGCGCTCGGAACACCGTGACAATCCCACGGCATATTGCCCGTCCGATAATCGGTCTCCCAGGAATCCACTTCACCAGGGTGCATATTTATTATCCCGACAGCAGTGCCGCGTCAGAACCCGTAACGCAATGAGGCAAACACATTGGCAGCGTCCTCAAACTGACCGAAGAATGTGCGTTCGCTTTCTCCCATGAACAGGTTCGCGCCGATGCTCGCGGCCCAGTGGTCGTCGATCCGGTAATCGGCGGTGGGTCGCAGATAGGCGTCGTTATCGGAAGGTGAATAGAAGGTGAACAGCGACAGCCGAAGACTCTGATGCAACGCCAGCCACGTCAGCCGCGACGTCAATACGTGGCGGTCCTCATCTGCGAGGGCCGTTCCGTTCGGCAGGCTGGCGCGGTAGGCGCCAAAGCTCATCATGTGTTCCAGGTAATACTGGCCGCCCACGGTGAAATCCGTGACGATCTCCTGTTCGTAGCCCACCAGAACGCGGGCCTGACTGTTCGGAACAAGAGGATCGTCCCCGGAGCGGTCTTCGGGCGAATCATAGTAACCGGTTTCCAGACTGCCTACGCCTCTGACCACATTGCCGCGCACGCTGGCGCCATAGACGCCCAGGGGCGGGAAGGTCGCTTTCTCCGAAATGGCGTCGAAACCCATAGGGCTTTTCCAAAAGCCATGGTACCCATAGAGAGCCGCGTCGAAGCCACCGATATTGCGTGAGATGCGGGCGGCGACTTCGTCATCCGTGAACCAGTCGTCGCGTTTCTCAACGGCAAAGGCATCGCCCGCGCCCGCCAGGCGGTTCAACCGCGGGTTGAAAAAGGAGACTCGCTTGCCGTCAATGTAGCGGTCGGGATTGAATCGGGGCGTGTAGACCACGTCCAGATTGGCGATATCCGAAAAGAAGCTCGCTTTGACCGCGTCTGACGGAGCTTTGAGGTACTCATCGTCGCGGCCAAGCAGAAAGGATTTCCAGTCCTTGGGAAACAGGTCGTTGATGAAGAGATAGTCCCCCACGCCCCAGGTGAGGGTCTGCCGCCCTAGCTTGAGATCAACTGCGCTTAGTGGGGAAATCGCCGCGCTGACTTCGCGCGGGTCGATGTCCGCCTCGCTGTCGACGGCATCATACATGAAATCCGCCTTGCCGCGAAATTGGACGTTCTTCCAGGACGCGGAAGAGTCCAGTTGCAGGCGCGCTTCGTCGAGTGTCGCGTCGTTTGACTGATGGGCATCGCCCCCGAGTCGCAGTCCGCCCCGCCATTCGGCAAAGCCGTTCAGTTGCGGCGCGGCGTAGGCGGGTGTATTCAGGAGCGAACACGCCGCCATCGTAAGGCAAAGGCCCCATCGTTTTATCATGGCACCCATTTTGACGGCGCCTGGCGTAGATAGCGCTCAGTGAAAATATCGTCCGTTAAGCCGACGTTGAAGGACACCGACTTGAAAGTCACTTCGGTGCGGTGTCCGCTTTTCACGTTGCGCATGGTTCTCTTCATCACCGTAGGAATCTCGCCCCTGCCGGCGCCCGATGACGCATTCTCGATCGTGTCCGCGGTAAAGACGCGGGCCAGTTCGTTCCGCAAATCGTAGTATTCCTCTTTAAGCGGCAGGTAAGTGGTCGTGTCGATCCACGCGATGCGTCGGACATAATCCAGTGTTTCCTTGGGCGTGCTCTCCATCACATAGCAGTCGTTGCTGCCGAGTTTCTCCTCGCGCAGGAACTTGTGCGTGTCGGCTGAAATGTCGCGTCCTGAGATGTCCTCATATGTGAAGTCGGAACCGACGAAACTCGACCGCCTGTCGCTCGCGGCCACGCGGCGGACCAGGTCCACGGCGGGGATATAAATCCAACGGTCGTCTTCCTTTTCGGGATACTTCCAGACCAGGAAGGTCATGCGGCGAACGTCAGACGGTTCCTTAAAATAGAGAAAGTATTTCTGCGCCGCGCCGCCGGACGTGTTCAGACGCAGCATGGTGAGGCCGCGGGTTCTCTGCTTGCCGTCGCCGGTGATGAGTTCCATCGTTACGTCCGCCTTCATGTCGGCGCCCGCGGCGTAAAACGCCTGATGGGATTTCTCGACTACTTGATCCGCAGAGAAGGTTGCTTTGCCAGGCTGGCCTTCCTCCGCGGCCACAGGCCACACCAGAAGAGTAGCCAGACTGACACACAGCGACGTGATGTTGTTCATGTTTATCCTTGCCATTTCGGCAGTGTTACGCAGGCAATATCCTCGGAGATTGGCAAACCGCAGAAGGACGGCTTAATGGTTTTGAAGCTGGGAAAGCATGAAGCGCTTGTCTTGAACATCCTCCAAGTAACGGTTAGGTGTTTTGCTGCCATCGCTACCTGTTTGTCAATGTTGGTGTTGTTCGGCTTCGGCTTTGTTTGCATTTCCCACGAATCTTTCCGGTTTCGCCTGAAACACCTTTTTGCATTCCTCGGTATCGAATAAATAAGTCCTCCCACCATATTGAATACTTAATGCTGTTTCTCTATCTACGATGGCTCCGCATACGGGATCGACATTCTCTTCAGCAATCTTTTCTTCTTTGGCTTCGGACTTATCGTGGTTCATCCCGTGCATCATACACATAGGCATCATCATGCAGGAGGTCGTGAAGAGTATGCCAACCATAAGAGGCATGATGAGACAATACGATGCTCTAGTCATATCAGTATTCATGGTTTCTTTCCGTTCAACTTCTTTCTCGGGTCAGCCTCGCTCATTCATCGGTGACCTTGAGCTTGACCTTACGCTCCAAGTAATTGCCGAGCATTCCTTCCTTCGGTTTGCCTTTGACCGACTCGCCTTTGGTCAGCATCACCTGCAGCACGACCTCGGCGTCGCTGGCCGCGTCGGTCGGACGAATGGTCATGGGCAGGACCGTCAGCGCCGCGCCTTCGTATGGTTCCAGCTTGTCGCCCACGATGCGGCAGGCCATCGGCAGGTTCACATCCCAGCCGGGCGCGAACTTGGACAGCGAACTGCCGCCGAACGTGCGGGGATCGATATAGAGCCACGCGTTGCGGTATGGCGCTTCCACCGTGTCGCCCTTCGCGCGTCCGATGACCGTCAGCAGCGTTTTGGGGCGGCCGCGTTTCACGGCCACCAGAAAGGCGCCGTCGGCCTGGAGCAGAGACTGCATGGTGTCCTTGTCGAGGACATCAATGATGGTCTGGCGCTCGTCCGTCCACGGGCCGTTGTTGGCATGGCAACTCATGCACGAGGTCGCCTTGCCGAGAATGCCCACCGCGGGCGGATAGGACATTGCCCTCTCGGACAATGCCAGCACTACAATAGCGGCGATGAAACAAACGCCTTTCGTCTTCATTGTCCAGCCTCCTTCGTTATTTCGTCCAACTGACTTGCGACTTCTTTTTCATCGCTTCCAGGAAGATGGCTTAGCCATACGATCTTGCCGCCCTTCTGGATGAGGTAGATGTTCTTCAGGGGGCAGGTTGCGGGGACATATTGTCCACTGTAGAGTTCCGTCACCGCACCCTTGGGATCGTAGAGAAATGGAAACGTGACCTTGTTCTTTCGTATGACGGCTGCAACCGTTTCACGGTCCTCGGCAAGCACACTTACGGCCACGATGTCGATGCCCTTTGTCGCATACAGCGATCTCAGCCTGAGGAGTACGGGGATTTCCGCCTGGCAGCCCCCGCACAGATTCGTGAACCAGAGGAGAACGCCCTTTGTCTTCGTCAGTTCGGAAAGCGTAAATGTCCTTCCGTCGAAATCTTGCAGCGTAAACTCCGGCGCCGGAGCACCGACTTTCGGCGCGGAATGTCGTTCCGCCGCTTGATCCTGTGGCGGGGCCGCCGCGGCGCTCGTGACACGTTTCTGGCGCCGGGCAAGCAAACTCATGAGGTGCTCGATGTAAGCCTTGGCGCCACCCGGCTGGTAGCCGGTTCTGGCGATTACCGCTCCGTCGCCCTCGACCAGCAGAACGGTGGGAAAGCCTTCGACCCCCAATTCTTCCGCGAGCTTCTCGTTCTGGCGGGTAACCTTTTCAGACAACTTGGTGCGGCGCGGGAAGTCGGCATTGAACAGAACCAGATTGTCCTTCGCGTAGGTCTTGAACTCAGCCTGAGCGAACACTTCCTTGTCGAGCTTGATGCACCATCCGCACCAGTCGGACCCGGAGAAATTGACCAGAATAGGGCGTCCGGTCTCCTTCGCGTTGGCCTGGGCCTTCTCATAATCATCAAGCCAGCCCTCCTGTTGCTTGCCCGCCGCGGGAGGCGCTTCCGAGGCCGCTTGTGAATTGGCACAGATGGGCCTTAAGAGAAAAGTTGCCACTCCTGCCATCAGCACAAGCGATACGATCCATGTCATGTGTGTCTTGTTCATCTGCAAAAGCCTCCTTTTTCCGACCTGTGCGGGTAAACGTTGCACTTGCGAGAAGGAATCGGTGTCCCGTGCGAGTCACTGTTGGGTGAGGCGCCTGGAACCCCGGCTCTTCGTAACCGGGTGGGTCCTGACGGGTGACACGCGGCGGCGCGGGTGGCGGGTTGCGGAGAACCCGCCTTCCAGAAGGCTGGCGCAGGGGACCGCACACTCTGACGGTTTACCCGCACAGGGCGCCTGTTTCTCGGCGTTCCCCATCCCGGTGCTCCATGTTCATCACGGGTGCTCCGTGGCTGGATGTTCTTCGGCCTTTGTTTTCACCGGCTTCTGCTCCCAGACACTTTCCTTGGCGTTGAACGCCCAAGTGTAACGTTCCTTGCCATTTTCCTTGTGAACCGAGGTTTTGGCAGGCAGGACGCTCAGGTTGTCCTTTCTTGTGCCCTGCACGAAAAAGTCCAAGTCATACGCCTCTCCGCCTGCGCTCTTGAAGTCCGCGCAAACGAAGAACAGGTCCGGGCCGATCTGCGACAACCGTTCGCGATGGACGCGATCCAGCGTCAGCGCGAGCGGCTTCCCGGCCTGTTTGTCCTCGACCTTAAACGCGCCGTCTTTGGATTCCTGTTTCACGTAGGACTCGATGTGCTTGGCGACGTCCTCCAAGGTCACCACCGATTCAGCCTTGGCCGCGCCCGTGGGATGTTCGGGGTGCTCCTGAGCCCAACCTGTAGGTGCGTTTGATCCCCATGCCAGGACGGCCGCGGCCACCGTGACCAACAGCCGGCGAATTGGGACTTCCGATAGTGCGATGTGGTTTCTCGTCATGTGTGTCTTCCTCCCGTGGGGCTAGTCCGCGGGTTTTCCCACCCGCGGTTGAATGTGAATCCTCCGTAACCAGTTATTTCTGCTTGTGGTCTACAAGCCTGTTCCCCTCCTTTCGTGCACCCGGTTCAGTTCTTCCTCTTCTTTCCCTTTCTCCGATGACGGTCCTGTTCTTAACAGCCACCGCCTGAAAAGGTGAATGAGCCCCGGCAGATAAACCACGCTCATGAGGGCCGAGAGCAGCATGATGGCGGCCATGAACACGCCGACGGTGATGTAGGGCGTCAGATCCGCAAAGACCATGACCGCAAAGCCGAGAGCAAACAGCACCGCATTAAGGAAGATGCCTTTGCCCGGTCGGGAGACGGTCCAGATGAGCGCCTCGCGCAATTGAGGGTACTCACGGTACCGCTGCTGGAACCGGCCCACAAAATGAATGGCGAAATCGATCGCCATACCGAGCGACAGCGTTGACAGCACGGCAACGGGCATGTCGAAATCCTTGCCGATGAGACCGACGACACCATAGATGAGGGCGATCGTGAATAGCAGCGGCAGAAACGTAAGCAAGCCCCACAGGAACGACCGGGTCTGAATGACCAGGATGACCAGCACGAGGACCAGCCCGGCGAGAAAGCTTTTCAGCATGCCCCACAGCACCTCATCGCTCCACACGAGATTGAAATACGCAATGCCGGCTGGTTTGATGTCAGGGTTGCCGGGCAGAGGGTTCCGCGCCAGCCAAGCATCGGTGCGCGCGATGACCTGGCGCATGGCGCCCGCGTCCCAACTCTTGAGCTGGAGGAAGATATTCGCGCGTTGGAACGGATAGTCCACGACATTATCCAGATCGCTGGGCTTGGCGGAAGTGCCGAAGAGAAAGAGGTACTGACCGATCTCGGCAGCGGAGTCCGGTATCGTGTCGCGCGCCGGGTCATCATTGTGCAGCACGCGATTGATGCGCTTGACGTAGTCCGCCACCGAGAACGTTTTGCCGACCAGCGGGTCCTTCTCCAACTCGCGTTGCAGCCGTTCGATGCCCCGCAGCATGGCGGGGTCCTTGATGGCGTCTTCGCCCGCTCCCTGGACAACGAGATAACCCGTGGAGGTGCCGCCAAGACGCTCGTTCATTGCCCGATCCGCCGTCCGAAGTTCGCTGTTGGTTTTGAACCAGTGCACCATGTTGTTGTTGACCACAATTCTGGACATGCCAACGCACGCGATCGCCAACAGTGCGATGCCGGCCGCCGCAATCGGCTTGGCGTGGCTGATGCAGAACTGGCCCAGTTTCGAGAGCGTCGCGCTCGCGCCCTCGTGGCTCGATTGGGCGTGCGCCGAGATCACCGGAATGCGATCCTCGCGCAGTAACGCCAGAATGGCGGGGACCAAAGTGAAACTCATCGCCAAGATCACCAGGGTCCCGAATCCGACCACCAGTCCGAATATGCGCACCGGGACGATGGTGGCGGTGGCCAGCGACGCGAAGCCGACGGCGGTGGTAATGTCGGAGAAGAAGACGGGCGACGCCACTGCCTTCATGGTGTCCACGATGGCCCGCCTCTTGTCTTTCAGTTCACCGAAGCGGAAGGCGAACTCATTGAAAATGTGCACGCTATCCGTTGCAATCGCCATGAGAAAGACCGGACTCATGGAACTCATGATGTGCACCGGGTAGCCCAGGCCAATCAGTAACCCCATGGACCATATGATGCTGACCATCGCCACCGCCATATTGGCGATCACCAGCGGAACACTGCGAAACATCAGCCACAACGCCACGCACATCACCATGCCGGCCATGGGCGAGAACAAGCCCATCTGCCGGAACATTTCCGCGCCAAAGGTATCGCGTGCAATCGGATCTCCGGCCAGGAAGAACCGGTCCCCATCCTCGTTTGTCGGAAGTAGCTTTCGGATTGAGTCCGCTATGGTCTTGCCATTGGCCTGCGGCTCGATGGGAACGTAAATCGCCGTTCCCGTCCCGTCCTTCGACACAAGGCGATCGATGAAGAGCGGATTCTCCAGAAGCGCCCGTCGGAACGACGCAAGTTCCTCCGGCGACCGCGGAATGCTCTCCAGCACGGGTCGCGCCGTCAGATTCCCGTCGCGGGTGGTTACGTTGTCAATGGTCGAGAAACTGGTCACATCGCGCGAGATCACGCCCGGCATCTTCTGAATTTCGCGCGTCAACCAGGCGAGGCGCTCCAGGGTGGTTGGGTTAACCAATCCATTGTTGTTGACGATACCGAGCACAACCACGTCGGCGTGCAGGGCAAAATCCCGCTCCACCCGGTCGTTGTATTGCCGTACGGCGGATGTCTCCGGCAGCATGTGCTTAGGATCGGTGTCAATCTTGATCCTGCCGAATTGCAGGCCAAAGACGACCGTCAACGCGACCGTTGCCGCGATAACGGTGCGGGGCCGGTTCAGTGCGAACAGGGTAATGTGCTCCAGCATTGTTTCTTGCCTTCTTAGTCCGCTACCGCATCACTCCCCAACCGCTACCGGCAAGCCGCGGGCCCGCCAGTCCGGGACTCCGTCCTCAAGTCTGCTTGCCCGAAAACCCTTCTTCCTGAGCATTTCGACGGCTTTGATCGCCAACACACAGTAGGGCCCCCGGCAGTAGGCAACGATTTCCTGATGACGTGGCAAATCCTTGAGTCGACTCGGAAGCTCACTCAGCGGGATTGAAATGGCGCCGGCAATATGCCCAGCCACGTATTCCGCTTTGGGGCGTACGTCCAACACCGTAACGGCGCCCTGCCGCGCCCTCTTGAGTAACTGCTGCCGATCCACCGCTTCCATGCCCTGGCGGCCTTCAAGATAACGTTTGGCGATATCACTGATGTCCGCCAAGCGTTCCTCCGCCAGCAAGCGCAGCGCCCGAAAGAACTGCGTAACGGTCTCCCCGCCGACCCTATAGATGACGTACAAGCCCCGCTTCTCCGCCTCCACCAGACGCGCGGCGCGAAGGATTTGAAGATGCTTTGAGGCGTTCGCCAGGTTCAGACTGGCTTCCTGGGACAGGACCTCGACCGTGCGCGGTCCCTGCGAAAGCAGGTCCAATAACTCCAGACGTTTGGGGCTGGAAAGGGCTTTGCCGATCCGCCCAAGGTGCTCATAGATGCGGTCCTTGAATTGCCGATCCTCTTGGCTCATCGAGACTCCTCAACCATTCAACTGATCAGTAGAATAACACCGTGTATGCCGAATGCAAGCGTTCTTTGGAACAAAGCCGGCGTGCCGGGGGCCTGGCAGCGTGAGGCGCAACTCCTAGCTCGACCCGCCGCGAAAAGGGTCTGCCACGACTCATGAGAGCGGGGAATCGTCCTCGTCGTCGTCCTTCGTCGTCGTCCTCGTCCCGTAATCGGTCAACTTTCGGTGCCCAATCGATGCGAATCCCGCCATCGAGGACGACGACGAAGGACGAGCACGAGCACGATTTGCGTCGCCGGACCTTTTTGGACAGGGCCTAGCTCATGTCGCTCAGGGTGCTGCCGCGGCGACAGTGGCAACTCGCCAGGTACATCGGCAACTGGCTGGTCTCCCGCGTCCGACAGCGCCGGTCCTTCAACTGCCGCGCCAGCATGCCATAGTGCCGCGCCACCGCCTACACCACGTCGGCCAAACCAAACCCAGACTGCAGACGTGACAGGTCCGTATCTTCCCGCGGCGTACCGTTACGTCGCGGCAGGAGCTCGCGCTTCACCCAGTCCACGAAACCAAAACTCACCAGGACGCACAAGATGAACTCCCACGCTTGACCAGGGGAACGGCTCGCGGGGCCGCTCGCCCTCCAAGGTGGGTTCCAAGCTTGCCGTGGGTATTCAAGTTGCGCGACACGCGTGCTCACGATGGTGAGGCCTGGAAACTGTCGCTGCCCAAGACGCTGCGCGCGCACATCGCCTCGAAAGCCGTCTGCCGGTAGTGCAGGTCGACGGTGGCAATGCTGCGGTTCAGCATGGTCGCCGTTACGGTTCGAGGCGGGCGGCGGCGAACAGGGCGTGGTCGCAGCCGATGTCGCCGGAGGCGTCGGTGTAGAGCCGGATCTTGTCGGCGTCGCCGAGGGACACGGCGACGCTCTGGGGTGCGACGCCCTTGGCCAGTACACCGGACTTGAACGCGTCCTGCCACTCACCGCCCTGCTTCTGCAGTTGCACGGAAAAGATCACACTGCCGCCGCCCGCGGCGTCGTCGATGCCGATGACCGCGCGGAAGGTCTTGAATTTGCCGGCGGGCAGGTCGTAGATCGCCTCGCCGTAGTTGACGGGGCCGTTCGTCGTTTCGGGACAGACCGTGAGGCCCTTCCGGTACGGCACGCCGCCAAGGCGGATCTCACCGCCGGTGTAGTTCATGTCGCGCTTCACGCCGCCGTGCGCGAACGCCTTGACCGGCTCCTGGTCGCTGAGGTACGCGGCGCCGTCCGCAATGCGCGGGCCGAGTGTGAACCGGAACGCGACGCAGGTCACGCGGTCGTCCAGTGCCACGTCGTCAACGGTGACGACCAGGCTGTAGACGGTCGGCTCGGGGCGCGATTCGAACTCCACGATCTTCGTCGGGTCCAGGCGTAGCATGGCCTGGCGCGGATTGTCCTTTGCCAGTTCAAGAGTCACCCCGGCCTGGCCGGCGTAAACCGTCTTTGCTCCCGCTTGCGCGAAGGCGTTCTCCGCGTCGATGGCGTTCTTGTCGTCTTCGATCCGGATCTCGATCGTCCGGGGCGGCTCGCTCACGTCGAGTTGCACCAGGGACGTTATTGGCTGGGGCTTGCCGTCGACGAGAATCTCCTTGACCGCGGGCGGGTCGCGGTCCGTTGCATCGAGCCCTTGCGTCTCGCGCAGGCACAGCGCCACCGGACTGGCCAAGGTCGGAGGGACGGCGAAGCTGGCCGTCTTGGCGTCGGCATCGTAGTTGCAGGGCAGCATCTGGACTTGGTCATCCGCACCGCGTGCCGCGACCTGGGTCAGGGGCAGAGGGCAGGGCAGGGCGAGCGTGGCGTCGCCGCCGCTGCGTCTGAGCGACCACGTCCGCGGTCCGACGCGTTGGAGCATGGCGCTGCCGGTGATACGGAACGAATCGCCGACATTGAAGTCATAGACCCAGAAGCCGGTGCGGCCGTCGCCGTCGGCATCCGTGAACGCGGTCGCGAACGGCTCCGTGCCCGCGAGCTTGATCCACGCCGGTTCGGGTTTCCACCACTGCCGCGTCCGGGACGGCATCAGCTTGCAGTCCTCGATCCGGAACGCGGCCGAGAGATCCTCGTTCATCAGCGTGTACCCGGCCAGGACCGGGCCAAAGTTGTTGCTCCAGATGTAATCTTTGCCGAAGACGCGCCAGCGTGTGTCGGTGTGGATGGTACGGGCCGGTTCCTCGATTTTGTCCACGTAGCCTTTCCCCACCATGGGCGAGATTTCGGTCAGGCGGATGCGGGTGCCCTGGCCCTGGGACAGACCCTCGACGGCCGCGATCTCGTAGCAGGTGCTGTGCTGGTCGTTCGAGATGATCATCCACTCGCCCTTGAGCGTGTCACCGCCTGGCAGTGCGGTGTCGACAACGAGCGTGTTCTGCTTGAAGTCTACCGCGGTGATCTTGCCGGTCCACGCGTCCGTGCACTCGAGCACCGCGTTGCCGACCTTGAGTCTGCGCCCGTTCACGAGCACCATCTTCGCTACGCCCTGCGCATCCTGCCGGGCCAGGCCCCAGCGGCCGTGGAACTCGCCGGTGTCCTTCACGGTGACCGGCGTCTGTCCGGTCTCGTCGGCGACGATGACATCGCTGAACCCCGCGGTCTGCACACGCATGGCCACGGGTTCCTTCCCGCCCGTCGTTTCGAGCCGGCTGATAGCCGTGATCGCAGGTTCCTTCGGGCACGCCTCGATGACGGCGGCAAACGCGCTGCTGAGTTCGCCCTCGCCACGGTTGCGCGCCAGGAGGAACTTGACCGTGGGTGGCACGACGCCCTTGATCCGCGGCGATTCGTGGTCGCCGGTGATGATTTCCTGGGCGCAGTCGGGAAGCATGGTCATGCGGAGTTGCGGGTACGGCGGGTTCGCCTTGCCCAGGAACGTGAACGCGCCCGCTGGCTGGGCGCGCTGGATCTTCGTCATCCAGTTGAACCCGTTGCGTGGCTGGTCTTTGGGCATCTCGGCGCCTTCGGCGATATCCTCGCCGGCGAGCGTGCCCTTGGCCGGCGGCTCCGAGAGTGTCACACCCTCGATGGCCCACTCCGGCACGGGCGGGAGGTGGAAACACCAGTCGTGCTGCTTGCCGCCGCGCACCCGGAAAATGTCCACGACGTAACCGGCGGCGGGCGAGATGTCGATCAGTGCCGTGGTGCGCCGGTACAGGCTCGTGCCCGGGAAGCAGCGCTCCGCGCGCGCGCTGACGATCTGCACGCCGTCGAAGCCTTTGATGAAGTCCAGGTCCCCGGTCATGTAGTACTGCTCGGATTTCTCATCGACCAGCACGGAGTAGTGGCCGATGCTGTTCTGGGTGAAATCGGTCGCCTTGCGTCCCCACTGGTCCGGGTAGCCGAAGTCGGGCAGCACGGACTGGCGGTGGTCGAAAAACTCGATGTTCAGTCGGTCGTGGTGCGAGTGGCCGCCGGCCGGCGAGCCGTAGTACAGAGCCAGCCCGCGCGGGTTCAGCGGCCCACCCGATTCGAGGATGGCCAGGCCCATGCCGCCGAGATTCCGGGTCTTGTGGTTGAGCCGTTCACCGTGTTCCTGGATGACCGCGGCGAACTCCGCAGTGCGGTCCGGCGCGTACGGCGTGCGCCGCATGGACTTGATCTTCGACAGGGCCTGGGCGAACTTCGGGTCGCCGTAGTTGTCCCAGGCGAGGTGGAACATGGCGGCGTCCCACTGGCGACCGCTGCCCAGAATGCTGCCGGCGTCGCCGACCGACGGGCAGTGGCCGTCTTCCAGCGTCATGTCGATCCAGCAGCCGGCCACATGCTTGAGGCGCGGGTACGCTTTGAACAGGTCCATGCCGCAGCGCTTCAGGCGTTCTGCGATCTGGAGCTGGCGCCCGGCGATCGCGGCCGAGTAGCCGATGGCGCCTTCGCAGGGGAACCCGTCGCGGTAGGTCGAGTTCAGGATCAGTTCCTCGAGCGAGTTGTCGCCGCCGTTCTTGATCAGCCAGTCGATCATCGCCTTGGTGGTGATGCCGTCCGCGGGATCATTGTTGTCCCAGGCCAGGGCGAGGTCGGCGAGCGCCAACTGGTGGTCGCACTCGTTGGACCAGTACATGTCAGTGGTGAAGTTCGTCTTGGCAACCGTCTGCATGAACCGCTGCTCGATCTGGCGGCGCGGCCCGAGGTCCGTCTTGGTCTTGATGAACGCCTGGAGCGCCGCGTCGCCGTCCTTCTTCAGGTACGGGAAGAGCCGGTCGTAGCACTCCGACATGGGCGTGACCACCGACTGGTTCTCCCAGCACCAGGGCAGGATCATGCCGCCGCAACCTTGCGTGCCCTGTTTCGGGTAGTCCATCTTCGGGTACTGCTCGGCCATGGCGCAGAACACCACGGCAGCCTTGTGCGCGTAGGTCTCGTCGTCGGTCGCGAAGTACGCGTCCGTGAAGGCCCGGATCGCCTTCAGCACGTCGTACCAACGCTGCCAGAACACCCAGTACCCGACAAAGAAGAAGCGTTCACCCTTGGCATTGACCCAGCCGGTGCCGTCGTCCACGTACGGCTGAGTCGTGTCCAGCTTCTCTTTCATCCCGCCTTTGAAGTACGCGCCGAAGTCGTTGCTGGGGTAGGACTCACCGCCGACGGGGCACTGGATCTTCCAGGGCTTGTCCGCCGAGCGTTTCCACGGGTAGAAGCCGCTGCCGCCGGCGCGGTAGACATCCTTGCCGTGCTCAGGGCACCCGGCTTCGAACGGGCCCAGGAAGACGGCGCGCCGGAGTGTGGCCGGCGGGACGTAGTCCCACAACTCCTCGTCGGTGGCGTTGGCGACGTCGGTCGGGATGTCGACCTTGCCGTTCATGCTGGCTTTGAGCGCCTGCATCTCCTCCGGCGCCAGGAGCGAATACCCGTCCTTGGCCAGGCTCCCCGAAAGGCACCCGACCATCGCCGCCAGACCGATACCGAGGTAGATGTGGGGTGACTGCATGGGAATCCTTCCCGTCTGGTTGATTGCATTTCGTACTCGTGATCGTACTCGCGATCGCGAGTACGACTGCAATCCGTGATACCGTTCGCGTTGCTGAACCCTGAACCCTGCGCCGCCCGCGTCGTCGCCGTCGTTTCACTCCTGGATCGCGACGACCCGGTGGATGGCGACCTCCGGGACGCGCACGGTGACGATGCCTTTGGCGAACTTCCATTTCGGGACCGTGCCGTCCGGTTCCAGGGTCACGTGCGCCGGGCGTTTGGCGCAGGGCACCTGGACTGTGACGTCCTGCACCGGCGGGACGTACTCCGTGCAGCGGCCGTTGCCGTCGCCGGGCATGTCGCCGTGGTGATTCACCAGGTGCACGAGCAGTCGTGTGGCCCGGTTGGGTGCGGATTCCGCAGGCTGGCGCATGAGCACGACCTCGAGCCAGGTCGGCGCGGTGACGCTCACCGGCGGGTCGGGGATCATCAGGCGCAGGAGGTTCGCGACAATGTGCTTGAGCGTCCACTGGTTCTTGATGCGGTAGGCGTGGAACACGTCGGTGGCGATGTACGCGGCCCAGCCTTTGCCGACGCGCCGCAGGGTGATGGCCGGGTAGCCGCTGTCGTCGCCGACCGGTGACCAGCGCAGCAGGAACTTGCCATCGCTGCGCAGGTACACCTTGCGCAACCGCGCCAGGACCTGCACGTCGTCCGCCGTCGGCTTGGCGAACACACTCTTGGCCTCGGCCAGGTGTGGCATGTCGAGCGCACCGGCGGCCAAGCGCGGATCGGTTATCTCCAGGTACGCGTGCGACTGGTCGTAGACGCCGTCACGGCGCACGCCGAGCAGGTCTTCGAGGGCGAACCGCCCGGTATCTTTGAACTCAGCGTCGAGCGTTCCGGTCAGCGCCGTGGCGACGAGGACACCGCCATCCTTGACCCAGGCGTCGAGCGCGGCGGCCAGTTCCGGCGCGATACACCGCTGGTCCGGCAGGATGACGGCCTTGAACTCCGAGAGCCGCTTGAGCAGCGCCTCCTCGTTCAGGAAGTGGTGATGGATCATGCTCTCGGTGAGGATTTTGTGTGCGCCGCGGGAAGCCTTCTCCGAGACCATGAACTCGACCGAGTCGGCGGCGAAGTGCGCCTGTGTCGAGTGCAGCACGGCCAGGTGCGGCACGGGAACGGCGCCGGCCAGGAGTGGTTCGCGCTCGCGGACGAAACCGAGCGTCTTGCCCAGTTCCGCCATGACCGCCGGTTCGACGTCGAAGTCCTGCTTCATCTGGTAGCCGATCCAGGTCAGGCCGCCGTGCGCGAGGGTGGTCGCCACCTCCTGCTGCATGGCGACCGCCGGTTTGCAGCCCCAGTCGCCCCACCACTGGAGGAACGCGGAGTTCATGATGTCGAACGGGCGTCCGAGCGTGGCCCAATAGGCGGAGAAATAGCTGCCGTTGAAAACCTGGTCCTCGGGCGAGATGTCCGCCACCAGCGCGCCAATGCCGTCCGGCACCATTTCCGGCATGCGCGGTGCATAGACCCAGTTGATCGAGACGACCACTTCCGGGCGGTGCCGGTGGATGGTGTCGCAGATCGCTTGGCGCAGGTCGCGGAAGGCCGTGAGTTTCCACGCCACAAAACGTGGCCAGGCCGGGTCCTTCTTGTCTTTCGGGATCGTCAGACCGCCGCTCGCCTGGGCGAAGTTCGCCTGGCAGGTCTGGCAGTAGCATGGACTGTGCGCGTACGTGCCGTCGAAGAACATCGAGTCGACGTCGTAGTGGGTGACGATCTCCGCAATGTGCGGCAGCATCCACTCCCTGGCGAGTGGGCCGAGCAGGCAGATGCTGATGCCGCGTGGCTTGCCGTCCGCGTCGCGCTCGATCCAATCCGGGTGATCGTGGGCGACCGGCTCGCTGTTGAACGTGTGGTAGTAGCCGATGGCGCGCAGCCCCCGTTTGTGCAGGGCGTTGATCTGCGCCTCGAGCATGTCCAGGCCCGCCGGCAGGTGCGGGTGCTGGTACCGGACCCGGCCTTTCTGGTAGAACGAGTAGCCGAATCCGCACTTGGTGAACACGGACACCGCCTGCACATTGGCCTCGACCAGGCGCTCCGCCCAGCGCTCGGCGTCAAACGCCGACGCCAGCCCGACCGCCGCGCCGGCGCTGTGGAAGTCGAAGAACAACTTGCGATACGACGTCTCGTACCAGGATGTGCTCATGGTGGCTCCTCGATGAACTCTCTTCCAGATTGTGTGTGGACAACGTAGCGCACGCGGATGGTCCGGGCAAACAAAGGGGGTATGGTATTCGGGAAGGCTGTAGGTGGTTAGGCTGTAGGTGACGGGACGGTGGGGAGAGGTTTCGGGTGTCAGGTTTCAGCGCCCCCCCGGGCGGCGGACCGCCCGGTCATCTCGGAGTGAAACTGGCGACGGTGCACCAAGACTGCCTGAAGGTGGTACTACGAACCTGGCCAACAGCGCAACGAGGCTTGTAGTACCGCGTTCACGCGGTCCGGGTTCGAGTTTCATGGGAGGTGTCAGAGGGGAAACGCGAACTCGTCCCCCGACACCCGACACTCGTCCCAAAAGTTGTGGAATCTGAAACGACCACGGGCCAGCCGCGAACGCGCCAACCGGGAATCGGGGCCTGAGAGGGCGAGGCTCTGGGGGGCGGAGCGAGGACAGGAGGGTTTGACGATGGCGGCAGCGACGGAACGGGCTTGGTGTTGCACGGTTTGCGGGCACGTGTACCGGGGCGATGCGCCGCCCGAGTGCTGTCCGTCCTGCGGTGCGGCGCCGACTGAGTTCGAGCCCTACGACGAGGCGCAGGAATCGGCTGCGGCCGCGCCGGCCATTGAGTGGCAGGACGTCGGGGCCGCGGAGGAGCTGGCGCGCCAACCGGTGCAGGAGATCGAGGTCGGGCACACGACGATCGCACTGGTCTGCAGGGACGGTCAGTTCAGTGCCATCTCGGGGAAGTGCAACCACGTCGGCGGCCCCTTGGGGCATGGGCATCTTGAGGGCGAGCACGTAGTCTGCCCCTGGCACTCCTGGCGGTTCGACGGCGCGACCGGCGAGGGCAAGACCGGTTGCGCCTGCGAGGGTGACAAGGTTCCGACCTACGCCGTGAAGGTCGAGAACGGCCGCGTGTTGGTCAGCGCCGCCGAGGCTACGCCGCGCGTGCACAAGCCGCGCACACCACACCCGCTGACCAAGATCGCATTGCGCGGGCAGCCGGGCGGCCCGGCCGTGACTGACCCGTTGCGGGTGGTCGGGATCTCGACCACGAACATGGACGTGAGCAATCCGCGGTACTCGACCTCCGACCGACTGCTCAACGAGGCGCTGGGCCGGGCGCGCGACTGTGGTGCCGAGACGCGCCTCGTCCGCCTCGCGGAACTGCAGTTCCGTGCCTGCGAAGGCTATTACTCGAAGAGCTCGCGCGCCTGCATCTGGCCGTGTTCCATCACGCAGATGGACCCTGCCGACCAGATGCAGGTGGTGTACGACGCGTTTGTGCGGTGGGGCGACATCGTCATCGTTGCCACGCCGATCCGTTGGGGGCAGGCGAGCTCGCTGTACTACAAGATGGTCGAACGCATGAACTGCATTCAGAACCAGGAAACCATCGCCAATCGCCACCTGATGCGAACCAAGGTGGTCGGGCTGATCATCACCGGCGGCCAGGACAACATCCAGGCCGTGGCCGGGCAGATGCTCACCTTTTTCGGCGAACTCGGCTGCCAGTTCCCGCAGTACCCGTTCATCGCGCACAGCCGCGGCTGGTCCGCCGAGGACATGGAGAACAACGTCCGCTACGTCGAGGAGAGCAAGGACCTGCACGAAGCCGCCGCCGGGCTCGTGGATCGCTGCCTTGACACCTGCCGCGCACTGCTTGGCGTGAGCATCGGCGCCGGCCACGTGCCGCGCGGCGGCCGCAAAGCGCACGAACTGGACGTGCACGCGCAGATCTGAGGCGCGACGGCTTCGGTGCCAGTGCCGAGGCTTCTTGGTACAGGCTTTCAGAACAGCAGTTTGACGGCGGCCAGGGCGGCCAGGATCTGGGCGATCCAGTTGAATGCCTCCTGCGGAATGCGCCGGAGGACCACGATGCCGAGCACGGCGCCGACCGCGATGACGGGGGCGAGCATGAGGTTGACCTGGAATGACGCCAGGGTGATCAGGCCCAGGTTCATGCTGAACGGGACCTTGAAGCAGTTTACCAGCAGGAAGTACCAGGCGCCGGTGCCGATGAACGCGTCCTTCGGCAGGCGCATCGCGAGCAGGTAGATGATCATGATCGGGCCGGCCGCGTTGGCCATCATGGTCGTGATGCCAGCAGAAACGCCCATCACGGCGCCGAACGACCAGTGCGTCGGTACGATGAAGTCGGTCTGGTTGCGCGCCAGGCGCCGCTGCCGCCACGCGCTCAGTCCCAGCACCACGAGGATGATCGCCCCGATCACCGGCCGGAGCTGCGCGTCGTTGACCTGGCCCATGAGCGCATAGCCGATCAGGACCCCGACAATAGCCCAGGGAATGAGCCGGATGAGGTGCGGCCACTCGGCGTGACGCCGGTACCAGCCCACGGCGAAGCAGTCGCCAATGATGAGCATGGGCAGGATCAGGCCGGTCGAGGCGCGGGCCGGCACCACCAACGCCACCAGCGGGATGCCCAGAATGCCCATGCCCGGAATGCCGGTCTTCGATACCCCGAAAAGAAACGCCGCCGTGCCCAGAATGCACCACTGTGCGGCGGTGAGTGTTTCTATCTCCATTCGCGTCTTTCAGAATCGCCCTTGTGGCCGGGCCGTGTCAGGTTCATTGGGCGCCCAACGTACACGGCCGGCGGGGGCGGTGCAAGCGGGAGCGGCGGGGGCGGGGTGAAGCGTCAGTGAAGGGTGAAGCATAGACCCCTGCCACCTTGTGTGGCAGGTGAATGGGTTCAGTTTGGCTACAGCGCGCACCTTGGTTCCCCCTTGTTCCCTTGCCCCGGCCGCCAAGGGCGGGGCAAGGGAACAAGGGGGAGCGTGCACACTTGGCCAGCGAACCCGATTCACCCGTGGCGCAAGGCCACGGGGGGCTCACATATGGGCCAGCATGCGGTCGTTCCACCCGCGACTCCCATGTTACTCGCGGAGGGGTTGTTCGCGTTGTGGCGCGTGTTCCGGCGTGTCGACACTGTGTGCGGATGGCAACGCCGTGCGCCCGCTCGCTGAAGCGTCGCTGCCACTTCCGCCTGAAAGGCGGTACTCAGGCGGAAACGCAGGAGTAACAACTTGATATGATCGGGCGGTCTGCCGCCCGGGGGGCGCTGACGCTTCACGTGTCGGGTGACCCGCCAGTCAGACCCGTCTGACGCGTCCGAGGGGGCGGACTGGTCCGACGCGTCCTGCCGGCACCAGACTCCCGTCTCTTTCAGGGCTGTTTCAAGATCTGGCACCACGTCTCGGAAGGCCACGCCTCCGCGCCCCCCCCGGCGTGGGGACACGCCGGGGGTACTCGCTGCACGCGACGGTCACGAATCTTGAAACAGCCCTGCGTCTCTTTCCCTGCGACTTGCCGGGGGCGCGGGGCAACGGTACAGTGAGTCGAGCCGCGCGATGAGCGGTCAGCGGAGAGTGGCACCGATGAGCAAAGTGACCATCAAAGACATTGCGCGCACCGCGGGCGTGTCGCTGTCCACCGTGTCGCTGGCCCTGCGCGGCAGCCCGCGGGTAGCACCGGCGACGCGCCAGCGCATCCTCGACGTCGTCCAACGGCTGCAGTACACGTTGAACCCCGCCGGCCAGGCACTCAAGCGCGGTTTCAGCGACATGATCCTGTTCTGCTTTGCCGAAGACATGGACTTCGACCTGTTCCCGGTGGTCTACAAGGTCTTCGACGGCGTGCTCGCCGAAGCGGCGCGAGCGGGTCTGGAAGTGCTGTGGTCGCGACTCGACCGCTCGGACACGGCGCTGCAACGCACGGCCGCCTACCGGCCCTGCGGTGTCGTCGCCATCGGCCTGACTCCGGACAGCCTCGGACGCGTGCGCCGGTACAGCACCAACGTGGTGGTCATTGAACGCCCGGACGACTTGGCCGACCTCGACCTGGTCGGGGTCGACAACCTGGCCGTCGGGCGCCTGGCGGCGACTCGGATCACGGAAGCGGGACACCGCCGCGTGGCGTGCCTGACCGGCAAGGCCGGCGGGCGGCGCGAGGCGGAACGCGTCGACGGCTGCCTGCAGGTCCTGCGTGAGGCGGGGGTGCGCAGCCCGGAGAAGGCGGTGCTGACCGTCGACGCCTACCGGGCGGAGGCCGGCCAGCGCGCCGCCGCCGCGGTGCTCGCGCGCAGGTCGCGGCCGACGGCTGTTTTCGTGGCCGCCGGCGACCCGGTCGCCTGCGGACTCGTTCAGGGCCTGACCGAGCGCGGACTCCGCATTCCTGCCGACATGTCCGTGGTCGGGTTCGACGGCACCGTCGCGGCGTACTGCGCGCCGGTGCTCGCGACGGTGGCTCAACCCCTGCGCGAGTTCGGCGCCGTCGCGGTCCGTATCCTGATCCAGAAACGCGACGGCGTCCTGGTCGGCATGCCGCAGCGCGTCATCCTGCCCCCGTCCTGGTCCCCGGGCGCGTCCCTGGCTAAGCCACCGGGTTCTGCCTGACGAGGGGCGAGGGACGGGTGTCGAGGGGCGAAGGAGGAACTCCAGTTCTTCGCCAACTCCCGTCCCCATGCCGCGCCCAATGCTGCTACGGTCTTCCTGTTCTGCGTGTCCGCCGCCCGCGGACGGGGGATAAGGGAAGAGAGGGGACGAAGTGCGGTGTAGTAGCCAAATGAACCCGTTCACCTGCCACACGAGGTGGCAGGGGTCTATGCTCCACCCTTTGCTGACGCATTACCTCCCGAATCCCGCCCCGTGCTTGACAGGTTCCCTGATCCGGTGTAGAATATAATCGAAACGTTTCGATCAAGGGTGGCAAGAAGGCCCGGGGCGCGGTGCACCTGGGCAGGGTCTGACACACAACGGAGGTGGTTATGCTCAGTCTCAGTTTCATGTTCATGGGCAATCGTCGGTTCTCGTACATGAGCGACAAGCGGTTCATCGTGGAGCGCGGGTACCTGCCGCTGCTGGAGGCGATGCGCGCCTATCCGCAGGTGCGCGCCGACATCTGTCCGTCGGGGTACTCGACGCTGAAATGGCTGGAAGAGTCGCCGGAAGTCGTCGACGCCATTCGCCGCGGTATCGCCGAAGGGCGGCTGGCCAACTCGACCAATGGCTTCGAGCATGTGTATCTGCCGACCATTTCCATGCGCGTTCAGGAGATGCTGATCCGCAAAGGGGTGGAGGTGGATCGGTGCGTGTACGGGCGGCAGCCGGGCGGGTTCTGGGCCTCGGACTGCGCCTGGGACTCGACGGTGATCAAGCCGTTGGTCGAGAACGGGGTGCGCTGGGCCTACTCCAGCGGCTGGCTCGAGCACAGCAACCCGGGCGGGCCCTATTACACCGACTGGCGCCAACTCGATCTTTTCCAACCGACGTTTGTCCGCGGTCCGGCCGGCACACGCCTGCCCGTGATCCACTCACACCCGACCAATTACGACATCCTGCTGGAAGAAGGCGCGGGTCCTTGGGCGCTGTCGTACGAGACGTTGCTCGCGACGCTGCGCGAGCGGGCGGCTAGCGGCAACGACGGCCTGTTCCTGATCGCCATGGACTTCGAGTGTCTGGCGGTATTGGAGTGCGAGCAGTGGCGCGACAAGAAGCGGAAGCCGTTCAGCCGTCTCTTGGACGACCTGTCCGCGTTGCCGGGCGCGCAGTTCGAGTTTGTCGATGAGTACCTGACTCGGCACCCGCCGGAGGCGACGGTCTGTCTGCGCGAGTATCCGCCGTTCGATTCCAAGAGCTGGGAGAGCGGCTGCAAGAAGCTGGACACCACCTGTCGCCAGGCCGAGGCCTTGATCGTGGAGATCGAGGACTGGCTCGCCGCCTGTCCGGAACTGGCGACGCCGGCGGTCGCGGCGCGCCTCGATACGCTCTGGGAGCGACTCCTGCTGTCGCTGCAGAGCGAACCGCGTATGACCGGATACGGGTTCCAGTGGGACCGGACGGACAACAGGAATCAGTGCCGCGACCACTGCCTGATCTACCCGCCCGACGAGATGGTGCTGGAGGCGATCAACGACGCCCTGGCCGCCTGGGAAGGCGCGCGCGCCTTGAAACGGCAGTTGCTGCCGCAGGTGCTCCGCGCCGGGTGCGCGGCGTGAGAGTGCGGGTCGCGCACCCGTCCAGGACGGCAATCCGGTCTGCGGCGCGCCGTTCCGTTGAGTCACCGCGAGGATCCTGCGTGGTGAGGAATCTGCGGTCTACAGCGCGTTCAGCCAGCCGTCGGCCAGCCGGGCGCCGTAGACCTGGGCGTGGCCGTCCCGCGTCGAGTTGAAGATAAGCCAGCGGTTGTCCGCGGTCAGGTACGGGTGCGTGTGCGATGACTGGTCCTTCGTGACCACGGAGCGGCTGCAGACGGCGCGCTTGTACGCGCCGCTGGCAAAGCTGCCGATGTAGATGGGCACACCCTCGCCGCCCGTGTCGGCGATCCAGTACTTGCCATCGCGCGAGACGCTCACGTGCCCGAAACGCATGTTGCCCGGCGCCACCGCTTTGGCCGCGGTATCGCCGACCTGGCTGGTCCAGATAGCGCCGTCCTTGTCGGAGGCAAATCCGCAGGAGAAGAAGATGCGCGCCGTGTCGCCGATCCAGGCCTCGTGGCCGGTCGGCCGCGGCGTGTGGGGCTGGTCGGCCGGGAACATCTTGGCCTCGCCGCCGATCTCCAGTTCGCCCAGCAGTACCTGCTTGACCTCGGGGTACTGGTTGAGCTGGATCAGCACGCGGTTGCGGCCATCGCGCGAGAACTGTTCGTGCTTGGCATGGTAGCCGGGCTTGTCCAGGAGCAGGCTCCAGACGCCCGTCTGCAAATCCAGGACGTGCACCCTGGCCGGTGGCCCGGCCGGCGGCGTGACACTCACCGCGTAGTAGCGGTTGTCCGGCGACACGGTGCCGTAACTGAAGCTGCCCATTTCGGCCGGCAGCGGACAGACGTCCTGCACCTGCAGCGTGTCGAAACTGCAGCGGCGCAGCAGCAGCTTGCCGTCCACTTTCTGGTTCCACCACATCTCCGCGCCCCAGGCATGGAAGGCTGGGAACGGTGTCGCGCCCTCGAGAATGTCGTGGCGCGCCCCATCCGTCAGATCAATGACGCTCAGGCCACTGGGCCGGGTCTCTTTCTTGAAATAGCGAATCACGATCCGCCGTCCGGTCGCGTCACCGTAAGGCTGTTCGCCGTAGATGTCGTCGGCAGGCCGCTCATCCGCACCGAGACAGTAGACCTGTACGCCCGTCTCGGGATCTGTCTCCAACGGTTCAGTTGGCATTTGTGCGCCTCCTGTGCCAGGGGTGAAAACGGCCAAGAGCATGAGCAGAGATGCGTTCTTCATGATGCCCCCGTTCTGTGCCGCCGTTTTCATACGCACGAAGAAGATAGGCGGTGCCGTCCGCGTGTACAAGTGCCGGGGCAATTGTGATACCTCCGCGCCGCCGAGCGGCAGACCACTCGATCATGTTCAACTGCTACTCCGGCGTCTCCGTCTGAGTTCCGCACTTCAGGCGGAAGTGGCAGCGAGGCTTCAGCGAGCGGCGGACGGCGCTGCCAACCGCGCATGTGCCGACGCGCCAGAACTCGCGCCGCCACGTGCGCTCCTCGAGGGTAGCATGGGAGTCAGGTGGAGGGCTGGGGGCACGGGGACGGATGGGCAAAGTGGCGGGATCGTCGAGGTCCCGCGGGTGTCGGACCGAGACGGTCCGACCACTTTGGGCGTGGGCCCTGGTCGATCCTTGACTTCGATGTCACCGCCACCTCGGCCTCCCATGTTACTCGCAGGGCCCGGGGACACGCGAAAGCGTGAACTCTAACGGGCGTCGTCCGGGCGGCTGTGGCTAGAGTTCGTGCTCTAGCATGTCCCGGCGGGGCGAGTAACACCCGCATATGACCGGGCGGTCCGCCGCCCGGGGGTCGCTGACGCAGCACGTGCGTGCCCCCGCGATCCTTGCAGTCCTGGCGACGGCGGCCATATTGGCATCGAAGGGTTGGGCAACGCTTTCCATCCGAATCGGGTCTGGCGTGAACGGCCCACAGGAGGTCACAGCACATGAACAGGTTCACCATCGCAGCCCTCGCCGGGTCGGTCCTTCTGGCGGCATCGCTTTTGGCGCAGGCACCGGCCGTGCCGCCTGCCGTGACGCCCTACAAGCCCGGGCCCGTGCCGCCAAACGGGGACCTGCGCTACTGCATTCACTACCGCGAGGTGACCCCGGACTTCATCGAGTTCCTGCGCCAGGCGCGGATCAACTTCCTGCACTGGCACGGCCCGTTCCACGGGTATACGGGCATGCCGGCCCGCACCGAACTCGAGAAGATGACGGCCCGCACGCGCAAGACGATCGACGAGGTGCATGCGGCCGGCGCTGCCTGCATTCTCTACATCGGGCCGTGCTTCAGTTACGGCGACAAGGACAAGCGCACCATCCTGTTCGACTTCTACGACAAGCGCTGGCAGGAGTACACGGACTACTTCGGGCCCAAGCCCGGCGACCTGCTCGAGATGGCGCAGTGCGACGCCAAAGGCACGCCGCGGCCCTACTCGTACGGCGGCCAGGACGGGTACCACCTGTGCGTGAACAGCCCCGGCGTGCGGCAGTACACCAAGGGCCTGATCCGCATGATCTGCGAGGCGGGCGGCGATGGCAGTTTCTACGACGGCCCGTACGTCAGCCAAGGCAACTGCTACTGCAAGTGGTGCCGCGAGCGGTTCCGCACCTGGCTCAAGGAGACCTACACGCCGGACGAACTGCGCCAGCATTTCGACGTCACCGACCCGGCAACTGCCGAGCCGCCGCTGGACAGCAAAGGCCGGCTCTGGCTGGCCTGGCGCAAGTTCGGGACTTGGTCGCTACTCGACTTCCTCAAGGACACCAAGGCGTACGCGCGAACGCTGAACCCGAACTACATCATGACCGCCAACTACTGCATGTGGTCGGGCGAACCGTTCGGCCCGCAGGTCGGCAGCGCCGAAAACATCGAACTGTGGAGCCAGGCCATTGACGTCATCTTCGACGAGGCCAAGTACGGCGCCGGGCCGCACATGAACCAAGGCGTGAAGAACAGCAACAGCCTCGACTACCGGTACCTGCTCGCCGCTGCGCACGGCAAGCCGGTCGCCCTGCTCAAGACCGCGCCGGACGGCAACGTCCCGGACGCACGCCCGAACCTGACCCGGCTGGCGATCGCCGAAGGCGCGGCACAGGGCGCCACGTGGCAGTTCCACTACATTCAGCCGCCCGCCAGCGCCGCCGCCATCGAGTACGACGCGTTCCTGGCCGAGCACGCCAGTGTGCTCACCCGCGCCCGGCCCTGGAGCCCGGTCGCCGTCTGGGCCTCTCTGCAGCAGGCCTACGCGGGACTGACGAGCTACCCGCCGGGCGTGTCGCGGTTCCTCGCGGACCAGCACATTCCGCACACGTTCCTGATCGACGAGGACATCGAGAAAGGCATTGCGCCGCCGTGCGAAGTGCTTATCCTGCCCCAGGTCGCGATGATCTCCGATGCGCAGATCGCCATGCTGCTGAAGTTCGTCGAGAACGGCGGTGGCCTGATCCTGCTCGGCCCGTGCGGCACGCACGACGCCTGGGGCCAGGTCCGTGCCGAGTCGGCGCTGCGCCGTGCGGCGGGCGTGGAGGTCGACTGGCCCAAGACGCCGCAACGTCGCGAGTCCGGCAACGGCCGCATCGCCTGTTTGCCGGCGGTGTCTCTGCCGGGCTCGGCCAACGCGGGGCTGTCGCCGGCGCAGGAGGCGGGGCTGGCCGCACTGCCCGAGCTCATCGAGTGGGCGGGCGGGCATGGACTGCCGGCCAGTGTCGGCGCCGATTCGAGCATCGAGGTCACGACGGCATTCGATGGCGCCCAAACGATGCTGGTCCAACTCGTCAACTACAACGTGGACCTGAACGGCCGCGTGAAGCCGGCTGTCAACATCCCAGTCAAAGTGCGACTGCCGCCCTGCACGGCGGTCGACAATGCCTATCTGCTGTCGCCCGACGACGGCACGAAGAAAGCTCTGTTGCCGGTCGTGTTTCGGGCGGGCAAGGCCGCGGGCATGCCGCCGTGCTGGATGCTGGCACCGGGATCCGATGCCTGCGCAAATATCGAGGTGCCTCGACTCGAGATATACGACCTGGTTGAGCTCCAGTTGAAGACTGTCGCTGCGTTGCCTGCGAATCTGCCGCGCATCGTGGTTGCCCGCACCGGCGAAGCCGCGCCCGGCGGCCAGGTCACGCTCGCACTGTCCCTGTCGCGCCCGGCCGAAGCGCGCTGGGCCGTGGAAGCACCACCCGAGTGGCAGGTGAAACTGACCCCTGGCGAGAACGGCGCGGCCACTTGCGTGGTGGGCGTGCCGGCGACCGCGCACCAGTACAACCATAGCCTGGTCGTGTCCGCCGTACTCTCGGACAACCATAAGCTGACGGACCACGTCTGGGTCGATGTCGCCGCGCCGCTCCACGTCGAGTTGCGCGCGCCGCCGCACGCCGATGCGCTCAGCGGCCAGACCCGGTTCGATGCGGTCCTGCACAACCGCCTGGCCAAGCCGCTCACGGCGCAGTTCTCGGTCACGGCGCCCGACGGCTGGACTGCGGACACCGCACCCCGTCAGGTCGAACTGCCGGCATCCGAGGCGCAGTCGGTCACGTTCTGGCTGCGCGCCCCGGCAGCGCCGAAGCCCGGCGTGTACGAAGTCAGCGTCGACGTCGCGGCCGGCGCTGCGGGGTCCGCACGCGCCGCTGCGGGGTTCGCAGTGCTCGCGGACTTCCAGGCACTGCGCTGTCCGCGCGCGACCGAGCCGCCGAAGCTCGACGGCAAGCTCGACGACAAGTGCTGGACGGGCGAGCCGGCGGTCAAGCAGTTCCTGCGCAACGACGGCAAAGGCCCGGCCAAGCAGCAGACGCGTGCCTGGCTCGCGTACGACGACAAGAAGCTCTACGTCGCCATGGAGTGCATCGAGGGCGAACCGGGCACCATCATTGCGCTGGTGACCAACGACGGCGGCGAGGTCTGGCGCGATGACTCGGTCGAGGTCTTCCTCGACCAGGCGCACACGCACCAGAACGCCGCGCACTACGTGGCCAACGTCCTGGGACGCCGGAACCCGGCGAGCGGCTGGGATGCGGTCGCGGTGCGCACGGACGTCGGCTGGACCATTGAAATGGCGCTCCCGCTCGGCAGTGTGGCGCCGAAGCCGGGCGACATGATCGGGCTGAACCTGTGCCGCACGCGCCCGGCCCGGCCGCAGAACGAGCCGGAGTTCAGTTCCTGGGTCTTCACCGGCTCGAGCTTCCACCAGCCCGCCAAGTTCGGGCATCTGGTGTTCGGGGAGTAGGCGCGATGGTGCGGGCGCGTGGCGTGGCCAGTCCCGGCGGGACAGCTCAGTCCGGACAGATCAGACGCACGGTTGGAAAGTAGGTTCGGAACCGGGCCGTATCGCGTGTGAGAACGGGCAGCCCTGTCGCTTCAGCATGCCCCCCAACGAAGAAGTCGGGCAGAACCGACTCCTTGGCGCCCCCGCGGGACTTGTACACAGCGAAGGCCTTGGCAGCCCTGAACAGCCCCGGGCGCGGGACATCCTGGTAAGACAGGCCAAACTCCTTGACCAGATCGTCCACCCCCTCAACCGCAGGGAAACCGAAGCACAACTCCGCATAGATGACCGGGTTGATGACCAACCCATCGGCCGCATTCGCGTCAAGCTGGCGAATGGACCAGTTTGCCCAGTCAGGATCGTCCGTGACAACATCGATGATGATGTTCGTGTCAACGAGAACTGGCATCAGTCGCCTCGCGTTGCCTTCATCCACTGGTCGGTCGTCAACCTGCCCGCGAGGATGCCGCGCATACTCTCGAACTTCGTCCGGCCCGCTTTTCTGGCCTGCCCGGCCTTGACGAGCACGACCAACCCCTTGCGGATCTGGAAATCAACGTCGGCGTGCGGCTGAATGCCCAAGTATCCCCTGATCCGGGCCGGTATCGTGACTTGTCCTTTGGTGGTTACTCTCATGGTAATACCTTACCAGTAATACCTACTGCTGTCAAGGAGGATCGACGGGGAGATCAACTGGATCGGCGGGGACGACGGGCACAGCTTTTCGTTCGTGTCGAGAACCCCAACCAGGGTTTCAGTTCGGTCAAACTGATTCCAGGTGCGTGTCCTTCCGCGGACTTCGCCGCACGCAGGAGCCGAAGATCCCTGTAGTCCTCCAGTTCCGCGATGGGACGGCTGAACTCGTCGTAGGGCAACACAGCGAACTGCTTCTTCCCACGACGTTCCAGAATCCGTGGATGCACAGCAACCATGCGAGTCGATTCCCGTTCATTTCTGAATCCGTGTGTGCTGTCCTGTTATCGCGTCCGAAGGGCGTTGTGGCCAAACGGCTTGACCTGTTGGAGTGACAAAGTAGATGATGCCAGCAGTGTAGTGTGCGCAGAGCGCCGCGAAACCGCCACCAGCGGGATTGAACGTGGCCTCTTCCATTAGGTGCTCTGCGAAAGCCTTTGCGTCATTGAAACGGATTCGATTCCCGATCGCATGCAGAATGACTCCGGCGAAGAGGAGAACAGCGCCGAGGGGCCAGCAGAACCAGACTGTGGCGAGACCAGCAAGGATCCCAACCAAGCCCGCTCCTTTCCATGGTTGGTACCGCCGGTACTTGGGGAAATTGTGGGCTAAGAAGAAGGGATCCACGTGCAGCGGCAGATGGCGTCTGGAGATCAGGCCTGCGAAGTCCTGCCAATGCTCAAAGAAGTCCTGTGCAGCCGTGATCGCAGACTGGTTCAAAGGTCTACCGAACGTGGCGGCAATTTGCTGCTCGAAATCGGAAAGGGATTCCACAACTACCTCCCTCACCTGTTACTGGTCCAGCGCCAACCATCGTGGGCGGAGCGGATAGCAATGTCGCATGCATGGCCTAGTTAGGCAATGCCATTCCTTCTTCCTACGCAACGCTCGCCCCCAACTTGCTTGTCAGGATGCATTCGGCGATATCCTCGGCGACCGTGATTGCCTCTGGCACGAGTTGGTCTCCGAAAATGAGGAAGTCGTCACGTGAGATCTCCGCAATATCGGGGCTGTCTATGCGCTTCACGGCGGCACGAACATCCTCGGGTTTACGGTCGCCAGCAACGCTTCCTCCCGAATGCACTACGCAGTTCCTGAGCACGATCAGGTCGTCAAACCTATCCACGCTGGCTTGAACAGACTGACAATCCACTCCAGCCATGTCGCGCAATGCAAGGAGATTCTTCTTGAGCCAACGACCTTCTCGTTTCTTCAGCTCCGCATCGTATTGAGGCACCAGGAGTGAGCCCATCGATTTCAGCGCCTCCTCAAGGAAGGAGCACACGGCGCTGAGCATGCAAGTCCTGAACGTATTCGCGAGAACGTATTCGAGATGGAAAACGACGCGACCAAGTTCTGGGTCATCTCTCTTGTAGACCCCTTCGTCTACTTTGCGGCAGAACTCGGCTTCGTCTTCCGAGACCCGCCGCTCCAAGTCGGCGTTGCAGTACTCCAACCGCTCAAGTCTCCTCCGCAAGTAATTCGCCAACTCAACGGCCGAACTGGCAGGCTGCATGCTGTCCATCTCCCTGGGTCGAGCATCCGATCCTGACGAATAATCTCGCAGTCTGGGGAAGTGTGGCGTCCAAGACCAAACCGGAATCCACCCGCGTCCCCCGTGGCGTCGACATCGATTCTACAGCCGTGCAACGCAGAACGCAAGTTGGGAACCACTCTACCATGAAGGGCCTGGCGCGGCCCGGGGCCGCGCCAAGTCCTTCATGGTCGCATCGCGATTTACTTCGCCGGGTCGAGGTCCGCGGCGAACTCCGCAGTGCGTTGGCGGAAGCAGTTGAGCGCGTCGGCATTGCGCAGGCCGTGCAGGTCCCAGATAGCGAGGCGGAAGGCGCGTGTTACCGCCGGGTACTCGAGGCGCGTGCCCACGACGTACGGCTGCAGATCGACCGCGACGCCGCTGACCTGCGCGGGAACGAACATCAGGGCGCACGGGCCTTCGGCCTTGTCGTGCGGCACGTCGTAGGTGCGATCGTAGTAGAGACACCAACGCTCCGTTGCCGGATCGAGCTTCACACTCTGCGTGTGCTGCACCTCGCGCGACGACGTGGCCAGCCACCGGTCCAGGTCTTTCCAGTCGCCGCTGCCGGCGCTGGGTATGCACCAGAGCTTGACCTCGAGTTTCTCCACCGCACCTTTCGGCTCGACCGCCCCGTCAATGACCAGCGCGCCGGACTTGGTCAGGTCGAACGTGAGCGTCACGGTGGCGGGTGTGGCGTCCCAACGGCCGACAATGCGTTCGTGGCCGGTGGCGTCCTTGTCGACGCGGAACTCCGCCTTGCAGGTGTCGAGCGAGACACCGTTGACCTCGACGTCGAGGAAGCCGGCGTCGTACCAGTTCCGGTAGCTGGGCGCGCGCTTGCCGAGTCCGGCGCCGAAATGCCACTGGCAGCGGCGGAACTGCCCAGTCGGTTCCTCGTGGATCGCGTACCGCAGCGCGTAGGCGTCGAGAAAGCCGCGGATCGTCAGGTCGGCTTGGTGCCGGACACCGGTGCCGTCGGGATTGGTGCTGAACGGTGTGACGGTGACCCCGACACGGCCGGTGCGGCCTTGGTCCAATGCGCGTTCCAGCAGCGTCACGTCGCCCTCGAGTCGCGCCAGGGTCGCCTTCAGCGGCGCAGGGGGCAGTAGTGCGGGTCGCGGACGGGTTGCCGCCGTCCGGTCGCGGATCAGGTTGAACTGCTGCCTGGCGGTCGTGGCCGATGCCGCCAGTGCGGCGAGTTCCGTGTCCTGCGTCGTGCCGCCCGGTGCGGCGAGGGGATGCCGATCCCCGGCGAACCGGTAAGCCCAGGTCCGTGCTTCCCTCTCGAGTGCGGCGTACGGTTCGTACGTGCCCGGGCCCAGCAGCGCCTCGATGACGATCCGCTCCGTGGCATCCGGGGCGTACTGCGCCGGGTTCCAGCAGTACGCGCCCCAGACGGCGAAAGTCAGGTCGCCGCCGGCACAGAGCCAAACGTGTTTGGTGCGGTCCGGCAGGCTGCGCAGGTCCGCGAGTGTTTCAGCGCTGGTGAGCGGGCCTTCGCCCGACTTCCACTCGGCGCCGTACCAGCCCCAGGCGACCTGTGGCGCGCCGCCCCACAGGCCCAGCGCCTTGACCGCTTCGGAAATGCCCGGCAGCCCGTAGCAGCCGTTCTGCCACCAGACGAAGTTGCGCAGGCCCGCTTTCTCGGCGGCTGCGACTTCCGCCGGCGAGAACGGGCAGAAGTACTGCTGCACCGTGGCGAACTCCGCGCCCTGTGCGAACTTCGCATAATAGGCAACGCCGTCCAGCTTGCCGCTGCAGCACTTCTCCCAGCCGCGGAAGTACGGCGTGGGACAGGCTAGCAGGCGTGTGATTCCGTGCTTGGCCGCCACCGCGGCCATCTTGCGGATCCAGGCGTTCTGGACCCCAGCCAGGTCACCGAACGCGGTCTTGCACGCGGCGCACGTCGCGGTGTGGCAGACGGTGCTGTCTACGATGTCGTCGAACAGGAAGACCAGCGCGTGGCAGCCGCGCGCCGCGAACTGCTCGAGCTGTCCCTCGATCAGCGCCACATCAGCGGCGTTGGAGGGGCACAGTTCGCGTTTCAGGTGCTTCTCGGTGCGCCAGTTCGAGAGGCAGCCGAAAAGCGTGATGCCGCGCCGGTCGCACTCGCGGACCAAGTCGGCAACCACGTCGGGAACTTCGAGTTGGCCCTGGTCGGCGTACATCTCGTAATACCCGGTGTTCAGCCGGCAGCGCGTCATCCAGTCCAGGTTGGCAATGCCGGCGGGTGTCACGTCGCGCGAGCAGCCGGTATAGGCACGGGTGATCATCACGGGCGCGTCCTGGATCTCGACCGGGACCGGCAGCCCGAGCCCGTCGTCGCGCCGCTCGAAGAGTTGCTCCAACGTGAGACTGCCGAGAGGGTACCGGATGCGTCAACGCCTTGGACAATGGCCAGCGGCCGGCCCTCGACCGCGGTGACGCGGAGTGTGTAGCCTTCCGGCGCTGCCGTCGCGGGCATTGCGGGGAGCGGTTCTTTCAGCAGCTTCGCCACCAGCTCCCAGAGTGCGGGGTTTGCACCCGCCTGACCCAGCACGACCGTTGCGGAGTCCGCACCCGGTTCGCCCGGCCGTGCTAGTTTTGCCTGACACTGGGACCGCTCCGCCAGGTCGCGGACCAATGTCTCGGCCGCATAGAGTTCGGTCGGTGACGCGTTTTCGCCCACGGCAATGACGACTTCAGCCGGCAGCGGCAGGCGCTGCTCGCCCACCGCGCACTGCTGCGGCGCCGGGAAGAGTGCGGGTGCCGCGGACGCTGCGCCGGTCGCGAGCAGCGACACCAGTGCGAGACCCGCAAACGCCACGGTAGCCTGTGTGCAAGCGATGTGTCTCATGAGTCCTATGAGTCGCATGGGGCCTATCTGTCCTATGGGTCTTATGAGTGGAATGGGACGCAGGGGACATATGGGACGTATGAGTTACCGCGCCGTCTACTTCAGCCCGGCGGTTTTCCAGATGGCGTTCAGGTTTCCGGCGGTGATGCGGGCGGCCTCGGCGGCCGGCAGGGTCGGCAGCGTCTTGCTGAACGGTTCCGAGACCACGGGTGCGTCGCAGCCGATCTGGGCGAGCGCGCGCAGGAACGTGCCGATGTCGATCGTGCCGGTCTCGCCGGGCAGGGCTCGCTGGTTGTCGACCTGGTCCTCGACCGCCACGCCTTTCGGCGCGTCGTTGACGTGCACCAGGACGACCTGCTTCGCCTTGAGCCGGGTGAGGTCCTCGACTGTGCCGCGCGACGTGTACCAGTGGAACGAGTCGACGAGCAACCCCATGTTCGGCGTGTCGATGGCGTCACAGAGTTCGAGCATGCCGGGCAGGTTCCAGATGAACTCGTACTTGCGCGTTTTGCGGATCGTGGCCGGGCCGACGAACTCGAGGCCGAAACTGATCCCATGGTCATTAAGGATTTGCGCCACCTGGCGCAGACGTCGGGCGTGCTGCTTGAAGTTATCCGCAAACGTCAGTTCATCCGATGCGGGCATGATCCAGGTGGCGCAGCGCGTGCAACCGCAGGCGGCGGCGAGCTTGGCGCTTTCGGGCAACGTGGCCAGGCCTTTCTTGAACGTCTCCTCGTCCTTGCGGAAGTCCGGGCACGGTACGCCGGTCCCCATCTTGAGCCCGGCCTTGGCATAGATCTCCTGCACTTTTCCGGCGCCCATCTGCTTGGCGGCGTCCAGATACAGGTCCAGTCCTTGGAATCCATTGTCTTTCGCCAGTTTCACGGCCTCTTCGAATCCAGCCTTAATGCCGACCGCGCCGGGACACAGGTTCTTGAACATGGTGGGACTCCTTGGGTTGAGGGTAGGGGTGTTCAGGTTTCAGGTTACAGGTTTCAGGTTTCAGGTTTCAGGTGCCCGGGGGGGCACTCCGCGTATCAGGGGAGGGCGTCAACCCATGGCGTTAGTCTGCGAGACTCCCCATTTCCACCGCTCGAAGCATGTCTCCGTTGGGACTCCTGAAACCCGAAACCTCAAGTCCATCGATCGGTGTGTCCAGCCATCACCATAGCACAACGGGCGTGGCGGGCAATGTGCGCGTCTGGTGTCGATCAGGGGGCGGGGGTGACGGTGACGTCGTCGAGCCACATCGTGCCGGTGGCGCCGTTGATACCGAGCCGGACCCGGATGTCCTGCGCGTCGGCGGGGACGTCGAACACGGTCTCGACGCGTTGCCAGTCGAACGTGCCGAGGAGTTCCGCCGGCGCGTGGTGGTACGCGATCTTGTCGGCTGTGTCGCGGAACTCGAACTCGACGATCCCGGTTTTCCAGGGCTTGTCGCCCTGGACCAGGTTCTCGCCCTTCACCCAAACGTTCAGGCGCAGTTTGCGGCGTGTGGCCAGGGACGGCGGCAGGCGTTGGCGCACCAGCGTGTACTCGCCAGTCGTGTTGGCGATGCGCATGCTGGCGGCGCCGCCGTGGGCGGTGCTCCGGTCAATGGTCGCACCGCGTGGCAGTTCCCACTGGCGCTGTGCGGCGGCGGGCGTAAGGAACGGAACACTCTGCCCCGAAACCAGTGTCCGCAGTGATTCGCCGCCGGCCTCGAACGACGGATTGGCGATCCCTTCCGACTCCGGCTCGCGGTGCCAGGCGATGTCTGGCGCCGCAGCCGGAGCCGCACCACCGGCGGTGATGCTCATGCTGGCCTGGTACCACTGGCCTGTGCGCACATTGCGGTCGGACTCGTCGAGCCAGGCGAGGTAGAGGCGATCACCGTGCGTAAACACGTTGTGCAGCGGCTCGGGCGCGTCCATCTGGAGGTCTCCGAGTGTGAGTAGTCCAGTCCCGTCTGCGCCGGCCATGACGAGGGTGTCCGGGACCGGTCGGCCTTCGAGCTTGGCGGTTTCGCCGGTTCGGTTCTTGCGGTCGAACAAGCCTTGCGCGATCTCGGTTCCGCTACGCAGGAATCGCGCGGTCTTCCAGTCCGGACTGGAAGCACACCAAGCCAGGAACGCGGTGTCGCCCTTCACGTTGCCCTCGCACATGACGCTCCAGCGCACGCGGAAGCTCGGACTCCCGTCGAATGCGTAGTCCGTGACGATCCAGACGGGCGGCCTGAGGATGCCGAACCGGTACTCGTCACGGAGCATGCCTGCGAAACGCAGGCGCACCGTGTCGCCTTCGCACCAGGCGCGGGCGCCGGTCTCCCCGTCCATTGACGCTGCGGCATGATTACGTTCCCAATCGTCCTTTGCGGTGAAGCCCTTGTCCGTGTAGACATCCTGTTCGCGCAGGACCAGGCGTGGTTCGGGTTGCCTGGCCCAGAGTTCGCGGATCACGCCGCCGGTGCGTCGGAGCACGACGCGGTAGTGCGGGTTCTCGATCGCCCAGTCCAGGCTGGTGTGTGTGAGTGTCACGTCGCCGCTGCGGACCGCTTCGGGAGCGGTAGGGTTCGGTTCCGCGGCCGTGACGGGCCGCAGGTTCAGGGTGAAGCGTGCCGGGCGCTCCGGCGCGGGTGCCGCGAGCGGACCGGCCCAGTGCCAGAAGAACGCCGCGTGCCACCCGGCACGCTCGCCCAGCCGGTCCAGCACCATGGCATTGGTCAGGTCACTGTGCAGGACGTTGTCGACCGCGATCTCGAGGCCCGTTCCGGTCGGCGGGAAGGCGCGGAGGCACGGCGCGTTTGAGGCAAGCGGCTGGGTTTCCGCCTGCCAGGCGACCGGTGTGCCCTGGTTGCGGTAATAGACGCTGCCGGCACCCGGTTGGCCTTGGGTGTGACAGGTCGCGAATTCGTCGTCCAGCAGACCCTCGACCGTGTTGACTTGGTAGCGCGCCGTGGGAATGGCGGCAGGAAAGACAAGGCCGACGCGCGATCCCGGCGTGTTCGCGTCGAGTTCTGCGGTGACACTCACGCGGTCGGGCAGGCAGCGGTAGGCGAGCTGGACCCCGCCCGTGTCGCCGAGCGGCAGACGGGCGCGGATGGCGAGCCCGTCTGCGGTCGGTTCGGTGTCCAGTGCGACGTTGCCGAGGCGCGGCGTGTCGGCGTCCAGCAGGATGTCCGCGGCGCCGAGCAGTTCCGCGCCGGTCGCGTCGGTCATGGCTCGCGGCAGTCCGGTATGCGCATCGACGGTGAGGCGATAGGTGGCGGTGGTGACGAGCAGCGCATCGTCGGTTCGGGTCAGCACCGGTACGGCGGCGGGGCGGGCCTCTGGCGTCGGCGCCGGGGTCGGCGCGACCGGGACGGGGCACGGTTCACCGACGGGCCGCCAGGTCAGTATGGCGGTGTCCCAGGGCGGGAGGTTGAGCCGGACCTGGCTGAAGTCGGCCGCGTTGCCGTCGCCCAGGCGTTCGCCCGTGAAGGCGTTCCACAAGGTCAGCCGCGTGTCGGCGGCCAGGCCCAATTGCGCCACGGGAATGTCCAGCACCGCATCAGCGGCGACGGCGTCCAGGTTGACCAGTCCGATGGCGGCGTGGCCGTCGAAGGTTCTGAGCACGGCGAAGACGGAGGGCGGATTCACGTTGACGGCTTGGTAGAAGGCATCGCCACGGCGCAGTTCCGGCAGCGCGTTGCGCACCGCGATCAGCCGCTGCAGGAACGGCCCTTCGCCGACGTCCGAGTCGTGGTAGATCATGGGCATGCCGTGGATGTAGAAACTGACTGCTGTCATGGCGCGGGTGGCCGCGACGCCGAGCCAACCGCGGGCGCGCACCGAGTCGTGACTCTCGACGTAGCGCATACGGAGCGTCCCGGGTGGTTCGGCCAGCTTCTGTTCCTCAAGCCACTGCGCCATACCGGAGACGAATTCGGCCGGCGCGCAATGGCGCATTTTCAGCAGTGCGTTGTGGCAGAACTGGAAGTCGTAGATCACGTCCGTTTCCTGCATGTAGGGCGCGAACTGTGTCTCGGCCAGGATGGCGCCCTCGCGCGGTTTGAGCTTCTTGACCGCCTGCCGGATGCTCCGGATCATCTGCATGCCGCCCTCGCGCACCGCGAGGCTGCCGCGCTCGTAGGGCAGGGGGGGCATGACGCCGCCAACCGCTTGGAGCGATTCCCGCCACCAGTCTTCGGGCACGTTGGCCGGGGTGCGGTCCAGCGTGGGAAAGCCCTGGCGCCGCCAGTTCACGATCTTGCTGCCGCTGCACGCATCGATGCGGTACCCGTCGATGTCATACTCGCGGACGAAGTACTCCGAGACCTGCCCCATGTAGGCCTGCCAGTTCGGGTCGCGGAAATCCCAGCACCAGTAGTTCAGCGCGTCGCCCTTCTCGTCGAACGCGAGCCAGAGTGGGCTGTTGCCGCGCAGTTGCCCGTTGGCCGGCGTGCCGCCGTGCGGCACGTTGTCCTGCCAGACCTTGATCCCGGCCTGGTGCGTCGAGCGGACCAGGTCGCGGTACTCGTCCGGTGTGCCCAGGCCGTCGGCGAGGCGGTAGTAGTCCCGCGGCCAGTAGCAGGACCGATCCTCGATGGGCAGGACCCAGACGGCGCCGAAGCCGAGCCGGGCAAGGCGCGGCAGCAGTTCGGCCTGCGCGGCCCTGAAGCCGCCGAGATCTTTGAAGCCGCTGCCGGTGGTGCCGCCCGGGTGGAACGCGTAGAGTGCTGCGTCGTGTACCCAGTCCGGCCGGTCGGACGGCGTCTGCAGGCCGATGTCGGCAAACCATGGCCACACGGCGTCGCGCAGCGTGCTGCCGGCGTCTGCGGGGCGGATTTCCATGTAGGCGGTGCCGATGTCCTGGCTGACGCTGGGCCAGGCCCAGCCCTGTGCGGTGAAGTAGGTGCTGACGCGTAGTGTGTCGCCCTGGGCCTGGATCGACACGCTGTTTCGGTCGCGTCTGCCGTCGCTGATGAAGAGCAGAGTGCGTTGCGGCGTTTGCTCGAGCAGGAGCGGCCATATGCCGTGGCTCATGCCTTCCCTGCGTGCGCCCGACTCCAGGTCCTCGCAGGCACCGCGGCTGTTCGGGTCGAAAACAGTCGCGGGGAACAGGTAGCGCCCGTGCCTGGGCAGGAAGGTGTGGAAGTTGAGGCCGTAGAATTGTGCCGGTTCCGTGCCGGTCGCCGGACGGTAGGTCAGGCGCAGCGACCGGGCCAGGCGGTCGGGCTTGCCGAGGGCGCCGAAGCGCAGCGTCTCTTCCAGTTCCCATGTTCCGGAAACCAGTGTCTGGACGAGTGTGCCCGTGTCGCCGTTCCAGTCGCGCCGTGCGAGTCGGAAGGCGCCGTCTTGGCTCAGCCAGCGATTGCCGTCGAGTTTCAGGTCTGCCGAGGCGGCGCCGGTCGGGTTTGCCGCCACCGTCTCGCCGTTCCAGGTCAGACTCAGCCAAGCGCCGGTGGCGGGGGCGAGTTGGAGTTCCCACGGACCGTGTTTCACCGCGCCCGTCTCTGCCGCCCGCAGGGCCCCTGGCAGGGCGAGCAACAGGGACACGCATCCAGTCAGCCAGTGTTTTCTCATCCTTGCTCCAACCTGTGCGTCCACGCGTCTCTGTCGGACCGGAAGACGAAGACCGCAGATTAAGACTTGAGACAAAGACCAGAGTCTGGGGGGTAGGTGCAGGCAGGTGTTCCGGGGCTTTGTCTCCGGTCTTCGTCTCCCATCTTTGTCTTTCGTCGTCGTCTTCCCACCCGATCCTTGCGCCTGGTGAGTTCCTCGCTGTAGTCGGCGCAAAGGTTCGGCGCGGTCGCGAGGGGCCGCCGTGACTTCACGCCCCGGCCGGTGCGTTCAGAATGGCGTCGATCTCGGCCAGTTCGGCCTCGGAGAACTCGAGTTGTTCGAGGGCCTTGAGGTTCTCGTCCAGTTGCGCAACCGAGCTGGCGCCGATCAGGGCCGTGGTCACGACCGGCAGGCGCAGGTCCCAGGCGATGGCCATTTGCGCGAGTGACTGGCCGCGTTTCTGGGCGATGGCGTTCAGCGCTCGGATCTTCGGGAGGTTCGACTGTACCTGGTCGGCCTTGAGGAACCCGTGCGCCTTGCCGGCGCGCGAATCGGCCGGGATGCCGTTCAGGTACCGGCTTGTGAGCTGGCCCTGCGCGAGGGGCGAGAACACGATGCAGCCGATACCCAGTTCCGCGAGCGCATCGGTCAGCCCCTCCTCGATCCAGCGCCCGAACATGTTGTAGGACGGCTGGTGGATCAGGCATGGCGTGCCGAGCTTGGCGAGGATGGCTGCCGCCTGGCGTGTCGGTTCCGGCCGGTACGAGGAGATGCCTGCGTACAGGGCCTTGCCCGAGCGCACGGCCTGGTCGAGCGCGTGCATGGTTTCTTCCAGCGGCGTGTCGGGGTCAAAGCGGTGCGAGTAGAAGATGTCGACGTACTCCAGGCCCATGCGCGTCAGGCTCTGGTCGAGGCTGGCGAGAAGGTTCTTGCGCGAGCCCCACTCGCCGTACGGCCCCGGCCACATGCGGAACCCGGCCTTGGTCGAGACGATGATCTCGTCGCGGTATGGCTGCAGGTCCTCGCGCAGAATGCGGCCGAAGTTCTTCTCGGCGGACCCGGGCGGCGGGCCGTAGTTGTTGGCCAGATCGAAGTGCGTGATGCCGCGGTCAAGGGCGCCGAGGACCACATCGCGGGCCGTGGCGTAGCAGTCGACGTCGCCGAAGTTGTGCCAGAGTCCCAGCGACAGGCGCGGCAGCATTAATCCGCTGCGACCACAGCGCCGGTATGGCATGGTTTGGTAGCGAGTGGGTGAAGCTGTGTAGCTCATTGGACTCCTGAATCCGGCTCGGGCCGGGGGTGTTCACGTGCGACCAGGTGCAGATGCCGTCTACGGTTCCACCCGAAATAGACATTCCCAACCCGTCAATGCCAAATCGTGGCGGGCCTTGGTCAGGGCTGTTTCAAGATCTGGCGCCGCGTCTCGGAAGGCCACGCCTCCGCGCATACCTGGTAGGGGCGGCCTGTCCTCAGGCCGCCCCCCCGGCGTGGGGACACGCCGGGGGTACTCGCAGCACGCGACGGTCACGAATCTCGAAACAGCCCTGGGCCGTGGTTGCGACCCGAAGGCCTCCCGACTTGGGGCCGTTGCCGCCCCACGGACGGGATCCACCGTTGGTCGTGCCGCCTTCAGGACCTGTCGTTTTTGTGTGGCAGCAGGCCTTCCAAAGTGGAGGGAGCGGCTCGCTCCCGCATGCCGGACCGAGCCGGTCCGGCCACTTTGGGCGGGGTTGCGCATTGTGCTGAGGTGGCTAAATCGACACGCCCTTCATGCGGCCCGGAAAGCGCGTCGGTTTACGCTGCAGGTGCGCTCCGGCACGTCAGCGCCCGAATCCGGACCGCGCAAACGCGGGACTACGCGCCTGGGCCACGCCGTGTCCTGACCTCGGTTGTCATTTGGTGCGACTCTTTCGCTCTGCGGTTCCACCTCTGCCGGTCCCATGATTTTGCCATCCATGATTTTGCCACCGGTTACCGTTCTCCGCCGTCATCTTTTCGGAGACAGCGGCAGTTCCCGCGCGGCCCCGGTTGAGTCTGCGCGTCGGTGCGGTACATTGCGGGGAGTTCATAAAGAAGGGGCGCCACGTGACTCGACGCAGCATCATCATTGGCCTGGCGGGCGTTGTCTTCATCAGCGCCTTCTGCTACTTTTTCGACGAAGTCATTCGGCAGGGGGCGTTCATCTCCTCCCTGATGCCGGTGGCAGTCTACGGCGCACTGATCCTGTTCCTGTTCTTCCTGTACCCGCTCCTGAACCGCATGGGACAGCGCCTGCGCTTCTCCGGTCCTGAGATCGCGTTTGTCCTCTGCATCCTGCTGCTCTCGAGCGGCATTCCTGGCCTCGGGCTAGTCCAGTACCTGCCCACCGCTGTGATGTTCCCGCACCACGATGTGCGGGTCCGGGCGGGGTGGGCCAGCGAGGACGTCGTTTCGATCGCGCCCAAGCAGATGCTGGCCGACGTCAAAGGCGACGAGAGCCGGGCCCTGGACGGCTACGTCACCGGGTTGTCGATCGGGGACAAGCATATCTCCCCGTTTTCCGTGCCTTGGTCTGCCTGGACGCGCACCCTGATTTTCTGGGTACCCCTGATGCTGACGGCCACGGTGGCGCTGCTGGCGCTGGCCGCGGTGTTCCACAAGCAATGGTCGAGCCACGAACAACTGCCGTACCCGATTACGACGTTCACCAAGGCGCTTCTGCCGGATGAAAACGGTCGGCTGGCCTTTCTCAACAGTCGCCTGTTTTGGATTGGGTTCTTCGTGGTGTTCGTCATCCAGTTCAACAACTATCTGCTGCGTTTCTTGCCACAGATTCTGATTCCGATCAAAACGCAGTTTGACTTCTCGGCACTGATGCCCTTGGCTCCGGCGCTGGTACAGGGCGCCGGCAGCGGTCTGTTCTACCCGAGCTTTTGGTTCCCGGTGCTCGGGTTGGCCTACTTCCTGCCCACCGACGTGTCGTTCACCATGACCATCACGCCGTTCATCTACTGCACGATTTTCGGTGTGTTCGCCTCGTACGGCATCCCGTTCCGCTGCGGGCGCATGCTGGGGCCGAGCCTGGAACAGTCGATTTACGCCGGCGGCTACTTCGCCATCGTGCTGATGATGCTCTACACCGGCCGCTACTACTACATGAACGTGCTGCGCGGCAGCGTCGGACTGAAGACGCGCGACCAGACCGAGGCCCACGCCATCTGGGGCATGCGCGTCTTCCTGGTCTGCACCCTGCTGTTCATCCTGCAACTGGTCCTGGTCGGACTCGACTGGCAGTTGGCGATCGTCTACACTTTCCTGGTCTACATGGTGCACGTGGTCATCAGCCGCATGATTGCCGAGACGGGTGGGTTCATCATCGGCACGTACGTCTACCCGTGCGTCATGATCTGGGCCTTTTGTGGCACGGTTGCGCTCGGGCCGAAGACGCTGCTGACCATGTTCCTGGTCTCGACCATCCTGGTCAGCGGTCCCGGCTGGGCGGCCATGCCGTTTTTCACGCAGGCCATGAAACTTGGAGACGTCTACCACATCGACCTGAAACGCCTGGCGAAATGGGGCGTGATCGTCGTCGTGCTGTCCATGCTGATCGCCATTCCCTGCAACATCTACTGGCAGTACGACCGCGGTGCGCCGAGTGCCGGCTGGCCGCGTGCCACGGCCTGGTACTCGTTCGAAAACATGGTCGAGGTCAAGCAGCGGCTGCGTGCCCAGGGCCTGCTGGAAACGTCCGAGGCCCTCAAGGGCTGGGGGCGCTACGCGCACCTGACCCCGGACTGGAGGCAGGTTTCGGCCTTCTTCATTGCCATGGCGATCGCGTTGGGCCTCGGGCTGGGGCGGTTGCGGTTCACTTGGTGGCCACTGCATCCGATGGCGTTCGTGTTCCTGGGCGGGTTTCCGGCCATCTACACCTGGTTCTCGTTCCTGCTCGCCTGGCTGACCAAGGTTGCTGTGACCAAGTACGGCGGTGCCAAGCTCTACGAGCAACTCAAGCCGCTGATGATCGGCATCATTGCGGGCAGCGTGCTCGGCGGGCTCCTGCCCGTGCTCGTCGGGTGCATCTACTACTTCGTCGCCGGCCGCCCGCCATGACGGTCCGCCCGCCCGTGTTGCATTCCGCTCCCGGGGCAGGGCTGTTTCAAGATCTGGCACCACGTCTCGGAAGGCCACGCCTCCGCGCACACCCGGTAGGGGCGGCCTGTCCTCAGGCCGCCCCCCCCGGCGTGGGGACACGCCGGGGGTACTCGCTGCACGCGACGGTCACGAATCTTGAAACAGCCCTGCTCCCGGGGCCTGCGTGGTTGCAGGCGGGGGTGGAAACCAGTAGATTGCAGCGTCTGTTACGGCGCAGTCTTGTCGTGTTCTGCCGGCATTGTCTCCGGCTGGTGCGTGTTCGCTCGCCTTTGGGCGAACCGCGATACAAACGGGTGATTGCCTATGCAAGCAGGAGTCAGGAGATACTCAGCGGTCCTCGCGATCTTTGTGAGTGGTTTTGCGGCAGCCCAGCCGGCTGCACCTGCCCCGAAGGCCCTGACGTTGAACGACTACGTCAGACGGGTTGTGGCGTGCAACCAGGGGTTGCTGGCGCGCCAACTGCAGGCTGAGATCAGCGAGTGGAAGGTTCGCGCCGAGGGAGGCGCCTTCGAGCCGGACTTCGTGGCTTCCGCTGAACGCAAGCGTACGGAGCGCGAGAACACGATTGAGCAGACGATCAGTCAAAGCAGCAATCCGGTGTTTATCGAGCGCGGGCAGAGCTACAGCAGCGGCATCGAGGGTCTGACGCCACTCGGCACCCGTTACCAGCTTGGGTATACGGTCGACCGGACCGAGAACAATCTGGTGACGTGGACTCGCCCGGTCCCGTTCGAAGGCGAGTACCGGAGCTTCGCCGGACTGACCCTGACGCAGCCGCTGTTGCGCAATGCCGGCCCGGCCGCAAATCTGGCCAAGTTGCGGATGGCGTCTTGCGAGAAGGACATCGAGCGTGAGGGGTTGCGCAAGGAGTTGATGGCTCTGGTGGCGCGGGCCGAGAGCGCCTATTGGGACTTGGTCCTGGCGCAACAGACCCAGACTATCTGCGACGAGTCTGTGGCCACGGCGGAGAAAATTCTGACGGACAATCGCGAGCGCGTGGCGGCGGGGAAGATGCCGGACGTCGAGGTGCTGCAGGCTGAGGCGGCCATTGCGTCGCGTCGGTCGCAGCAGCAGGATGCGCGCAATCGGCGGGTCGCCGCCGTGGACCAACTGCGGACGTTCTTCTCCGAAACCGCGACGGCGGGTGCGACTGGGATCGTGGCGACCGACACGCCGGTGGACAGGGAACTCAGCCCTGACTTCGACCAGGCGACGCGTAACGCCCTGGTGCAGCACCCGGATTACCTGCTGCAGAAGCGGGTGATTGAGGAAGAAGGCATCCGGGTTATGTACGCGAAGAACCAGCGTTGGCCGGAACTCGACCTGGTGGGTTCGTACGGGCTGAACGGGCTCGGCGAGACCATTCCGCAGTCGTCCGACGATATCGGACGCAGCGACTATGCGTCGTGGAGCGTGGGCCTGAAGTTGCGTATTCCGCTGGGCGGCGGGATGCGGGCGCGCAGCGAACTGGCTGCGGCGCGGTTGCGTGAGCGCCAGGCGTTGCTCGACCTGAAGACCGTCGAGATCGCCATCACCAACGCGCTGCATACCGCGATCTACAAGCTTGAGAACTCGCGTGAACAGTTGAAGAACTGCCGCACGGTCGTTGAATTCAATGAGAAACTCCTGGCTAACGAGATGGCGCGCCTGGATGCGGGCAAGAGCGACAGCCGCAAGGTCCTCGACATCGAGGAGGACCTGCGCAACGCCAGGGGCGCGGAGTGGGAGAAGCAGATTGACCACCAGCGGGCGATGCTGGAGTTGCAGTTGGCCGGCGGCACCGTCCTGTCGAGCCGGAATCTGGAGCCGACCAACGGCGCCCCGATCTTCTCCGCTCCCGCCGTGCAGTAAAACGTCTCGGAAATGCTACACATCTCGTTGCGCTGCAAGGTCCATTGTCCATGGCCCCCAGTTGCGCGTAGCGCTAAGTTCCACCTCCTGCCAAGACGACTCGGGTGCGGGCGTTCTTGCACTAGACGTATAATCTGCGGTATATTGTACGTCATGAACACCAAACTCACCCTGCGGATGGAAGACGGTCTGGTCCGGCAGGCCAAACGCGAGGCACGGCGTCGCGGCAAGTCGGTATCGCAGATGGTTGCCGAGTACTTCCGCTCTCTTGCCAGGCGTCCCGACTCGGGCGGGACACTGCCGCCCGTGACGGCCTCGTTGATGGGGGTTCTGAAGGGTCGCGGGCTGTCGGAGCCGGATCACAAGCGGCACCTCAGGGAGAAGTACCTGTGAGGATTGTGGTCGACACCAACGTGGTTCTCGATCATCTCCTTGCCCGGCAGCCGTTTGTCGAGAACGCCGCGCGCATCGTGGGCATGGCCGAGCGTGGCGACGTCGACGCCTACCTGTGTGCCACGACGGTTACGACGGTCGACTACCTCCTGGGCCAGGCGCTGCCGGATCGCGAGGCCCGTGCCGCGGTGCGCAAGCTGTTGGCCATCTTCGACGTTGCACCCGTGAACCGTCCGGTCCTTGAAGCCGCGGTGGACGGTGTTATGCCCGACTTCGAAGATGCCGTGATCGCGGAGGCGGCACGGGCGGTGGCGGCTGAGCGCATTGTGACTCGCAATACAAGGGACTTCGCCCGGTCGCCGGTGACCGCCTGTGACCCCGCTGAGTTTCTCGCCCAGATCAAGTTGGGGGCCCCGAATGGCCAACAGGAGCGCAAACATGGGTCCTGACTGCCAGTGTCACGCACCGCGATTGCGATTCTCGGCCAGGGTCGCGGTCACCATTCTCCTTTCCGGCCTGTGCGGGCTGCGCGCGGCCGAACCGGTGCCTGTGGCGGGGGTCAGCAAGCCGTTCAAGGAGGAGACTCTCAGTTCCACGGTGCCGGGCACCGTGCAGCGCCTCTTGGTCAAGGAAGGCGACCACGTCGAGAAGGGTCAGTTGCTGATCGAATTGGACAGCAAGCAGGAGGAGTTGGAGGTTGCCCGCCGCAAACTGCTGTGGGAGAGTCGCGCCGAAGTTGACTCGGCGGCGGCGCGGGTCGAGACGTTCAAGGCGGACCTGGACTCGACCCGGAAGGTGTTTGAAGCCACGACGTCGGTGAGCAAGGAAGAATTGCTGAAGAAGGAACTCGAGTACAAGCTGGCGGTGGCCGAATTCAAGCGTCTCGAGATGGTGGAGGAGCGCGAGAAGATCGAGTACGACATGGCGAGCGAGCAACTGCAACGCCGGTCCATCCGGGCGCCGGACGCCGGCACGGTGACGAAGAAGCTCGTCGAGGAAGGCGAGAACTGCGAACCCCGGCAGCCGTTGCTCAAGCTGGTCGACATCAGTCGCTGCTACTTTGTTGCGAATATGGACCCGAAACTGGCGGGTCAACTCAAGCTCGGTCAACCGGTCGAGGTCGAGGTTCAGACCGGGGCCGAAGGTGTGGTCTGCAAGGGCAGCGTGTACTTCATCTCGCCGGTCGTGGACGGCGCCAGCGGTTTGCAGGAGATCAAGATTCTGTTCGAGAATGCCGACGGACGCGTCCGTCCGGGCGTGGCTGGAACGATGAAGGTTGCGGTGAGCGAGCATGAGTAGCGAGACGGCGAAAGCGGCGGCAGGTTCTGACACGATCACGGCTCGGATCGAGGCGCTCTCCTGTTTCCAGGGCGCGCCGGCCGAGTTCTGGTCCGCGTACCTTGCCCTTGTCGCCGAGGTTACGGGGGCCGGGTTGGCGTTGCTGGCGCTGCGCGACACGGATACCCCGTCCGGCGCGGTCAAGTGGCGGCCGGTCGCGGTCTGGCCGTCCCAGGACGGCGCGGAGCCGTCGCCGGAGACACGGCATGTGGCGCAGGCGGCGCTGGAAGCGGCCGAGAGCTGCCTGGCCAGTGGCTGCGAACTCCGCACGGTGAGCGCAACCGGACGTGCCGGTGACGGCGGTGTGCTGCTCGCCGTGCGCCTGGCGACCGGGAATCCGGCGGACCGCTGCGTCGCCGCCTGCTTTGTGCCCCGGTCAACCCCGGACCGAGCCCGATCCTTGTTGTCCGCACTGCAACTGGCCGCGTCCATTCCCGTCTCGTATCAGACCGGTCGAATGCTCGCTCAGGCCAAAGCTGACGTGGGGCAGTTTGCGAACGTCCTCGACCTCATGGTGCTGCTCAACGCCGAGACGCGCTTCATGGCCGCAGCGATGCGTTTGTGCAATGAACTGGCGGCGCGGCACCGCTGCGACCGTGTCTCTCTGGGCTGGAAAGTTGACGAGTACATCCGGTTGCAGGCCATGAGCCACACGGAGAAGTTCGAGCGCAAGATGGATGCCGTGCGCCGGATTGAGCAACTTATGGAAGAGGCCATGGATCAGAACGAGGAGATCCTCTGGCCCGTTTCCGCGGAGAGCTCTGTGATCGCGCGCGACCACGAAGCGTTTTCCCGCGAGCTGGGCGTGCCCTGTCTCTGCTCGTTGCCGCTGCGTTTGGACGGCAAGGTGGTTGCCGTGCTTTGCGCCGAACGCGGTGTTACCCCGTTTTCTCCCCTCGATGTCGGGCAGTTCCGGCTCTGCGGCGATCAGGTGGTGCGACGTCTCTCGGACCTGAAGCGGACCGACCGCTGGCTCGGCGCGCGTTGGGCGGGCGCGGCACGGGAAAACCTGGCGAAACTGGCCGGGCCGGAGCACACCTGGGCCAAGGTGGGCGCCGTGGCGGCAGCCATCGTTTTGGGAGTGCTCCTGTTCGGGGTTGCGCCCTACCGGGTCGAAGCCCCGTTCCTGGTCCGCACCGACAAGGCGATGCTCCTGCCAACGCCGTTCGACGGCTACATCGCGGAGGTCATGGTCCGAGCCGGCGATGTGCTCCGGAAGGGCGATACCCTGGTGGCGCTGGACACCCGAGACTTGCTGCTGGAACAGGCGGCGTCAGTCGCCGAGTACGAGCGCTACCTGCGCGAGGCGGAAAAGGCCAGGGCGCAGGAGAACCTGGCCGAAATGCGGATTGCGCAAGCCCAAGCCGACCAGGCGCGCGTCAGGCTCGACCTGGTGAAGTACCGGCTTGACCAGGCGCGCATCAGGGCGCCGTTCGACAGTGTGGTCATGGAGGGGGACTTGCGCGAACGCGTCGGGTCGCCGGTGCGCCAGGGCGAGACCTTGTTCCGGGTCGGCCGCCTCGGCGATCTGTACGTTGAACTCGAGGTCAACGAGAACGACAGCGATGACGTGCAGGCGAATGCCGAAGGGCAGATCGCCTTTGCCAGCCAGCCGGGGAAAGCTTTTCCTGTGCGGATCGTCCGCGTCGAACCCGCGGCGCAGGCAAAGTCCAACAAGAACGTGTTCCTGGCGCGGGCCGATTTCAGCGACGTGCCGCCTGAGTGGTGCCGTCCAGGCATGAGCGGTGTGGCCAAGATCAGTGTCGGCAGGCGCAACCTGCTGTGGATCCTGACACACCGCACTGTCGATTTCCTGCGTCTGAAACTGTGGTGGTGAAGGAGGCGCGCGCGATGTTCGCACCACGGCTGGGTGTGTCCCTGCACACGATCTCTCCGACGCTGACCGATGAACTGCTGACAGCCGTCGCTGCGGCGTCCATCCGCACCGTCGAGCTGTATCCACCGTTGCTGGACACCGACCCGCAAGGTGCGCGGATCGCCGCGCTGCGGGCGTTGCTGAAGGAGCGCGGCATTCAGGTGGCGACGATTCACGCCCGGTTCGGCGGCGAGTTCGACATCTCGGTCTTGGACGCGACGAAGCGGGCAACCGCGGTGCGGAGTGCGTTGGCGGCCGTCTCGACGGCCGCCGAGTGGTGCGCCCCGATGGTCGTTGTGCACGCGAGTGCCGAGCCGATCGTGCCACCCGAGCGCGAGCAGCGCCTGACCAACGCCCGCGCCGCCCTGGCGCAGATCGCGGCGGCCGGGCAGGCGTGCGGCGTCCGCATCGCCGTCGAGTGGCTGCCACGCACCTGTCTGGGCAACAGCCTGGAGGAACTGCGGCAGTTACTGGGCGGACTGCCGCGCGACCACGTCGGGGTGTGCCTCGATGTCAACCACCTCATGGACCGGTACGCCGAGTTGCCGCAGGTTGTGCGCGAGTTGGGCGTGACCCTGATCACGCTGCACCTCTCGGACTACAACGGCGTCGACGAGAAACACTGGTTGCCCGGCATCGGTGTGATCGACTGGCCGGCTTTTCTCGACGCGTTACGCGCCACCGACTACCAGGGCCCGTTCAACTACGAAGCGAAACCCGAGGGCGACTCCTGTGCCGAGCGGGCTCAATCGATCGAGCGCAATTTTGCGTGGCTACGGGAACCGTGAATGCGAGTGTTGACCGCCGATGTCCGATTTTCCCAAGACCTTCAGTGAGTCGTGGTACCGGATTGCGGGCAAGCGCGTGTGGCTGCGGCCGCACGTGCAGTTGCAGCGGCAGTTCTTCCGCGGTCGCAAGTGGTACGTGGTTCGCGACGCGTTCAGCAACCAGTTCTACCGCATTCGTCCGCCGGCGTACGAGTTCGTGGCGCGCCTGACCCGGACCCGCACCGTGCAGGAGGTCTGGGAAGCGTGCCTGAAGCGCTATCCGGACGAGGCGCCCGGCCAGCAGGAAGTCATCCAGCTCCTGGCGCAACTCTTCCACGCGAACCTGCTGCAGTCGGAGGACCCGACGGACAGCGCGCGGTTGTTCGAGCGTTACCGCAAGCGGCGCCAGAAGGAAACGCAGAGCCGGCTGGTGAACATCATGTTTGCGCGGCTGCCGTTGCTCGATCCCGACGGGGTCCTGCGGAAGGCGTTGCCGGTGCTTGGATTTCTGGTCGGGCCGGTGGGCGCCCTGATTTGGCTGGTCACGTTTGGCGCGGCTCTGAAGTTCGGGATCGAACATGCCTCGGAACTGGTCCAGATGACCGAGGGCGTGCTGGCGCCGGGCAATCTGTTCATGCTCTACGTGGCCCTGGTCCTGATCAAGGTCCTGCACGAGTTCGGGCACGGCCTGGCCTGCCGCAAGTTCGGCGGCGAAGTGCACGACATGGGCGTGATGCTGTTGATCTTCACGCCGTTGCCCTACGTGGACGCCAGTTCATCCTGGGCGTTCCGCAGTCGCTGGCAGCGCATCCTGGTCGGCGGGGCGGGCATTCTGGTCGAATTGTTCGTGGCGGCCGTCGCCATGCTGGTGTGGGCGTGGACCGGGCCGGGCACGCTGCACAGCCTGGCCTACAACCTGATATTCGTTGCCTCGGTGTCGACGGTGCTGTTCAACGGCAACCCGTTGCTGCGCTACGACGGCTACTATCTGCTCTCCGACCTGCTCGATATTCCCAACCTGTACGGGCAGTCGACGCAGCAGCTCCGGCACCTGCTCGAACGGTACGTGTTCGGCAACCGCGAGTCGGAGAGTCCGACGCCGTCGCGCGGTGAGGCTGCGTGGTTGGTCGTTTACGGCATCGTCAGTTGGGCGTACCGGATTGTCGTGTTCGGCGGTATTCTGCTGTTCCTCGGCAAGCGCTACCTGATGCTGGGCATCATCATGGCGGTCATCTGTGGCGTGTCCTGGGTGATCGTGCCGTTGGTGCGGTTCACCCGCTATCTCGCGTCGAGCCCGCAGTTGGAGCGGGTCCGGCCCCGCGCGGTGAGCGCGACGGTTGGTATTGTGGCGGCCGTGGTGACCCTCGTGGGGATGGTGCCGTTCCCGTGCCGGTACGCGGCCCCCGGTGTGGCTGAGACCGTGCAGTTCAGCGTCGTGGCGAACGAGACGCCCGGATACATCGCCGAAGTGCTGGCGCCGTCCGGGAGCCAAGTCCAGGCCGGCCAGCCGCTGGTCCGGCTTGAGGCGCCGGAGCTGCGGTTCGAGATCGCTGGCACCGAAACGCAGCTTGAGCGGGCGCGGGCGCTGCGGCTTCAGGCCCTGGAGGGAAGCGCTGCCAACCTGCAGCCGATTGAGACACATATTGCCGCAGTCGAGAAGCGTCGTCGGCATCTCGAGGTGCAACTCGACGCGCTGGTGGTCCGGGCCCGGCACGCCGGGCTGTGGTCGGCGCCGACGCTCGAACTGGCCATGGGCGCCTGGGCGAAACGCGGCACGGAACTCGGGCAGGTCGTGAACACGACGGCGTTTGTGTTCAAGGCGGTGGTGTCGCAGCAGGAAGCGGCGCGGCTTTTCGGCCAGCCCATTCGCCGGGTCGAGGTGCGGCTGGCCGGGCGCGCCGGCTGGTCCATGCGGGTCACCGGCCTTGACATCGTTCCGGCCGATCAGACGACCCTGCCGGCCGCGGCCCTGGGTTACAGTGGCGGCGGTTCGGTGGCGGTGGACGCCTCCGACCGCAGCGGGGTCCGCACCAAGGAGCCGTTCTTCCTGGTGCGCGCAGCGTTTTCGCCGGCCCCCGAAGTGGTCTTGCGGCACGGGCGTTCCGGCCGCATGCGGTTCGAGTTCAACCCTGAACCCCTGATGCAGCAATGGTCACGCAAGTTGCGCCAAGTCATACAGAAGCGGTACCAGCAGGCGTGACGATTCCCAGTCTGGGCTATCGCCGGACCGATATCGTTGCGCCCAAGGAGCTGGTCACCGGTCTTGATGCCGTGGCGGACCGCATGGCAGGGCGGTGGCGTCGGCGCGACGCCATTCTGCGCGAACTGCTGGCCGAGGCCGAGCAGGTCGACCGGCTCGCGGCCGAGTGGCAGCACGTCTCGGACCGTCGCCTCCAGGATCGACTGGCCGAGTTCCGCGAAGTCTTTCGGCGCGCGAACCGGGCGCAGCAGGATGCGGCGTTACGCGAAGCCCTGGCGGCCATCCGCGAGGCGTCCGAACGCCAGCTCGGACTGCGGCCGTTCGTCGTGCAATTGGCCGGCACGCTGGCGCTGCACCGCGGGTACCTGGCCGAGATGGCCACCGGCGAGGGCAAGACACTCACCGCCGGCTTGGCGGGCGTGCTTGCTGGCTGGACGCGTCAGCCCTGCCACATCGTCACGGTCAACGACTACCTTGCCGAACGCGACACGGGATGGCTGCGGCCGTTGTACCGGTTCTGCGGGGTCCGTGTCGGTTGCGTTCTGGCGCCCATGGACCCGCGCCAGCGCCGCGAAAACTACGACCAGGACGTCACCTACACCACGAGCAAGGAACTGGTCGCCGATTTTCTCCGCGACCGCCTGGTGCTCGGGCCGTGGTACGACGGGGCGCGCCGGCACCTGCGGCACATGCTCCAGCCGCGGCAGGCGCTGGACGGGTACCTGGTCCTGCGCGGTCTGCACACGGCGATCGTTGACGAAGCGGACAGTGTGCTGGTCGACGAAGCGGTCACGCCGTTGATCATCTGCCGGCAGGAGGAGAATGTGCCGCTGCGCGAGGCGTGCCGGGTGGCGCAGCAGATTGCCGCCAAGCTTGAGCGCAACCTGCACTACGAGACGAACCTGCGGTACAAGGATGTGACCCTCAAGCCGTCCGGCGAGGTATTGATCGAGCAGGAGTGCGAGGCGTTGCCGGGCATCTGGCGCGGTCCGCGGCGGCGCCTCGAACTGGTGAAGCAGGCGATCACGGCGCGTGAGTTCTTCCAGCGCGAGTTCCAGTACGTTGTTCACGAAGGCAAGATCGTGATTGTCGACGAGTTTACCGGGCGCATGCTGCCGGGCCGGACCTGGCGCGAGGGCCTGCACCAGGCGGTGGAGGCGAAGGAGGGCATGGACCCGACCGCGCCGAGCGAGACGCTGGCGCGCATCAGTTTTCAGCGCTTCTTCCGGCTCTGCGCGCGACTGTCGGGTATGACCGGCACGGCCAGCGAAGGCGCGGGCGAGTTCTGGCACATCTACCACTTGCCGGTGATCGCGATCCCGACCAACCGTCCCTGCCAGCGCACCGTGCTGCCGGACCGCGTGTTCGCCGATGCGGCGTCGAAGTGGAGCGCCGTGGCCGACACGATCCTGGCGCTGCACCAGGATGACGTCCCCGTGCTCGTCGGCACGCGCAGCATCCGGGCGAGCGAGGAGTTGGCGGCGCGGTTGGCGGAGCACGGTGTCGAGTTTCGGGTCCTCAACGCTATTCGGCATCAGGAGGAGGCGCAGATCATCGCCGAGGCCGGGCACCCCGGGCGGATCACCATTGCCACCAACATGGCCGGTCGCGGCACGGACATCCGTCTCGCGCCCGGCGTGGCCGAGCACAGGGGCCTGCATGTGATCGCCACCGAGCGGCACGAAGCGGGCCGGATCGACCGGCAGCTCTTCGGCCGTTGCGCGCGTCAGGGCGATCCGGGCACTGTGCACGCGTTCGTGAGCCTCGAGGACGAACTGATCCGGCGTTTCATCCCCCGCGCCGTGGTGCGCACGCTGGTGGCCGCACTGCGCAGCGGTCAGCCGGGCGCCGACCGGTTGGCACGCCTGGCGTTCAGGCGCGCCCAGTACGCCGCCCAGCGTCTCGCGTTCCGCCAACGCCAGCAGGTGCTCAAGACCGACACATGGATCGACGACGCCCTGGCCTTCGCCGGATCAAACCGGTACATGTGAGCGGGTGTGGGAACGGGGGGCTGCCGACACTGTCTTCATCGCGGCTCTCCGGGAAAGTGCCCGCGTGTCGTTTGGTTGCTCGATGATCTCCGGCCCGGGAGCGGCGGCGGCCAAACGCGTGTTGGCGTTCGCTGCGCCGAGCGGGGGAGTCTCGGCAGGGGGCTTGATGTGGCGCCGCTGCTAAAACGCGGAAGAACCTGTTCTTCCGCTGCTCGACGACCTTGTCAAGCTGCCTGGCGCGAAAAAGTACGCCCCGCCAGAGTCTTTCCCCCGTACGCCGCGGTCGGAAAAAACGCCGACCTGTGCAAGCAGCGGATTGAGCCCCGCCACCATCCGACAGTACCGCGGGCGGCCCTCCGCCCGCTTCACGGCACGCACGTAGCGCTAAGGCTCGGATGGCGGGCGGAGGGCCGCCCGCGGTGCTGTCGGTCAGGCAAGGCGGTCTGCGTGGGCCAGAGGGGTCACACCTGGCCAACGACCGTGCGCGGCGGTATCGTAGTGTCATGATCAGGTCAATGCGATTGTGCCCGGGTGCAATTCCCCACGTGTCGGCGCCGTGAGGGCGCCGGGGCGCGGGAACCGGCAGGCAGCGCGCGATAGAACTGGATTTGCCCGCACAGGTCGAAAAGGACGTCAACCGGAAGCCTGAACTCGGCAGACTCCGAGTGGTAGGGAGCGACGGACATGTCTGTTCTCCACCGCAACCGTTTGCTGGTGGCAGTTCACTGCATGGTGCCGCTGCTGGGTTGCGCTGCGTTCGCGCAATCTCAGATCTACTGGGGCGACGTGCACATGCACACTACCCTGTCCGACGGAAAGGGCGATATTGACGAGGTGTTGACGTATGCGCGGGACGTTGCCCGCCTGGATTTCGCCATCGTCACGGACCACGACTTTGGCAGCGGTGCGCCCTGGCGGATGTCCAAGGAGACATGGGACTACATTCAGGAGAAAGTGGACGCCTACACGGTGCCAGGGAAGTTCGTCGCGATCGCAGGGTATGAGTGGACGTCCCAGGCGAAGTACTGGACGGAGGTAGGGGAGAACGTGGTATCCGAACGCCTGTTTCCCGGGCGTCCCAAGTTCTACAACCACAAGAACGTTTACTTCCCTTCACGTGTGGATCTCATCTTCAGCGCAAAGGACGTGGCGTATGAGAGTCCCGACTTGCTCGCGGAAGCGGTACAGAAGGCCGGCGGTCTGATTCAGAACAACCACCCTGGTGTCGGGCCTGAAGAGAGAGACCAGTGGGGCTATAGTCCTTCGTTTTACCCGGTTATTGCGAACACCGAGATGGGCGCCGATACGACCTACTACAACGGCAAATCCTACGAGTCGGGGACCGAGAAGTCCGTGCGCGACTTTCTCAACACCGGGGGCAGAACGGGTTTCGTCAAGGGTACGGACACACACGGCGGCAAGCCGGCGGCAAGGACGGCGGTGTTCGCCAAGGAGTTGACGCGTGACGCGATTTTCGAAGCACTGCGGAACCGCCGTAACTACGCGGTCTTCAACGCCCGAATTGGCGTCGACTTCAGGATTAACGGGCATGGTATGGGTGAAGCGATCGACATCGAGGGCAAACCGCAACTCACTGTGGGTGTGAGAGGGACAGCCAAGCTTCGGGAAGTGGCGATCATCCGCGATGGCGCCGTCCTCCGGTGCGTCGAACCGGAAGAGACATTGGCGACGTTCGCAGGGGCAGACGATTCGTTCGGCGGGAGTTCCTACTACTATCTGCGGGTGACCCAGGCGGATGCTGACGAGCACGGCAATCTTTCCCAGGCTTGGACCAGCCCGATCTGGGTGAAGAATGCGGCGTCCGAGAGGACGCGCTGACCGTGTCGGAGGAGTGTGCAGTGGGGAAGCCGGGGCGGGGGGGGGCAGGTCTGTCCCCGAGCGGCTGCTCCACCCGCTTCCGTCCAGGGCAAGAGGCGCCGTCAATCCAGGATACAGTGCATGTTCAGCAATCCCTGGCGCAGGTCGCCGTATGGGACCTCGGTCATCTCCGACAGATCGCCGGCAATGGCGATGGACGCGGCAATACCGGCGGCCTGACCGGTGACCATGCAGGTGGTCATCATTCGGATCGTGTCCATCACGCACTCGTCGACGCTGATGCAGCGGCCGCTGGCGAGTACGTTGTCGAACTCAACGGGGATCAGCGCGCCGTAGGGAATGGCCGAGAAGCCGCCCAAGGTTCCGCGCTTTGCCGGGGCAAAGCCTTTCTTCTGGTCGGTACTGTGGCTGCCATAGCTCCGGACGATGTACATGAGCGGGGCCGGGGGCAATTCGTCTTTGGCCAGCAGTTCTTCGGTCAACTTCGTTACCCCACAGATATGGCGGCTGGAACGGACACAGACCTGCTGCGCGGAATTCACCGGGAAGCAGTGTTCGTAACCGACCATCTCGCGTTTCATGAACTCGACGGCCTCGAAATTGCGGTCGCGCAATTCGTGGTCCATGCGCGTCATGTCTGCCGAGGAACAGGCGTCGCCATTGGCATAGGCAAACGCCAACTGCACGATTCCCGGATCCAACTGGTATGAGTATCCCAGGTGATTCCAGAACTTGTCGGGAACGGCGCCGGCCTTGAAGAGTTCCTGGTAGCGTTTGATGTTTACCTGCGGGTCGTGCGGGGTCACGCCGCTCACCATGAAGAACACGGACTTGTGCATGGTTTCGTCCGCGGCGGCCTGTTCCGTCCTGCCGCCGGCGCGGTGGACCAGGTGCGCATCGCCGCTGGCGTCGACGAACACCTTGCTCTCAATGATTCCCGGTCCTTCCAGGCTGTCCACAACGATGCCGCGGACCCGCCGTCCGTCGCGGATCACGCCGCAGAGATGCGAATAGAACAGCTTTTCGACGCCGCTTTCGCTCAGGATATCGTGGTAGACCACGCGCAGATCTTCGGTCTTGGTGATCACTTTGCCGAGCAACGGCCGATCGCCGATCCGGCGGAACTCCGGCATCCCGCATCCGTCGTTGATCGTGAGCGACGCCGCGCCGCGTGCGTCCATGCGTCGGATGACTTCCTCGGCCAGGCCGCTGACGAGTTGCCGGCCATGTTCCCCGAACCGGAAGAAGATCGTGCAGCAGCCGTAGGTTCCGACACCGCCCGGGTAGCCGTATTTCTCCACCAGCAGCGTTTTCCGACCCAGCCGCGCCGATGTCACCGCCGCACCGATCCCGGCCGGCCCGGCGCCCACCACCACGACGTCGTACGTTCCCCGAACCGGTATGTCTGCGCTGTAATTCATGACGGCCCTGTCTCCGTTTTGTGGGAATGGCCCCTCGCGTGCAGCCCATGCAATCCTCCGTGAGTTCGGGGCCATGGGAATCACCGTGACGATCCGGTCGGCGTGGCCCGGTTCATGGAGTGTAACAATACCGAGGCAGAGCGCAAAGGCAACCGGCAAGTCCGTCCCGCGTGCGATGTGGCGGTCCTGGCGGACGGTGCCGTCCGTCCCCAACGGGGACGCGCATGTCCAGCCCAGGGTCGAACGACCCTGGGTCTTGTGACCATTGCCCTCCGCGATCCGTCCCTGAGGGGGACGAACACGCGGGCCACCTCATTCACGTCACCGTGGGCTCGGGATGCGGCACCCCTTCAGGGTGCAATCGGCTTCGGGTATGCCGGATCCCAGGGTTTGGCAACCCTGGGCTGGACATGCGTGTCGCCCTTGGCGACAAGGCGAGGGGGCGGGATTCGCACCGCACAGGAGTTCGAAATGCAGAATGTGAGTCAGTAGGCGTCTTCGAGGTCGAGGGTTGAGGCGGTTGTCTTGCCGCGGAAGAGGTGGTAGGCCCACGTCTGATAGGCGATGACGATGGGTACAAAGGTGCCGGCCACGACCAGCATGATGAGCAGGGTTCCGGGCGTGCTCGCGGCGTTGTGCGCGGTCAGGTTGGCGTCCGGCACGGTCCGGGACGGGAACATATTCGGGAAAAGCCCGATCACGCCGAAGAAGGTCACGCCGAGGATGGTCAGGCCGGAAGAGGCCCAGGCCCGCCAGTACAGCTTTCTGGCGAGGCAGAGTTTGGCGCCCAGAAGCGCGGCGACCGCGACCAGGGGACAGAGGAACAGTGCCGGGTGCGCCAGGTAGTTGGCGTAGAGCCGGGTGTCGAACCAGGTCGCGAGCAGGAAGAGCACGGCCACGCCGAGCAGGGCGTACCAGAGTGCGCCGGCAGCAGCCGCGGCCCGTTGCTGCAGATCGCCGTCGGTCTTGACGGCGAGCCAGAGCGCTCCGTGCACCACGAAGAGCAGCAGGAAGAGGATGCCGCCGCAGAGTCCGTACGGGTTGAGGAGTGAGAACAGCGTTCCGAAATACCCGGTCTGGTCGAACGGCAATCCGCGGAAGATGTTGGCGAACGCGACGCCGAACAGAATGGCGGGCAGGAGGCTGCCGACGAACAGGCACCCATCCCACAGGCGTCGCCACGCCGCCCCGCCCAGCTTATCCCTGAACTCGAAAGATACGCCGCGCACGATCAGGGCGAAGAGAATGAGCATGAGCGGGGCATACAGCGAACTGAACATGAACGCATACAGCCGCGGGAAGGCGGCAAACGTGACGCCCCCGGCGGTGAGCAGCCAGACTTCGTTGCCGTTCCACAGCGGGCCGATGCTGTGGTACATGACCCGTCGCTGCGCGTCGTCCTTGCCGAGGAACGGCAGGAGCACCCCGACGCCGAGATCGAACCCGTCGGTCAGGAAGTAGACGGCCCACAGCAATCCCCAGAGAAAGAACCAGACGTTCTCCAGCCACATGTTCGAGATTCCTTTCCGAATTGACCGTCGTGCTGCTGTGTCGCGCCGGCCGGTGCTTTGGTGTTGGGGGTTACGCGGCGTCCTGACGGTGCGGTGTGTCGGCGCCGTGGGCGGGTGCCGGTTCCGGGCCGCGCCGTATGGTGCGGATGATCAGCCCGAAGGCCACCAGGCCCAGGAGCCCGTACAGGAGGACGAACCCGAGTAGCGTGGCCAGGACTTGCCCCGAGGCGATCGGCGAGGCGGCGTCGCGGGTGCGCATGAGCCCGTAAACGATCCACGGCTGGCGCCCGACTTCGGCGACGGTCCAGCCCAGCGCGATGGCCAGGTACGGCAGCGGAATGGAGCAGAGCATCAGCCGGAGGTACCACCGGGATTGCTCCAAGCGGTTGCGCTGCAGCCAACCGATTGCGGTGGCCGCGGCAAAGTAGACGCCGAGCGCGACCATCAGCCGGAACGCCACGAAGGTGATCAGGACCGGCGGGCGGTCTTCGCGGGGAAAGTCGGCCAGGCCTTTGACCTCGGCGTTGGGATTGTGGAAGGCGAGCATGCTGAGCATTCCGGGGAAGGGGAACAGTTCGACGGCGTTTCGACCGGCCTTTTCGTCGGGGATCGCGAAGAGGAAGACCGGTGCACGGGTCGACGTCTTCCAGTGTGATTCCATGGCCGCCAGTTTCGTGGGTTGGGTTTCCGCCACGTCGGCGGCGTGCATGTGTCCCTCGGCCAGTTCGACAAAGGAGAAGATCAGGCCGAATGTCAGGGCCAGCCGGAATGAGCGACTGAAGAAGTCCACATCCCGCTTCCGCAGCAGGTGGTAGGCGCTGACGCCCATGACGAAGAACGCAGCCAGCACGTAGGCGCCGCTCAGGGTGTGCACAATCTTGAGCAGTGCCGTGCGCTGGGTCACGATGGCGAGAAAGTCGGCCAGTTCGGCCCGACCCGCTTCCGCGTTGATCCGGTATCCCACCGGGTGCTGCATCCACGCATTGGCGGTGAGAATCCAGATGGCCGAGAGGTTGGATGCGCCGGCGACGAGCCACATCACGATTGCGTGTGCCTTGGCCGAGAGTTTGCGCCAGCCGAAAATCCAGACCCCGATGAAGGTGGACTCCAGGAAGAACGCCGCGGTTGCTTCGATTGCCAGCAATGAACCGAAGACGTCGCCCACGTACTGGGAGTAACGCGCCCAGTTGGTGCCGAACTGAAACTCCAGCGTGATGCCGGTCACGATCCCGAGCGCGAAATTGACCAGGAAGATCTGGCCCCAGAACCGGGCCATGCGCTGCCAGGCCGGATCGCCTCGGAGCGCGTAGCGCGTCTCCATGACGGCGATCAGGACGGACAGACCGAGGGTGAGCGGGACGAAGAGGAAGTGGAAGTAGGTGGCCGCTGCGAACTGCAACCGTGAGAGCCATACGACATCCATGGTGACATCCTTCCGTTGTTCAGGCGGTGGCCCCGCGTCTACCCGTGTCGGTCGGGCGTTGGGGCACGGTCCGCGCCGCACCGGTACGGCGCCCGGAACCTTTGGCGTCTCGGGAACCCGGCGACGCCAGGGCCGCGAACGTTACGGCGCCCAAGGCGTCGCGGACGTTGTCGCGCAGATCGTGCCACACGGGATGGACCGGGCAGGCCCGGCTGCGGCTGCATGCCCCGGGGTTCATGGCGCACTCGTTCAGGCAGATCTCGCCGTCCCCGACCTCCACGACCCGGAGCAGCGTCAACTCTTCGGCCGACACCGCCAGGCCATATTGGCCCTTGGGGCCGCGGGTGACGCGGACAATACCGGCGCGACTCAACTGCTGGACGATCTTGCGGAAGAACAGATCCGGGACGCCCGTGGCCTCGACAATGGCACGCCGGTCCACCGTGGTGCCGGGTTCGTGCGTAGCCAGAAACAGCACGCACCGAACCATGTAGTCCACGGTCTTGCTCAGGCGCATCATGGGCCGCTCGACCTTGCCGTCCCGTCTCCCCCGCTCTACGGGCGGAAACGGCACTTCTCTCAATAGCAGGATAAATAGGAGTACTATTATCCTGATAAGTTATCACGGCGCGAGCAAAGGTCAAGCGTGGCGTCATGAAAAACGGAGTAGGGGGTCAGGCCCTAATGCCCCCAACTTAAGCGGCTGCCTTGCCAGGGTGGCCGCCAGGTCTCCCGGCCTGGCGGAGCTTTGGGACGCTCCGGGAAGGCGCCCAGGTGAGGCCGCCTGGGTGCCACCTCGCCGAGGCATTGGTGGTTCCGTGTTTGCGGGGTCTATCTCTCGGCCACTTGGCGAACTTAGCGCTACGCGCAACTGGGGACCATGGACCATGGACCGCAGACGACGAGCAATCCCGGAGGAATTCCACGGCCGAATCTGTCAAGTCCTGGTCTCCGTTTGACACCTTTGCGTTTCTCTCTCTTCGTCTTTTCCGG